>OMFF01000015.1_pt1 | contig 105948 bp, 77 predicted proteins | sample 1645581 | NCBI WGS metagenome assembly OMFF01 (sample SAMEA103958140, study PRJEB25191) | human gut metagenome | biome: human-associated habitat [ENVO:00009003]; feature: intestine environment [ENVO:2100002]; material: feces | place: Germany | collected 2013/2015
TTACCCTTGACAAACCGCAGTTTTCGTTTACGCTCCCGATGCGAAAGACGATAAAATAATTTTGTTTTCATAGTATTCTTATTGAATTTTGCGCCGGTTGATGACGCAGTTTAATGTGAACATAATTTTGCACAACACAAAGTTAATATGACTGTTTTGCATATATCAACTTGCTGTTTTGCAACTATGCTCATTTGCGGATTGCTCTTCCAATTGCTGTCGGTGTTTATCCAAAATCCGCATGAGCATTGAAACGTAAAACGCTTTTTGTTCGCTCTCGCTTAGCTTGCAGATATCCGGTTCGCCGACGGTTGTTACTTTGAGATTTACCCGTTTTCTCTTCAATGGCATTACCTCCTTTTTTAGTATTCTTTGCAAGAGTCGGGAAAAGGAAGTAAAGACGAAGATTTGACTTTCACGGACTTGGTTGCTACATAGGCTTTACCTCTTTTTCTCGGTCTTGCAGTTTTATTCATAACACAGTTGAATGGGCGTTGTACACAGACTCCATCCGGACACTTTTGGATATGAGCAGGACAGTTTCAATACTCAGCCGTACTTTACCAAGACTTGCCCGTACTCAGTCTAGACTTATCCTTACTCGCTACACTTTTACGTGTTGTGAACAATACACATCGTAAACATAGACGAATGGACAAACAAGAACATCGTTGTGCGCAGTATGGACATTTTTGAAACATTAACGGAACGAGATTTGAACACAATTTTGATAATGAAAATATGATTGCGGAACAATGGCGCAACGCCTACGCAACACAAAAGAACGAAACGGCAAACGAGATTTTGCAATATACAAAACACCCAAGGAAACAGCAAGAAAAAGCGACGGCAACGGCATGGCGGATAAGCGAGGATTTCGCCAAGCGGGTTAGCGCGAAACCTCGCTCCGCTCCGTGCCGCCTTTTGCGGAATTGGGTTTGTTTTTATGCAAAGACGTGCCGTAGTCTTGCGCGCGCGTACGCGCGCGCACTTGTATCAAAGACTACGGCACGTCTAATCGCCAAAATGAGATGAAAATATAAAAATGGAAACTAAAAATGGCTCCGCTATTTTACGGAACCATTCTGTTAATCTGCAATTAAGGCAATCAATGCTTGTTGTTTTTCGGGGGTAAGTTTTCGGAATGACGAAATCATTTGCTTTTCTCTTTCCGACAATATATCAATTTGTTCATCATCCAAAAAGAATTGAGATAAAGTTATTCCGAATGCTTCGCAAATGCGTTGTAGCATTTCGAGTTTTGGTGGCGTTTGACGAGAATATAATGTAGCAAGCGAAGATTGTGAAATATCTGCCGCTTGTGCTAATTTGTAGTCTGTCCAACCACGTTCCCATTGTAATTCTCTTATTTTATCAATAACGTTCATTTGCACCTCTTGTAATAGTTTACTACGCTTTTACGACATATATACTTCGTAAATACATTGACTGTATATCGTAAATGCGATATACTAATTGCAATATATAATGGGTGGTTTTCAAAAAATGAGTGCGCCATTGCACAATTCACAAATAAAATCAAAAAAGCGGGTTGCCGAGCATGGCGAAGTGTTTACTGCCGAGCGTGAAGTCAAGGCGATGTGCGATTTGGTCGCGCAAGAATGCGACCGAATAGACAGTCGATTTTTAGAGCCTGCATGCGGTGACGGCAATTTTTTGGCTGAAATATTGGCGCGCAAACTTACCACTGTAAAAAAACTGTATAAATCAAACCCGTATGACTTTGAAAGATATTCCGTGCTTGCAATAACAAGCCTTTACGGCGTGGATATTATGCAAGACAACGTTGCAGAATGTCGCGTACGGCTTTTCAAATTGTGGGATAAAGAATACAAATCCGTTTGCAAAAAGGCGGTAAGTGATGAAACGCGCGAAGCCGTGAAGTATATCCTTTCCAAAAATATTTTATGCGGCAACGCTTTGACGCTTATGTGCGTGGATGAAAATCAAAAAGACACAGATACGCCGATTATTTTCCCCGAATGGAGTCTTATGCTCGGCACAAAACTCAAACGTCGTGATTTTCGCCTTGACGTGATGCTCAAAGCCAACAACAAGCCCAAAAGCGAGCAACTATCCCTTCTCGACATTCCCGAAGACATACGGAAATATTTGTCTATAAACCCCACAACAAAAGAATATATGGCAGAGCCGATATGCGAATATCCGCCCGTGCATTACAGGAAGGTGCAAGAAAATGGCTGAAACCTTTTTTGATAAAATCTACAAAAACAAGACTTTGCACACACCCGACGTTTTGTCGTGTCTTGCGAATTTATCTAACGACGAAGTTTTTACCCCACCGGATGTAGTAAATCAAATGCTCGATTTACTGCCACAGAAATTGTTTTCCGATCCAAACACAACGTTTTTAGATCCTGCTTGCAAAACTGGAGTTTTCCTTAGAGAAATTGCCAAGCGTTTGCTTGTAGGGTTGCAAGACAAAATCCCTAACTTGCAAGAACGTATCGACCATATCTTCCATAAACAACTTTACGGCATTGCGATCACGGAACTAACAAGTCTATTATCCCGTCGTAGTCTGTATTGCTCAAAATATCCAAACGGCGAATACTCGATTTCTCATTTCGACACCGCCGAAGGCAATATACGATTTCGCCGCATAAAACATACTTGGATAGGCGACAAGTGCAAATTTTGTGGAGCAAATAAATCTTACGACCGTGGCGATGAAAAAGAAACTCACGCATACGAATTTATACACACAGAAAACCCGGAGAAAATTTTTAATATGAAATTCGACGTAATTATATCTAACCCGCCTTATCAATTATCAGACGGAGGCGGTACTGGTTCTAGCGCAATGCCGATATATCAATATTTTGTAGAACAAAATAAAAAGTTGAAACCAAGGTATATTGTAATGATTACCCCATCACGCTGGTTTGCAGGAGGCAAAGGATTGGACGATTTTCGATATAATATGTTGAACGATAGTCATATAAAATGTCTTATTGATTATGCAAATAGCGCAGAATGTTTTCCCGGAGTTATTATCGCCGGTGGTGTTAGTTATTTTTTGTGGGATAGAGAATATAGTGGTGAATGCACTATCGAAAATCGAAAAAATAACGATGTAAATATTACAACAAGAAAACTGAACGAATTTGATATTTTTGTAAGAGATAACGTCGCTATTGACATAATAAGAAAAGTAAAATTAAAAGCAGAGAAATCTTTTGACAAATGCGTTCTATCAAGGAACTATTTTGGTCTTATTAGTAGTGAAAACGGACATAAAGAAAAACAAAAGGAAGATTATACACTTTTTTCTTTGAATGGCTATTCTTATATTGAGAAAAATAAAGTATCTGATAAGAGTAAAATTGCAAATAAGTACAAAGTAATAATGACAAAAGCAATGTCTGGTGGAAACAAACCGTCATCTGACGGAAAATATCAAGTTGTTTCTACTATAAAAGTTTTAAAACCACAAGAAATATGTACTGAAACGTATTTGGTTTTGAATAGTTCTGATAACTTTACTGTCGCTGAAAATCTAAGCAACTATATAAAAACAAAGTTTTTTAGATTTTTATTATTGCAAGCATTAACATCAATAAACATATCAAGAGAAAAATTCTGTTTTGTTCCTATGCAAGATTTTTCAAAGCCATGGACAGATGCAGAGTTGTATAAGAAATACGACTTGTCGCAAGAAGAAATCGATTTTATCGAATCGATGATTAAACCTATGGAGTGACATTATGGCGAATAATATCAGTCTTTCCGAAATTTTACATAAACGTCCTGACGTTGTGCCGACAATTTACGGATATATTCTGCCCGACGTAAAAGATCACGACGGATATATCAAAATCGGCTACACCGACAGAAAAGACACCGAAACGCGTATCCGCGAACAACTGCATACGGCGGCAATAAATTTCAAAATTCTGTTCAAAGAATCGGCAATGCGCACCGACGGTACTTGTTTTACCGACAAGGACATACACCGTTTGTTAAAACACAAAGGGTTTTTGCAACTTAATGAAGGCACAGATAAAAACGAGTGGTTCAAATGCACGCTTTCGGACGCATTGACGACAATCGAAGAAGTCCGCACAGAAACACGGTTTGAAGGCAATCGCACGTGGAATTTTGCTATGCGTGACGAACAGCAACAAGCCGTCAATATGACAAAATCGTATTTTGAGCAATCAAAAATAGACGATCCCACTCGCCCGCCAAAGTTTTTGTGGAATGCGAAAATGCGTTTTGGCAAGACTTTTGCAACATACGAATTGTGCAAGGCGATGGGATTTAAAAAAATCCTTGTGCTTACGTTTAAGCCTGCCGTTGAATCCGCTTGGCAAGAAGACTTGACTCATCACGTTGATTTCAAAGGCTGGCAATTTGTGAGCAACAAAGAGGCAAAGTTTGACGCAAAAAAACTTGACGAACAATTTGACGCTTGCGACAAAACAAAGCCTATCGTTGTTTTCGGCTCGTTTCAGGATTTGCTTGGCACGAACGAGGCAGGCGGAATAAAGGCTAAAAACGAATTTATCCATACAACCAACTGGGATATTATCGTTTTTGACGAATACCATTTCGGCGCTTGGCGTGAGAATGCGAAGAATTTGTTTGAAAAATACGACGAGGAAGACGACGATTTCGACCTTGAAAAATATCAGAAAGAAGAAGCAGGCAATGCAATAAACGAAACCTTTTTGCCTATCACTTCTTTTCATTATCTGTATTTATCAGGCACGCCTTTCCGTGCGCTTAATTCGGGCGAATTCTTGGAAGACCAAGTATTCAACTGGACATATTCGGACGAACAAGCGGCAAAAGCAAACTGGGATAATTCAAGAGGCGAAAACCCTTATGCGGCATTACCTAAAATGGTTATGCTCACATACAAAGTTCCCGACTCTATCACTACAAACGTTGCGATAAACGAGGGGTATAATGAATTTGATATTAACGAATTTTTCAAGGCGCAACCGCTCGAAAAAGGAAATGTCGAAACGTCAAGATTTGTATATGAAGAAGACGTGCAAAAATGGGTAAAAATGATTCAGGGCAACTATATGCCGGTAGACGGTTTGAAACTTGGTGCGGAGCGTCCGCCTATGCCGTTTTCCGATATTACGTTGCAAAACGTGCTAACTCATACGTTTTGGTATTTGCCTAACGTTGCAAGTTGCTATGCAATGTACAATTTATTGCGTCAAAAACAGAATAACTCTTTCAATGACTACAAAATCATTGTGTGCGCCGGATCAAAAGTAGGCATCGGCTTGGACGCTCTCAAACCTGTTTTGTCAGCAATGGGCGATCCGCTTGAAACGAAAACTATCACGTTATCTTGCGGAAAACTCAACACCGGTGTTACCGTAAGACCGTGGACGGGTGTGTTTATGTTGCGCAACCTTAATTCCCCCGAATCGTATTTCCAAACGGCATTCAGAGTGCAATCACCTTGGGAAATAGTGAACGACCACGGCGATAAGGAAATTATCAAGCAAGAGTGTTATATTTTCGACTTCGCGTTAGAGCGTGCGTTGCATCAGATTTCTGATTATTCGTGCAGATTGAAAGTTGACGAAACAAGCCCCGAACAAAAAGTGAAAGATTTCATTTCCTTCTTGCCCGTGCTTGCGTTTGACGGCTCATCAATGAATCGTATCGACGCACAGGACATTTTGGATATTACTTATGCAGGAACTTCGGCAACCTTGCTTGCAAAGCGTTGGCAAACCGCCCTTTTGGTGCACGTTGACAACGACACGCTCAAAAAATTGCAGAACAATCAGGACGCTTTGGATGCACTTATGCGTATCGAAGGTTTTCGTTCGCTAAACGCCGAGATTCAGACGATTATAAACCGCTCTGAAAAGGTTAAAAAACTCAAAAAAGAGAAGGGCGACGATTTGACGCCTACCGAGAAAAAAGAACTTACAGAAGACGAAAAGAAGGCAAAATCTTTGCGTAAACAAGTGCAGGAAAACCTTTTGAAACTTGCAGCGCGAATTCCTGCATTTATGTATCTCACCGATTATCGCGAACAAACGATAAAGGACGTCATTACGCAAATCGAGCCTAAACTTTTCCAAAAGGTTACGGGGCTTACGGTAAAAGATTTTGACGTGTTGTGTTCTATCGGCTTGTTTGATTCCGAAAAGATGAATCAAGGCATTTTCGGATTTAGAAAATACGAGAATTCGAGTTTATCGTATACCGGTATCGACAAACACGAAGGCGAAGCGATCGGCGGTTGGGACACGGTACTCCGCCGTGAAGAATACGAGGCATTATACAGCAAGCAACAGGCTACTATGACCGACTTTGAAAATATTCTTATCCCCGAAAAATATCGTGCGGATAAAGATAACGCTGACGGCGAGACGGCAAAAACTAAAAATGTCGCAAACGGAACGAATGCCGTTGCCGACGCTGTGCCTGTTGAAGACGATTTAGCCGAAAACGCGTTGGAAGAAATGCTTGCAAAAGTCAAGGTGGGCATAACTGTATCGCATAAAAAATTCGGTGACGGAACAGTCTCTTGGATGTCAAACGATGGCAAGTATATCAGAATAAAATTTGCTGTTGGCGAAAAGCAATTTGTATTCCCCGATGCATTCATATCTGGTTTTTTAGCACTAAAATAATATAAGAACAGCCCGACACAATGTCGGGTTGTTTTATCTTAAAAACATATATTTCTTTTGCGGGTTCATTCTTATGTGCCATATTATCCTCTTTTATTTTTATAGCTTAAGACAAAGAATTTGTTCTTATCAAAATTATGCTTTATGACAATCTTAACATAATCTTGTCGGTAATTCTTTTTAACATATTCCATTGCTTCTTTTTTGTCATAAACTGCATCATTAATGACATACTTATTATCCGAAATAAGTAATGCTCTGCATACTTCTTCAACTGCTAAATCGTTAAGCTGTTTTCTCTGAATTCTTCCAATACTGAAATTGTATTTAGGCATTATTGTTTTGCACATAATTCTTTTATTAATGTTCGAATCTTTTACAATCTTAATGTCATTCATTAGATTGCAAAGTTCAATAAATTCCCCAGATTCTCTTGTCTCAGTGCTAAAAGAAAGATCGTCAATGTACTTATAGTTAGACATAACAATATTATTATCCTTAATCACTTTAAGAATTTCATTAACCCCAGTCGCATCAAATGACAATGGAACTTTCTCAAAATTTGCATCTATTTCATAATTCAAAACTTGTTTGCAGTATTCATAGGCAAAGTCATGCAAATCTTTTGTTGAAATCTTATTAACATCATTTTCCCCGAAATTAATATTAGCTTCTTTTTTACAATAGTCTTCTTTTGGATTGCTATCATAAAAAGGCGAATCCGACTTGAATGTTTCAATTGAAAAGACACCATCCTTTTCTTTATTATCAATTATTGTTTTATTTATCTCTTTTAATTCTTTATTGGCTTCATTAAAAAGTGATACAAAATGATCTTTCCCACAAAAGCAATCAAATGAAGCCCACGTCGCAATTTCTTCTATGTATTCATAGATATCATCGTTTAACTCATACGTTTCTTTATTGAACAAGTTGACAAAAGACGATAGAATAAGTTTCTTTTCTTGGCAACCAAGGCTGTTCCAATTCTCTGTTTGATAAATTAATCCGCAGTAGTAAATATGGTTCGCAAAATATGTACAATACAGCAATGCTGTCAAATTATTATCATCCCAAACAGCATATTTTGCGACTCTTGAATTAAAGTAATACTCATGATCGCCATATTTTGAAGGGTTATCTGCCAAACTCCTTAAAGCGATTAAAAAATCTTGAATATTTTGTTCAATAAGCAATGAAAGCGATGGCGTTACGATATCGACGGCACCATTAATTCGTCTTTGAATAAGGCTTTGAATTTTTTTGCGATGTTCTTCTTTTATAGTTTCCTTTTCGTTAAAGCCATAACTATATTCCAAAGCAAAAATATATGCCAACATCGTGCATTTTACACTGTCTTTGTATACTATATTGTTAGATGATAATGCTAGTATTATCGCATCATGCACCACCAATGCCTCATCCCATTTTTCATTTTTGAGAACTAATTCTTCAAATATATTTATAAGAACATTGACTTGAACTTCATCGTTATTATTCCAGGAATAACAAATATTTTCTATATAGCTATTAATATGTTTTATCCTTCGATCTTCGCTCAAAATTCTATTGTTACAAATATTTTTTCCGACATTAAAAAGATAAAAAAACTTCTCTTTCGCATCTAAATCTTTTTCATATAAAACACTTGATACTGTCTTGTACATATATAAGGACAAATCTTGATCATCCATACTGAGGACGCTTTTTGCAGCATCAATAATCAAATCCGTCACATCAATTTTGCATACGCTCCAAATCTTAACTAAATCTGTTATTCCAAAACATTTAATACTCTCAGGTGACAAAAGTTCTTGACTGATTGTTGTCATGTTTTGGTTGAATATATCGTTGATCCCTTCCCCATTAACTTCATTTTTTATTAACCTCAAAATGTGTATAGCATTTTCAATTTCATTTTTGTTTTGTTCTTTTACACAAAATAAGCAATATGAAAAAATATCATGTATTATTGTATGCCAATTCTTTAAATGGTTTTCTTCAATTTCTTTCTTCAATAACTTTTGGCAAAAGTTTTGATCTGACACCAACTTCCACATTTTTATAGTAAACAATGAGATTAAGGCAACCTCAATAGTAAGAAGAATCACAAGTGAAATAAACTCTGATAAAAATAACCCCGGCAACGATAATAAAACCAACAAAAGAGATGTAACTACAAACACCATCGGTTTATATCTGTAAGATTTAAACGTTGCAAAAACTTGAATCGGAATCCCAATATATCTCTCTTTTAAAGAACCAGATACAATAGTGATAATCGTCCCACTAATTGCAGCCATTGTAAAAATAGCGGAAAAGAGAGCAGTACAAATTGTATCTAGGTCAATTCCAGATATAATATTTTCCCATACCATTAAAGCAACCTCCTACGCAACACAATAACGTTTGTTCTCTTGAAAATCATTCTGATATTCTTATAAATATGGCATAAAAATGCGCTTAAACAGCAACACATTTTCAATTGCCTTTTGCATCAACTCCGGATAATTTGTTTGATTGTTAAAATCTAAACCATTGATATAAGTGCAAACCAAAGAGGCCTTCTTGCTATCAAGTCTTTCCCAATCAAAATGCATACCCGCTGCCTGTTCTATAGCTTCTTTATTTGAATGGAGTCTATCAAAAAGCGACTTGTCATCGGCAATCCAAATACCAACTCGAATTTTGTGCTCCCTATTCACCAAATCGATTGAAATATGACATTTAGAAGATCCGATAGCAATAGTATACCAATGGTCAGTTGTTGCCTTATGTTTATTTATCGGCTTACCAATTTCATCCACATAATCATTAAACCTATTCCAAAACTCCAATCGTTTTGTTTGTGATTCATTGATCTGGGGAGCTTTTGCCATTGTTTTTGCTTGCTTTGAAAAATCGTTCGGTTGTTCAATTATTTTAAACAATGGTGCAGGAACCGAATTGCCTATTTTGTATGCATGAACTTCTATAAGGAAAAATGAAAGATCATCTGTTGTATTCTTATTAAGCCATTCAATTGCACTTGCATGCTCATCTCTAACGGACGCAACAATCCAGATAACAACAGACGCGTCAAGACCTGATGCATAAGTAATAATCTTTCCCAAATGATCGTGATTGGTTGGCTCTAACTGATTCTCAATTAGAACCGTTTTGCCGGTCAATTCATCCTTGCACAAAATATCGCATCTGTATGAACCGACAAATTTTTCGGTTTCAATATCCGTCAAAGAAAGACTTAAAGTATCACCAAGCAATTTAATATTCTCTTCTAATGAAAGCCACTTTGAAAAATCGTATTGCTCATGCGCCCATACTTTTCTTACATCGATTTCATCCAATCTACCTAATTCCATTTTCAACTCCTTAACATTTTATATCCTGTTATAGTTCCTTACAGAAAATTGTCGATTCTTTTAGGATTGATTAATGCCAACACACCTTAATCCTTGTTTTTTTCGTGTGGCAAAAGCACTCATTCACTGTGGCCAAATCGATTATATTCCCTTATTTCATCAATAAAAGCCTTACCGAATGAACTATATGTAGATTCGCCTAATCCTTTTAGACTTATAAACTCTTCTTTAGTTTCGGGTTTATAGGTTGCCAACGATACTAACCCTTTGTTGCCAATGATATTATATGCCTGACAATTATTCTCCTTCATCAGTTTAATCCTAAGTCCCCTTAATTGTCTTAACAACTTCATATCCGTTATTAATTCACCATCATCGTCTACAATCACAGCAAAACCGTCTTTTTCAATATACTTTTCTTCTACCGATGTGGTATGAACTCGAATCGGCTTTCTTTCGATTATTGGCTTTGTCTTTTGAGGAATAAGTTTAGGCATTTCCTTTATTTCACTTTGAGAATAAGAAGGTTTATCTATAGACAGATCTTCTTCATAGCCATTCGTAAGCCACCTTTTGTAATATTCTCTTGACATTAGACAATCACAACCCGTTTTATCGTGCTTATAGTTGGTGCATCCTAGAATATGCTCAGTTGTACCGGGCTTTACAATCAAATACCCGTCTCTACATTTGGGACATTTTTGTATCGACATATCTCCGCCTTTTAAGTCGTTAGTCATAAAGCCACAAACCTCTGGCTCGTTCGTGCAAATCCATAGCTTTAGACCGTAGTTCTTTTTCCATTTCAATTGGAGAGGATATCCGCAAATCGGGCATTTCTTTATAGCCCCTACATTTGTTGGGTTATCTTTCTCGATTTGTCCGATAACCAAGGTGTTTGGGTAGTCTTTGATTAACTCCAAGATAAACTCTGAAGGATGTTGTTGCGGGGTAATTATGTATACCCGATTTTTTGTTCTTGTCATTGCGACATAGAACAAACGCCGTTCCTCTGCATAATCAATCGTTTTATCGTCTTTAACTACGTACTGCATCACGGGATCGTTATCGACTTTCGATGGAAATCCATACATTTCGTTCCTTGCATTGACTATAACGACATTGTCATAACCCAATCCTTTAGAACTATGTGCAGTTAGAAATTCGAGTTTTGCATTGCGGTATTTTTTACTGAATATTTTGTTATTCTGCTCATCGTATACAAAATCGTTTGAAAAGCAGAGATTGTTTGCATCAAAGCTATATCTACCTATTAGCAAAATCGGAGAATTTGCGCCCTTGCCTTCTTCTTGATTTTTCTTTAATATTTGACCGATAACCGTTTCAAGCTGTTTGCCTAATTGATAGTATTTTCCACCTTTCCCTTGAAATTGTTTTCTATCAAAATCCTCACTATACGTTTCGATGATAACTGGCTTCTGAATATGTTTGGGCGAAATCAATGACTTTTTTATCTGGCTATCATTTTTTTGAATAAAATTACCGGCTATATCTATAACTTCTTGCGCATTCCTATAAGTTTTTGTTATTTTCAGTTCTTGGCCATATCCCATTATTGAGCAAAAATGCGTAAACAGTGTTATGTCAGATCCGCTAAACGCATAAATAGATTGCCAATCATCCCCCACGGCAATAATTTTTGCAGAACAAAGATTTGACAATTCTTTTGTCAAATCAAATCTTTGCCTCGATATATCTTGATACTCGTCGACTATAATATATTTGAAATCCAATGCCTCTTTTGCGACGGCTTTTTCTCTCAAAATACGAGCGGAATCGTTTATCATATCTTGGAAATCAATCGCATTGATCTCTCTCAATTTTTTTTGATACTCATGATAACATGCTTGGCACACATCTAAAAACAGTTTTGTTCTAACATTTGAGGTCATTCTCTCAAAGCGAGAAAAATCCTCCAAAACATAACCGTTAGTCTTGAAGTTGTTTATAAAAACGCATATCAACTTGACAAGTTTCAAAATATACTTGTTTTCTTCGGTATTAACGAGTTTTTCAAATACTTCTTGAGATGAACGCGGTTGCAATTTAAAGCCATTTGTTTCAAGTTGTTCTTTTAAGTGCTCAAGCAAATCTCTACCGTCATTATACTTCGAAAAAGTATAAATAAGCGTTGTACCATGCTTTCTATGCAGTGCGATTTTGTCATTAATCTCTTTCTTATACTTTAACAATTCATCCGAAGAATAGAAACTATGATGTCCATCCTCTGTTATCCCAAAATGTTCGATATATGCGATTTTGTCGCCTTGTCTAATACAGAAATCAGGCGTATAAGGCTTCTTTGCTTTTAATATGTGATACTGATATGGTTCTTCATAAACATAATCAATATTGTTAAGATACAGAAAATTTGCTATGCGAACTTCTTGGATCGATCTTAACGATTCATTAGTTATAGTTATTGCTTTATTGGTTCTTCTATCTATTATCTGTTCGTTATACTCATTAACATTACTCTTCAATGTAGAAAAGTCGGCTTTCGAGACATAATTAAAGAACAAATTCAAATCGTTACCTTCATACGGAGCATCAAAATATGAGCCGAAAAACATTATCAGCTTATCGACCAATTCCGGTTGTTCTAAAATGTTCCCTACTAAGTAATCGCTAACGGTCTTAAAAAGGAACCCATCACTGACGATGTTTCTCTTTTCGACATCTTGTTTTCGTAATATAGCATAACCTGCGCTATGGAAAGTTGTTATGGGGCACTGAATTTTTAGCCCTTCATTTATCCGTTCTTTTAACTCCCCAACGGCTTTGTTTGTAAAAGAAATAACAAGTATTTGTTTAGGATCGATGTGTTTCTTCTCTACAAGATAGCGAACTTTTGCCGCAACGGTTGTCGTTTTACCCGCTCCAGCACCCGCAATTACTAAAGAATAATCCTCATCTGAAAGGATAACTCTGCGTTGCTCTTCGTCAAGAATTATCTTTGGGTCAATTTCTTGCAATATAGAGTCAAGATACGGTTTTTCTGTTTTTAAATGTAAAGCAATGTAATTTTCATTGTGTTCATTAATTATTGTTGAACCTATTTGCAAGTTCTCGATATCTTTATATGAATGCAAAAAATAATCAATTGTCTTCTCATCTACTTTGTTTTGTTTACAATAGTACTGCAATGTTTTTGCGTTTTGACAACTGTTAAAAAACACATAAACATCTTTATACTGTTCAATTAAATGTTTATAATCGCTTCTTGCTAAAAATTTGTCTTTTTTTAACAAGTCAGAAAAATCCTTATTGAAATCAAGGACTAGTTTATATTCTACCGGGAGATTATTTGTTTTGTCTTTTCGCAATTTTCCCAAAAAACTAGAAATGAACCCCATTTTCACTCCTTATTAAATCAACAAAGAAGTACTACCTCTGCTTCGCTCTAATACTTCTAATTTCTTTTTTAATAATATAACATTTTGACCAATATTGTCAACTTAACTCCTACCTATTGCGTTCTCGCTTAGAAACATCGAAACCGTCGTAACACATAAAAATTTGGCGATGGCACTATAATTTGGATGGATAACGTCAAAATACATATTCGCGTCAAATATGCTATCGGAGAAAAACAATTTGTATTCCCCGATGCATTCATATCTGGTTTTTTAGCACTAAAATAATATATGAACAGCCCGACATAACGTCGGGTTGTTTTAGTTAAAGCCATGTGAATTCGTTTTGTACAAACAGAAATTACTTATGTTGCAAATCTTCAATTACAAATGTGCAAAGCGATGCAGCTAAATTGAGTGCAAGATTTGCCAAAGACTTTGATATTGTGATTTTTTCACTTCCTGCACCGTGTGAAGATAATTTGTTGCGTAGATACGGCAAACTCATAAGTATGTGAGCTTTAAAGCCATTTTTGTTAATAGCTGATGGCAATTCTAATTTGTTCTTGATATTGTTTGTTAAGTCATCTGCATTTCCGTCATTTGTGCCCATAATGACTTTCATCACACTTTCATAACCTTTGTTCGCATTCGTTATCGATTCCGAATAATCTTCTTTGTTGTAAAATTCTATAGCTTTTTGCAGCTCTTCAAAAGCGGGCTTAAACTTTGAATCACAATTTGATAATTCTTTCATTTTTTCAAGTGTTTTTCTTTTTATATCACATTCAAACTGTTTGGCATCTACTTTTGTCATTTTGCCATCAACCAACATCCATGGAATTTCGCATTCGTTTAAAACTGAATTGATATTCTTTGTAAATTCACGTTTTTCCTTGGAGGATAAAAAACCATGCTGTAATTCAATCACGTCAAAAAGATAGTTTAGGTTTCCGCCAATCAACTGCTCATCAACAATTGATGTACCGTAATTGCATGATAACGCATTCAAGTTGAACAAATCATAGCCTAGTTCTTGATTTAAACTCATTAAGGCTAGTGTAAATGCATCATTATCGCTGGTTTCGTTACTATATCTGCTTATCTTTACTTTTTTGGGTTCATTAAAAGACTTCAAAACACAAACAATCCCTTTCCTTGCGAAATAGTCAATATCTCCAATAAAATTTAAAGTATTGGGGACGTCATCGCCATTAACTAACAGGTCTTTATATCGTTTTGAAAATATCATACTTTCCTCCATCTATATTGCTCAATAAAATTACCTATTTCGAAGCTACTGATAAATTATAACACAGCATAATATCAAATCAATATGAAGATGTCATAATTGCAATTGTTTTTGTTACAATGCATTTATTTATAGACATTTGTTGATAGTAAATATTTTTTTTTGCAACTTCATTCTTCTGCGCCATATGGTTGTGCGGTTAACGTTCAAAAGGTATGTTGCTTCGAGATAAGTCAATCCGGACATATAGGCGCAGAGAACGTCATATTCGCCTTGTGTTAAATGCATTCTTTCGATGAGCGCGTCAACGGCAGTATAATCGTTGTTGGATTCATCGTCTAGAAAAGTTATGCTCGATGATGCAACACTGTCGCTTATGGCTGTTGTGTGCGTCAAATGGCGAGCGAATTGTTTGTCCAAGTATCTATCCGCAAAGCGGAAGCACGCTTGCTTAATCGATATAACGTTTCCACGAGTAGTTGTATAATTGTCGCCAAGCCTTTTGCCGATGTGTTCACAAAGGAAAAGCATGGCGGTTTGCGCTATGTCATATCCGTCCGAGTATTCGGCAAGAGAATCGTTTGATTTGTTACAATCTTTGATAAGTCCGTCATATAGACGATATAAATCTTTGCCCGAACGGCACATAACGGTTCTTATAGTAAGCAACGCTATCAATTCGCCGATTTTCTTGATATTGTCGGCGGTTATAACAATGTCATCGTCTAATATGTATTGTCTTTTCGCAACGATTTTGACTTGTGCTTGATTGTCATCATAAACACCGATTGCATTTTGATTTTGAAGATTGATTTGCGATTTCATATTGATATGCTCCGAGTTTTATTTGCCTTTCGGCAACAAGACGGCGTAGCACCGAGAAAACTCAAAAACGTATCACTGCAAATCACAAGATGCCTATGTCAACGAATAGCATAAAAATGTTGTGTAAAAAGTGCATCAAAACAATCTCTCGCGCACGCGCGTGAGCACTTGTATCAAAGACTACGGCACGTCTAATCGTCACACTTGTATCAAGACTACGGCTCGTCTAACAGGCAAACGATCAAAAAGCATATAAAATGTGCATTAGCTTTAAGATAATTTTTGAAGCAATATTACAAGATTTTTATGCCGTTGATATAGGCTTTTCTCTGTGCTAAACCGCCGTGCCGAAAGACAATGAAAAACTTGGAGCAGTTAAGTAAAATATTATGTTTTTTGGTTGTGCACATAATTTGTGCGTAACCTCTTTTATACTCCTAAAAACATTGTATTCGATTAAACCTACATCTTTCGTCAATATTCTATGCTATGTTGCAAAAATCACTATTCGCAAAAACATTGACAAATTAAAGTTTTGCGAGTAGAATTAACTTGCAGATACAAGGAGGGCTTATGTATATCAATCGACAAAAGTATCTTGACAAATTAGTCAGTCAAAAAGACAAAGATATTGTCAAGGTTATAACAGGAATACGACGTTGCGGCAAATCTGTACTACTTTTTGACATCTATGCCGATTATTTGCTATCTAACGGCATCGATAACGCGCATATAATCAAAGTAAATCTCGAAACAAAGAAAAACGAAGCGTTGCGAGATTCAAACGCTTTGTATGATAGCATCGTATCAAAAATTGTTGACGATAAGCGGTATTATGTTTTCATAGATGAAATACAGCTTGTTGACGGCTTCGAGGATGTTGTAAACGGGCTTCGCTTGGATTATAATTGCGATATTTACATCACCGGTTCCAATTCAAAACTGCTATCAAAAGACATCAACACGAAAATGCGCGGACGAAGCATAGAAATAAAAGTATATCCGCTGTCTTTTTCGGAATATTACGGTTATTATGGCGGGGATAAAAGACAATGTTTCAACAATTACCTTATGTACGGCGGTCTTCCCTACCTCTTGTCCGAAAATGATAACAAGAACAAAGTCGAATACTTAAAAATGATTTGCGACACCGTTGTCGGGAAAGATATTATTGATCGACATGGCATAAGGCAGGAGAATTTGTTTGACGCGGTTGTTGATTTTCTTTGTTCAAACATCGGCTCTTATGTGAGCGCAAATAAAATTGCAGATACGCTAAAAAGCAACGGGTACGGAAAGGTTACACACGATACCATCGGCAACTATTTGGATTACGTTTGTGATGCATATCTGTTCTATCGCGCGCAAAGATATGATATCAAAGGCAAACAATATCTTAAAACGCTAAACAAATACTACATTTGCGACCTCGGAATTCGCAATAGCAAGCTGAATTATCGGCAAATAGAGATAACGCACTCGCTTGAAAACGTAATATATCTTGATCTCATACGGCGCGGATATATTGTCGACATCGGCAAAAACAATTCGAAAGAGATCGATTTCGTCGCAAAAAATGACAAAGAATTGTTTTATATACAAGTAGCGTATACCATTTCTGATCCCGATAAAAACGAACAAGAAGTATCCTCGTTCTATGGGCTTGATGACGGTTATAAAAAGATAGTCATCACAATGGATGACGATCCTTTTACCAACCTAAAAAACGGCTACAAAAAAATCAATGCAATTGATTTTCTTTTGGACGGCCATTCTCTGGAGCAAATTTGAGACAATATAGTTCAAATCAATTGATGCATTATTTTGCTCACCACGAAGCCCCGACTTAATCAAGTCGGGGTTTTTCTTTCCTGCCGAGGTTGGATATTTCATATCCGCACGCTTTGCGTGCCGAACTCGGTACACCCGACTGACGCTCCGCTTTGCAAGTGAACTTGCTCGCTCCGCTATTACGGCAGTCGTTAGCCCGCCTGCCTACGAACCTCGGTAGGGTCACCACGAATAACCTAACTTGAATTTGCAAGTTAGGTTATTATTTTTTTGTCTTTTTCGGGGTGTTTTGCGCTATTCCACCCCTATCTCAACCATTATTTTGCGCTTAGAGGACGAACGGGATGATATTACCTTTTTCGGTTTGCAAAAATTTGCGGATAATAATAATCCCCGATCTTCGTCGAGGACGGTGTTTATGTTATGGCATTAGCGATTTGTTAATAAATTTAAGCTCCTAATTTAATTATATCAAAACCATTTTGACATAAAATGCAACGGACGGTTGCGTGACATATTTCGGCGCACGATATATAATTCAATTGTAAGGAGGCGCAGAATGATCGATTTCATTGCTGTCGGCAACAATATAGCGTCGAGGCGGAAAAGGCAAAATCTCACACAGGAGGAGCTTGCCAACAAACTTTTCGTGACAAGGCAGCTCGTGTCCAAATGGGAAAACGGCACGGGTGTTCCCTCCATCGACGATTTGTTGAACATGTCCGAGATCTTTCACATTACCATTGAAGAACTATTGTGTCTTGACAAAAAAATCGATGTCAATCCGGATGACATTTTTGCGGGACACGAGCGGCTGTTTGTGGTGAGAAACATCATTGACGGCAACATAAAAATCGACATTCCGGCAAACTTTTACCGCTTTTCGCAAACGGAAAGAATGATGATTCTCAAAGCGATAAAGGACGGAATGCTGACAACCGATATGGAAAATCTGAAACCGAGGCTTACGCCCGCCGAACAAAAATTTATGAGAACGGAGGTCACACAATGATACTCAAAAAGAAATTGCAAGACGGAAAAACGATATATGAACCTATATCGTTTGAAGAAGCCGTAGAACAACGCGCGGAAAAATCCGACTTTGTTTTTACGGACGAGGACGAAAAAGACAAATTCGAGGATGTTCTCGAAGAAATCGATGATCTCGAAGAAGAAATCGATGATCTCGAAGAAGAAATCGAAGATAAAAAAGATGAAGAAAACGAATCGCCTGATAAAACCGCATTGTCGTGGGATTTTGTGAAAAGCGCATTGAAGAAAGCCGAAAAAATCGCACAAAAGGGATATGGAGTGGGCGCATCTTTGGGCAATATTTTTCTAGGCGTCGATGACAAAAAACCCGACAAGAAGAATAAGCTCGTACAAATACTTCCTTTCCTCGATGACGATGACATCCATGAAATCGTGGAAGACATCTTAAGCGATCCGGACAAATACGACGGGTTGAACCTTTGCGCGATAATGCCGTTTCTTAGCGAAAACGATTGTGACGCATTGTTCTTGAAAATCGCACTCGACAGCGATAAAAAATATACGCACTCCCTCACTTCTCTTGCGCCGTTTGTGTCGGAAAAGTGTCTTACAAAACTTGTCGACAAATATGTTGAGGGCGAACTTCAAGACGTAGATATGGACGGGCTTTATCCCTTCTTGTCAAGCAAAGACGTAAAACGCTTGTTCAAATATATCGTTTCTAAAAACGACGACAAATAACTTGTCGGGTTTGTTATATTAGACAAAAACAGTTTCGCCTAAAAAAGCGAAACTGTTTTTATTTGCCAACACATTTGTCACTTTATACAATCTTTTTGCATGGATAAAGTGTCGATTCTGTCAATTATCTGAACATTTTGAGTTTGTTGTGAACAACCTCGATGTCGAGTTTGGTGTCTTCGATGATTTCACCGTCAAGCTCGAAACGGCTGTCGTCAAGCGCTTCGATAGTAACATTCTTTGCGGTGTATTCTCCGCCCCAATCCGTGCCGACGTGCTTGCCTTTGAGGAACTTGAACAGGCGGAAAATGATTTTGCTCTTTTTCATTTCGCTGACGTAGCCGACGTTCAAAAGTCCGTCGTCAACGATTGCGTTGGGACAAATGGGGATGCCGCCGCCGATGAAGCCGCCGTTGCCTACACCTATCATAAACACGCTGGTGTCCTTTGTCACGCCGTCCGCAGTGATTCGAAGATGATGGAATCTCGTGTGCAAAAGCGTGTAGAACAACGAATAATAGTATGCCGCTTTGCCCTTCAACGTTTTGCAATTTGCATATTTGAGCAAGACGTCGACGTCCATGCCGCCGCCGCCCACGTTCAAGCAGCGATATTTGCCAAGTTCCATATAGTCCACGAAGCCGACCTTGCCGTTCAAGATGGTTTGCACCGCCTCTTTGACATTGGTGGAGTGTCCGGATTTTTTGATAAAATCGTTGCCGCTGCCGCAAGCTACGAGACCGAGCGTAACGTTGTCGAAGTTGTCGATTCCGCAAAGCACCTCGTGAAAAGAGCCGTCGCCGCCCATAACCACAATGTTTGTGTCCGGTATTTTTGACAATTCTCTTGCGATTTCGGTGGCGTGTCCTGCGTACTCGGTTTTATGAACGACGTATTGAGCGTTGTTATTCTTAAAAATTTCCTCGACGGTTGTGAGAGCCTTGAGGCTTTTGCCCTTTCCGCCTTGAGGATTGACGATTATGTGATACATAATGCCCTCCGCATTTTATTTGCATATAAAAATATACAAGTACATTTTAACACTTATGACGCAAAAGTCAACCTATTGTGAGTTGCGCAACAAAATGTCGAATATCTCGAACACATGTATTGTTTCTCAATCGCGATTTTCAAACTGCAATTCGTAGAGTTTGTGATAATATCCCTTGTTTTTGAGCAGTTGTTGGTGCGTACCTTTTTCGATGATTTTGCCGTTTTGAAGCACGATGATTTGGTCTGCATGTTGTATTGTGGACAATCTGTGCGCCACAACAAGCATCGTGCCGATGTTGCGGATGTTTTCAAGCGACTTTTGGATAACCACTTCGGTTTCGGTGTCGATGTTTGCGGTTGCTTCGTCAAGAATGAGAATTTGCGGTTTGTGCAAAACCGTTCTTGCAAACGACAGTAGCTGACGTTGTCCTTGTGAGAAGTTTTCACCTCTTTCGATGACCTCCTCGTCAAGTCCGTGCTCTTGCGAAGATATAAACGTATCGGCGTTGACGTACTTGCACGCCGCCTCGATTTCCTCGTCGCCGAAAGACTCGTCGTTGAGCGTAATATTGCTCCGCACCGTACCGCTGAAAAGGAACACGTCTTGAAGCATCTGTCCTATGCCCTTGCGAAGCGAATGAATATCTATTGTGCTTATATCTCTGCCGTCGATGAGAATCTGACCTTTTTGAATCTCGTAGTTACGCACGATGAGAGAAAGTATTGTCGTCTTTCCCGCACCCGTCGCGCCCACAAAAGCGCACGTTTCCTTCGGATTTATAGTGAACGACACGTCTTTGAGAATCCAATCCTCGCCCTTGTAGGCAAACCATACGTTCTTAAACTCGATTTTGCCATCGAACTTGTCCACCGCCACCGCGTCTTCCCTATCTCTGATTTCGGGCTTGACGTCAAGCAGGTTGAACAACCTCTCGGACGCGGTTATCGCCTTTTGCAAGTTGTTGAGCTGATCGGCAAGGTTTTGTATGGGGTTGAAAAAGCGCGACAGATAGAGATAGAACGCAACTATCATGCCCGCGTCCAGTCCGAATTCCATTCCGAGCCAGAACGTCACGGCAATCGAGCTGATATAAAGCAGCGTGATAAACGGACGATATATGCCGAAAGCAAGCACCACTTTGTATCTGGATTTGCGCAGATTTTCGTTCTTTTCCAAAAATTCAAGCTCTTTCTTTTGTTGACGATTGAAAATTTGGATAAGTTTCATGCCGGACAAGTTTTCGTTGAGAAAAGTGTTGAGGTCGGATATATACTGTCTTTCCTTTGTAAACACCTTTTTGACCACGTTTCTGAACACGAAAGACGTGATGAACACAACAACGATGAACGCAAGCATCACAAGCGAAAGCTGCCACGAGATGTACAGCATAATGCCGTACACGCCCACCACCGTAAGCACGTTCTTGATGACGTTCACGATGACGTTGGTAAACAAGTCGGACATCGACGCCGTGTAGGACGCAACGCGCGTAACGAGCGAGCCTACGGGCATTTCATCAAACTGATTTTGAGACAGTTGCTCGATGTGCGAAAACACATCGTTGCGCAGCGTGTAGATTATATTTTGTCCCGCCTTTTGCAAGAGCATGGACTCCCAAACGAGAAATGCTTGGTTGAACACGCCTATGGCAAGATACGCCACCGCCATGCCGACGATAAACTCGACGTTTATACCATCCGACTTCAAGTTGTTGGTGATTTGACTGACGAAAAGCGGCAGGATTATATCGAGAACAACGTTGAAGAGGATAAGTGTCATCGCGCCAACAAATCGCGCCATTTCGGGTTTTAAGTAGCGATATATGCGGCTAAACATATCTTTTGTGGGAATATGGACGTCGCCTTTGAGTTTTTCCGCGTCGCTTTGCATTATGCCTCACCCCCTTCCACTTCTCTTTCGAGCTTTTGCAAATACACCATCTTTTTGTAGGTGGGAGATATCTCTTCAAGTCTTTGCGGAGTGTCGTATGCCTCAACCTCGCCCTTGTCGAGAACGAGTATCTTGTCAAGATGCGATACCGTCGAAACGCGCGAGGCGATGACGATGGTCGTCTTGCCCTTCCGCTCGGATTGAATGTTTGCAAGTATGGTTTCTTCCGTCTTGACGTCTACTGCCGACACCGAGTCGTCCAAAATCATAATCGGCGCATCTTTTATGTACGCGCGAGCTATGGATATGCGCTGTTTTTGACCGCCGGAAAGAGTAACGCCTCTCTCGCCGGATACGGTTTCGTACCCCTCGGTAAACTCCTCGATGTTAGAGTGAACGTCGGCAAATTTAGCGGCGTCGTACACCTTGTCCATATCGAGTTCGTTGCAAGAGAAAGCGATATTGTTTTTGACCTTGTCGCTGAAAAGGAAATTGTCTTGCGGCACGTAACCTATGGCGTCTCTCAAACTCTCGATATTGCAATCCATGATATCGTGGCCGTCGATAAACACTTTGCCCCTTTCTACGTTGTAGAGATGCAACAGCGTGTTTACAAGCGTCGTTTTGCCGCTGCCTATCTTGCCCACTATGCCGACGCTCTCACCGGGATTGACGGTGAACGTGATGTTTTTGAGTACGTTCGCTTCGCTTGAAGGATAGGCAAACGAGAAGTTGTCGAACCTGATTTCGCCCTTGACGTTTTCAAGCACGTACGCATTTTCGACGTTGCGGATTTCTTCCGCTTGGTCGAGGAAGTTGGTGATACGTTTTAGCGACGCTTTCGAGCGCGAGCGCATCGTCACGACTTGTCCGAGAGCAATCATCGGCCATACGAGAGTGTCGAAATATCCCACGAACGTGATAAGTCCGCCTGCCGTCATATCCACCTCGTGTCCGAAAACAAAAACGGGAGTGCCGGTGACGTATCTGTAAACGAAGTATCCGCCAAGCCCCAAAATCAAAGCCATAATCGCCGCAATGATAATCTCGATGATTGCGTCGAAAATAACCGACACTTTGACAAGCTCGATGTTTGCGTCTTTGTTTCGTTTTGCAATCTTTGCGAATGCGTGAAGTTGTTGCGTTTCTTTGACGAACGCCTTGATGACTCGTATGCCCGTAAAACTTTCCTGCGAGAAGTCGTAGAGTTTGTCGAACTCGTTTTGGCGTTGCTCCCATTTCAGAGCCATAAATTTTTCAACAAGCATACCCCACACCACTATGAGAGCGAGCGGAATAAGCAACAGACAGGACAACGCCCAGTCGAGCGAAAACATCTTGTAAAGGGCAAGAACGGACAAGAAAAGCGCGTCCACCAACATAACCGAGCCCCAACCGAAAAACTCCTCGATCGTTTCGAGGTCGGTTGTAAACCACGCCATAACGGTGCCGACTTTGTTCTCGTGATAATAGCGTTGCGACAGTCTCTCGCTCTTCAAAAACATTGTGTGACGAAGCCCCGCTTCTATGCGTTGAGAAGCGTTGAAAATGGAGAGTCGCCACATGATTCTTCCAAAGAACATCACGATAGCAACCACCATAACGCCCAAAATAATTTCTTTGAGTGCGGCTTTATCGATTGCTCCGCCGTCGAACATATCCACGAGCTTTCCGAGATATTCGGGTATGAAAAGCTGGAACACGTCCACTGCGACAAGCCCTATCAATCCTATCAAGAACAGCCAACTGAACTTGAGATAATATTTGTTTATGTATTTTCCGAATAACATGATGAGTATTTGATTTTTCAAAAGCGGACGCTTTTGGTTGAACTAACACGGATTATTGGCAAAAGAGAATAGAAAACCCCGCTTGCCAAAATTCCGTCAACTCGGGTTTCGTCAAACGGGGTTTAAAATATTCAAACCCTCAAAATCGTTCCGAAAAAGGAACGAAATTGATTTTTACATAATTTCGCGGTAGATAGCCTCGATTTCCTTCTTACCCCAAACCTGCGGACAGGGATAAAGCGGATTTGCTTCGGCATATGCGTGCGCGATCATACGAGGCAGACGCTCTTCTTCGATGAGCTTGCCGCCGTCGCGTGACAAAATCTTTGTGGGAATGTTCATTGCGGCATTCATGTCCTCAATCCATTTGATGAACAAGTTTGCCTTTTCTTCTTTGGTGTTTCCGCCGAGATTGATGCAGTCTGCAAGCTCGGCGAGTTTCTTGTGTGCGGATTTGCCGTATGCTTTCAAAACATGCGGAAGGATAACTGCGTTTGCAAGACCGTGAGGCACTCCGTATTCGCCGCCGAGAGTGTGCGCAACCGCGTGTACGTAACCGACGTATGCGCGAGTGAACGCTTTGCCTGCAAGGTATGCGGCCTTTTGCATTTGCACACGAGCTTCGAGATCGTCGCCGTGATCGTATGCTTGTTTGAGATATTTGTGAATGAGCTGAACAGCCTCGACAGCCTCTTTCTTGGTTTGTCTTGTATTTTCGCCACCGATGTAAGCCTCAACCGCGTGAGTGAGCGCGTCCATACCCGTTGTGGATGTGAGGTGAGGCGGAAGCGACTTTGTAAGTTCGGGATCCATAACGACGTATCTCGGAATGAGGAACGGATCGTTGATGGGATATTTCTCGTGAGTTTCGGGGTTGGAAATGACCGCTGCAAGCGTCGCTTCACTGCCTGTACCCGAAGTTGTCGGAATTGCGACAAGCGGAGGAAGTTTGTGTCCCGTAATCATTATCTTCAAGACGCCTTTCATTTGAGGAACGCTCTTCTTGGGGCAAGCAACTCTTGCGCCGATACCCTTTGCGCAGTCCATAGCACTGCCGCCGCCGAGAGCAACGATTGCGTCGCAGTTGTTGTCATGATACATTTTGAGACCGTCTTCGATGTTTTGAATGGTAGGATTGGGAACGACATCGTGATAGCAGCAACTCTTCATGCCCTCTGCTTCGCAAGCAGCCATGATGGGATCTGCCTTTCCGCTTGAAAACAGGAATCCGTCGGTGACGATAAGGATGCTCTTAAAGCCGTTGTCTTTGAGGAACTTGGGAAGTTGCGAAATGCTGCCCGGACCGGACAAAGTCTTTTTGCATTGATTCCACGGCAACAAAAACATTGCCAAGCGCATAGATTGCTGGAAGATACGGCAACCCATTTTTGTAAAGATGTTCATCGTTTCCCTCCGAATACGGATTAAATCCGCATATATGAGTATTAAGTAATAGTATTCTAGCACCAATTGTACAAATGCACAACAATTTAATTAACAATTGATAATGAATAATTCGCAGATTCTTTTCAATGAGTGTTTTGTTCCGTCCTCTATAAGAGGTGAACGGCGTGAACTATAAAATAAAACATCACCCTTTCCTTCGGGCTTCTGTTCGTCCTCTACAAGAGTTGAATGTTTAGAACACTAAATGAAACTTCCCCTTTCCTCACGTGTTTCCCCAACCGCCGTTCCCCCTTAAAAGGGAACCCACGGTGACCGCGTAGCGGGGGACAACGCGAACGCGATTGACTTCGTAACAATCGCTAGCTCGTTGTGTGCAACGAGCAGCACTCGCATAGATTGCTATCGTTCTCTTTTTATGTCACTCGTTCGCGGACGAAAAGAATCCAAACTCGTCCGCTCACTTGTACTATACGTCAAGCTCGGCGTTCGCTATCTCGCCGCCGTTGCGGCTCGCACTTTGAAGCTGCACATTCCGTTAATAAGTACACCTTGAATGAGTGTCCGTTCGGGTGTGGGTGTCCCACCCACAACTGCAACGGAGTTGCAATATCACTTGCGCAAGGCGCAAATATCACTGTTGCCACAGGCAACAATATCACGCACACTTTGCGTGCATATCACTTACATTGCCTTGCGGCTCGTGTTCCGTCTGCGAATAAGCACATTCCGTTAATAAGTACACCCTGAATAAGTTTTCGTTTATCCGCTTGCGTGCAAAGCACGCACTCACCAAGCAGACAATCTTGCGAAACTGCGGCTTGAGTTTTTGTCCCAAATAAAGAATATTAAAAACTGCGATATTTAGATGAAGAACAAGAAAGAGCCGCTCTCAACGGGTAGGAGCGTACATAGCGTACGTGACTACTCGAGGAGAGCGGCTCTGCCGCAGTTATTCGCTAAATAGCGCAGTTTTTACTTGAGTTCGGAGAAGTACTTGATAGTACGCACCATTTGAGAGGTGTAGCTGTTCTCGTTGTCGTACCAAGAAACGACTTGAACTTGGCTGTTGCCGTCTTCCATGGGAGCAACCATGGTTTGAGTTGCGTCGAAGATAGAACCGAAGCGGCTGCCGATGATATCGGAAGAAACGATTTGGTCGGTGTTGTAGCCGAAGGACTCGGTTGCGGCAGCTTTCATTGCGGCGTTGATGCCTTCAACGGTGACGTGACCTTTGACGACTGCCACGAGGATGGTGGTGGAACCGGTCGGAGTGGGAACGCGTTGTGCGGAACCGATGAGTTTGCCGTTGAGTTCGGGGATGACGAGACCGATTGCCTTTGCAGCGCCGGTGCTGTTGGGGACGATGTTGATTGCAGCCGCGCGGCTTCTTCTCAAATCACCCTTTCTTTGCGGACCGTCGAGAGGCATTTGGTCACCGGTGTATGCGTGAACCGTGGTCATGATACCGCTCATGATAGGTGCATAATCGTTGAGTGCTTTCGCCATAGGAGCGAGGCAGTTGGTTGTGCAGCTTGCAGCGGAGATGATGTTGTCGGTTGCTTTCAAAGTGGTGTGGTTGACGTTGTAGACGATTGTGGGAAGGTCGTTGCCTGCGGGAGCAGAGATGACGACTTTGCGTGCGCCTGCGTCGATGTGTGCTTGTGCTTTTGCTTTGGAGGTGTAGAAACCTGTGCATTCCAAAACGACGTCCACGCCGAGTTCGCCCCAGGGAAGTTCTGCAGCTTTTGCTTTTGCGTAGATGGTGATCTTCTTGCCGTCGACGACGATGTAGCCGTCTTCTTTGATCGTGCCGTCCTCGTTGAGAACTGCTTCACAGCTTTCTACCGTGTGAGAATTTGCGTAGTTGCCTTGTGTTGAGTCGTACTTAAGAAGATGAGCGAGCATCTTGGGGCTTGTGAGGTCGTTGATAGCGACAATTTCATAACCCTCTGCACCGAACATTTGTCTGAAAGCAAGACGTCCGATACGACCAAAACCGTTGATAGCGACTTTTACGTTTGCCATTATAAATTCCTCCATAAAGGTGTATTCCTATATTGATTGGATTTCCAACCGCAATTATTTTACAATTATTACAAAAAATAATCAAGTATAATTTGCGTATTTTTTTATCGACTTAAACATATCTTGTCAAAGCCATGCAAAATAACGTGCTACAAAGTAGCCTTTCGCAACACTGCTCGTGCCAAATATTTGTCAAACACACCGAAAAGTATACTCAAACGATTCTCAAAACTCGTGCAAGTTCATTGGTTGTCACTATATCACGCCTAAAACGGACAACCGACACCACAAAGAATACGCGGAACAAACAACCGACAGTCCCTAAAACGTACGCTCGAACGTGACTTTTTTGAATTTGCGCCCCGCTCCGCTTGATTTGCGCTCGGTAACGCCTTCTACCAAGCCAAACACCCCCACAGGCAGGCAATAAGATGCTCTTCTCAATTTGCAATTTTGCACATATGCGTATTTTATCGGCACATATATTGAGCATAAACTCTTTGTTGTGCAAACATTCGCAAAATCACTGCCTTCCGCTTTCGCAACAAAAACTCTTGCATTTATGATGTGAAAATCATCGTATTTACAACGAAAAAAACCCACCGAGAACGGTGGGTTTTGATTTTTCGTGGACTCAATCAGATGAGTTTAAGAATGCAAGTTTCTGCTGCGTCGCCGCGACGAGTGCCAGTTTTAAGGATACGGGTGTAACCGCCGCCTTGTCCGAGCTCGTTCTTGCGTGCGTCATACTTGGGAGCATACTCTTTGAACATCTTTTCGATAAGGGGGTGTTTTGTATCTTTGATGCGCGCTCTGAAAGCGGATTTGGATTCCTTTTCACCCTTGATCTCTTGAAGATCGACGAGTTCAGCCATAAGTCTGCGACGTGCTGCGAGCTTCTTGGGGCCGTCGTTGGTGAAAACGACTTCTTTCTTTGCGCCCTTTGCGTCGGCGACGGTCTTTGTGACCTTCACGTCGTCTTGGTAAGCTCTCATTGCGATAGTGATATATTTTTCAGCGAGGCTTCTGACTGCTTTTGCACGGTCGACAGTCGTTTCGATTTGACCGTACCAAAGAAGCTCGGAAACCTGATTTTTAAGCATAGCCATTCTTTGGTCTGTGCGTTTTCCTAATTTAGACATAGTGTTCCTCCTGTGCTCTTAGTCCTCTTGGGCCTTCAAGCCGAGGCCGAGGTCTTCGAGTTTCTTGACAACTTCTTCGAGTGATTTTCTGCCGAGGTTTCTCACTTTGAGCATATCGTCTTCCGTGCGCTTCGTGAGGTCTTCGACTGTGTGGATGTTTGCGCGTTTCAAGCAATTGTACGAACGCACCGAGAGATCGAGATCTTCAACGGACATTTCCAAAACCTTGACCTTGCTGTCGGTTTGCGGCTCGACAAGGATTGACTTGTCGCCCATGTTTTCAACCAAATCGACAAAGAGTTTGATGTGGTCGTTCATGATTTTTGCAGCAAGAGAGGTGATTTCCTTTGCAGAGGTCGTGCCGTCGGTCGTAACTTCGAGGGTAAGTTTGTCGAAGTCGATGCTTTGTTCGACACGAGTGCTTTCAACTGCATAGTTGACTCTCACGACCGGAGTGTAGATCGAATCGATCGGAATGTAACCGATGGATTGATGATGGTCTTTGTTTTGGGAAGCGGGAACGTAACCTCTTCCGCAATCGACGAAAATGGTCATATCGATTGATGCGCCCTCGTCCAAAGTGCAGATGACTTGGTCGGGATTCATCACTTCGATGCCGGTGGCGCATTGGATATCGCCTGCCGTAACCGTGCCGACTGTGTTTGCAAAGAGTTTGCATTCTTGTTTGCCCGCGGTCTCGAGACTGCTGATTGCTTTGAAACGAACAGTTTTGAGGTTGAGGATAATTTCGGTAACTTCCTCTTTCACGCCCTTGATTGTGGAGAATTCGTGATCGACTCCCGCGATCTTGATGCCGACTGCCGCAGCACCGGGAAGCGCGGAAAGAAGAATACGACGCAAGCAGTTGCCGATCGTCGTGCCGAAGCCTCTTTCAAGCGGCTCGACGACGAATTTGGCATAGTTTTTGCTTTCGTTCTCCGTGCAAGTTATCTTGGGACTTTTGATTTCCATCATAACTGTATCCTCCGATCAAATTATTTTGAGTACAACTCGACGATAAGGTGTTCTTGGATGTCGAGGTCGATGTCGCTTCTTTCGGGAAGAGCGACGACCTTGCCCGTGAGTGTAGCGTTGTCAAATTCGAGCCATTTGACGAGGCTGAGGTTTTTGGTCTCTTTGACGGCATTCCACATTGCGGAATCTTTCTTGTTTTCTTTGACTGCCACGACGTCGCCTGCTTTGACGAGGTAGGACGGAATGTCCACTGTCTTGCCGTTGACGGTGATGTGACCGTGGTTGACGATTTGGCGAGCCATAGCTCTTGAAGTGCCGAGGCCGAGACGATAAACGACGTTGTCAAGTCGTCTTTCGATCAAAACGAGCATGTTGTCACCGGTGACGCCGCGCATTTCGGATGCTCTGTCATAGTACATCTTGAACTGCTTTTCGGTCACGCCATAGTAACGTTTGGTCTTTTGTTTTTCACGAAGTTGAACGCTGTAGCCGCTTGCTTTCTTTCTTCCCTTGCCGTGATCTCCGGGAGGTGCGTACTTTGTGAGAAGGGGGCATTTTGTAGAACCGCACTTCTCGCCCTTGAGATAGAGTTTGCAACCTTCACGTCTGCAAAGACGGCAATCTGCTCCTGTATATTTAGCCATAGTTTAAGTCCTCCTAATTACAGTCTTCTCGCCTTGGGCGGACGGCATCCGTTGTGAGGAATCGGAGAAACGTCTTGAATGAGCGTAACTTCGATACCGACGTTTGCGAGTGCGCGGATTGCGCTCTCTCTGCCTTGACCGGGACCTTTGACGTAGACTTCAACGCTTCTCATACCTTGATCGTATGCAACTTTGGCTGCGTCTTCGCTGACCATTTGTGCTGCAAACGGAGTGGACTTACGGCTGCCGCGGAGTTTGAGTTTGCCTGCGGAAGACCAAGAGATTGCGTTGCCGTTCATATCGGTGATAGTAACGATTGTGTTGTTGAAAGAAGCGTGGATATGCACTTGACCTTTTTCAACGCGTTTGATATCTTTTCTTTTCTTAATAGCTTTTCTTGCGATACCTGCCATAGTCTAGCCTCCTTATTTCTTGCTGCGGCTGACTGCGCGCTTGGGACCTTTTCTCGTACGAGCGTTTTGTTTGGTGTTTTGACCACGTACGGGAAGTCCTTTTCTGTGACGAACGCCGCGATAGCAACCGATTTCCATCAATCTCTTGATATTGAGACCGACTTCTCTTTTGAGGTCGCCTTCGACGTGCAAATGTTGTTCGATGTAATCACGAATGAGACTGACTTGATCTTCGCTCAAATCCTTGACGCGAATATCGGGATTGATGCCGGTCTCTTTCAAAATCTTTTGAGAAGTTGCAAGACCGATACCATAGATGTAGGTAAGTCCGTATTCAACTCTCTTGTCGCGCGGAAGATCCACGCCGGCGATTCTTGCCATTTTCTACCTCCGAAATAGTGAAAAAAGTGTTTTTATATATGCCACGCATAGGTAGTTGCCGTAAGATTTGGAATGAAGCAACCAGCCGCCCTACGCTTTTTGCCGAATTTTACTTTTGATGAAGAGGCGGAGCATTGCCTCAAAACGTCAAAAGCCCGACGCATCAATCAACCTTGACGTTGTTTGTGGTTGGGATACTTTGAGCAGATAACCATAACTCTGCCGTTTCTTTTGATAACTTTGCATTTGTCGCACATAGGCTTGACGCTGGGTCTGACTTTCATAGTTAACCTCCTGAATGAGTCCTTTGTTTTCGATTTTGTTTCGATATGACCTTATTTGTTGCGGTAGATTATTCTGCCTTTTGTCAGGTCGTACGGCGACATTTCGATTTTGACTTTGTCGCCTTCGAGAATTCTTATGTTGTTGATACGCAACTTTCCGCCGAGATATGCAAGAATCTCATGGCCGTTTGTGAGCATCACTCTGAATTGAGTTTTGGGCAAAACTTCGATGACTTTGCCTTCGGTTTCGATAACGTCTTCTTTTGACATAGAGTCCTCTTATTTGTTATTGTCGTTGTAAAAACGGAGTGCGCTGAACAATTCCTGATCGAACACCTGATTTCCGTTTTTAAGTTTTTCCGCAATCTTTTCGAGCACGTCGCCCGTAGATTGGAGATGTTTTACGTTTTTGAGCTTTGCGTTTTTGATGTGGCGCAGATTTCCGTCCGCAATTCTCACCGTGTTTTCGTCCACAATCTCGACGACGGCGTAATAAGCACCTTGGTCGCGACCTGCTTTTGAATAAACGATAGAACCGATTTCCATATCAAAGCGTAAGTATTTCAGCTCCGTTTTCTGTCAGAGCAACAGTGTTTTCGTAGTGAGCGGAAGGTTTGCCGTCGAGAGTGACGCATTTCCAACCGTCTTCGAGCGTTTGCCACGTGCCCATATTGACCATAGGTTCGATTGCAAGCACCATACCCACTTCGAGTTTCGGTCCATGTCCGGCTTTGCCGTAGTTCGGCACCGCAGGATCTTCGTGCATCTCTCTGCCGATTCCGTGTCCGACCATAGATCTGACGACTCCGTATCCTCGAGATTCGTTGTAAACCTGCACGGCGTGCGATATGTCGCCCAAACGTCCGCCTGCTTTGAATTGCTTTACGCCTTCGAAAAAACTCTCTCTCGTGGTGTCCACGAGGCGTTTTTTCTCTTCGCTTACCTCGCCTACGAGTAAGGTTCTTGCTGCGTCCGCTTGCCAGCCCTTGAAAACCAGTCCGCAATCGACACCTATTATCTCGCCTTCTTTGAGCCGTCTGTCCGAGGGAAATCCGTGCACTACGACTTCGTCTATCGAAGCGCATATCGTGCCGGGGAATCCGCCGTATCCGAGGAAGGACGGAGTCGAGTCGTGCCTTTTGATGTAATCGTAGGCAAATTCGTCAAGACGCTTTGTGGACACACCCGGTTTCACTCTGTCGCCGAGGAAGAGCAAACAATCTCTGAGGATTGCGCCCGATTTCCTCATACATTCGATTTCGTGCGGGCTTTTGATGTTAATCATTCAAGCACCTTCTTGATGTCCGCAAAGATTTCTTCTTTCGTGCCGTTGGCTTTGATGTCGACGACTTTGTTTTGCGAACGATAGTAATCGATGAGCGGTTGAGTTTGGTCGCTGTAGACTTTAAGTCTGTTTTTCACGGTTTCGGGCTTGTCGTCGTCACGGATGAAAAGTTCCTTTCCGCAACGCTTGCAAGTAGTTTCGCCGTTGAGCATGGAAACGTGATATGTTTCTCCGCACACGCAAACCCTTCTGCCTCCGAGTCTGTCTATGATAGTTTCAAACGGTACGTCGATGTTGATTGCAAGGTCGATTCTGGCAACCTTGTCGAGAGCCTCTGCCTGAGCGATTGTTCTGGGAAATCCGTCAAGGATGTATCCGTTTTTGCAATCCTCTTGCGAAAGTCTGTCTTCGACCAAGCCGATGACCACTTCGTCGGGAACGAGTCCGCCCGATTCCACAAAAGCTTTTGCTTTCAAACCGAGAGGAGTGCCTTCCTTCATGTTGCGACGAAGGATGTCACCCGTCGAGATGTGAGGAACCTTGAATTCCTCCGCAATCATTGCCGCTTGCGTACCTTTTCCTGCGCCCGGAGCGCCTAATAATATAATATTTTTCATAATTATTTATTATAGCACTTTTTCGCTTCGATGGCAAACAAATCATTGATTGATTTGCGCCACCGAGCAAAAAATTTGGGTTTGTTTGTCGATTCGCTTATTTGAGGAAGCCTTTGTAGTGCTTCATCATAATTTGCGATTCGAGTTGCTTGTTGAGTTCGAGTGCGACGGACACGACGATGAGCAAACCTGTTGCGGAGAACGAGTTCGCAAACGGGAGAGCCGGAGCCGCCCAAGTGCCGTTGCCCATTGCAAGAGCTCTGAAGATGAAAGTCGGGATGAGTGACAAGCACATGAGGAACACCGCTCCGAAGAAGGTGATTCTGTTGTTGATCTTCTTGAGGAAGTCGCTTGTCGGTTTACCCGCTCTTATGCCGGGGATAAATCCGCCGTATTGTTGAATGTTTTTGGATACGTCTTCGGGATTGAACTGGATTTGAGCATAGAAATAGCTGAATCCGAGGATGAACAATGCCAAAAGTACGTAGTAGACCGCGGTGCCGCTTCCCATGTATTGAGCATACCAAACTGCCGCTTCGGTGTTGCTGAAGAAGAGTTGGATGATCATTTGCGGGAACATAAGCAAGGACGATGCGAAAATGATAGGCATAACGCCGCTACCGTTGACGCGGATGGGGATATACGTGGATTGACCGCCGTACATCTTGTTGCCCTTGATTTGTTTGGAGTACTGCACCGTGATTCTTCTCTCTGCACCGTCCATAAAGACGATAAACGTAAGCACTGCCACAACGACGAGAATAAATCCGATGATGTTCCAGATATAAGTCCATTCGTTGCCGACGAGCTTGAAAGATTCCGCCATAGTCGTGCCTGCGGTTGAAAGAATACCGATGAAGATGATGATTGACGTACCGTTGCCGATGCCGTACTCGGTGATTCTTTCGCTCAGCCACATGACCATGACGCTACCGCCCACGAGAAGAACGATTGTGAGAGCCATTGTGAGGATGGGGTTATCCGCACCCGATTCGAATGAGAACACGTCGATAAAGTAACTCTTGAAAGCCACGACGATACCGATTGCTTGCACGACTGCGAGCACGACGGCAACGATTCTCGTGATTTGCGTGAGTTTCTTTCTGCCTTCTTCACCCTCTTTGGACATCTTCTCCAGCGCAGGAATAACCAGCGCGAGAAGCTGCATGATAATCGACGAGTTGATAAACGGCAACACGCCGAGTGCAAACAAGGTGGCGTTCTGCATCGATCCGCCCGTAATAACGTTGAGGATGCTCAAAAAGTCGCTTGAAAAAGCTTCCGCTTGTTGCATCGCCGCAACGTTGAAGGTCGGGATGGGGATGTAACATCCGATTCTATAGACGAGGATAAGAGCGAGGGTAATCCATATCTTCACTCTTATTTCCTTCGACTTGAATGCGTTTTTGAGTGTCTCAAACATTATAGCACCTCTGTTGTGCCGCCTGCCTTTTCGATTTTTTCAATTGCAGACGCGGTGAATTTGTTGGCTTTGATCGTAAGCTTCTTTTCAAGTTCGCCGTTGCCGAGGACTTTGAGTCCGTAAGGCTCGACTTTCTTGATGACGCCGCTTGCGACAAGCTCATCGATACCGACAACTGCTCCGTCTTCAAATCTGTTGAAAACGTCGATGTTGACTGTGTTGTAGACGTGTGCGAATCTCTTGTTGTTGAAACCGATCTTCGGAAGTCTTCTGGTCATCGGCATTTGGCCGCCTTCGAAGTTGGGACGTACGCCGCCACCGCTTCTTGCCCATTGACCTTTGTGTCCACGAGTAGATGTTTTACCCATGCCGGAGCCTACGCCGCGACCAATTCTCTTGGTTGTGGTTCTTGCGCCCTCTGCAGGTTTAAGATCTTGAATATTCATATGCTCCTCCTCACGCTTCCTCAACCTTGACAAGGTGAGAAACTTTTGCGATCTTTCCTCTCACGCAAGCGTCGTCAACGAAAGTTCTGGAATTGCCGATTTTGTGCAAGCCCATAGCTTCGAGATTGGCTTTTTGGTTTTTGAGGATGCCGTTTGCGCTCTTAACGAGAGTAACTTTGATCATTTTGACTTCTGCTTTTGCAGCCGCTTTCTTTGCCATAGTACACCTCCCGATTAGTCAGCCACGACGTCTACGCCGCGAAGTTGTGCGATTTGCTCTGCGTTGCGAAGGCTCATAAGTCCTTCAAGCGTTGCTTTTGCGCTGTTGATGGGGTTGTTTGAGCCGAGGGATTTGGTTCTGATGTCCTTCACGCCTGCGGTTTCGAGCACCATACGGACTGCACCGCCCGCGATGACGCCGGTACCTTCTTCGGCAGGAAGGAGAAGAACTTGACCACGACCGAACTTACCCGTCGTTGCATGAGGAATTGTGTTGCCTTTCAAAGAAACAGTCACGAGATTGCGTTTTGCAAATTGCGTTGCTTTCTCGATTGCTTCGGGAACTTCAGCCGCTTTGCCCATGCCGAGTCCCACTCTGCCGTTGCCGTCACCGACTACGACAAGTGCGGAGAAACGCATGTTTTTGCCACCTTTGGTGGTCTTTGTGACACGGTTGACAGCGATGAGTTTCTTGTTCAAACCATCGTTCTCTTCTCTGTTTCTATCGTTTCTTCTATCACGATTTTCTGCCATAATTCCTCCGATTAAAACTCAAGACCGGCTTCTCTTGCGCCGTCGGCGAGAGCTTGCACTCTGCCGGTGTAAAGATAGCCGCCTCTGTCGAACACGACTTCTTTGATGCCGATTGCCTGAGCTTTTTCAGCAATTGCCTTGCCGACGACTTTTGCAACGTCGCTCTTGGAAAGTTCCGCAGTTTTAGCTGCGATTGCTTTTTCGAGGTCGGATGCAGCGCAAAGAGTGTTGCCCTTCACGTCGTCGATCACTTGAGCATAGATATGGTTTGTGCTTCTGTACACGCAAAGACGAGGTCTTTGGGCAGTGCCGCTGACTTTCTTTCTGACTCTTGCGTGACGAATGATTCTATCTGCGTTTTTATCTTTTTTGCTTATCATACTTCACCTCAATTACTTCGTGGCTCTCTTGCCGACCTTGTGGATGACGGTCTCATCCTTGTAGTGAATACCGTAGTTGTGATACGGTTCAACCGGTTTGATAGCCTTGATGGTTGCAGCGGTTTGACCGACGAGTTGGCGGTCAATGCCCTTAACGACGATTTCGAGGGGTTGCGGTTGCGCAAAAGTGATGCCTTCGGGAGCGGTGAACTCAACGGGATGAGAAAATCCGATGTTGAGAGTCATCTTGTTGCCCGAAAGAGTGACCTTATAACCTACGCCGTTGACGATGAGGCTCTTTTCAAAACCTTTGGTTACGCCAACCACCATGTTGTGGATGAGAGCGCGGTAAAGTCCGTGCAATGCGCGATGGTCTTTGTCGTCGGTGTGACGGGTGCAAACCACGTGTCCGTCCTCGACTTTGACGTCGATGGATTTGTCAACCGTTTGGGAAAGTGCGCCGAGGGGGCCTTTCACCGTAACGAGGTTGTTGTTGATATCAACTGTAACACCTTGCGGAATGGCAATAGGTGCTCTACCGATTCTTGACATAGCGCGCCTCCTTACCAAACGTATGCGAGCACTTCGCCGCCGATGTGTTGTGCTTTCGCTTCCTTATCGGTGAGGATACCCTTGGAAGTGGAAAGGATTGCTATACCCATTCCGTTGAGAACCTTGGGAAGATTGTCCACACCTGCGTAGACGCGAAGACCGGGTGTAGAAACTCTCTTAAGACCGGTGACGACCTTTTGTCCCTTGACGGGAGCATATTTGAGAGTGATGACGATGGTGTTTTGCACTGCGCCGTCAACAACTTCAAATCCTTTGACGTAACCTTCTTTTACGAGGATTTCTGCGATTGCCACCTTGATTTTGCTCGCCGGAACTTCAACCGTTTCGTGCTTTGCGGTCAAGGCATTTCTAATTCTTGTAAGCATATCTGCAATTGGATCAGTCATTTTTAGTGCCTCCTCTTACCAACTTGCCTTCTTCACTCCGGGAAGCTCGCCTTTGTATGCGAGGTTTCTGAAGCAAACTCTGCAAATACCGTACTTTTTGAGCACGGCGTGGGGACGTCCGCAAATACGGCAACGTGTATATTCACGCGTCGAGAACTTTTGTGGTCTTTGTTGCTTGATTTTCATTGATGTTTTGGCCATAGTTCACTCCTTACTTCGCAAAAGGCATACCGAGCAACTTGAGAAGTTCTCTTGCCTCTTCGTCAGTCTTTGCCGTTGTAACGATGCAAATATCGAAACCGCGAACCTTTTCGACTTTGTCGAATTCGATTTCGGGGAAGATGAGTTGCTCTTTCACGCCGACTGCGTAGTTTCCTCTTCCGTCAAAAGACTTCGAAGAGATTCCGCGGAAGTCGCGGACTCTGGGGAGCGCGATGGAAATGAACTTATCGAGGAAGTCGTACATTCTGTTGCCGCGAAGGGTAACTTTTGCACCGACGTTCATACCTTCTCTCACCTTGAAGTTTGCAACTGATTTCTTTGCCGTAGTGATAACCGGTTTTTGGCCTGCAATCATTTTGAGCTCTTCCACTGCAAGTTGCAGGGATTTGCTGTTGTCTTTGCAGTCGCCCAAGCCCATGTTAAGCACGATTTTCTCAAGACGAGGAACTTCGTTAATGTTCTTGTAGCCAAAGCGTTTGATGAGAGCCGGTACGACCTCTTCGGCATACTGTTTTCTCATGCGATATCTTTCAGCATTACCAGCATTCGTCTTATCGGTTGCAGTTGCTTTAGCAACCTGATTTTTCTTTTCTGCCACGATATTACCTCCGATTTATCAGTCCTTTTTATCTTCGGACTTTTCTGCTTTCTTTTTTGCGGCTTTCTTTGCCACTTTCTTTGCAGATGGTTTCTTCTCGTCCAAAGACGCACCGCACTTGGGGCATACGCGGACGGATTTTTGTTTGCCGTTCACGTCTTTCACTTCGTGCTTGACTCTAACGACGTCGCCGCAGCTTGCGCAAACATGCATAACGTTGGATGCATCGATTGTGCCTTCTTGCTTGATGATGCCGCCCTTTTCTTGTGCGTTTCTGGGCTTTTTGCTCTTTGAAATGATGTTGACGCCTTCAACGTAGATTCTGCCGGTATCGGGAACGACTTTGAGGACTTTGCCCACTTTGCCTTGATCCTTGCCGGTGATAACCATAACGTTGTCGCCTTTCTTAACACTCAATTTTGCCATAATAGTTGTCCTCCTTACAGCACTTCGGGTGCGAGAGAGATGATTTTGGTGTAATCCTTGTCACGAAGTTCTCTTGCGATAGGCCCAAAAATACGAGTGCCTTGTGGTTGTTTTTGGTTGTCGATGATGACCGCCGCATTGTCGTCGAACTTGATGTGGCTGCCGTCCTCGCGTTGAAGACCGAACGTCGTGCGGACGATAACCGCTTTGACGACGTCGCCTTTCTTGACCTTGCCGCCCGGGATTGCCGATTTGACGGATGCGACGATGACGTCGCCGATGTTTCCGCTTCTTCTGAAAGAACCGCCCAGGACTCTGATGCACATAATTTCTTTGGCTCCGCTGTTGTCAGCGACTTTGAGCCAACTCAATGGTTGAATCATAGCGTTCCTCCTATTATTTGGCTTTCTCGACTATTTCGACGAGTCTCCAGCACTTGTCCTTGGAAAGAGGACGAGTTTCTTGGATAAGCACCTTGTCGCCGATGCCGCATGCGTTGTTTTCGTCATGCGCTTTGAACTTCTTGGTGCGGTTTACGATTTTCTTGTAGAGGGGATGTTTTACGCGTTCGCTGACTGCGACGACGATGGTCTTGTCCATCTTGTCGCTAACAACGATACCCACTCTTTCTTTTCTCAAATTTCTTTCTTCCATATTATCCTCCGATTAGCCCTTTGCCTCGTCTTTTGCGCGAGCAATTTCTCTTTGACGGATGACAGTCTTGATACGGGCAATGTCGCGACGAGTTTCAACGATAACCATGGGGTTTGTCAATTGATTCGTGGCGTTTTTGAAGCGGAGGAAAAACAATTCCGACTTCAATTCGTTGAGCTTGGTTTGAAGCTCCTTATCTGTCATTTCCAAAACTTGTTTTGATTTCATGCTTCACCGCCTTCGGCACCGTTGACGTCCTCTGCTCTGACAAACTTGCACTTGACGGGAAGTTTGTTTGCAGCAAGACGCAATGCCTCTTTTGCTACTGCTTCGTCGATACCTGCGATTTCAAACATCACACGGCCCGGCTTGACGACTGCTACCCAGTATTCGGGAGAACCTTTACCTGAACCCATACGAGTTTCGGCAGGCTTCTTTGTTACGGGTTTGTGAGGGAAAATATCCACCCAGACTTGACCGCCACGACGGATGTATCTCGTCATAGCGACACGAGCTGCTTCGATTTGGTTGGAGGTAATCCAGCCCGGCTCTGTCGAAACAAGACCGTATTCGCCGTATGCGACGATGTTGCCCTTGTTTGCTTTGCCTTTCATTCTGCCACGCATTTGGCGACGTCTTTTGACGCGTTTAGGCATTAACATTATTGATTTCCTCCTTCAAGTGGATTTTTGCCAAGGATTTCGCCCTTGTAGATCCAGCATTTGACGCCGATTGCGCCGAACGTGGTATTTGCGGTTGCGACACCGTAATCGATGTCCGCGCGGAGAGTTTGAAGAGGAATGGAGCCTTCGCGGTATTGTTCGCTTCTTGCGATTTCAGCACCGTCGAGTCTGCCGCTGACCATCGTCTTGACGCCCTTTGCGCCCGCTTTCATAGCCTTGGACATTGCTTGTTTCATTGCGCGACGGAAGGAAGCGCGTCCTTCGAGTTGTTTTGCAATGCCTTCCGCAACGAGTTGAGCGTCTGCATCGGGATGTTTGACTTCCATGATGTTGATGCTCACTTTCTTGTCGCCGGAAACAAGTTTTTCAACTTCTTTCTTGATTTCTTCAACGCCTGCGCCTGCTTTGCCGATGAGCACTGCCGGGCGTGCGGTGTAGATTGCGACTACGAGTTTATCTGCCGCTCTTTCGAGCACGATTTTTGAAATTGCCGTATCGTAGTATTTCTTTTTGATGAACTTGCGGACTTTGTTGTCTTCGACAATGTTGTCTGCAAAGTGCGCCTTGTCGGCATACCATTTAGAACTCCACGATTTGATGACGCCTGTACGAAGACCGTTCGGATCGACTTTTTGTCCCATTGTGTATACCTCCTATTACGCTTTCACCGTGTCAAGAATGACCGTGATATGACTTGTTCTCTTGTTGATACGATACGCTCTGCCCTTGGACACTGCTTGGATACGCTTGAGGGTGGGACCTTCGTTTGCGTAGCACTCTGCGACATACATATCGTTTCTTGCAAGATTTTGATTGTTTTCGCCGTTTGCCGCCGCGCTGTTTACCAACTTGATAAGGGGTTCGCTTGCAGCCTTTGGAGTGTTTTCCAAAATAGCGATTGCTTCTGTTACCGATTTGCCTCTGATGATGTCGAGAACGATGCGGACCTTGAAGGGAGAAATTCTGACGAATTTAGCCGTTGCACAAGGTCTTGTATCCGCTTTTGCTTGACGGTCCAAGGCTTTTTGTTTACTTCTAGTAGCCATATCTTCCTCCTATTACTTCGTGGTCTTTGCGCCTGCGTGACCTCTGAAAGTACGAGTGGGAGCAAACTCGCCGAGCTTGCAGCCGACCATATCTTCCGTGACGTACACGGGGACGTGTTGTTTACCGTTGTGAACTGCGATCGTGTGACCAACCATTTCAGGGAAAATCGTGGAACTTCTGGACCAAGTTTTGACAGATTGGCGTTCACCGGATGCGTTCATCGCATTGATTCTGTTCATAAGGCGCTCTTCTACGTACGGGCCTTTTTTAACACTTCTACTCATTTTGTCCTCCGATTAGTTCACACGCTTAATAATGAACTTATTAGATTTGTTCTTCTTCTTTCTGGTCTTATAACCGAGAGCAGGTTTACCCCAAGGAGTAACAGGTGAAGGCATACCGACGGGAGACTTGCCTTCGCCGCCGCCGTGCGGGTGGTCGTTCGGGTTCATAACGACACCACGAACGGTCGGGCGCACGCCCATGTGGCGGGTCTTACCGGCTTTACCTACGCGCACGATTTCGTGATCGAGGTTTCCGACTTGACCGACTGTCGCTCTGCAGTTGATGAGAACGTATCTCATTTCACCGCTGGGCATACGCACGATTGCGTATTTGCCTTCTTTTGCCATAAGTTGAGCCGCGTTGCCTGCTGCTCTTGCAATGATACCGCCGTTGCCGGGTTGAAGTTCGATGTTGTGAATCATCGTACCTACGGGGATTGCGGAAAGGGGAAGCGCGTTGCCGACTTTGATGTCCGCATGCTCACCGCTTTCGAGCACGTCGCCGACGTTCAAGCCCAAAGGAGCAAGGATGTATTTCTTTTCGCCGTCCGCATAGTGCAGAAGCGCGATGTTTGCAGAACGGTTGGGGTCGTATTCGATGGAAGCGACTTTTGCGGGGATACCGTCTTTATTGCGCTTGTAGTCGATGACACGATATTTGTTTCTGTTGCCGCCGCCGATGTGACGAACGGTGATTCTGCCCATAGAGTTTCTGCCGCCGCTCTTGTTGAGGGACACGAGGAGTGAACGCTCGGGAGTGGTGCTTGTGATCTCTTCGTATGCAGACACCGTCATGAAACGACGTGCAGGAGACGTTGGTTTATATTTCTTAATAGCCATATTCTTTACTCTCCTTATGCCAAGCTCTCGAAGAATTCGATTGCCTTACTGTCGTCGGTCAAAGTGACGATAGCTTTCTTGAAAGCAGAGCGTCTGCCTTCGTTTCTGCCCATTCTCTTCAATTTGCCGTCGTAGTTGGATGTATTGACTTTGTCAACTTTCACTTGGAAGATTTGCTCGACCGCAGCTTTGATTTGCGTTTTGGTTGCGGATTTGACAACCTTGAACGTGTATCTCTTGTTTGCGATGCCGTCATAACTCTTTTCGGAAAGGATAGGCTCGATAATGATGTCGTATGCTGTCATTGTGCTGCCTCCTCGAGTTTTTTAAGTGCGTCAACCGTGATGACGATGTTCTTCGTTGCCACAACGTCGTAAACGCTGAGGGTTCTTGCTTCGCAAACTTCAACGGTGGGGATGTTTTTGCTTGCCTTGAGAGCGACTTGGTCGTACTCGTCGAGGACGAACATAACTTTGCCGTTGAGAGAGAGTGCCTTCACCGCTCCTGCAACGAGTTTGGTTTTTGCTTCTGCGAGCGCAAATTTGTCAAGAACGACGACTTCGTTTTGACGAATCTTTTCAGAAAGTGCGGAATAGAACGCAGCAGTCTTCATGCTCTTGTTGATTTTTTGAGAGAAATCTCTGGGCTTCTTTGCGAACACCACGCCGCCGCCAACGTATTGGGGAGCAACGATGGAGCCTTGGCGAGCACGACCGGTGCCCTTTTGACGATAAGGTTTGCATCCGCCGCCGCGAACTTCCGTTCTGGTGAGTGCGCTCATCGTGCCTTGACGTTTGTTTGCGAGTTGTGCAACGACCACTTGGTGAATAAGTGCTTCGTTATAATCGCGTGCAAAGATGGAATCGCTGATTTCAACTGTGCCGGCTTTTTTGCCTGCCATATTCAAAACATTCAGTTTCATATTCTACCTCCGCTTAACCCTTGATGGATTCCTTCACGACGACAACGCCGCCTCTGGGACCGGGAACGGCACCTTTGATGAGAAGAAGATTTCTTGCTGCATCGACGCGTGCGACCGTAAGGTTTTGGACAGTAACCTTTTCATGTCCCCATTGTCCTGCCATGTGCTTGTTCTTGAACACTCTCGAGGGAGAGGAGCAAGCGCCCATGGAACCGACGCTTCTGTGGATAGGACCGGTACCGTGTGTCATAGGACCGATTCTGTGGGAGTTCCATCTTTGGATGACGCCCGAGAAGCCGTGACCTTTGGAAGTGCCCGTAACGTCAACTTTGTCGCCTTCGGTGAACATGTCGCAGGTCAGTTCCTGTCCGAGCGTGTAGCTCGCGCAGTTTGCGAAACGGAATTCACGAAGGTACTTTCTGACGGTTACGCCGGCTTTCTTGAAGTGTCCGGCAACCGGCTTGTTTACTCTTGTTTCCTTGACAGCGCCGAAGCCGACTTGCACAGCTTCATAACCGTCGTTCTCTTTCGTCTTTATCTGCACGACCGGGCAGGGACCTGCTTCCACGACCGTTACGGGAATGACCTTGCCTTCTGCAGTAAAGATTTGGCTCATGCCGATTTTCTTTCCGATGATTGCTTTATCCATGTAAAGTTCATCCTCCTTTTATTTGCTTAGAGCTTGATTGAGATATCGACGCCTGCGGGCAAGTCGAGTTTCATCAAAGAATCGACTGTTTTGCTCGTGGGATTGTAGATATCGATCAAACGCTTGTGAGTTCTGAGTTCAAATTGTTCGCGGCTGTCTTTGTATTTGTGAGTAGCACGCAAAATCGTGATGATTTCCTTTTCCGTGGGAAGAGGAATGGGACCCGAAACCTTCGTTCCAGTTTTCTTGACTGTCTCGACAATCTTTTCTGCGGAAAGATCGATAAGGTTGTGGTCGTAAGCCTTAAGTTTAATTCTGATCTTTTGTCCAGCCATTATAAGCCTCCTATATTACACTTGTCCGTGTGTGTCTTATATTTTTTACCCGCCGCAATCGCGACGGAAAACACGTATCCCTTTCGACACGCTCGTTTACTATATAATTTTTGAAAATTAAAGTCAAGCAAAAATTTGCGAATTTTCTAATATTTTTTAAACTAGTGTACAAAATCTTGCAAAAACCGCAAAATCTTGTATATATGGATTAATTTTGTTTTCAAACTAAACTTAATTATTTATATATTTGCGCGTGCCACTTACTCGGGTGTATCATGCGCAAAAACCATCGTTTTGGCAACGGCAACACGCAAATCTTGCGTATTGCCGAGAGCCAAACTTGATTTTTGCTTTGCTAACCGCGCAGAGAATCTTTGCTATCAAAACAAGACGGACAAAACCTCCTGCCGCAATTTCGCAAGATTATCTGCTTGGTGGGTGCGCCTTTGGCGCAAGCGGAATATTGTTCATCGCCGAGGCAACGGCAACACGCAAACCTTGCGTATTGCCGAGAGCCAAACTTGATTTTTGCTTTTCTACCGCGCAGAGAATCTTTGCTATCAAAATAAGACGGACAAAAACTCCTGCCGCAATTTCGCCAAATTATCTGCTTGGTGAAAGTTGGGCGGGACACCCGCACCCGATGTATTACGGTTGCGGAAGATTACAGCCTATTCGAAGCGTTCTTATACACGGTATGTGCCTGTTCGAAGACGGAACACGAGCCGCAAGGCGACGAACGGTCGCTCGAGCGTCATTGCGGTCAAGGCAATCGTCCTATGTCATTCCGAGAAGTGAAACGACGTGGGAATCCCCTAAATAGAAACAAAAACCGTTTGACGATTGCCACAAACCGCATTAGCCCTCGCAATCTCTACCGCGCAGAGAATTTGCGCTATCAGTTCAAACATGGGCAAAAACTCCCGCCACAATTTCGCCAAATTATCTGCTTGGTGAAAGTCGGGCGGGACACCCGCACCCGATGTATTACGATTGCGGAAGATTTCTGCTTATTCGAAGCGTTCTTATACACGGTATCTGTTTATTCGAAGACGGAATTGGAGTCGCAAGGCGGCGAGAAAAGCGAACGCCGAGCTTGACGAAAAGTACAAGTGAGCGGACGAGTTTGGATTCTTTTCGTCCGCGAACGAGTGACATAAAAAGAGAACGATAGCAATCTATGCGAGTGCTGAGTGTTGTCCCCCGCTACGCGGTCACCGTGGGTTCCCTCAAGGCACGCAGAGGGGGAACGGTGATAGGGAAAACACGTGAGGAAAGGGGACATAGCATTTAGTGTTCTAAACATTCACCTCTTGTAGAGGAAGAACAAAAGCCCGGAAGGGAAAGAGGGGGCAATCTAATTTAAAAGTACACGACATATGTTCTTGTACACAAAGAACACACACTTGATGAGGGGGACATTGCATTTACCCCCCCACACACTCTTGTAAAGCTCAAAAAAACCACCGGTAACACGGTGGTCTTTCTTAAATCACAATCAGCCAAATTTATCTTGCTTGCTTCATATGGAGTTCTCTCATTCCCTCAACCGAGTCGCAGATTTCTTTCAGGTTGCAATGGGCGCAATCGACAAGCACGTTGTCGAGAATGTGGTTGAACGCAGACAATATTTGCGACGTGTGAGATGAAAACTCTTGCAAGGGAGCAAAATCTATTTGAGCGTCCGCAACGAAAACAACCGTAACGGCCTTGACGGCGTCTTTTGCCAAATACGATTTTATTGTGGTTGCACCCAGTGCTTCGAACGACAACCCTCTCTTGATTGCAGACTTTGCCACCCTGACCTGTTCACGCTGTTTGATGACGGACGTGCGCATCATATAACCGCTGACGTTTTCCTTGTACTTGGCATATTCCAAAGATTTTGCAAGATCGAAAATGGCTTGCTCGTCGTCGGATTCGGCATTGACGGAGATAATGACGATCTTTGCGTAGTTGCAATCTTTTTTGACGTCTTTGAGCTCTTTGCCGATAAGTATGGTTTGGTTTTTGACGGGCATATCGTCGGTAAGCACGGTTGCCGCCGTGCAAGGCATATCGCTGCCGCCGAGTTCGAAAGCGGTGTCTTTCATCAAAATAAGTTCGCTTTGCTCGTTCGTAGGCAAAGCCTTACCGCTGTCGTACGGATAGACTTTCGCATCGTTTTTCGCAATGCAATCGAACAATTTTCTTATGTCTTCGTCAAAAATTCCTATCATTTAAAGTCCTGTTTTTCAGTCGATTATTTGTATGATTATTTGTGCGTATTTTGCAAAATCCGCACTTTATCGTATTATTTCAAGTTGTTTAAGTGCCTCTTTGACGCCCTGAACGACTTTTGAGTTTTCGGGAAGTTCAAACACATTTTCACCTTTAAGGTCGAAGGACGCAAGGTTTTTGTCGTCGCCTATAACCGCCAAAAGTTTCACTCCGTCATAGTCGAGTGCACGCACTGCGTCCTCGTCGGAAACGCGATTGACGATGATGCCGATCTTGTCGTACATGACGAGATCGTCGGCAACTTTCTTGATGGTTTTGCACACGTCCCTACCCTTTTTAGATTGGTCGGTGACAAGAATCAAATGCGTCACCTTTTCCATAACTCTGCGGTTGATTTGCTCGATGCCTGCCTCTCCGTCGATAACCACGTAGTCGAATTCTTCGGACAAAATGCCGATGACGTCTTTGAGATATGCGTTGATTTTGCAATAGCAACCGGCACTTTCGGGGCGACCTACGGCAATAAAAACGTATCCGTCTTTTTCAACCATAGCGTCAAAAATACGAAAACGCGCCTCGTTGAGCAACTCGATCGCACCCTTTGCATTGCCGTCCTCGACATTTTCTATAATATCTTTTCTGATGTCGTCGATAGTGGATTTCACTTCAACGCCCAAAGCCGTTGAAAGTCCTACGGCAGGGTCTGCGTCTATTGCCAAAATACGCTTGTCGGGATATGCTTCCACCAAATTGCGAACGATGTTTGCCGCAAGTGAGGTTTTGCCCACTCCGCCCTTTCCTGCGACTGCGATTATAGTTGCCTTTGCCATAAGTCCTCCTTTGAAACGAGCGCCGTTTCAAAACAATGTATATGGTAGCACTTTGCTTGCTTTTTGTCCATATAATTGCTCACATTTCGGCACTTGAAGCCGTTGAGAGTCCTTTTTCTTTAAATATCTCGTGCCTGTGCCATACGTTCTTTTCCCAACGAAAAAACGCCTGAAAAACGGCGTTTTTTGCTTGTTTTTTGTAATTTTTCAATTCGAAACGAATTACGCAATGCGCTCGACGACGTACGTTCCGCTCTCACGCTCGATCGGATTGATCGTCATATTTTCGTCATTGCAAAGGATTTTGCCGTCTTTGCAATAAATCGAGAATATTCCGCCCTCCTTTGCGCTTGCGACCTTATCCATATCGAAGGAATCCGCAAGATACAGCGGCAAAATCTCAAGCACGATTTGCGAACAGGTTTTGGTTGCGGAATATGCGGTGTACGTGCTTATTGCGCTTACGTTTTCGCCGTTTTCAACGTTCACGAAGTGAGAGCGCGACGTGCCGTCCTCATAGACGTAGTAACCGTCCTCGTCTTTTGAAATCGCATAATCTTTGAGCATAACGACGGATATTTGTTGCTTGTACGCAAGCCTGCCAGCGACGATTGCGCCGTCATCCGTCTTGTCGAACACGTTTGCTTGCAACTCGTCGTGAGCCTCGCTTAAATTGCGTGTGAAGCCGTCATAGCTCGATATAATACCTTTATCGTAGCCGGCATCCGTCATCGTGCTTGCGATATAGTCGATTACAAAAGCGTTTTTCGTCCAGAAAAAGTCGAGATATACGGGGGTGTTTTCGCCAAATGCGTTTTTATACTCGTCCGAAACGACAAGTTTGACGACGTTCCCGTCCAAAAACTCCAATTTTACGTTGTTCTCGTCCGCTATAAGCGAAATAAGCGTGTCGAAATAGGTCTTTACGCTTTCGTTTTTTGTCGGGTCAAACCTTTCGGCATCGTTGTCGTGAATACACGTAAACATCTCTTCATAGTACGCATAAATCGGAGCATAATACAAAAATCTGTTTCCCGCGTCATCGAACGCTTTGAGCGACCGATACAGCAGCGCAGGAACCTGCACTTCTTCGTTCGGATGCGTATTGAGATAGAACAAATTGTTCATTCCGTCGACTTCTTCGCTTGCATAAAAAACTTTGTAGGCGTATTCGCTTGCCTCGGTGTACTTGGACGCTACGCTTTGACGATACTTTTTGTCTTGATTTTTATCGAAATAATAGGTAAAAACGAACTCCCCTCCACAGTTCTTCGTTGAGGATGTATCGGGGGTTATCGCAAACCACCCTGCCTCAACTCTCAACAAAACAACCATAACAACGGCAAAACAAACAATCGCAAGCACCAAAAACAGCACAAAAAGCACAACTCTCAGCTTGACGTTTTTGTTTGACACTTCGACCTGTTCCACAGGCGGAGGCGTAAGGAGATTTTTATCCTTTGCATATCTTTTCATAATCACCTTTGTTTAAAAAGGTTTAGCTCGTCGCTAAACCTTACGTTTTGTTATCTGAGCGTCAAAAGCAAGAAGAACAGGAACAGTACCAACAGTACCGCCAAGAATATAAATCCTGCGATTGCGCCTTTCTTGAACGCTTTGAAGTTCTTTATGTAATTGAACTTCTTGAAGATATACGCCGCGATTATGCCGGGAATAGGCAAGAAGAACGACAACACCTTAAACCATGTGCTTCCCGTGTCGTGTACGGGAGTTTCAAGGATAGGTTCGTTTGAAACAGTCGGTTCTTCGGCTTCTTTTTCGGCATATTCAAGAGCTTCTTGCTCGGTCATGAATGACGAAGATTTGAGCGGAACACCCTCTTCCCTTATGCGCTTATATTCTTCGATTTCCTTTTTGTTGCCGAAGATGTAGTGATTGTGTCCGATGCACACCATTTCGGGCTTGTCTTCACTGTAATCGTGTTGCGAGGGATCGTACACGAAAAGCTTTTTCTTCTTTTCAAGCTTCGGATCGGGGATAGGAATTGCCGAGATAAGAGATCTCGTGTACGGGTGAAGCGGATACGCGAACAATTCTTCCGCTTCCGCAATTTCCACGATTTCGCCCTTGTAAATAACGCCGATTCTGTCCGAAATGAAACGGACGATTGACAAGTCGTGCGCTATGAACAGATACGTCGTACCTCTCTCTCTTTGGAACTTGTTGAGAAGATTCAGCACCTGCGCGCGAATAGACACATCGAGAGCGGAAATCGGTTCATCCGCAACGACGAGGGACGGCTCCATAATCATAGCTCTTGCAAGGCCTATACGCTGGCGTTGTCCGCCCGAAAACTCGTGAGGATAACGCGTGAGGTGTTCGGGGAGCAAACCGACTTCTTTGATCATTTGCTCGACTTTTGCAACTCTATCCGCTTCGTCTTTGAAGAGGTGGAAGTTGTAAAGGCCTTCGGACACGATATAGTCGACGGTCGCGCGCTCGTTGAGAGATGCGGCGGGATCTTGGAACACCATTTGGATGTTCCTGATGACCTGTCTGTCGAGTTTATGCGAAATATTGCCCGAAATGCGCACGCCCTTGTATTGAATCTCGCCCTTTGCGCAAGGGTTGACTCTGATGACTGCGCGTCCGATGGTGGTTTTTCCCGAACCGGATTCGCCGACGAGAGAAAACGTTTCGCCTTTATAGATGTCGAAAGACGCGTTTTTGACTGCTTTTACAGCCTTGTCGCCCTTGCCGAAAGTGATGTCGACGTTCTTGACGGACAACAAAATTTCTCTGCCGTTTTCGTCGAGAGGACCTTGTTCAGGGAGAGTATATACTCGATTTTTGTATTGATCGATTCGCGTTTTCCAGCTGTCGCCAACGCGTTTGAAGTGTCTTTGGATTTTTCCGCCGATGCCTTTAAACCAGTCGCCGATTGCCTTGCCGGCAGACTTTTTCTCAGGTTTTTCGTCGCTCTCGTCGCAAGACGTTTGCTCCGAGGACGTTTCTTCTACGGCGGTTTCCTGCTCTGCAACGGGTTCGGCTGCGGCATTTTCGATATGCTCTTGCTGCTCCACTGCGAGTTCTTGTTCGACGGGCGTGGAGTTATCCAATGCGGAGGTTTGGATATCGTCGATTATTTTGTCTTTGTCCATCATTCCACCTCCTCGATATTGAATGCTTTGAGCAATCTGCCGTGAATATCTTTGATGATTTCGGGTTTTTCGATTTTAGGCGCTCTGGGGTCGAGAAGCCATGTTTTTGCGAAGTGCGTTTCGCTCACTTGGAACATCGGAGCTTCTTTGAGCGTATCCACCTTCAGACAATATGGATTTCTCGGCGCAAACGGATCGCCGATGATCTTGTTGTAAAGCGACGGCGGCGTACCGGAAATCGAATACAATTCTGTGTTCTTTTCCGCAAGTTGCGGCAGCGACGACAAAAGCGCCCACGTGTACGGGTGGCGAGGATCGTAAAACACCTCGTCCACGGTGCCAAGCTCGACGATTTGTCCCGCATAAAGCACCGCAACTCTGTCCGCGACGTTTGCGACAACGCCGAGGTCGTGGGTGATGAACACGATCGTGTAGTTAAATTCTTTTTGCAAATCCTTGATAAGTTTGAGGATTTGGGCTTGAATGGTAACGTCAAGAGCGGTTGTAGGCTCGTCGCAAATGAGGATCTTGGGTTGACACGAAAGCGCGATTGCGATGACTATACGCTGACGCATGCCGCCCGAATATTGGAAGGGATAGTCGTCATAGCGGTTTTCCGCATTGGGAATACCCACCTTCTTCATAAGTTCGACAGCTTTTCTTCTCGCCTCTGCCTCCGAGCAGTGTTGGTGCTTGATGATGATTGAGGAGATTTGCTTGCCGATTGTTATGATCGGGTTGAGCGACGTCATCGGATCCTGGAAGACGGTTGCGATGCGCGTACCGCGGATCTTTTGCCAGTCCTTTGTGTACTTGATTTTTGCGAGGTTGAGCACACACACGCCGTGGAGTTGCGTTTCGGTGGTGCCGTCGAGGAACTTGACTCTGAACGCAATCGGATCGAAAATCTGATTGAGTTGCTCGTCGTTTGTGAGGTCGACGCCAAGACGCATAGCCTTACGCAGTGCGAGAATGAGTTTGACAATAAGCTTAAATCTTTCGAGTGCGCCGTATCTTCCGACGGAAAGATAAATTTCCTTGCCTAAAATCTCGTTGCGATGCACGGTATCCTCGGTGATTTCGCCTTGCAAAGCGAGTTTATATTCCTCTTTGAGCTTTGCCATGGTTTCGGCATAATACTTTGCAAATTCGAGGTCGGCTTTTGCCGCTTGTTTGTGAGCGCGCACGGTTTGAGCGATTGTCTTTTCCAGAGCCTTTATTTTCTTGTCGCAATCGGAGATAATGCCGTTGGTTTCTTTGACCTTATCTCTTTCCTTGCGCGTATTGAGCGTGAGTTTGAGGTTGTACGCCTCGGTGCGTCTGAACTTGAGGTCGTCGATCTCGTCCTGCATTTTCTCATGCTCTTGCTCGCTGAGGGTGAATTTTTCCTTCTTTTCCGCCTTGAGCGCGAGAATTTTTTGATAGATATCCGCGCCGAGTTCGAGTTTTGAGGCTTTGTTGAGCCGCTTCAAAACGACGTCGAGAAGAAATTTGTCGAATTTTGTCGGAGTTGCAACGGTATCCGCAAGCTCGTCGTCGTTGAAGATGAGTTCGCCTTGCGAAATGAAGCCGTTTGAGTCGAGCATACCGGCAAAAGTCTTTGTAAAGACGGATTTGCCCGAACCCGATTCACCGACGATTGCAATAGATTCGTTTTCATATATATCGAGCGAGATTCCGCGGATTGCGGTGAGGATTCTGCCTCTGACGCGGAATTTGACTTCGAGATCTTTGACGGATAACAAAACTTTTTTATCTTCCATACGTCACCTCACATATGCGTTCTCGGATCGGAAGCGTCACCGAGTTTTTGACCGACCACATAGAGGACGATGGTTATGATTGCCGTCACCGCAACGGGTGCCCAGAATTCAAGCTCTCTGCCGGTAACAAACATCGAAGCGTTGGTCATTTCGATTATTTTTCCGAGTGACATGTCCGACATACCGATTCCGATGTAGGAAAGGAAAACTTCCGACGAAATGTAACTCGGGATTTCGGTTGCCGCGAGCGTAACGATGATCGACGTCATAAACGGCAAAATATTTCTCATTGCGATACGGAAAATCGGCGTGCCTAAGCACTTTGACGCAAGGTTGTATTCCCTGTCGCGAATGATGATGACTTGCGTGCGGATAAAGTAGGCTATGAACAGCCACCCCGTTATCGTCATTGCAAACACAAGCGTCCAGAAACTTGCCGACATAATCATGACCATAACCGAAATAAACAATATTGTCGGGACATTTCCGATGATGTTGTACACTTCGGTCATAAACTTGTCGACTTTCTTGGAGAAGCCCCAGATTGCGCCAACGACGATACCTACCGTCATGTTGATTGCCGCGCAAATGAGAGTAAGGCTTATAGATATTCTCGCACCGAACCAAATAGAGTCGAACATAGGTTCACCGGAGCCGCCCGTACCGAGAATATAGTGGATGCTGAAACCGAACTTATCGATAGCTGCCGACGGCGTCAAGTGTTGGGATGAAAGATCGTTTATGTTTGCAAACCTATCGTATTGGATACACATAGGATAGATATACGCAAACACAACAACCAAAAACAACAGCGCCAAAAGAACAATATTGATTTTATCTCTAAAAAATACTCTGAACACAGACTTCCAATAGGAATATCTGGGCGCGGTGATTTTTTCGGATTCAAGCTTGTTGTTGTCGACCTGAGAGAACAACTCTTCATCCGACATGTTGAATTCTTGAAGGTCTATTACTTTATTTTCCATATCGTCACCTCGCCTTATCTGAGAATGAAATTCTCGGATCTACCATTGCCATCAATATATCGCCGAGTATAATCGAAATGACAGACAATACCGCATAGAACAGCGTTACGCCGACAATAACGGCGTTGTCGTATTTTCCGATTGCGTCGACAAGCAATCCGCCTGCGCCGGGGACGGTGTACACACGCTCGGTGATAATCGCGCCGGTGAGCGCACCGAGTACACTGCCCGGGATTCCGTGTACAAGCGGAATAATTGCGTTTTTGAGAATGTGTTTGTTGAAAATCTCTCTCTCGCTCAAACCACCCGATCTTGCAAACTTGACATAATCGGAGTTTTGCTGGTCGATCATATATCGTCTTAGCCACTTCATAAGGTTTGCGACCGAAGGAAGCGCAAGCGATATGATAGGCAAGACATACATCGCTTTTGTAGGTTCGGACACGCTGAACGTTGTGGGCAAACCTGCGGATCTGCCTATTGCGGCAAAAATAAAGATATATGCAAGCGACGGCACAGCCATAATGAAAATTATGTACAAAGTGCCGAGTTTATCAAGCAGTTTGTCTTTGTTGCGCGCCATCATAATGCCGAGAGGCACTCCGAGGACATACGCCATGATAACCGACAAAATACCGATAACAAACGAGAATCCGAGTTTTGAAAATGCGTTTCTGTTCAATACGACTTGCGTATAATCGTCAACAAAATACTTTTGATTAAGTTCGCTTATCGCAAGCGATCCCTTTATGTATGTTGCCGAATGCAAATTGTCGGGAGAAACCTCGGCAATGCCCGTGGGATAATGGACAAGGCCTGCTTTTTGAGAACCTTGTTCGCTTGACATGGTTTGCGAGATGTCCGTACCCTGATTTATCGAATATGAAACGCCAAGGTTGATTTTGACAATATTCTGATGAATAAACGGAAATTTATTGTCAAAATACAACAAGTATTTATGTTTTGTGCCGTTGCCGATAATGGCGGGAGAAAACTTCTTTCCGCCGTATGCGGGATCGTACCAAGTGAAAGAAAGGCCTCTCTCACCGTTTACTTCTTCCGCATAATGTATGGAATCGACTTCAATGATATTTGCAAAGTAGTTCCACAAACGTTTGAGAAGGTGGATGTCTTTGTATGCAAAAAGCCCCGGATTTCCGCCTTTGACATTTATGCCTTTAAGGCGGGAAACCGTATATCCTTGAGATTTATAATAATCGGTGAATTTCTGCGTATATTCCTTTGCAATCGCATTGTCGTCTTTTGCATTGTTTGCAAGGAGTGCCGCCGATGATCTGGTGTCATCGTCTATCTCACCGTTTTTTGCAAGTTCAACAAGATAATCCCCGTACGGAACGTAATCGAGGTATCCATACTGCTCCCACAAACTATACTTGTACATCGTTTTGTCATTTGTACCCAGTCGCGTATAGTTTGGATCGGCAGCCAATACGAGATCCCTGTTCATCAACGAGTAGATGAGCAGCATAACAATCCCCACCACGATTATGACGGAGATGATTCCTCGTATTATTCTTTTTATAAGATATTTTGCCATTGTTTACTCCATGGTTTTTATTACAGCAAGGGATGAGTCACACTCATCCCTTGCCGAATAAATCCCGTCCATGACGCACAAGCGTCATCAACGCAATTCAGTCATTAGAAAATGCCGAGGCACTTTGCCATGTAGCCACCCTCTGTGAGTGTGTCAAGGTAGGACGACGGATCGCCGTAGTCAGGACCCCAACCGGAAACGTCATAGAGATCATAGTTTGCTTGATAGCCAAAATCTGTATAGTAACCTGCATTGTACCAGTCGCCGCTTGTTGTTGCGCCGGCAAGGTCAATCGTTACGTAACCCTCAAGAGCAGTTGCGATTGATTTCTTGTAAGAGAACGCTCTGTTGTAGTAGATTTGGCTTGAAATAAATGCCGGCAAATCGAGGTGGATCGGACCTTCTTCAAGGTCAACGCCTTGTGCTTTGAGTTCTGCGATAGCGATCTTAAGTTCTGCCATAGCATTTTCGGCATTGTACCAACCATCGAAACCTGCACTGCTGCCTGCGCCCTCATCTGCAGTCGGATCCCAGACTTTGATCTTCACTTCGTCTGCGTCGATTTGTGCTTGCATGATTGCACCATAGTACGTACCTTTCTTGAACGTTGTGTCTTTGCCGTTGATTGAAACGGTGACATCTTCCGTCAAAGAAACGAAGTTGCCCGGCGTGTAGCTGTTGATGAGCGAAACGGATGCGAGGTCTTTGCCGGTCGTTTGTGCATTATATGAAGTTCTGTCAAGTGCCATTGCAAGCGCCCTGCGGAAGTGAACGTTGCTCAATGCCGCTTTTGTTCTTGCTTGCTCTGCGCTGTCTTTTGCAGTTTGGAGCTTGCCGTCTTGTGCGTTTGCATATGCAGTACGATTGATGTTGAAGAATGTACCGAATGCGGTTGCGTCGGTTGCAGTCACATAGTGATATTCATCAAAGTAGGTCTTTTCACCGACTTTATCGGTTTTTGCTTGCGTAACAGCACCCGCATTGAGACCTGCACCGTCAAGAGTACCTGATTTTGTCTCATTGTATGCTTCCAAAGTGTCTTTGCCGTCATTGTACTTCCAAGTGATCTTTTCGAGATTGATGTTGGCTTTGTTCCAATAGCTATCGTTCTTGGTGAACACGATTTCGGATTTTGCGGTGTTGGTTGTCACACGATAAGGTCCGCAATAAGCAATGTTGTCTTGCGTCTTGCCATACTTATAAGCTGTGTCGGCCGCATCGAATTCCGAACCGAATTTGCCGCCTTGAGATTCATAGAAGCTTCTGCACAGCGGAGCAAATACGTTGTAACCGAGCATTGTAAGGAAGTAGGATTTTGGCTCGGTAAGAGTGTACACCACTTTATAATCGCCGTCTGCTTTGACGCCGACTTTGTCAAACGTAACTGCTTTGGCATTGTACTCTGCCGCATTTACGATAACGCCCTCGACAAGATATTCGAGACCGCCCTTTGCGTCGAGCATGTGTTGGAAACCTGCCACGAAGTCGTCTGCCTTCAATTCAGCAATTTCTTTTCCCGAGGAGGTCACCCATTTAACGCCTTGGCGGAGAGTGAAAGTATAGGTGAGTCCGTCATCGGACACGGTGTAGCTTTCTGCAAGAGCCGGTTGCAATACGTTGAATGCATCGTATTCCATCAAGGAATCATATGTGTTGACGATTGCCTCGGAGTCTGCCGCACGAGAAGTTGCTTGAGCGTCCCAAGTTTGAGGATCGGAAGCATAACCCATGTTGTAGGTTGTTTTCACGCTATAACCATGCTCTGAGAAATAAGCTTTTACAGCCGCTTCATAATCTTTTGCGGTTTTGCCTTCTTTTCTCAAAGTTGACCATTTTTCTTTCAATGCCGTTCTGTCTGCTGCCGTGATGAGTTTGTCGGCAAGGATTGCGTTGTGGAAACGATCACTGTCGTTGCCCCACAAAACAGAAGAAATAGTGTTGGGCGCGACTCTGCTGATTGCATAGGTACCGCCATTTGCAGTACCGGGAACGTAAACCGCAGATTCCATCAACTTTGCCTCTGCGAGTGCCATAAGAGCATATCTCTTGCTGGTGTTTTTTGTTTCTGCAACAGCTTTTGCATATGCTGCTTTGAATTCACCGAGTTGCTCTCCGTAGATTTTCGCAGACTCAGCAAGATATTGTTCGAGTCTTTCCGCATCGGGATCGGTTTGATCGTTATTGCCGCCTTCTTTCGGGTTGCACGCTGCAAACACGCCAACTGAAAGCACGAGAACCAGGACCATTGCCAAAATCGCAAATATCTTTCTTTGCTTCATTGTTTGTTACCTCCATGTTATATTTATATTTGGTTTATTTTGTTGTGCCTTTTTTTGATCAGGTGCGGGTGTCCCGCCGTATCGTCATTCCGTCAATATCGAGGAATCCAACGCAGCGAACATGCGGCTTTCGCCTAGATGTTTCGACTTCGCTCAACATGACAAGCGGAGAACCCAAATCGGGCGCGGGTGTCCCGCCATATGTCATTGCGAGCCTTGCGTGGCAATCTCCGGGGACGGAAACAAACATCGGTTTGCGCTCCTGCCGGATTCCTACGTCGCTTCACTCCTCTGAATGACAAGTGAGAGCGAACATGCGGCTTTCGTTCGGGCAATTTTAACTTTTTGTCCGCAAAATTGTTTCAACTTTTTTGCGATTTCGCTTGCTTTTGCCCAAGCATTTGTTGTATAGTATCAAGATTTTAATTTTTCTTTAACTTTTTTGATGTTCACATTATAAGTGCAGTTTGCCGATATGTAAACAACTTTTTTTGTTTTTTTGAAAAATTTAATTTTTATGCATAATTGCAGTTTCAATGCCATTTTGTCTTTTCAAAACGCCGCAACCGAGCATATCTCTCTTTTTTATATTGATATATTCTATTACTATACTTATTAAATATACATTAACTAAATGCGAAAACAATATTTTTAGAAAAATCAGCAAAATTTTCAATTCAAATCCACTCTCCGCAACCATGGTTTGACAGGGGGTTTGATGCAATTTTGGATTGATTTTATGCAAAAATAGTTTAAAATTGCATAAAAATAAAAATTTTTGTATAAGCGATTTTTCAAAAAACTTGACGTTTTTGACAAATCTCGCAAACATTCTCAACTTTATTTGTCAAATTTGTAAGTTTTTTAAAAACTCTTCCCCAACCTCGCAACCGTCGGTTGCGAGGTGATTTATTAAAATAATAATCCGTTTAAATCTAAGTGCGCTAAACGGATGAATAGCGCGAAAAAGCCCTTCGGGCTCTCGCCTAGTGTACTTTTCGTACACGACGAGTGACCGAAGGACATTGACAAAAAATATTTAACTAAAACCGCGATTTGTGCAAACCCGTTTCTTCTAAACCGCGCCAAACAGATGAATAGCGCGAAAAAGCCCTTCGGGCTCTCGCCTAGTGTACTTGGCGTACACGACGAGTGACCGAAGGGCTTTGACAAAGCTAGTCGCTGTTTGGTGCGGTTTTAGAAGAAACGGGCGATGAGGTCCTTGGAATACTGCACAGTCTCTTCCATATCGCCGAAGCTCATAATTTCGCCTGCATAGTAGGTGTTGAGGTTGCCTTGCATTGCTTCGACTTTCTCATACCAACCGTCTGCATAGTCCTTTTCAAAGACGTGCGGGAAATAGTACCACTTGCGCTCGTAGACGCACTTGTCGATGTCGATGCCGCAAAGTTTCATATCGTCCCAAGCCATCTTCTTTGCTTCTTCATAGGTTTTGAATTCTTTGCCCTTGTGGTTGCGCAAGACATAGGTGGTGAGAACCTGGTTGGGTTCGTTTGCCCATCTGTGATAGAAGACCATGAGGTGACCGAGGCGTTCGGGAACCATGTTGTCGAACAGATAACCGGACATATCGGGATAATACGTGCCTTTCTTGCAAGTGATTGCCGTGACGTCGTAACGCTCGTAATCGATCTTTGCGAAGTATTTTTTCTCTTCCTCGGTTGCGTCGAAGTAGGAGGGCAGGTATTGCAACGGAGCAGTGACGATAATCTTGTCAAATTCTTCCATCTCATCGCCGACGTAAACTTGCACTTTGCCGTTTTGACGAGTGACTTTTGTGATGTTGACGTTGAGGCGCGCGGGATGTTGCAATTTTGCATTGACCGCTTCATAGATGGATTGCGTGCCGTCTTTCCATGTCCACAAGTCTTTGTTGACAAAGTACATTGCGGTTGCGAAATCCAAATATTTGAGAACGTAAGCCGCAGGAATCTCGTCAAAGAATCCGTATCCGAATGCCGTGTACGGTCCGATCCAAATCTCCTGAGCAAGAGATACATTGTTCATCTTGCAGAAATCTTTGAAGTTCATGCAAAGGTCTTTGAGGTTGGGGTTCTCGCCGACGACATGTTCACCGGTGACAGGATTGTATCCGTCGTATTTACCTTCGGAAATTCCCTTGTGTCCCGTGTATTCGTATCCCTTATACTTTGTGGCAAGCAATGTGCCGAGCTTCTTGACCTGAGATTTCATTCTCAAAAGGTGCGGGATGAGCAACGGGTTCTTCTTGGGATTGAACGGATCGTAGGGTTTGCCGTTTTGTTTGCGATACGCACGTTCGAGTTTCGGTCCGTTGTGGTCTACACCGCCGAACAATTCGAGTTCATGCACGGCATAGTAGGTCGGGCAACCCATGATTGCGCCCATTTCGAATCTCTTTCCGTCGTGATACGGAGAATGGCACTTTCCTCCAACGTGATCTTCTCTTTCAAGGATTGCGTAGTCGGTGTATCCGTTCTTCTCGAGGTGTACAGCTGCACTAAGTCCCGCAGGACCTGCGCCGATGATACAAATCTTGTCGTTTTTAGCCATGATTTTCTCCTTTTTGTGGTTAAGCCGTTTTTTACATTCAAACGCTTTGTTTGATATATCAATTATACCACTTTATTTTTTGTTGTAAATACTTTTATTAAAAATCGATAATTTTTTATTAAATTGTCGGTTTGGTATTCACAATCAAAAATACCCGTGCTATAATATATGTCGATTCGGAGGTGTATATGAAATTCAAATCCTTTGAAGAATTGTTGTCGGTCAATACGCAAAAGCGTCCCGAAAACGTTGCTTTGGCGTTTGCGGAAAACGATTCAATCGCAACCATGACGTACAAGGAGCTTTTTGACGCGATTCTGGCAAGAAAGGCGGAACTGGAAGACGTAAACGCAAATTGCGTCGGTATTCTTCAAGCCCCGTCGAAAAAATGGATTATAGATATGTTCGCGTGCGTGCTCGCGCGCAAACAAACCGTATTGCTCGACCCGATGAGCGAACCTGCCGTCATTCAGGCGCAGGTGCTCGCAACCGATGTCGAAACAATATTGACGGACGATCTGACTTCTCCTTATGCCGACAAACTTAAAACGGCCAAACAAGTCGACGTTCGGCTTGCCGACGGCGAAGGAAACTTGCTTTTCTTCACGTCGGGAACGACAAATTCCTCCAAAGCCGTTGTGCTTACCTCCAAATCTCTCTGCGCAAGCGCATGGAACGGGCAAGAGAAATGCCCATGCTATGGCAGCGACAATCTGCTTTGCATGCTTCCCCTCACTCACGTGTTCGGATTTGTGTGCGCAATGCTCTGGCCCATGTCGCAAGGCGCAAGAATCTCTTTGACGAGGGGGATGCGCTTTATTGCGCAAGATTGCAAGTATTTTAAGCCGACGGTCGTCTCGGTTGTGCCGTCTATCCTAAAATTTCTCATCGGCTTCAACGCGCTCAATGACGAGTTGCGGATGATTCTTGTCGGCGCAGGTCCCGCAAGCAAACAAATGCTCGACGCGGCAAAAGCAAAAGGTATCGAAGTGCGCTTCGGGTACGGACTTACCGAAACGTCAAGCGGCGTTGCCATAAGTTGCGGCGAAAATCCTTATGCGATGTCGGTATGCCCCGATGACGAAATCACTTTGGGCGAAGACAACGAAGTGCTCGTCAAAGCCGACGAGTGCATGATGCAAGGCTACTACAAAAACCCTGAGGCAACAAAGGAAGTGCTGATTGACGGCGTGTTGCATACGGGCGACCTCGGCAAATTCGACGATGAGGGCAACCTCTATATCACGGGACGCAAAAAGGATATTATCGTGCTTGAAAACGGCAATAAGATTTTCCTTCCCGAATGGGAAAAAGAGCTTGCCGAAGCACTCGAAACGGAAGATATCGCTCTTGCTTTGAAAGACGAATCTCTTACGCTGTTTGTCGGCAACAAAGACGGTTTTTTGAATGTGAGCGCACTCAAAGACAAACTTGCCGCATTCAACAAAAACAAACCCTTCCATTTGCAAATATCGCATATCGTGGTCATGCCGGACGCCCTTCCCAGGACGGCAACGGGGAAAGTGAAAAGATATGCGCTTTGACAACCGAAAACAATAATGTCTTAATATATGCAATATGCATAAAAGGAGCAGATATGGCACAAGTTACGAAACAAGAAATTCAAAACAAGTTGGCAACGCTGATAAAGCAATATATTCCCTCTTTGCAGGACGAGGAAATCACCGGGGAAACCGCCATAAACTCAAAGGGATACGAATCGCTTAATTACATCTATATCATCTGCACTCTCGAAAGCGATTACGGCATCAAAATCCCCGACAAAGTCTGGATGAAATTGCGCACCGTAAACGAAGTCGTAGACACCGTTTATGAAGCCGCCACAAAATAATTTTGCTCAAAAACACACTTTAAGCATACAAAACGATAATATAAATGGTTGATTTGGTATATTCTACGCACAGAAAACTGCTCGCCGACGATGTGACGATGTATCGCGATTTGCGTCCGTCCGTGCTTATGCGTTGGCTTCAGGAGATATCCATAGCACACACCGAAGCTCTTGGCGCAGGCAGAGCAAAAACCCTCGACAAGGGTGCGCTGTGGGTTGTGTGCAGAGTTCGTTTGGAAATTGAAAAACTGCCTTGTTACGATGACGAAATCACTCTATCGAGCTGGGCAGGCAACACAATGCGCGTACTTTTCCCGAGGTACTATCAAATGTCCGACGCAAACGGCAATTCCATTGTCAAAGCAAGCGCGGTGTGGCTTTTGATGGACGCAAAAAAACGCAAAATGGTTTTCCCCGAAAACTACGACGTTGTCGTTCCCGGAATAAGAACGGGAAGAGAAATCCCCCTCTCTTTCGGCGTATCGCTGGGCGAACAGGAAAAGACGAAACGTTTCAAAGTAGCATACAGCCAGGTTGACATCAACGGGCATATGAACAATGCAAAATACCTCGACTGCATGGAGGACGTTCTGGGCAAAGACTTTCTCGATACGCATATGCTCAAAACGCTCGAAATCGAGTTTAAATCCGAAATAAAATACGGCGCGAGCGTAAGACTGGAATACACTATAGACGAAGATTTCGTCACGATGATAGGTTTTGTGAGAAATCGTCCGTGTTTCGAACTCAAAGCGAGTTTTGCAAAACGCAACAACACAACTTTGTAAGTCAAAAATATTTGACGGCAAAAAAATCATATGATAAAATAGCTATCAAATAAGGGAGTAATCGGCACTCTTGAGTGTAATAAAGCCGCTAACACGAGCGTTGTCTCCGGTTTTATTTGAAATGATGAGACTTATCCGCAGGGATAAGTCTTTTTTATTTGTTAATACAAACAAAAAAGAGTGATATTCCCTACGGTAGCGATATTGTGCCTCAGCCACGGTGAAACTTTCACAAAGCGCAAGTGAAATTGCACTGCGTGCAATTATGGAATAAAAAAATATACTATGCTCTTATTATATCAATAAAGGAGAGTTTATGAAACACTATTTGGAGTCTATCGACAACGTATGCGCCGACGCTCAATCGAGCGTGGACGGTTTGTCGTCGCAACAAGCGCAAGGGCGGCTTGAAAAGGACGGCAAAAACAAACTTGCGGAAGGCAAAAAAGAGCCGATTATTCTGCGATTTTTGAAGCAGTTTATCGAGCCTATGACGCTCATTCTCATAGTTGCGGCGATTATATCCGGTGTACTGACGGCGGTCAACAATGCATCGAGTGCCGTCAAAGAATTCCCTTCCGACGTCATCATAATCATGGCGGTCGTTATAATCAACGCAATTCTCGGAGTGGCACAAGAGAGTAAGGCCGAAAAAGCAATCGACGCACTGCAAAAAATTGCCGCCGCCACGTCGAAAGTCATTCGCGACGGCAAAATCGTGGTCGTAAAGAGCGAGGACTTGGTTGTGGGCGACGTAATCGTGCTCGAAGCGGGCGACGCCGTGCCTGCGGACGCAAGGATTATAGAATGCGCAAGCATGAAAATCGAAGAAGCCGCGCTCACGGGCGAATCCGTACCCGTGCTGAAAACCTGCGACGTCATCGACGCTCCGAGCGGCGAAGTGCCTTTGGGCGACAGGAAAAACATGGCGTTTATGGGCAGCACCGTAGTTTACGGCAGAGGCAAAGCGATTATCGTCGGCACGGGCATGAACACCGAGATGGGCAAAATCGCAAACGCACTCACGCAAGCAAAAGAAGGCAAAACTCCCCTTCAACAAAAACTTTCGCAGCTTAGCAAGGTGTTGACCTATCTTGTCATCGGCATTTGCGTGGTTATCTTTGCGGTAAGCCTTATTCGCGCAGGCGTGGACGGTTCTCTCAAAGCGGACGTTGCACCCACAATTCTCAATACGTTTATGATTGCTGTTTCGCTTGCGGTTGCGGCAATCCCCGAAGGTCTTGCCACCGTCGTTACAATCGTGCTTTCCATCGGCGTGACGAATATGTCAAAACGCAACGCAATCATCAGAAAGCTCACCGCCGTGGAAACTCTCGGCTGCACGCAAATCATATGTTCGGACAAAACCGGCACGCTGACGCAAAACAAAATGACCGTCGTAGACCACTACGGAAGCGACGAGAACTTGCTTGCCAACGCAATGTCGCTTTGCTCGGACGCAGAGTACGACGAGGAAAAGGGCGAAGCCGTCGGCGAACCCACCGAATGTGCTTTGGTCAACTACGCCGCGCTTTGCAATCTCAATAAAAACGAGCAAAAGAACATCCTCGTCCGCGTGGGCGAAATCCCGTTCGACTCCTCGCGCAAGATGATGACAACCGTGCATAAGGACGCAAACGGCAACGTTTTGCAATTTACAAAGGGCGCACCCGACGAAATAATCAAGCGTTGCACTTTCTATCTGCAAGACGGCAAAGAAGTTGCGATGACACCCGACAAACAAGACGAAATTCTTTGTGCAAACAAAGAGATGGCAGACCGCGCGCTCCGCGTGCTTGCGGTTGCTCAAAAACGTTTGGAAGCGGAAAAGAGCGAATACACCACCGAAAACGACGAAAAAGATATGTGTTTCGTGGGGCTCGTTGGTATGATAGACCCCGTTCGTCCCGAAGTTAAACCCGCAATCGACGAATGTCGAAAAGCAGGCATACGCCCCGTTATGATAACCGGCGACCACAAGGATACCGCCGTTGCAATCGCAATGCAGCTGGGAATAATCACCGATCCGTCGCAAGCAATCACGGGTGCGGAACTCGACAAAATCAGCGATGAAGACTTTGCAAACGACGTTGAAAAATACTCCGTTTACGCACGCGTTCAGCCCGAACATAAGACGAGAATCGTCAACGCATGGCGCGCAAAGGGCTACATCACCGCTATGACCGGCGACGGCGTCAACGACGCTCCGTCCATCAAGAACGCAGATATCGGCGTGGGCATGGGCATCACGGGCACCGACGTTACGAAAAACGTTGCGGATATGATTCTCACCGACGACAACTTTGCAACCATCGTTTCGGCAGTCGGCGAAGGCAGACGCATCTACGACAACATCCGCAAATCGATACAATTCTTGCTTGCGTCCAACCTGTCCGAAGTGCTGTCCATTTTCATCGCAACGCTTGCCGGATTTACAATCTTCAAGCCTGCGCATCTTTTGTGGATAAACCTCATCACAGACTGCTTCCCTGCGCTGTCTTTGGGCATGGAAACTCCCGAAAGCGACGTCATGAGCCGCCCTCCGAGAAACAGCAAAGACGGCATTTTCGCAAACGGTATGGGCTTTGCAATAAGCTATCAAGGCGTGCTTATCACTCTTATTACGATTGCGTCCTACTTCATCGGTGCAAAGGTGCTTGCCAATATGCACCATGCCGAAGCAATCGCAAACGGATTGTACAGCGCGGAAACTCTCGGCTCGTCCATGGCGTTTTTGACGCTGTCTATGGCGGAAATATTCCATGCTTTCAACATGCGCTCGCTGCACGGTTCGATATTCAAAATCAAAAAACAAAACTTGTGGTTGTGGGGCGCTGGCGTGTTGTCGCTGCTGTTGACAACCCTCGTCGTAGAAGTCCCCTTCCTTGCAAACGCATTCGAACTTGCAAAACTCGACGGAGCGGAATACGGCATCGCAATCGCACTTGCAATATCCATAATTCCTATGGTCGAAATCGTCAAAGCAATCGCGCGCGCAATTCGCAAAAAGAAAGGCATCGTGCTTGCCGCATAATCTTTTGCGACTTATTAGAAAAATTAAAAACAATATTAAAATGTCAAAAACAAAAGCCGAAAGATTGTCTTTCGGCTTTTGTTTCGTATCGGTTGGCTTATATCAATAGAACTCTTTCGAGGTGTTGCTCTTCCACTCGTCGTAACCGTCGGGATTGGGCGCACCGGTTTTCGCAAACTCGCAATAGCGTTTGCGAAGCTCGGTTGCAAGGCGGTAGTCGTCCTCGCAGAATTTGCGCCACGGATGTTGATCAAGCCCGAATACGTACCACAAATCCGCACTGTGCCACGCTCCTTTGTCATCGCCGGGAAGAGAATGATAAAAGTGCGACAGCCACACTTTTCCGTTGCCGCTTTTCATCATGGTTTTCGCTATGCGTTCGAGATACGGCGCAAGCAAATCGTTTTTGGTTACGCCGAGAATACACGGGAGTTGCTCGTCCTTGTATGCGTTTTCGTACAGGTCTTTTCTGACGATTTCGCCGTCGAAAACGGGCATTGTGGAGAGCATCGACAATGCAAGATTCTTCTTGTTTTGTCTGTACCACGCAAGATATAGGTCTTGAGCATTGCAAGTTGTGGGATCAAGCCCTCTTGCTTGCAGATCCTTGCGTACTCTCGCAAAAAATCGTTTTGCTCGTTTGAGGGATTTAGGCGCGAAAATGCCGCGCACGCTGCCGCCGCCCGAAAGCATAATCGAGCCTTGCACCATCTCTTTGACTTTTGGCAAAAGCACGAGATTTTGAATGGAAATCGCGCCTGCGCTCTGCCCCATAAGCGTTATTCGCGACGGATCGCCGCCAAACGCGGATATGTTTTGTTTCACCCACTCGATTGCGCAAATCATATCGTAAAAAGCGAGGTTTTGCGCGCCCTCGTCGGCATTATATCCGAACACGTTAAGCCTATAATTCGCCGTGACGCAGATCACGCCCTCTTTTGCAATTTCTTTGCCGTCGAAAGGGCGTTCGTCGCTCGAACATATCACGAACGCGCCGCCGTGAATATACAGCAAAACAGGCAAATTTTCCGCATTTTTGGGTACAAAAATATTGAGATTTAAGCAGTCTTCCGAATACGTGAAAGAAAGTCCTTTGCGAAACTCCGTGTAATAAAGTATATCTGTTTTTGACTTGGATTTGCTCTCGTCGAAAAATTGCCGAAGTTGCGGACATCCGTCGCCATACTTTGTTGCCGTAACCTCGGCTGCAAGTGGTTCGAGCACAGGCTTTTTAAACCGCTCTCCCCTTGCGTATCTTATGCCGAGAAACGCAGCCGTATCTCCGCGGTCTATGCCTTTGACGACGTGGTTTTGATCGTTCACGATATATTCCGTATTATTGTTTTTTTGTTTGAACATGGGTTGTCCTTTGAGCATGTGTCATAACATAAAACGCGTGCTCGACTTATTCTTTTATTGCAATTTCCCCTTTCCTCACGTGTTTGGACTTCGGCGTTTGCAAAGCAATCCGCCTCGTTCGCTTTGGCTGCAACACATTCACAGGATGTGTTGCTTAACGCTGCCCATACCGCCGTTCATCATAATCGGGTGTGGGTGCCCCACCCATATTGTCATTCTGTCAATGTCAAGTGAGGCAACTTGCTTGCAAGGGAACGCAGATATTAACGTAGCAACCGCCTTTTTTAAAGGCGAAAACCGTAGGTTTCTATGCACAAGCATAGTTGTTGCGAGTAACGTAGTGAAGAATCCAGCGTAGCGAAATGCGGCTTACGCCTAGATTCCTCGGCGTTGCTCGGAATGACAAGGGGAAGAATGTAATTCAATCGGGTGTGAGTGTCTCGTCGCCGTTGCGGCTCATGTTCCGTCTTTGAACAAGGAGCGTACTAAATCGTACGTGACTTGTGAATGAGCGTCCTGACGACGCTATTTGCTCAATAGCGCATTTTTACCACTTGTTTTCGCAGTATTCGCAGAACGCGTACATATCCCTCACCTCAACCTTCGTGCCGTCGTCGAGAATTGCAGTACCGTTCCAGATGCCGTGGACTTGGTGGCAATGCATACGAAGAAGATTGAGAACGTTGAGATCGCCGTGATGGTCGTAAAAAGGCGTCATGGTGAAATCAAATCTGCCGTCTTGCGAAACAAAGTGCCACGGCTCTTCGAACTTGTCGGGTTTTGGGAAAACTTCGACGTCGACGGGACCGAACTTGTGCGCTTTTCCGTCCCAGAAAATTGCCGTTTCGGTTGCGTTGGACTCGTCGCCGATGCCCCACGTGATTTCAAAACCGAACATGTGGTCTTTGCCGTCGGGACCTTGCACCACTTTCGAGCCGTTGCCCCAGTACCAAACCATTTTGTAGGGAGTGTTGACTCTGCCCCAGTCAAGAAACGCGAATGTGTCTTTCTTGTCGAAATTCCACACTTGCTCGCCCCAGCGGAACGTGCCGGCACAAGGCATGCAGTTTTGCTTGGTGGTCATAAAATATCTTGTGGGTTTGTTTGCAAAAGGAAGAACGGTGGTGATGTTTTCAAGCCCGTCCATGATATCCATTGTGAAGTTTGCCTCGACCTCTTTGCCTTTAAACTTGCCCTTGAAATAAAGAGTGCGCACTCTCTTTTCGGTTACGGCTTTGAATTGCGTGCCCGAAACGGTGAAATCCACGACGTTAGGTTCGTCGCCCTTGGGTGGAAGAATATATTTGTTGCCGCCGAGGAAAAGCGCGGTGGACTCAAGAATAGTGCCCGAATGAATTTTACTCTTTTGGTGAGCGTTGTGCAAATCCGTGATGGACGCTTGCGCATATCCGCCTATGGATATATTGGCAAAACTTATTTGCACCATAAATTCGCCGTTGGAAATCTGATAAAAATCCCATTCTTTTTTGCGCCAAGCGGGCTTTGCGTTGTCGCGCTCGTAGTCGAACACGTTGTGTCTTGCCCAACCGGGCGAAAGCAATTTGCCGTCAGCGGCAAGAAGTTTGGTCGGCTTGGTGTACTCCGTTTGTTTGCTTGTGAGTTGACCTTCCAACCAACTCGGATAAGTTCTCTTCATAATTTCCCTCCGCTTATATCTAAAAGATATAATGATTATACGAAAAGTATAAAACAAAAATGCGCTCATTTCAAGAGCGATTTTTTACAAAAGTACGATATTTCGATTTTTAGCGTAACAAAAATAATCGCCGAATTGTCGTAAATATCTATGAAAAACGTAAAAAAAGTGCTATGATTTCTTCGGAGTCAATTATGGAAATCAAACCGATCGCACACATTTTTACACCTTTCAAAGAAAAGTTCGGCATCCCTCGCCAATGCGGAAAAGTCGCAACGGAGGGAAGAATCGTCTTTGAAAAAGAATATCGCAACCCCGACGCGATAAGAGGCATCGAGGGATTTTCGCATTTGTGGTTGGTGTTCGATTTTTCAAAAGCGCATCGCAAAGACTTTTGTCCGACCGTGCGACCGCCGCGTCTTGGCGGAAACGAGAAGGCGGGTGTTTTTGCGACAAGGTCGCCTTTTCGCCCAAACTCTCTCGGATTGAGCTGTGTGAAACTTGTAAAAGCGGAAGATACGGGAAACGGCAAAGTTCTCGTTGTCGAGGGTGCGGATTTGCTTGACGGTACGCCGATATACGATATAAAACCGTATCTAAAATCCGATTGTATCCCCGACGCGATTTGCGGATTTGCAGACGAGTGCTCGGGACATGTTTTGAAGGTTGAAAATATCGGGATTTTGAAAGATCTTCCCGATTGCGAAAAACGTAATATCGTCGATTGCATTGCGCAAGATCCACGTCCGTCATATCAGAACGACGGCAGAATTTACGGTATGATATACGGCAATCACAACATAAAATTTACCGTTTCAAACGGTGTTGCAACACTTGCCGATTGCGTTGAAATTTGATTTAAACTGACAAAAATCGCACTTTACAATGCAAAAACGCACACGTCATGTGTGCGTTTTTGATGTTTTGAAAAATCAGTCGATGAAATATTTGCTGTAATTGGGCTTCAACATCGTATGCGGAATACTGATTTGCGCAAGGAATACGGCAAGCAATACGATGATACATCCGACAAACTCCTTTGTCGAATAACTTTCGTGCAAAAACGCAACGCCGCCAATAAACGCAATGACGGATTCAAGCGACATGATGAGGGTTGCAAGCTCGGGCGGAGCGTATCTTTGACCGATTGTCTGGAAGGTAAATCCGACGCCTGCAGACATGATGCCGACATACAGAATCGGCATAATGTTTGCTTGAATCGCGCTCACCGGCGGAAAACCCTCGATTGCCATTGCCGGCAAACTCAGAAGGCTCGCCACCACAAATTGTATAAACGTAATTTTGAGAGGGTCGACTTCATCCACAAATATGTCTATAAACATAATTTGAAGAGAAAACATTATTGCACAAAGCAACAACACTCCGTCCGCATAAGTAAGGCCGGAATCGCCGTTTATGCACATTATATAAAAGCCAAGCACCGCCAGTACGATTGCAAATTTGCCGTTTGTGGGGATACGCCTTCTCAAAAGAAGATTCAGAAGAGGCACAATCACAATATAGAGTGCCGTTATAAATCCCGTTTTGCCGACCGTAGTATGCGCGATTCCGTATTGCTGCAAATTGTTTGCCACAAACAAACTCAAACCGCACAATGCACCGCCTACAAACGTCGCCTTGTTCCATCCGATACGCGTTGTGCCTTTCTTTTTGTCGATGAGCATGTTTATGAGGATAAATATGCCTATCACTCCCACCGCAAGAGAAAATCTCAAAGCGTTAAACGTAAAAGTCGGCACGTCGGACGACGCTTTTTGTTGAGCGATAAATGCAAAGCCCCACACAAGCGCACACAGCGAGCAAAATAGAATTCCGGTTAAGTTGTGAGATTTTTGTTTGATCATACAGTCTTTTATTTTATGCGTGTTTCAAGCGTTTTTGCCAGTTTTTTGTAGTCGTCAAGCGAGAGCGCTTCCCCCCTGACCATAGGAGAAAAGCCTGCTTCTTCTATAAGTTTGCCAGCCTCTTGTTTGTCGATTTGAAACGCAACCGACAAGTTGTTTGCAAGCGTTTTTCTGCGCATTGCAAATGACGAACGCACGAGTTTGTGCAAAAGAGGCGCGTTTTCACCGTCGAGTTTCGTGCGGTCTATATCTATGCGCACCACCGCACTGTCAACGTTGGGCGATGGGAAAAACATATTTCTAGACACGTTTCTGGTGATTTGCGCATTGCCTGCCATCTCGATTGCCAAAGTGATTGCGGAATAATCCGCCGTATTCGGTTTTGCAACGAAACGGAGCGCAACTTCTTTTTGCACCATAATCGTAACGGATTTGACGTCTAGCGAACTTTCGATAAAACGCATCGCAAGCGGCGTGGTGATGTAGTACGGCAAATTTGCAACCACTTTGAAACTATCGCCCACAACGGACTTAAGCTCGTCGTCTTTCATTTTGAGAACGTCGCGGAAAATAACTTCCGTATTGTCTACGCCTTGAAGGGAGAGCGCAAGCACGGGCTGCAAATTCCTGTCCACCTCGAAAGAATAAACCTTTTTTGCGACCTTTGCTATCGCGCGCGTAAGCGTTCCCGCCCCCGTTCCTATTTCGACAACCGTATCATCGCCGTTTATTCCGCTGTCCGCAACGATTGCGTCAAGCAAATTGGAGTCGGTGATAAAGTTTTGTCCGAGAGCCTTGTTGAAGTGAAAATCAACTCCGCGTATAATGTCTTTGATGCCGTTGTTTTCCATTTATTACCTTTAAAAACGACGTATATACCGCCGATTCGTTCACACACTACTTACGTACCAAAGATAAAACGCCAAAGCACAAAAGACGAAATATCCAAAGTACAAAAGATAAAAACAGGAGTCAAAATCGGACTGCTGTTTTTTCTTAATATTCGGTTTCTTCCCTTATGGTTTCGCGCACCTTGAAATGTGCGCCGACGCTTTTTGCAAGCTCGCCGCAAGCCTTCACTTCGTCCTCGCCTATGAAATCCACAACCGACATGGTGGTGTCGATGCCGGCATCCACGCAATCCTTGGTGAATTTGAGCATTGCGTCGAATGCCGCCTCACCGTACTTGCTTCTGCAAATCTCCTGATAGGTTTCCTTTGTGGACGCATTGAGGGATACGGACACACTGTCGATATACGGCGCGATAAGTTTTGCAACGTCGTCTCGGTTGTTGATGAGATTGCCCAGTCCGTTGGTGTTTATGCGGATTTTGCAACCCTTCTTTTTAAGGTACGGTGCGATTTGCGAAATCATGGACAAATTGCACATAGGCTCGCCGAATCCGCAAAAAACTATCTCTTTGTATTTTGACAAATCGTACAAAGCGATGTCTTCCGCAAGCTCTTGGAAAGTTGGCTCTTTGAGCAGCCACAAATCGTTTCCGCTCACGCCGTCCTTGATGTTGCGTATGCAAAACTCGCAGTTGTTGGGGCAACGATTTGTGATGTTGAGATACAAACTGTCGCCAAATTCATAAACGTAGTTGTTGGTCATATATATTCTCTAAAAACTATTATATCTTTTTCTTTTATGCAAAACCTAGGTTTTATCCGCTCATTTCAAGCGTGTAAACAATCGTTTTGCGTTTTTGCTTGTCAAATCCGCAATTTCTTCTTCGCTCACTCCGAGCACCTGCGCCGCCTTTTGCGCGACTAGGCTTACGTATTTCGGCTCGTTTGTTTTGCCTCTGAACGGCACGGGAGTCATGTACGGGCAATCGGTTTCCAAAAGCAATCTGTCCTTTGGCACGACGGCAAGCGATTCGAGATTATGCTTTGCGTTTTTAAAGGTTATCGCTCCGCCGAAAGCATAGTACGCGTCGAGTTTATCAAAGATTTTCACATACTCCGCAGAGCCCGAATAGCAGTGCAACAGCAATCCGTTTTTTATATACTTTTGCATATCGAAAAGGATTTTTCTAGTATCTTCGTATGCGTCGCGAACATGCAACGCAATCGGCAATTCCGCCTCGTCTGCAAGTTCGATTTGCTTTGCGAAAGCGGATTTTTGCACTTCCCTTTCGCTCAAATCATAGTAGTAATCAAGCCCTATTTCACCGATTGCGACAACCTTCTGACGTTTTGCAAGTTCGAGGATGCGTTGGCATGCTTCATCGTCCAACGTATCGGCATCGTGCGGATGTACTCCGACTGCGGCATACACCCTGTCATACTTTTCGCAAATTGAAACCGCAAGCTCCGACGAGGGCATATCGTACCCCACGCAAATCGCGCTCTCGATCCTGTCCTTGTCGAAATCGCCTACGATTCTGTCAATGTCGCAAAGCAGTTTTTCGTCGTTTAGGTGGCAGTGCGTGTCTATAAGCATATTGCGATTATCTCACCACACTGCCGCTCGGCACGGATTTTTCGGGGGACACAAGCACGACTTGTTCGTTGCCGTCTGCGTCGGTGTAGCAAGCGCAAAGGAGCATACCTTGACTTTCTATTCCGCGAAGCTTTGCAGGTTTGAGGTTGTACACCACAACAACGTTTTTGCCAAGCATTTCTTCGGGCGTATAATGTTTTGCGATTCCGCTCACGATTGTGCGCACGTCACCGCCTATTTGCACGGAGAATTTGAGGAGCTTGTCCGCTTTTTCAACCTTTTCCGCAGTGAGAATTTTGCCCACGCGAAGTTGAATTTTTGCAAAATCGTCAATGGTAATTTCGCTTATATCAACGATATTTTCCGCTTTTTTGTCCTCTTTTTTCTCTTCTTTTTTAGCTTGTTTTTGCTCTTTTTTCTCCTCTTCTTCGGCGTCCTCTTTCACCAAGCCCTTTGCAAGAAGCTCTTTTTTCACCTTGTCGGCGTCTATTCTTGCAAACAAATGCGCGGGGTTTTCGGCAACTTTCGTGCCGTTTGCCAAAAGTCCGAATTTGTCGAGATCGTCAAACGAGCGAATTGTCGTCCCGCATTGTTCGACCACTTTTTGAGAGGTGGACGGCATAAACGGAGAAAGCAGACTTGCGCAAATCACGATGGTTTCGGTGAGGTTGTAAAGCACGGTTGCCAATCTGTCTTTTTGGCTTTCGTCCTTTGCAAGCACCCACGGCATAGTTTCGTCGATATACTTGTTTGCTCTTCTAAGCACGGTGAATATATCCGAAAGCGCGTCTGCCGAGCGATATGCGTCGATATTTGCAAACACCTTGTCTCTTGCCGCTTTTGCAAGCGATTTAAGCTCGTCGTCAACGGGTTCGCTTACGCCCTTGTCGCAAACGATGCCGCCGAAATACTTGTTGCTCATGGCGATTGTTCGTTGCACGAGGTTGCCGTACACGTTGACAAGCTCGCTGTTGATGGTGTCGATAACCAGATCCCAGCTGATTATGCCGTCGTTGTCGAAAGGCATTTGCGAAAGCAGATAATATCTTACGCTGTCAACGCCGAAAAAGTCCACGAGATCGTCGGCATAAATGACGTTGCCTTTGGACTTTGACATCTTGCCGCCGTCTTGCAACAGCCACGGGTGTCCGAAAATTTGTTTGGGAAGAGGCTCGCCGAGTGCCATGAGGAATATCGGCCAATAAATCGAGTGGAAACGCACGATGTCCTTGCCGATGATATGCACGTCTGCCGGCCATTCCTTTTTGTAGAGGTCGCTTGAATTGCCGTCGGCGTCGTAGCCTACGCCAGTAATATAGTTGGTGAGCGCGTCAAGCCACACGTAAACGACGTGGCGTTTGTCAAAACTCACGGGAATACCCCAGTTGAACGACGTTCTCGAAACGCAAAGGTCTTGCAAACCGGGTTTCAAGAAGTTGTTTACCATCTCGTTTTTGCGCGATTGCGGAACGATGAAATCGGGATGTTCGTCATAGTATTTCATAAGGCGGTCGGCATATTTGCTCATATTGAAGAAGTATGCCTCCTCCTCTGCCATTTCGACTTTGCCACCGCAGTCGGGGCATCTGCCGTCGACAAGTTGGCTCTCCGTCCAGAAAGATTCGCACGGAGTGCAATACCAGCCCTTGTACGAGCCTTTGTATATATCGCCTTGTTTATAGAACTTTTCAAATATTTTTTGGACTTGTTCCTCGTGATCTGCGTCGGTTGTGCGTATAAACTTGTCGTAGGTCGTGTCCATCAAATCCCAAATGCGTTTGATGTCCGCAACTCTTTGGTCGACGTATTGCTTGGGCGTCAGGCCTGCGGCTTGCGCTTTGAGCTCGATCTTTTCGCCGTGCTCGTCCGAACCTGTTTGAAAAAACACGTCGTAACCTTCCATACGCTTCGCTCTTGCGATAAGGTCGGAAAAAACGATTTCGTACGTGTTGCCGATGTGCGGCTTGCCCGATGCGTAGGCAATTGCCGTAGTCATATAAAATTTCTTTTTTTCTTGCATGATGCCACCTCTTTGGCAGGCTAATGGTGCCGCCTTTTGAATTGAGTTTATACATTATACAACTTTTATTTATAAAAGTAAATAAGAAGTGCATACGCACGCAAAATGAAAAATACAATATCGTATGAACGTCGCATTTTTGATAATAAGCGCAATATCCGTCGTCTTGATGATTGCCCGCGCGCCCGAAGCCGCCTTCCCGACAATGATTGACGGAGTTACGCACGCAATCGAATTGTCAATCAAACTTTGCGCGATATATGCGGTGTGGCTGTCCGTTTTGAAAATGGTCGAAGCGACTTCGCTTGACAAAAAACTCTCCAAACTTCTCCGCCCGATCGTGCGCAAAATTTTCAAAAACGAAAGCGACGAAGCGTACGATTATATCTCGATAAATCTTGCGGCAAACATGTTCGGTATGGGCGGAGTCGCAACGCCTGCCGGCATAAAAGCGATGAGAGCAATGAGCGACGGTAGCGATAGAGCAAGCGACAACATGATTATGCTTTTGGTGATAAACGCAACGTCGATCCAACTTATTCCCGCAACCGTCATAGCAATGCGCGCGGGTGCAAATTCTCAAAGTCCGTCGGACATAATTTTGCCCACTCTGATATCCAGCGGTATAGCAACGCTTGTCGGCGCAATAATGTGCAAGGTGCTCTCGTTGAAAAAAAGCAATTTTAACAAAACCAACAAAACAAGCACTTTATTTACAACAAAAGAGAGGATAAAACCCTCTTTTTGCGGTTATAGTAAAAAATCTCGTCAAGGTGCAAAATGAACGTAAGCACGTACGTATTGCCGGTTTTGCTCATTGCGCTTATCGTCGTCTGCATTGTCAAAAAGGTGAAAGTGTACGACTGCTTTTTGCTAGGCGCAAAGGACGGATTGAACCTTGTTATAGATGTGTTTCCGTATATCGCGTCCATATTCGTGTGTATCGAACTGTTTAAGGCAAGCGGACTTTCAAGCACGATTTCCGCTTGGCTTGCAAAGCCGCTTTCGTATATCGGCATACCGAGCGAAGTGACGGAAATCATACTTCTCGTTCCCCTTTCGGGCAACGGCACGATTGCCCTTTTGGACGGCATATTTCAAAAATACGGCGCGGATTCGTATATAGCGAGATGCGCCGCCGTGATTGCAGGGGGAAGCGAAACGATATTTTATATTTGCGCGGTGTACTTTTCCGCTTGTAAGGTGAAAAAACTGCGTTACGCTATCCCCGTGTCTCTTTTTTGCACGCTGCTGGGAGCTTTGATTGCTTGCGCGCTCTGCCGTTTTATGTAAAAAAGAACGCCTTTTGCAAGGCGTTCTTTTTGTTGTGCACTAAATTATTTTGCGATGACTGCGTTGAGCTTTTCAACGAGTTCGTCAACGTTGATGCCGTGCACCGCAGCTGCCTCTTCGAGAGTTTCGCCGTGCGCGAGCATGCAATGCAAGCAGTGCATACCACTCTCTTGCAACACTTCTGCGAGTTTATCGGGATCGCCTTGTGCGAGTACGTCGATGATGAGCATGTCTTTTGTTACCATAGTTGTTACCTCCTAAAAGATATGTAAATTTTGATTATTCGAATTGTCCGCTCAACCAAGCCCACACAAGCAGAGCGATTACGCCGAGCGCAAGAAGCACCGCAATCGCAACTCTGATCGGCGACACGGGGGATTTGCCCGTGGATTTGCCCGTTCTTCCGTTGATGATAAAGCGGTAACCTTTTTTGCGATACATATAAGCGCAAACCCAAAGAGGCAGAAGCATATAATTGAATTGTGTGCCGGAATAGGTGGTGTTTACGTTTAGATACCCCACGACATCCGCACAATAGCTATCGATAATGCGTTTGCGAATCGTATCGTCCATTTGCCCTTTCGCAACACCGAATCCGTCCTGCAAAGACGTGTCGTACCTCTCTGCCACAAAGCCTGCGATGTAGTCTTTGTTGTATGATTCGAGATTGTCGGTGTCGTATGGCAAAATCTTGTTTAGTTCTTTTTGGTTGAGTTGAGTGCTTGCTTCGACGGCGACGTTTTCAAAAGAGTTTTGCGTATTGCCGTTGATGTTGTACCATTCTATGTACGTTTCCACGCGGCGATCTTTTCCGCTGCCCACCGTTCTTGTACGTCTTTTGCCGACTCTTCCGTCATAAGTGGAAAAAGCATCTGTCGAAAAAGCGTAAGACGGGATGTAAACGCCTTTGAAATTTTCAACCTTGAAACTTTTTTTGAGATTCCACGGCGCAAAAAGTTTCTTTTTTATCCACTTTTTGCCTGCGGTTGACGCCTGCTGTTGCGAGAGCGCAAACGGAAGGATGCTGTCCGGTTTCAAACCTTTCATGTCATCTATCTCAACAACATTCGTCCCTCCGCAATACGGACACTTGATTGCCGTATCAAACGACGAAAGTTTGACTTCTGCGCCGCAGTTCGGACATTTGTATGTCGAATCGTCAAACTTCACTTCCCCGTCCTTGACAGACGCGAGATAATCGCGTTTGAAACTTATCTTTTTATCGATCGAACGAGTTGCATCGCAATATGAACAATGAAGTGCGCCCCTTTCGGGATCATATGTCATATCCGCGCCGCAGTTTGTACATTTGACGACCGCCGTATTGTTGTAGTTGAAAACGTCTGCCATATAATAAACACTTTTGATTGTCTATCAGTCTATTTTTGCTCCGCATTCGGGACAGAATTTCATGCCCGATTTGACTTTGACTCCGCATTTGGGGCATGTTGCACTCATGGGCTGTCCGCATTCGGGACAGAATTTCGAATTTTGAGGAACTTCGGCACCGCACTTCGAGCATTTGCAAGTGGCTTCGCCGCCCACTTTCGCTCCGCATTCGGGACAGAATTTCGCTCCTGCTTTGACGCTTGCGCCGCATTTTGCACATTTGATTTTTGCGCTTTGCGCTTCATCGAGATTTTGAGCGAACTGATTGCCAACTCTTGCGCCCATGCCGAGACCTATGCCTGCTGCGCCGAACATACCGCCCATACCGGGGTTCTTTGCCGCGTCGCGCATTGCCTGTACGGATTCGTATTGAGCGTACTCTCCCATTTTCCCGTCAAACACACCGAGCGTTGTGCGTTTGTCCATTGCCTTTTCAACCGCTTCGGGCAATTTGAAATTGCGCACAAGCACGGAATCGATGTCAAGACCGAGCTCGTTGAATCTTGGCTTTGCCTCTTTGCAAACGGTGTCGCCGATTTCAAGATAGTTTGCCGCAAGTTCGAGCGCGGGGATTTCGCACTCGCCGAGCATGTCGGTAAGTTGCGCAAGCACGATTGATTTGAGATGTTCCTCGATGTCCTCCGTCTTGAACGAATGAATCGTGCCAAAGCACTCTTTCATAAACAATTCGGGGTTCATGACGTGGAAGGAATATTCGCCATGGCCTGCGATACGAATCATTCCGAAATCCTTGTCGCGCATCATAACGGGATTTGGCGTGCCCCACTTCATTTGCGTGAATCTGCGCAAATTGACATAATAAACGTCGATTTGTTTGGGGTTTTCAAACGCATACTTCCAGTTTGCGATTGCGGTCAGCACGGGGGTTGAACCTTCGTCGAGTTTCCAGTTGCCCTCGGTGAACACGTCGCAAACGCTTCCGCGATACACGAAAATCGCCGCTTGCGAAGGACGGACGATAAGTTCCGACCCTTTCATGATCGCATATCTGTCGTCGTACTCAAATTTTTTCACTATAGTATTTTGAGAACTGTCTTCCCATTGAATGACTTTGAGGAGTTGTCTTTTGATAAGTCCCATAGGGCCCTCCGATTTTTGTTTTATTATATGTATTATATCACAAGCGGTGATTTTTTCAATAAAAATTTATTATAACCGCACGTCCTTCAAAAAAACATAAACAAAATCATTGTGATTTTCGGCAATTTTGCAAATGATTTTTGCTTAGCGACAAACTTAGCCGCAATCGTCCGCTTTCCGATTTAACGAAAAAGCCTCGCTTGTTGCGAGGCTTTTTGCGATTGAGGCTTAAATCAGCCGTTGATTGTAATTGTCGCGAAGCTTGACACAACTTGCGCATCGGGAACAAGCTGTCCTTCCTTGACGATTGTGCCGTCAGTAAAGGATTCGCCTGCTTTTGCCGTTCTTGTCGTAAGAAGCGTACCGTTGCTGTCCACAACCGTTCCGATTGCCGCATAGAGTTTATAAACAATCTTGCGAGCCGAGGACGTCGGGAGTGCAAACACTTCTTCCGCTGACGAGAACGTAACCGAATATCTTGCAACCAATGTCGTCTTGCTGCTTGACGAATACACTTCCGCGACACCGAACCACACAACGTTCACTTTTTGACCGTTAACCATTGTGGTCATGTTGAGCGTTTTTGCGCTATCGTTGTACAAACCGGAAACGCTTGGCGTATATGCCGTTGCGTCAACCTTTGCCGCTTGCTCAATCGGGACGGAAACGCGTTCCTGATCCGCAAACTGAACGATTGCGCTCTTGCCTGCCGCTGTTGTCGTAATACCGTCCTTTGCGACCGTATAAGATGTGTCTGCTGGCATAGATACGATTGCGTAGAAGAAGTCAAGTGTTTCGTCTATGGCAGCGTTGAACACTTCCTTACCTTCTGCGTCGAGCTTAATCTTTCCGGTTGTCGCATCGAATTCGGGAGTCGAAACGCCGAATTTCACGATGTAGGCGAACGGCATCGTCAATTTTGACGGATTGTTGGGATCGATGACAAACGATGTCTTGGCAAGGCTGTTGTCAACAAGCGACGTATAGATGCCCGTTGTCGTCAAAACGGTGCTGTTTCCGCTCTTTGTCGTCGTTGCGGACGTCATTTCTTTGACAATCATCTTCTTGACGAGGAACGGAATCTTGTAGGATTGTACGTTTCCGTCAACACCGATGAGTTTTGCGGTGACGTAAATCAATCCGCCGTTGTATGTCGGTCTGAATTCGTCGAAGCTCCAAACAAGCAAGTGGTTTGCGTCTTTCGTCGTGTAGGTTACGACTTGCGTTTCGTCACCGTTGCCGGTGCGCTCGTTGAATTTGAGTTCGGTAGGCATTGTGGGTTTGACGTATTCGTACGGATTGACGTATTGTTCAACGCCGCTGTTTGTGCCGTTTGCATAGCCGACGAGGGCTTTGAGCGCACTCTCGTCCGCAATGCTCACAACGCTTCTGTCAAGCACTCTGACGGTGAATCTGATGCGCTGCGTACCTACTTCGTTGGTGCCGTAGTTGTACTCGCCGCCGTAGTTGACGATTGCGTATGCGGTGTATTCTCCGCCCGCATAAGTGACGTTGACGCCGCTGAAGTCCCACGTTACCGGCAACTCAACCGTTGCGCCGTTTGCAAGCGTAACGTTGAGTTTTGTCGGGAAGTTGACGTAATCTCTGTCGAGTTCCGCCGCCGTCATTGCGACGTATTCGCCGTTCACAAGCTTGTACGTACCGTCAAGATTATTCTTGACGTATCCGCCGATTGCCGTGCTCGATTTCTCGTAGCGATCTCCGCTATATCCGCTCTTTCTTGCAAACACGTTTGCATTTAAGTACGGATCGATGACAAATTCTCCGTTCTTGAAGAGAGCGTCTCCGTTGCCCGTTACGAGCGTTGCGCTTTCCGTTCTGCTGTTGTTGATGTGAACGGTTACGTCAACCTTTGCGCTTGCGTCGTTGTCCTTAACTCCGCCGGTGAGCGTTGCTTCAACCGCAACGTTGCCGCCTCTGAACGTGTATTTAACGTCTTGTGCGTTCCAGGACACGTTGAGAGTTTGCGTCGTCACGTAGACGAGCAAGTAGAGGTCTTTGCCGTCCGAAGTCTTGAAGTTTTCGCCGATAGTGCTTACATCGCCGTCGAACAAGGCATAGTTCTTGGTGTCTTGGTTGTAGACGTAGAACTTGACGCCTACGAAATCCTTCTCGTTTTCGAATCCGCCGTACACTTTGTAGATGCCGGGATAAGTCGTTCCGTCGGTATCCGTGAAGCCGTGGCGTTTCTTGTAGGTGGTGTTGTAATCGTATTGATTTGCGCCGATTGCTTCCTTGCCCTCGTTCCACCACGCATATGCTGTTACGAATTGTGCGCCGACGTAGAAGGTTGCCGTCTTGTCGTAGTTCGCCGTGTTGTAGACGGAGTTTTCACTGTCGGTGTACACGTCCTTGTTGTACTTGTACGAACCGACGGACATATCGTTGTAAGCAAGGTCGCTGTTGGTGAGCGTAACCTTGGATACGCGAATCTTGATCGTCATCTCGAAGGAAGGCATGACTTCGAAGTTCTTTTCTTCGCTGTCCCACACGTGGACGGTCATCTTTCTGTCGAGCGTTGCGCTGAGGTTTGCAAGATCTCTTGCCGTGGGCGCGTTCTCGTACGAAATGAAGTAGTTGCCCTTGTCGCCGTTTGCAAACGTGAGCGTCATTCTGGACGGGAGTCTGTCTGCGCCTGCGTATGCAAAGTGGTTGTAATAGACGTATTCTTCGGGCATACCGGTCGCCTTGGTGTAGACGATGTCGATATACCTGCCGTCCGCCACGCCGCCGTTCATGCCGACGAGCGTATCCGTGACGGTCGAATACTTGCTTTCCGTGTACAAGTATTCGAGTCCCGTTCCGTCGAGCATGAGCTCTGCGTCAACGATCGTACGATCGAGCACCGTGACGGGTACGTTGACGCGTTGTTTTGCGAGCATATATCTTGCTTCGTCCGTCAACTTGAAGTCTTTGTTGTCTCGTTTCATGAAGTCAACGTAGTCCTCGATGGTGACGTAGGATTGGATACCGCTGCCGGTGATGTCAGCCTTGACGTAGCCGCCGTCCGCTCTTTCGATGCCGATGACTGCCGTTGCCATGTATGCGGTGTTGCTCGTGCCGCTCTTGATGAGCTTGTCAACGTCTGACCAGTCGAAGAACGCATCGAACGTGTCGCCGTTGACGGTTGTGATTCTCATCACGTTTGCAAGGTAAGACGCGTCTTTGTGGAGGAACGTGTAAACCACGATGGAGCGATTCTCGTAATCGGACATGTACATGATCGTTCTATCGACGACGTACACTTCGATTTCGCCGGTTTCGGTTTGCTCGTGCGCGCCTGCGTTATATCTGTAAGTTACGGCAACTTTATATTTCTTGCCGAAATACTTGGAGATATTTGCGTAGAATTCTTCGTTGTCGAAGTTGTATTCCACTCTGACGTCTTGCAAAACTTCGCTGCCGGCAACTTTGACCTTTTGTACGCTGCCGTTTGCAAAGAGCGTGCTTGCTTTCGCATACGGATCGAGTCTGTAAGATTGACCGTTTGCAAGTCCTTCGATGCCTGTCGTCGCAACGGTGACGTTTGCAACCACGTTGCTTGAAAGTGCGACTTTGTCGCCGTCCATGCTGGTGATTGTGAGCGTCATCTCGCCGTTGTAGCCGCTTTGAGCCGTGTAATCGTTGCTCCAAGCAAGCGTGACGGGGATTTCCTTTCCGTTGACGCGGAGCGTCGTGGATTTGAGCAAGCCCTTATAGAAGTTGTCCGCCGTCAATTCTGTCGCGAAGCCTTCCTTATAGCTTCCGCTTATACCGTCGAGCGTGAAGTCGTTGTTGATCGTGACGGTGTAGTCAAACGCAATGTCGCTGCCTGCAACGTAGTTGCCGAGCACGTACGCCTTGCGTGTGAACGAACCGTTCTTGATCTCTTCTGCCGTCGGCATGCTTGTGTCGAGCCAATGGAGCGGTACTTTGTGGTATGTCGTGCCGTCCACCGTGACGGTTGCCGTCGTTGCGAACGTGAACTTGTCGAACACGTCGTATTCGTTGCTCATACCGTCGGGCACTATATCCGCCGCTGCGTTGAAGCCGTCGAGATAAATTCTTGCAGTGAAGCCGTCGGCTTGCGGATAGCGGATTGCAAGTCCGTCGAAGAAGAAGTACTTGCGTTCGACGTAAGAGCCGCTTTCGTCGGTGACGATTTCGTCTTTGCTAGGTGCCGCATAATCGATCCACTTGATTGCAACGTCGATTGCGCCCTTGCCTTCCGCAGTCTGTACGTTTGCGGATGCAGGCAACTTCCACTCGTCGTAGACGTTGTAGCCGAGGCTCAAAACTTCTGCGCCTTCGCCTGCCACTCTGCCGCCGAGGGTCGTAAGTTTGCTTTCTCTGTCGGTAAGCTTGCCGCCCGTAAACGCATAAGACGGGATATTGACGTTGATTGCAACCTTGTTGTTGCCGATCAATGCGTAGATCGTTTGCGAGATGCCGTTGTAGTTTGCATCGGACACGACGGATTCAAACGCTCTGACGTATGCGATATAGCTGTCGCCTTTGACGAGGTTGACAAGCACCGGAGTGCCGTTTGCAACGTCGCCCCAATCGCTCGTCTTGAAGTAGTCGGAACGATTTTGTGCAAAGTTGATAGGATCGATACCGAACGCTTCGCCGTCAATGACGTGCGTTTGTTGATATACGCTGCCGGTGTAGTTGTTCTTGTCGGCAAGTTTGGCTTTAAGCTCTGCCGTCATGCCGTTCGCTCTGATGTACGAAGCAAGGTCGCCGATTGATTCGTCATAGAAGAAGTTGACGCTCTTGACGGTCTGTTGTTCGACACTCAAACGGAGCGTGATCTTTTGAGCTTCGTAAATCGCATTGCCGTTTTCGTCCGTTTTGCCGGTGTTGACAAGTGCGAGATCTTTGCCGTCCGCATCCTTGACTCTTGCTTCGACTTGTGCGTAAATCGTGCCGCCGTCAAAGATATTTTGCTCTGCTTTAACCTTCGTACATGCTGCGTTGGTGTAGTACGTCACCGTGCTCCAATCGGGGTACATGGTGTGCGTTGCCGAACCGAAAGACACTTGATATCTCTCGTGCTCTTCACTCTCGACCCAAGTCGGGTTGAGCGTATCTTCGTGCGACACCGTCACGTTGAGCGTGGACGGAGAGAGCGCGTTGACCGCAAGCGGCACGTAAACTTCTTGCTTGCCGCTGAACTCTGTGCCTATCGTGAGTTTGACGTAGAGCGGATAGCTTCTGGAATTGCTGTATCCGTTGAACGTGATTTCGTCGGACGTAAGTTTGTGCACGCCGTTGTTGTACGCGTCGTAGTAGGTTTCGCCCGCCTTGATGAACGGAGCTTCAACTTGAAGCGCACTGCCGACGCTCAAAGTCTTTGCGACTTTGTTGCCGCTTGCGTCTTTGACGTAAATCTGATAACTGTTGCCGAGAGATTCTGCCGTTATCGTCGAGTATTGATATTGATCGAAGGTCACTTCGCTGACCATGGAATCGAACACGAAGGGTTTGACGACGATTCTGACGTTGACTTCCTGTGCAAACTTGCCGACGTAAGTTTCGCTCTTGCCGATAAATCCGACTTTGTCTGTCGTTGTGAGATTCTTTGTCACCGACGTGAAGATGCTGAATCTTTCGCCGCCGACTTTTGCCTTGACGGTGACGTCAATGCCCTTGTAGAAGTTGACTTTTCCATCTTGCTTAATCGCATCGATTGCCTTTGCAAGTTCGGTGGTATCCCACTCGACGTCGTAGCCCGTCATCGAGCTTTCGGTGACAAACTTGCCGTTGACGTACTTGAAGGAGTTGAGATATGCAACGAGATCTTGCGTGCTTGCGTCGACGGACATAGAGTCGATTTCAAAGATCGTCGTGTAATTGCCGTTGCTGTCGCGCTCGCTCTTGAAGGACACTTGCGGTGCGCCCGGCTCTTTGGACGTGCTCATCGAGGTAAGTCTTGAAATCTTGTAGTTCTTTGCAGTGAGCGCAATAGTGTCCTCAACAGCCTTTCCGAGACCCCATTGATACGTGAAGCCGACTTTGACGACGTTGCTTTCGTCACCGCTCTTCCAAGACGTCGAACCTTGCCAATCGTACTTGAAGTCGTCGGTGTTCCACTCGATCGTGCCTGCCGGGAATTGTCTGCCGGTGGGCAACTTGCTGCGGTCGAGCACGTAATACGTTGCGTCGCCGACGGTGATCGTCTTGTAGACGTCCTTGCCGTCCTTGCTTTCGGTCACAAGACCTGCGATATACGCCGGATAGAGCACGTACTTGTTGCCGTCTTTGTTGAGGTTTGCTGTCGCACCTTTGTCGATCTCCGCTTGCGTGGGTTGAGTGAGAATCTGATATCCGTTCTCGCTCGGAGCGCCGCTTATCGGGTTGATAACCGCGTATGCCATGTTGCCCAAGCTGTCCGTCATGTAGGTGCCGAACGTGTACTTGCCGCTGGAGAAGGCAATTCTCACGAGGTCGGGAAGCTCTGCCATATACTTGGAGCTTTCCGTGTCGATATCCACGCCGAGAGCCTTTTCGCTGTACGAACCGTCGTTGTTTCTATAGAATCCTTTGACGGTTTGCAATTCCTTGTCGTTGGTGACGTAGACGGGGATTGCGTAGAGCACCGTGTTGAGCGCATAGCCGTACACGTAGCCTGCAAGACGTCTGCCGTTTTCGTCCGCCGTTTCGGAATTTGCCGCCGTCAAATCGACGGACGCCGCATCCCAAACGATATAAGTACCCGTTGCGTCCTGATATTGACTACCCGCGTTGTAGGACGTCATTTGTCTGTCCTCAATCCAAATCGGGAAGTTTACGGTTGCTTTTTGCGGGAAGAGCGTTGCGTCAAAGAAGAAACTGTCTCTGAGTTCGAAGTCTTTTCTTGCGCCGCCGGATACCGCATATCCCTTTCTGGTTGCAGGATCTTCGATAACGATTTCCGTCGGAGGCTCAACGCCGATGTTTGCCGCACTTTCGGAGTCGTCGAATTGCAACATGCCCGACGTGAACGAACTTTCATTGAAGCTGTACGGCGTGATGCGAATCATGAAGAAGTCCCATGCCTCGTTGATGTCGGTCGTAGTGCTGTTAGAGCTGCCTGCCGCAACTGCACCGCCACCGCCTGCAACGGTCTTCATGTTGTTCTTGTCGGTGGTCTTGGCTCGGTTGTACTTCATTGCCGTGCCGATACCGTTCTTTTCGCCGTTGACCATGATTTCAATCGCTTGAATACCGGGTTTTACGGTTTTGTCGCTTGACAAACCGTACTCGCTTACCGTCGGATTGAGATCGATGTAGATGTTGATGGACGGATCGATTTCACCGCTTGCGAACGGAATCGGAAGGATACCGCCGATGAGTTTGTTGAGGTCTTGGACGATTTCACTTGCAAGGTTTTGGATCGTTCCCCACGAGAGCGACACTTTTGCCGCGTCGAGAGCGAACATCAGCGCCCACTTGGTCAACGTTACCGGAAGCGAACGCATAAACGGTTCAACGTAGTTGACTTTTTGTTGTGTCGAAGCGTTTGCTTGCACGAGTGCGTCGAGTCCGTTATAGAACTTGGTGATTTCGTCCGTGTCGCCGATGCCGTCGATGAGATATTTGCTCAAACCGCTGCCGCCACTGCCGACTTTGTTGATATCTCCGAAATAAGGCTCGCCGTCATCGCCGTCGATCTTGTCTTTCATCAATCCCATAAGGATGCAGCTTACCATAATCATAAGTTCGTTGTAAGCGTCCTTATTGAGTTTAACTTTTAGAGAAATCTTGCCTGCGCCGCTCGAAACTGCCGTTGCGCCGTTGAAGTACGGCCAGTATTCGTGATCGTTGAACAAGTTGACGTCAACGCTCTTGATGAGGTTGTCGAGTTTGACGGGATACGAATACGAGGTCTTGTCCGCATTCCAACCGCTTGCTACTTGCGTTGAGGTATCTGCCGCAGTCTTTGCGGACGGATATTCATAGGTTGAATCATCGCCATCCGTTCCGCTGACGAGTTTGAGGAGCGGCGAGCTTCCCATCATACCACCGAGATCGAGGCAGTTGAGTGCGGAAATCAATGGGACAATCGCACCGACCAAACCGCCCGTCGGGAGCGAAAGGTTGGTGACAAAGATGTTGTTGCCGCCCACTATCGCCGAAAGACCCGTTTGAGCATTGTTGCTCTTCAAGTCAAGACGAATGTTGTAGTTTCTATCGCTGTCCGTATATTCTTTAAGGTTGGTTGCCGTGAGAACCTTTCTGCCGTTAAGCGTGATGGTCGAATGATCGTATGCCGTTGATACGTTTATTGCTTGACGCAATTGCCACACTTTGTTTTGAATTTCGATATTCAAGCCCGGCTTCAGGTTGTCGATGGCGTTTTGGACAAGGGACATCAAGCCCGACGTCTTGGAGAACGTCAAGCCTGCATAACCGGTCTTCACCGAATTGATGAGTTTTTCGCTGTCAACCTTGCTTTCGCCGAAGCCGAGAGACACGTTCTTGATTGCGACGTTTGCGCCCGTGCCGACGCTGTCGAGCTGAGCGTTGAGGTTGATGGATTCAAATCCGCTTTCACCGAGATTGATATCGAGTTTGACGGACTTGATTGGCGGAAGCGTTATGTCGCCGAGATCAATGCCGAGCATGCCGATGAGCGTTGAGATAAACGCACTGTCGAAGGACATGCCGAGACGTCCGTTTTCGATATCGACTTGCAAATACAACGCATTGCCTGCCGCCGCTTTTGCTTCCGCGCTTGCGTCTGCGTCCGAAGTCGTTGCGTCGGAGCTTACGCTTGCGCCGGATGCGGTTGCCGCGTCATAGCTCGGAGTTGCGCCGAGCAATCCCGCAATACCTTGGAACTTGATCTTGCCGAGTCCCAAACCGGTTGCGTCGATGTAGATTGCATCCGAATAGATTTCATTCTCTGTGTAAACGGGGCTTGTTGCCGCGCCGAGTTCCCATCTGCCGTCCGATTGCTTCATAAGTCTTGAAGAACCGAGGTAGTAGAGGCTGAGGATCGTGGAATTGATCGGATCGCCTGCCTTGATGTCGACTGCGATGTCACTGAACAAGATGCCGCCGATGCCGTATGCGAGGATAGGCGCAAGATTGATGTTCGCCGCAATGTCGATTGTGAAGTTTATGGCTTCGCTTGCCATCGTGATGTTGATATCCGCAAGCGTGTACTTATAGTACGTCGTAGATGCCGAGTAGGTCGTGCCCGTGTAAAGCTCGTATGCGTCGCCGTTCTTGACGTAGACTTTGCCCTCGTATTGAGTTCCGCCGTCGTAGAGCGCGCCGTTGTTGAGCGTAAGCGCGGTGAACTTGCCGAACATGGATTGTCCGCCGAGGAGGTTTTCAAACAAGGAGATAACCCAGCCTGCAAGCGAATCCGAATAGCCTTCGTCACCGGGTTTGAGGTTCTTTGAAGTCATTGTGAGTTCCAAAGAAGCACTAAGACCGATTGTGGGCAGCTTGAGAGACGAGATGTCAAACGTACCCGTACCGCCGATCAGGCTGTTGAGGTCGAGCGACAAGATTTCGATGTAGCCTTGCGGTACGTTTGCGGTCTTTGCAAGTTTGTAGTAAGTCTTGCTCGAATCGACCGCCGCCGTGTCCACAACATAGTTGCCGCTTGCGTCTTTGACGTATTTGTCACCCGTGAAGGATGCAAGTTCGTCGGAAGTGAGTGCCTTGTAGAAGTTCTTTCTCTCTGTCGAAAGGTTGAAGGTCTCCGCAATGCCCTTGCTTATATCTTTGGTGATTTGCGCAGCAGGTATATCGAGGCAGAAGTACAAGCCGTCGCTCAATCTCAGATTGAGGCTGAACTCCGTCTTTCCGCCGAGCGAATCCATTCTGAAGAGCAAGTCGCCGATGTCGGGGAGCAAATCTTTTTGTTCGAGACCGCGGATTTGCATTATCTTCTTGTAGATTGCGTTGATGAGGTCTGCGTTGAGTTGCATCAAGAGTTTTTGAGGAGTTACGTTGATCATGAAGTATGCGTAATCTCTCAAATGATCTTTGTTGTTTTCAATCGTCTTGATGTCGGAGCTGTTTGCAACGCTTGCGCCCGTGGCACCGCTCTCTTCACTGCCGTTCAGGAACTTGCCTAGAACGCCTTCGAGCAATCCGTCGAGATTGAGGTCGGTCACCGCAATCTTAGCAGTGTTGCCGAGGATGCCGCTGAGGTCGACGTACACGGAGTTTTCGATGAGGTAAACGCCGAGCAAAGTCTTTTTCGCAGACGTGCCGTCCGTGCCCTTTGCGTTCTTGTTGAGTTGCAAACCGAGTTCGACTTTGAAGTTTTTGACATCGATGTTCGCAACGAGGTCGAGCGTGAGGAACGCACCGAGGTCGTTGCCGAATTCGTTGACGATGTTGAGTTTGAGCGTAGATCCGCTGATTGCGCTGTCTGGGCTGATAAGTCCCATAATCATATCGAGGAGTTCGCTCAAATCGATAATGTTTGCGTCGCCTGCTTTGCCGCTGCCGTACAACGATACGTCAATGGACATTTCAAGATGTGCGGTTGCATTTTGCAATCTCACGTAATTCGAATATGATGCGGCATAATGAGTCAAATCTTTGTCCGCTTCGGTTGCAAGACGATAGATTTCGCCGTCCTTGACGTACTTTCCGGTTGCAGATTCGACGTATTTGACGTTGCCGCCCGCGTCTTTGTCGGCAAACTTGCTGTCTTTGTCAACCGAGAAGTCTTTGTTGACGGTTGCGTAGAGCTTGCCCAGAGAAATCGCGATTGCAAAGTCGCCTTGTTTGAGGTATGCGCCCTTCGTGCCGCTTGCTGTGTGTTTTACAAACGTGTTCGTTGTCGCGTCGTAATCGTAGGTGTCGCCGTCCCATGCGGGATATGCATACGCAACGAGAGCATAATCGTCGGTGGACATAAGCACGTACGTGTTGTCGTTGTCGCTTGCGCCGACGACGTATTCGCCGTTTGCGTTCTTAACGAATGTCGTACCGCTCCAATCGCTCGTCTTTGCATACTCTCCGTTTGCACCGTACATTGCGTTGAATTTCGCAACGGTTTCGTAGTAGAGCATGCCAACCTTGAAGCCGAGGTTGATGTCGATGCTAGGCGAATTGCCGTAGAAGTTGATCGTGATACCGCTGGTGTCCTTGGTGTTGGTCGTGCGGAGTTTGGGCAAGAATTCACCGATGCTTTGGAGAATTTCGCTATCGCTTTCCGCAAGCATACCGATAAGGTCCGCAACGAGAGTTTCGTTGAGGCCGACGGTGATGAAGTCGTTTGCGATGAGCAATCTGCCAAGCACGACGTTGAGGACGCTCCAAATATTTGCGGGGATCATACCGGTGTTGACTTCCTCGTCTGCCGCCATTGCCGCAACGGACGCTTGTGCGGAAGCGGTCGTCGCACTCGAACCGAGAATGCTTGAAAGATCAAGCCCCTCTATAACGCCGTAGGAGAAGAAGTCGCCCCAACCCACGATGTCGCCGATTTCGCTTGCGTCGAGGTTGAGATAGAGCTTGCCGTCCTTAATTTCAATCCACAACAACGCTTTGGGTTGCGCGTCGCCGTGGAAGTTGGTCACGTAGGTCAATTCGAGATAAATCTTTGCGCCTTCGAGAGCTTGCAAAATGCCGACGCTCTTGTCGCCCGCAATCATCTTGACGAGATTTGCCAGTTTGAGATACGCCTTGAGATCGACGTTCAAGCCGATAAAGCTCTCGAATTCCTTGTTGTTTTTAAGTGACGTCGCAACAAAGTAGAGGTACTCTGCAATCTGGTCGTTGTCAATGAATTTGGTGAATTGATACGTCCAGTTGATAACGTCGTTGAGCGTCATCTTGATGTTGAGGTTTGCACCGAGTTCAACGCTGTCAAGCCCCGCAAGAACGCTTGTCACGTCAAATTCACCGCCGCCGAGCAAATCGCCGAGATTGAGCGAAAGTGCCTTGGTGTAGTTGGTGAAATCGGTGACTTTCTTGTACACCGTGCCGGTGTAAGTGTCGGCCTCTTCCATATCGGTGTAGCCGTTGCCGTTTGCGTCGATTGCTTCGTATGTGCCGTCCGCAAGCTTCTTGTATTGCAAATTGCCCTCGCCCGTGAAGCCTTGCAAATTGTCCTTTGTGGTCTTGACGTAGTTGCTGTTGCTGTCAACGATATAGAGCGTGCCGGTGAACGTTGCAAATTGATTGGTCTTGACAAGTTCTCTGTAACTGCTGTTCTTGACGTTATTGTTGCCCGCGATATCGTTGAGTCTTTCGTGGACGGGCATATAGATGCCGTCAACGTCAGTGTAAACGATGCCGTCGTATGCGTATTGTCTTGCTTTTACGACTTCGCTATACACGGGCGCAGCCAACATATATCTGTCTTCCGGACCCGCAATCGAGCCGTCGTTGCTCTTGTAGATTGCATATTTGCCGCTTGCGTTTTCCGTTGCGGTGTACGTGCCGTCGCCGTTGTCGGACAAATCGTATCCGCCGTTTTCTTTTGCGTAATACTCGTTGCCGTCAACGCCTTTGTAAAGACGCACGTAATCTTTGTTTTGGAAATTCTTTCCGTAGTAGTTGGTGTAATCGTTGTTGTCGTTATCGCGATAGAAGCTTGCATAGTAGAAGATTGAGTTCGAGCCTTGTTGCGTTGCCAAAATGTCTTCTTTTCTGCCGAAGTTTATGGATGACGACTCACCTGCAACGCCGTTCAAACCTTGGATGTTGAGACCGAGGTCGAACATGGGGACGTCGCCCTTCTCGTTGAAGAGAATTGCACCGATCGTAATGTCGTACGGATTGAGATTTTGTTTGATATAAACCTTGAGGTTGGGCAACATATCCGCAATGCTTGCACTGTCGGGCAAAAGTTCTGCAAGCAAAACTTTCGCAAATCCGGACGTAACGTTTATTGCGATTGCGTTTGTGAATATGTTGAGGAACAAACTCGTGGATGCCGAGCTTTGCTTGTCGGGGTTCTTGTCCGTCACTTCGTCGGATGCCACGGATGCGTCGGACGCATCGCCTTGGATGGCTTTGCCGACAATTCCCGTCAGCACGTCTTCAAGAGGATACTCGCTCATATCCACGAAGAGTTTTGCGTCTTTGCCGAGCAATGCTTCCGCGTCGAGATAGAGACCTGCTTTGCCGGTGTCTTTGTCGTTGTCGTAGTAGATGCCGAGAATGTGCGGTTTTGTTCCGTCAAGGAGCTTACCCTCGTATTTGTTTTCGTCTCTGTCCGCGCTTGTGACGTAGTTGCCGTTTTGCAACAAGTCGTTCTGCTCGCCCCAAACGTCGATTGCGACGTCGAGGTCACGCACGTCGATGCTGAACGACGGGAGAATGTAGAGCTTGAAGCCGAGGTTCAAACGAAGCGAGAAGTAGATGTTGAAGGTCATATCTTCCGCAATCTGGAATTTGCCCTTCATTGCGCCGAGAATGTTGCCCAACACATCGCCGAGTGCCTCGTTGACTCCGTTGTATTTGTCGTCGAGAGTGCTGTTTACCCACACATACAAACCGCCGTTTGCTTTGAGGGTTGAGATATTATCCGTAGCCGCCAACTTGACGTAGTCGCCTTGGAATTTCTTGTACGCAATGCTCTTGATTACATCGTCGGTGGGTGCAACTCCGCCGTGCAAGCTCTTGTAAAGCTCCTCGTACACGTCGTACGGGAGATAAATCTTGCCAGCTTCGAGGAAGAGTCTTCCGCTGAGCGTGAGCGAGATGTAGTAGAGGTTGTCGGTGTCAACGTACTCTTTGTATTGATAATCGGAGTACTTAGCGTCGCTGAAATCGGGTTGTTTGACAGAGCTTTCTTGTTGAACCTTGACGAAGTATTGATCATCGTCTTTGACGTCGTCGTGTGCAAGAAGCACTTTCTTTTCGGTGTTGTAGGTGTACTTCTTGTAAATGAACGTTCTTTGAATGCGCACGTATGCGGTGCCCGTCCACACGTAGTACTCTGTATTGCCCTTTTCCATCTCGCCGATGTAGTCGGGAAGTTCTGCTGCGCTTGCCGCCGCCTTTTGATACTTGCCTGCCGCGTCTTTGACGAACAAAGTGTCCTCGTCGATTGGGACGTATTTCGATTTATACTCGTAATAACGCGGAGAAGCTGCGTATTTTGCGGTGTCGAACGTGCCTGCGGTGTAATAATCGAACACCCAGTTGTCAGTGCCGTCGGTCGCTTTGTCAACGCTCGTGTAGATGTCCTCGTTCGTGTTGACGTAGCGTGCGCCGGACGCGATGTTGGAAATGTCGTGATTTCTCATTGCATCTTCGCCCGTGACGTAATTGAACTTGGTCACGCCGACCTTGGGTGCGTTGATAGCAAGCGAAACCTTGTGATTCCACAAATAGAGGTTGATCGAGATAAACTCGTTGCGCGATTTGAGCGGTGTGACAAGCCAGTATGTGAAATTGACCGCTTCGTATTCGCCGCTTGCGTTCTTGAAGTAGAGTTTGGGCACTCTGATCAAGTAATCGTTTTTGAGTTCTTCAACCTTTTCGCAGTTGTTGATTTGAGTTTGAGTTGCGTCCGCATAGAGAACGTATGCGCCGCCGTTTTGCAGTTTGACGAAAACTTCGACTTTCTTTACGTCGTAATAGCTTGCCGTGCCTGCAACGACTTTCTTGTCGTATGCTTCGCGCTCGACTTGGGACATTTCGGACTTTTGCACGTATGCGCCGTCCGCATCCTTATAATACACGCCCTTGTTTTGCGCGCCGACGCCGCTGTACTCGGTGATGTCGAACAAGTACTTGGACTTGGTGAGCGTGTTTTTGAGATCTTTTGCGAGTTTCTTGTATTCCGCAGAAGATTTGTCAAGTCCCGCTACACTGCTCTTGAACTCGTCCACGACCACGTTTGCCTGTGCATAGGAGTATCTCGTGTTGTCGGTGTAAAGCGTAACGTTGGATTGATTCTTGAATTCGTCCGCGTCGAATTGGATGGCGTTCTCGCCCATCACGAGTGAGAGAATGCTGTTGATATAGTCTGCTTGCGCAAGAACCTTGACGTACCTTGACGTAATTTGCAAACCGTATGCAAACGTTCTGATATAGCCGAGGATAGAATCGTCTTTGACGAGCGGGAAAGAAATCTTGTCTTTCTTGTCTTCTTCGCCGTTTCCGTTGTTATCGTCAGCCGCCGTCATCGCTTCTTGGGAAGTTGCCGCGATGATGCTGCTCACGAGCTTGCGGATTTCGTTTGCGTCAATGCGCAAAGACGGGATGTTGAAGTAGCTCAAATCCACGAACAAGCCGCCGTTTTCACGCTTGTAGTTACCCTTTTCGTTCTTGTAGCAATAGCTTGAATCGTAGGAGTATCTTGTGCCTGCAAACTCGCTTGCGCTGATGTATTTGTACGTGCCGTCCTCTGCAAGATAGTAGCTGCCGTTCTTGGTTTCAAAATAGTGATCGTATCTCTCGCTCGGATCGACGTAGTGTTCGCTGTAAACGTTGTTTCTCTCCTCGTCGGTAAGAAGCGTGAACGTGCCGCCGACCATGTAGATGCCGAGCATATCGTGATATTCGCTGTCGTTGCCGCCCTTGGTTTGCAATCTGACAGAGAGATTGACGTAGCTTGCAATGTCTGCGATGAGGTTGACAAGTTCGGAAGGCTTGATGTTTTCGATGACCTTTTTGAGCAATTCGAGGACGGTAAACAAATCCATGTCGCCGTCAAATTGGTCATCGTCGCCTGCGTACTTGACAAGCTCCGTGCGCATGTAGTTGAGCAGTGCCGCAATCTGAATATCCGCGTCAACGACGAGTTGGACGGAACGATTTACGTCGCCGCCATCGTCCGCTTGCGCCTTGATGACGAGAAGTTGCTCGTCGGTGAGGCTGGGCAGGAACGCTTTAAGCACTGCGCTCAAATCGATGTCGTTTTCTTTGCCGGCCTTGAATTGCGTGGTGATGTCGATGGTTTCGCTGAGCGTAAATCTATCGACGTCGTCCATATTGGTGTACTCTGCAAGCTCGTCGCCGCTAAGCACGTACGTACGGGAGTTGGTGAATGCGATATCGAGGTTCTTGATCGCAAGGCCGAGCGTAAGCGTCGTGTCGTATTTTGCGCCGTCCGAAACGAAGGATTTGTTTGCGAGTGCGCCCGAAACGAGCTTGTAGATATATTCCGCGTCGTCGCCCGAAACGATAACTTCTTCTTTCGTCGTGCCGAGAACTTCGCTGCCGTCGCCTTTGCCGTTGTCAACGACTTTCATCGCATAGGGTTTGTTTGCGGCTTCGTCGAGCATAACTCTGTATTTTGCATAGCGAGTTACGCCGTCAAGGCTCATGTCGGGAGTGATTGCACGCACATAGCTACCGTTGCTTTCTTTGACGTAGTAACCGTTTTCGTCCGCTCTGAACACGTAGTACGCTGCGTTCGTATCTTTGAGCTTGCCGACAAGAGCTTCTTTGTCTTGTTCGGATGCCGTATAGACGGAATCTCTGTTGTATCTGTCGCCGTCGAGTCCGAGAGCCACGTCAACGGAGAGGTTGATGCTGTCGGACGTGTTGAGTTCGACTTGCACGCCGCCGTTGATTTCCTGATAGAACAAGTCTTTGATATCGAATCCGAGCAAATCTTCGGGGATGTATTCGAGGATCGTGTCGAAGAGTTTGTCTCCGAGCTTCAAGGTGAACAAGTCTTTGTTGATGAGCATTGAAAGCGCAAGTTCCTTGTCGCTGAGATTGATATCGCTCGTTTGTGCGTCGCTTGCGACAAACGCCTCGTCGGTGGACGCCGCTTGTGCGGAAGATCCTGCCGTGAAGAGAGCTTTTTCGGTGTCGAAGTCGATGATATAATCTTTGAGAATTTCAGCGATATTAAGTCCGCCGATTGCAACCTTTTGGATGTTGAACGCGTCTTCGAGGTTGAGGTAGATCGTGTTGTTGACGTAATATGCGCCGAGCCACAAACTTTCGTAACCGGTTTCGGTGACGTTGATAAGCTCGATTTTGAGTTCGGACTTGGTGAGGTCGTAGATATCCACCATGAGCGACACGTCAAGTCTGAAGTGTGCGGAAGAATAACCCTTCGTCGTAGAGGGCATTTCAACCACGATACCCGTGAGGTCGCCTATAATAGAACTCAAAATTCTGCCGAAATCGAGCGTGCCTTCGGTGATGCCGAGTTCGAGTTCGACGGAGAAACCGACGGTGATGACGGTGTCGTAGAACATATTGGTGGGCACGTCTTGATACGCCGCTTTTTCGTCCTCGGTGAGAGCGTCGGTGTATTCGATTTCTCTGTTTGTGCCGTCGCCGTTGTCAACAAGGCGAGAGTGTTCTTTACCGTCGCGTATGTATGCCGGCAACAATTCGTTGCCTGCTCCGAATCCGATATCGATGCCGCCGAGTTTAAGTCCCATGTTGACGCAACCGATTGCTATGTCGAGACCGAGATAGTATTCGTTGATTGCAGAATAGAGGTTGACGGTGCGATAGTACTTGCCGTTTACGTCTTTGACGTAACCGAACTTGCGAGTTTGCACTTCTTCGATCGGACATTCGTTACCGTTGTAGCGGATGTAAGTGTCGCCTTTGATATACGTATCGGTGACGATTTCGTTGCCGCTTGCGTCCTTTCTGTATATTCTGTAACTACGCAAGCTGATAGGTGTTTCGCTCGTGGCAATCTTCGCATAGTAGTTTGCGTTGGAGTGCACGTACTTGCCTTCCGCTTTGTTGGTGATGTTGTGATATTCGCCAAGAGAAAGCACCGCAAAGGTCTTGCCTTCAGTGAGGTTGCCGTTCTCGAATCTTTGCTTGTTGCCGTAGGACGTACCATCTTCACTTGCGATAACTTCGTAAACGTCGGTGGTGCTTGCCTCATAGTATTCGCCGTTTGCGACGTAGTAGACGTCGTTTGCGATACCGTCGAATTTTTCGTTCTCGTAGTAGGTGTATCTGTCGTTCTTATACTCGTTGTCGAACTTCGCTTTTTCTGTTGCGTCCGTCAAGTCGTCGATCAACTTGTAGACGGGTTCGCCGAGGTCGATACCGAGCGAAATGTTGAACACATCAAACACGTCTTCGAGCGAGCCGAGGTCGGGCATGAACGTTGCAAGCACGAATGCGATCAACGCTCTTGTGATTTGGATTTGGAATTGAGCGTCGCTGTAAGCCAAAAGGAGAACCGCGTCGCGTTCCGCAGAGCGTTGTACATCGTCGCTTGCGGTTTGTGCGCCGTTCTTTTCTTTGTCGTCTTTCTTGCCGAACTTATCTGCAACTTTCTTTGCAAAGTCAACAAAGTTTTCGATCTTGGAATAGTTTTCCGCAGTGGATACGACTTTGGTGAGGTCGAGATAGAGCGTACCGCCGCTCAAATACAGACCGCCAAGCACCTTGTCGTTGCCGTCTTTCGTGCTTCTTGCCGTGTCGTATTTTGCAAAGTAACCGTCTGGGTTGACTTCGATAAATTCGATTGCGAGTTCTATCTTGCTCAAATCGCTGTTTTTGATGAAATCGTCAAACGAGCCGCCCGACGCAAGGCCTTGCAAATCGAGAGCCGCAAGGTCGATGTTTGCCGACACTTTGAGGCCGATACCCGCGTTGAATGCGGACATCGTTTGCAAGTTGATTATCATATCGCGGAATACGCTGGGGAGCAATCCGCCCGCATTGACGACTTCCGCACTTGCGGAATTGAAGTAAATCAAACCGCTCACGCTCAACGAAACGTTTTGATCCTGATAGGTTTCTTGACCGCATCTTGCATAAAGTTTTACTTCGCTTGCAAGAGCGTTGCGCGTTGTGGTGTTGCCTGCCGCGTCGGTTTCCGTGATTGTGATATTGTCGTCGACTCTGGTGTAATACTCGGTGCTTATAGGAGCGTCCGCGTCGTTACGGTTGACGTAGAGATCTCTTGCGGAGTCGTAAACGTATTCGCCGTTGGGATCGAGGTCATATCTGACGGAATACGCATATTGTTTGCCGTCTTCACCCTCTTTTACGGTTGCGAAAGAGCGAGAATACATCTTTACGCCGGTGAGGTCTTCTTTGGCGTAGCGTTTTGTTCCTTCGGGCAAGACTTCGCCGTCTGCGATAAGTCTGTATTCGCCAGTCGTTTCGTCAAACACGTACGCACCCTCTGCGTCGATATTGAAGTTCGGCTTGCGATACATGCCGGTTTTGAGCAAGTATTCGCCGTTTGCGTCCTCTTTGAAGGTGTAGTAAATGCCGTTGTTCTTCGGTTCGGTTTCTCTTTGATAGCTTTCGCCTCTGAATCCGCCTATTATTGCAACGATATTTGCGATGTAATCGTCAAGAGAGATAAATTCGAGTCTTTCGTCGTTGTCGAGAAGAGTTTGATACGTATCGACGCTTTCGAGATCGACTTTCGCATCAAGACCAAGGTTGAGGTCGATGGTGTATTGTTTGTTCGTGCCGTCCTCGTTCTTTTTGATCGGATCTTTCTTGTTTGCAAGAGCGAGTTTAAGTTGCAACGCAAGAGCGTCGTTCAATCCGCAGTATGCAAACTTATCCGTTTGCGGATAGAGGTAGAGGCCGCTTTGCGATTCGTCAACCACGACGTTTTGAGAATCGATGACTTGTTTGAGGAGCATCGAAAGCACGTCGTTGATAAAGTTGGAACGCACGAATACGCCGAGATAATCTATTCTGTTGAGAGAGCCGCTTTCCCAGGGTTTTGCGGCAAGAACGAGCTTGGAAACGATTGCGCTCACGACTTTTGCGATATTCAAACTTTCGTCCTTTTCGTCCGCGGCCGTTTGAGCGTCGGAGCTAGAAGAAGAAAGTTCCACGCCGAATTTTTCAAGCACGTCGATAAGACCGATTTGAACGCGAGGCCCGCCCACACCGTTCATGTCGATGTAAACCGTGTCTTTGATGAGATAAATATTTATCTTGGTGTTGCTGCCCGGATGTTCGTAGTCGAAATCGATGCCGATGCTTGCTTCGATGCCGTTGAGCAACGTTTTGAGATTGAGTTTGCTCAGATCGAACTTTGACAGATCCTCCAATCCCATCTCTTGCAAGTTGAGTCTTGCCTTGACGTCGAGTTTGAAGCCGTCGTCCATCTTGTCCGAGAGCATAAGGTTGAGTCCCAGACGTTCGAGCAATTCGCCGACGCTGAACGCGTTTTTAATCACGTCAAAACCTATTTCCTCGTTGTCGGTGTTGATTCTGATTTGCGGAAGCATTGTTGCAAGCACGTCTTTCAAACCGTCCATGCCGAGAATGACGTTGAGCAATTCGTCAAATTCAAAACCTTCGCGGATATAATGTCCGTTGTCGTCTTGCACGAATCTGTTGTCATACAGGTTGAGAGAGTATCTGTCCTTGGGCGAGAACGCTTCGAGCGTCTTTGCGTCGTCAACGTACACATATGTGGAACTTGCATAGTAGTCTACAATGAGGCTGAGGTCGAGCGAAACGATGTGCGCGTTGTTGAGTTCCCGATAATATCTTCTGAAATTGCCGTCCGCAGATTCGACGTACTTGCCGTCCACAAGACTGTATTTCTTGCCCGAGAAGGAAGAATCGGTGATTTCCACGAATTTGTCGATACCCTCTTTCGCTTTTGCATCGATGGTGTTGAAAGCGTTACTGCTCTTGCCCGTTGCGAGATCGATGTTGTCGATGCTCACGCCGAGAGAGAGGAGATTACTGTCGATATCGACGTTGATTGCGATAGACGGATCGAGTTGCAAATCGACGCCGACGGAGATGTCGAGGTCGAGTTTTTCGATGATGGTTGCAATGTCGGTGCTGCCTTCGCCCTTTGAAGTGAGTGCGGCAATAAGTCCGACAAGCACGTTTTGCATGACGAGAACGCCGAGTTTGCCGTCGGCGATGTCAAGCACGAGTTGCATTTGCTCGTCTGCGCTCATAGCGTTTACGGTGTCCGAAGCGGTCGATGCGCCGGAATTCTTGCTTGCAGACGAATTGAGATCACCCAAAAGTTTGGTGATTGCGTCGCAAATGATCTCGCTGATGTTGGTTTGTTCGATGTAGAACGGATCGCTGCCGAGGTTTCCGAGGTCGACGTAGACGTCGCCGCCGTTGACGTAAATCGCTATTATATTCTTATTTGTTATTTTATTCTTTATTTCAAGAACAATATTGCTGTCGTTGGGTTCGTTGAGAGCGAGGTTTGCACCCACGCTGATTCCGATTTGATAATCGATGTTGTCAAACATATCCAAACCGAGTTTCAAACCGAGATCCGCAAGGAACAAATCGAGGTATTTTTCAAGGCGAACTTGCTCTTCTTGTCCTTTGAGTTGCAAGTCAAGTCCGAGTTCGACGTTGAGAGAAAGCGTATCGAGATTTTCGGCAGTCGTATAAATGGAGCTGTCGAAATCGTCGGGCATAACGCCGTCCTCTTTGCCGAGTCCGAGATTGATCTCGGAGATTTCCAAGCCGAGATACACGGGATCGATTTGGAGATTGAGAGCAAGATTGTACTTCCACGTAAGAGCAAGATAGCTTCTGTCGGGATTGAGCTTGATAAACTTGTCGGGATCGATTTTCTTTCCGGCAAGCATTTGTACAAGCGTTACGACAAGAGCTTCCGCAAAGTTGATTTGCACGCCCTTCGAGTCAATGCCGATATAACCGATAATTCCGCCGAGCACCGAGCCGAGCACGCCCATAAGATCGATGCCGCCGTCATCCGCCGTCATCGCTGTGCCGCCGTTGCCGTCTTCGCCTTTGCCTTTAAGCAAACCGCCGAGCAATGCGCCGATGTTGATATTGGCAAGAGCGATGTGGAAATCGTTGCTCAAATCGAGATATACCGTGCTGACTGCGTCGCCTTGTGCGTTTTCACCCGTGCTTTGCAAACGGAGAGCGAGGATGACGCTTTGCACTTTTTCCGCATTGGTCATCTTGTCTACGTCTTTGATGCTCTTGTTGTAAATTTCGATAGCGATATCGCTGTGAGAAGCGATGTATGCAATATCGAGGAGGTTTGCCGCTGTATAGAGTTTGTCGTTTTCAAACAACACGGAGTTTTCGTCCGTTACGTTGACTTTGACGTAGTTTTCACCGACGAGAACATATCCTTCGCCGCGATAATTCGATTTGGAAACTTCGCTCAGTGCAATTCCGCCTGCAACGTATTGTTTGACATACACGTCGCCTTCGTAAGAAGTGCGCTCTTCGTCCGTAAGAAGCGTGTATTTTGTGCCGTTGAGTTTGTACACCTCGACGAATTTGGCAAGATTTGCCAGTTCGGATGCGGCGTATTTGACAAATACCGCATTTTGAGTGAAGTCAATGGGAACGTTCGGATTGAGATGTGCGTTGAGTGCGATACGGAATCCGATTTCGGCACCTGCTTCTACAGGCACCTTATAGGTGAGAAGAAGTTGTCTGATGAAGGAGTTGAGTTCGGGATTGCTGTCGTCGAGGAAGTTTGCAATCCACTCGCCCACCGTCCAGGACTTGTTGCCCGCTTCCGCACCAACGGTAAACGTACCTTTGAGTTCGGCAAAGATCGACGGCAATGCGATGTCGCCGTAATCGTTGAAGAGCGTCACGTCTTCGAACACATCGCTTGTGTCGCCTTGCAAGTAGGCTGCCATCGTTTGAGTTTCTTTGTTGTTGCGCACGATTTTAACGGGTTCTACGGAGTCGCCGCCAATCGTGATGTTGATGGGATTGAGAATAGAACCGTCCGCCGTTTTGACGGTCGTGCCGATATAAATTTCCGCTCCGCCGACGGATTGACCTGCGTCGTTGTTTACGTCAACCGCAACTCTGACGGGTTTGTTGTCGTATTTGTCTTTGACGTTTGCCCATGCGATTTGCGCCCATGCGGTGAGTTCGTTTGCGTCGAAACCGAGGAGTTGATAGATGATGTCCGTCAATCCCTTTGCGATTTGAAGTTTCAAATTGTCGGAAGAAAGCGTTGCGATAATGTCGAGAGCAAGGGCTTTTTTCGCCGCTTGATCGTTTGCGTCGCCTTCCTCGGCGGTCATTGCGTCCGCATTCGTGCCGCCGTTTACGATAACGGTGGAATCTTTTGCGAGCAATGCGAGAATGACCTCATAGAGGTCAACGTCGGTTTTTACTTTGTCAAGACCGAAATTCTTTGCGTCGATATAAAGCGAACCGCCGGTGTAGTAAACGCCGAGCAAAACTTTGCGTTCTTCGGCAAATTTCTTGCCGGTGAGTTCGACAAGCAATTCGCTTACGTTGCCTTTCGTATTGATTTGAGGCGCACCGAACAAATAGTCGATGATAGGCGACAAATCGAGTTGACCGGCAATGCGCAACTCATAGTTGAGCGACATCTTCTCGTCAAATGCGAGCGTTGCTTTGGTTATATTCTCTTCTTGGTAAGTACCGTTTGAATCTTTATAATAGAGCTTGCCCGTGTAGTCCGAGGGGACGGGATTCGAGTCGGTGATTTCAACGTATTTTCCGTCTTTGAGATAGTGTGTACCCTTGCCGAACACGAGTTCTTTTGCGCCTTGGTCCGCATTGAAGTCAAGACCGAGCGTAAGATCTATCCCAACGAACGGATATTCGAGGATTTCGGTGAAATCTTCGCTTTGACGTCCGTCGTTTGCAAGATAGTTTGTCGCCTTGTCGTTCAAACCGGCAGACAAACCGCTGAGTGCGACGTTGAGGTTGACGTTGTTGCCCAAAGACATGAACACGCCCAGTTGAAGTTCGGGCAAATTGAGTCCGTCGTTGAGAGCGATGCGTATACCGCCGTCGAAGTCGGTGCTTGCAAATTCGATTTTAACGCCGTCGATGTTGAGCAAATCGAGCACTTGTTCGAAGAGGTTGGACGCGAGCACGATTTCAAGAGCGTGATTGCCGAGATTGAAACCGTCGAGGATGCCCGCAACGAATCCGAGCACGGCGTTGATATCCATGCCGTCGCCCGTCGTGTCGTCTGCGGTGAGAGCTTGTCCGCTTCCCGAGCCGCTTGCGCCAATGCCGAGAGATGCAAGAAGCTCTTTTGCGTTAACTTTGATTTCTTTGACGTTTATGCAAAGGATGTCCGCTTTGAGATAAATCCAACCGTCTTGCAAATAGAGCGCAAGCACTTCTTCGTTGTTGGATTGCTTGGATATTGCAATCTTCGCGGAAGATTTGAGGAGCATATCGAGGATTGCGTCCGCGTTAATTCCGCCGGTGAGGTCGATATCCGCGTTGATGTCGAGTTTAAGACCGCCGTCGATGTTTCCGAGTTCGATCAAAGCGGTGAGCAAAACGCCCTTGAACATCGTTCCGATGTCTTGATTGGGCATGTCGACGGTGATCTTTGCAAGTTCGCCTTTGAGTGTATTGACGTCAACGGTGAGTCCCGTCGAAACGTTTACGTGGAGCAAATCGGTGTTAAATTTGCCGTTTTTGAGGATGGGCAAATATGCGTCGGGATTTGCTTCGAGTTCTTCTTCGAGTTTTTCGAACGTTGCGTTGAATCCGGGCAAATTGTTGATTTTACCAAAGGTAACTCCGACGCCGAGAGCAAGTCCGACGAGCGGTTCCGCATTTTCTACGCCGAGATTTGCGGACAACGTAAGAGTCTTCTCTTGTTGTGCGCCGAGATTCTTATAAACCAAAGATGCATCCTGAATCGGAATTTTCGCACCTGCGTTCTCGCCCTTGAACACCATACCGAAAATGGTGTCGAGCAAATCTTTGGTGAGTTGAACTTCGATGCCTCTGATATTGAAGATGTCGCCGTCCATATCGAGATTGATATGGTCGAGTATCATATTGATCAATGCCAAAACATCCACGCTGCCGTCGGAATCCGCCGCCGCAAACGCGCCGTGTTGAATGACGATTTCGCCGTTATCTACAAGGGTTTGTTGAATATTTTGAGTGGTTGCTCCGCCCTTGAGTCCGTCGAGTGCGCCCTTGATTGCGGCAAACGCCTTGTCTACAAGCTCGCCGAGCAGGTCATTGACGTTGATGTCGTCGATTTTAAACTTCGTTCCGTTCGAGCCGAGCAAACCGCTTGCGTCAAGATATACGCCTTCTCTTGCGCCCGTGTAGTATGCCGTGACGCGTTTTGCACCGTTTCTGCCGAGAATTTCAAGAGCGAGTCTTGTCTTTTTGGAATCTCTGGTGTTGATTTCGCCTTGGAGCTTGATCGTCAACTCAACCGTACCTTTTTCGAAGTTAATTTCCTTTGCAAAGAGCGGTTTGAGAGCTTCGAGCATCTCGGGTTTGAGATTTTTGGTGAGAAGATTTGATATGAGAGTGCCGAAAGAGCCGATTACGTTGTCAATCGACACTGTCTTTTTGTTGAAGTCGAGAGAAAGAGTTATCGCGCCGTCGAGAGTGAGGAAGGAATATTTGTTTTCGCTTTCCTTGACGGAATCGTAAAGGGACTTTTCACCGTCCTGAATGGCGGTGTTGTTTTCGTTGCGAGATTTCAAAAGCGCAACGACGTCGAGGTCGGGGGTACCTGCGAAGTCCGCTTTTGCGTGTCCGAGATCGATGCCGAATTCGGATTGGAAAGTGCCGTACTTTTCTTCGACGCCTTCAACTCCGTAAGAGTTGAGGTTGACATCGATGTTGAAATTGACGCCTTTGAGCGCACCGTTCATGATGTCGGCTTCCAAATAAAGAGCCATACCCGCGAGTGCGCCGAGCTTGCCGAGATCGAGGCCGAGCACGTCTTTTACGAGATTGATGATGTTTTCGGGGATAAGACCTTGAACGAGCGGAATAATGCTGACGATAAGACCGAGATCGCAAGGCATACGCAACACTTGATGACCGTTGCCGTAGTCCACGATCGTGCTCTTGCTTGCGCCGAACAAAACATTGACGAGCAATTGTTCAACCGTCAAATGAGCCAAATCGATTTTGATAAGGCTGTTGATGAGTCCGCCGATGTCATAACCCATAAGGGTGTCGTAAAGAACGGAAGAGAGATCGAGTTGATCGAGAGCGTCCGCAAATCTGGACACAAACTTCGTCATATCGATCGTATCGGTGTAAACGACGTGCACGCCGTCCCCTTTCTTTATTCCGCGCATGTCGGCAACCAGCTTGCCTTCATAGTAGTACGCGCCGAAAAGCAAAGTGCCTTCACCGTTTTTCGCCATCGTGCAGACGGTGTCTTTGTCGACGGTTCTGCCGTTGATTTCGGACGTGAGCTTGCGGAACTCGACGAGGATTTGGCTCTTGGAATCGTCTTGCGAATCGATCTTGCTTGCAAAGCGCGCCACGATGAGTGAATCGTAAGAGTCCTTGGAGAAACCGAGCACAAAAGCCGTGTCGACGTTTATGTATCGTTTGTCTTTCTCCGAGTGAGCCTCTGCAAGAGCCGCCGCTTTAAAGATATTCCACGCCTCTTGCGAGCCGAGATATTCCGAGTTGTCGATATCCGGATCGGGTGTGGGCGTAGGAATAACGGGGGTATCCGTGTTCCCGTTGTTTGTCGGATTGCATGCAACCATGCCGAAAAGCATAACGCTTACCAGCACGAGCAACAATACGAGCGATAACTTTCTCATTCTCATAATCTCCTCCGAAACGCATGCTTTACGCGTGTAACGCATACGTGTAGATTATTATACAGTCCAATTATACGTTTTTTTCGCCTATTTGTCAATACTTATCTGTTTAGAATATCAATAACAATACCTTGTGGTGTGCTTGATTTCAAAGCACAATCTGTTGGGGGAAATGCCGATTTTCAGCCCTTTTCGCATCCGAAAATCGCAAAAATTTAACGTTTTGCCATATTTTCCCGATTGCCACTGATTTTATAGACAAATACCGTATTTTTCGACATTCTAACCGTGTTTTTTACAAATTTTTCCGAGGTTTTTCAAAAACGGTTTATACGGATAGAATCCGCGAAAAAAGTTTTCGGAGCGGTTTTTCGCAACTTATTTTTCTTTCGACGTTTTCTTTCGTTTTTCAATCAATTTAGCGTATCTAACCTATCGTTTTTCACAATCCGTCCTCACATGAAGGTCGTCGTTTGACATTGAAAAACAATAGTGCTATATTCATTTTATGCAAAAGAGCGTAGAAAAAAATCCGTTGATAAGCGAGGACGTTCGAATCACCCTCGCGCCGAGGCGCAAGCGCAACAGAATTTGGGAAATCGACTTCCTTCGCGGCGTGTGCGTCATCCTTATGATTCTCGACCATCTGGCAATCTTGCTGGGGTCGTATTTCGGCAATCAATGGTACGGATTCGGCTTTGCCCAAAGAGGCGTCGGGGACTCTTTCACGACGTTTTGCTACAACTGGATAAACGGCAGCGCAAGCGGTGTTCGAGATATAATACACCCCATAGTTTTGTTCGTATTCTTATCCATATCCGGCATATCCTGCACTTTTTCGCGCAACAACGCAAAGCGCGGATTTCAACTGCTCGTCGTTGCATTGATTTACACGTTGGGCTCGTATATCGCACAAAACCAAATGGGAATAAGCGGCGTATTCGTTGCGTTCGGCGTGCTTGACTTCCTTGCCGTATCCATGCTCTTATACGCTTTGATTTCCTTTCTGACGCGCGACAATCGGCTTGCAATGATTATCGCAAGCATAGTGCTAATCGTGCTTACGCTGTGTCTGTATTTTTGCTATACACCACCGGCGACGACGCCGAAAATCTTTGCGATTATCTTCCCGCCTCACGATTTTTGGGGCAACCCGTCCTTATTCTACTCTCAATATGAGTTTTCACCCGGCGATTTGTTCACCATGATACCCTACACCGCTTTCTATTTTGCAGGCGTGCTCGTAGGCGAACTGTTTTATTACGAACGTCTTTCTCTCGTGCGTTTCGACCTGACGAAAGCTCTCTACAAAAAAACCTGCGACGCCCTTTACGCAAACGTCGAAGCGGAAAAAAAATCCCTGCGCGATTTTTCGATAGACGCCTTAAAGTTCATGCTCGGCGCAGGCAAGGTTACGACGGCAATCGCAAAAGCGATAGAAAAGGCGGTCTGCTTCTTCGGCAAGCACGCTCTCATCGTCTACGTCGTTCACATGGTGATGTTGGCTGCGATTTTAAGCCTTATCAGCGGTCTGTTCATCACTCCCGGCAACTTCGGTTTTTAAGCATCCAACACTTATTCAAGGCGCACTTATTAACGGAATGTGCTTATTCGAAGTGCGAGCCGCATTGCTCAAACGGCGTTGCGGTTATGACAATCGCCCCGAATGTCATTCCGAGGAGCAAAGCGACGTGGGTATCCCTTAAATAGAAACGCAATCCAAGTAACGATTGCCATTGACCGCACTTGTTTTCGCAATCACTAACCGCGCAACCACTCTTCACTCTCAAAATGAGAGGGACAAAAACTCAAACCGCAACTCCGTGCGAGTGCTTGCTTGGTGTTTAGCGTGCAAAGCACGCAAGTGGATAAACGAACACTTATTCAGGGCGTACTTATACACGGTATGTGCAACTTCAAAGACGGAACACGAGCCGCAAGGCGGCGAGAAAGCG
>OMFF01000020.1_pt1 | contig 89534 bp, 76 predicted proteins | sample 1645581 | NCBI WGS metagenome assembly OMFF01 (sample SAMEA103958140, study PRJEB25191) | human gut metagenome | biome: human-associated habitat [ENVO:00009003]; feature: intestine environment [ENVO:2100002]; material: feces | place: Germany | collected 2013/2015
CCCAGCGGCAGCCGATCGCCGCCGCACCGGGGCAGCGGCTTTCGATGCTGTTTACGGTGGACCACAAGCCGGGGCGGCTGGCGCGGGTGATCCAGATCATCGGCGAGCGCGGCTTTAACATGGAAACCATCAAAAGCCGTCCGCTGCCCCATGTTCAGTTTGAATATTATTTTTATGTTCAGCTTGTCTGCCCGGCCAATGCCGCAACGGACGATTGCGCCAAGCTGGTGCATGAGCTGGAAAACGTGTGCCGCACGGTGCGGATACTGGGTGTATTTGACCTGTAAATGACGGAAAAACACGGGAGGAATTGTTATGAAATTGACCATGCAGCTTGGCAGCCGCAGCTATGATATCATCCTGAAAAGCGGGTGCCTGGCCAACCTGTACCAGTTTGCCAATGTTGCCAACCGCAAGGTGTTTATCCTGACGGATTCCGGCGTACCGGAGCAGTATGCCCAGACCGTGCTGGCCCAGTGCCCTAATGGAATGGTGTACACTGTGCCCCAGGGCGAAGCCAGCAAAAGCCTGAAAGTGTATGGCCAGGTGCTGCAAGCCATGCTGGAGTTCAACATGACCCGCAAGGACCTGCTGGTGGCCGTCGGCGGCGGCGTTGTGGGGGATTTGGGCGGGTTCTGCGCGGCATCTTATATGCGCGGCATTGATTTTGTCAACTGCCCCACCACCACCCTTTCCCAGATCGATTCCTCCATTGGCGGCAAAACCGCCATTGACCTGGGCGAAACCAAAAACATTGTTGGCGCTTTCTGGCAGCCCAAGGTGGTGCTGGTGGATTTTGATGCCCTGGCAACGCTGCCCCGCCGCCACTTTGTCAACGGCCTGGCGGAGGCCATCAAGGCAGGTCTGATTGCTGACCCGGAGCTGTTTGCCCTGTTTGAGTGTGAACACCCCGAAGAAAACATTGAGCGCATCATCTACCGTTCCCTGCGCGTGAAGAAGAACGTGGTGGAAAACGATGAGCACGAGCAGGGCCAGCGCGCCTGCCTGAACTTTGGCCATACCATCGGCCATGGCATTGAGGCTGTCAAGGGGGTGCGCGGCCGCCGCACCAACGGCCTGTTCCATGGCGAGTGCGTGGCGCTTGGCATGCTGCCTATGATCGAGGATAAATCCCTTGTGCGCCGCACCCGCGCCATCTACCGCACTTTGGGCCTGCCCACCCGCACGGGTGTGGACAAAAATAAGGTGCTGAGCTATATGCAGCACGACAAAAAGAGCGCGGGCAGCACCATTACCGTCATCAAGGTGCCCGGCCTGGGCTGCTGGCGCGCCGATAAGATTCCCGTGACCGAACTGCCCGCCCTGCTTGGCATCAAGGAAAACGAGGACTGAGCCGATGAAAAATACCTTTGGCAATGCATTGGGCCTGACCATTTTTGGCGAAAGCCACGGTGCCGCCGTCGGCGCTGTGCTGGACGGCCTGGCTGCGGGGTTGCCGGTGGATGAAGCGTACATTGCCGAGCGGATGGACCGCCGCCGCGCCCGCGGAGATGGGCTTTCCACCGCCCGCACCGAGCCGGATGTGGTGGAGTTTTTAAGCGGTGTGGTCAACGGCCATACCACCGGCACCCCCATCACCATGATGATCCGCAACACCAACACCCGCAGCGGAGATTATGCAAAAACGGCGGATCTGCTGCGCCCCGGCCACGCGGATTACACGGCATATGCCAAATATGAAGGCTGGCAGGATGCCCGCGGCGGCGGCCACTTTTCCGGCCGCATCACCGCAGCCAGCGTGGCTGCGGGTTCGATCTGTGAGCACATTCTGGCACAGCACGGTATTAAGGTGTATACCCACATTGCCCGCTGTGCCGGGGTGGAGGATGCTCCGCTTTCCAGCTCTGCCGGTTTGATTATGGCGGAACCACAGCCGGGCCATTTTGCCCTGTTGGACCCCGAAAAAGAAGCCCCCATGCAGGCAGCCATCCGCGCAGCCGGGGCCGAGGGCGACAGCGTGGGCGGTATTCTGGAAACTGTCATCACCGGGGTGCCCGCGGGCATCGGCGAACCGTTCTTTGACAGTGTGGAAAGTGAGATCGCCCACCTGGCGTTTGCCATCCCCGCTGTCAAAGGCATTGAGTTTGGCGCGGGCTTTGCCTTTGCGGACCTGCGCGGCTCCCAGGCAAACGACCCGTTTACCATGCGGGACGGCAAAGTGGTAACGGCCACCAACAAAAACGGCGGCATCAATGGCGGCATTGCCAACGGCATGCCCATTGTGTTCCGCACGGCGGTAAAGCCCACCCCCAGCATTTATAAAGAACAGGATACCGTGGATTATATCGCCAAGGCAGATGCAAAACTGCAGATCAAGGGCCGGCACGACCCCTGCATTGTGCCCCGTGCTGCTGTGGTGCAGAACACCCTGGCAGCATTTGCCGTGCTGGACCTGCTGACCGTGCGTTACGGTACGCTGGGGCAAAAGTAATACAGCTGAAGCAAACAGAAAGGAAGCGCAACATGGAATACGGTCTGATCGGAGCCAAACTGGGCCACAGCTATTCAAAAATCATCCATGAGGCCGTGTGCGGCTATTCCTATGAGCTGCATCCGCTGCCCACGGAGAAAGAAGCCCATGCCTTTATGCAGGCAAAGGCGTTCAAAGCCATCAATGTTACCATCCCGTACAAAAAGCTGGTCATCCCATATTGCGATGAGGTGGAACCACGTGCGGCGGCCATCGGCGCAGTGAACACCGTGGTCAACCGGGATGGCAAGCTGTATGGCTATAATACGGATTATACCGGCTTTGCCTACCTGGCCCGCTGCCACGGCGTGAAGTTTGCCGGGGCTGTGGTGCTGGTGCTGGGCACGGCGCTGTACTTTGCCATTACTGCCAGGAGCCTGGACAAGAGCGTCCTGGCCCTGGGCTGAGGCAGTGCTGCACACATATTTCTCATAAAACGGTAAAAAAATATCGACTTGGCAAGATTCACATGGTTTTTCCTCATTTTTTGGAAATTCTGTGGTATCTGCTTTCTTGACGGATTCGGTCAAATCGTGGTATAATCAACCTATCCAATAAGAACCCTTATGACTGACGGATAAAGTGGAGCACCACGTGGAGTAAGGGAAGAATTTTTGCCGACCGTCTGGGCTTGCTTGCGTTCCTATATCAGGAGGGTAAGTGGGCCCTTTTTGCTTTTTAAGGAGGTAAAACAATGAAAAAAGTTGGAATTATCATGGGAAGTGACAGCGATTTGCCGATTTTGCGCAAGTCCATGGATACCTTGAAGGAGCTGGACATTCCCTTTGAATGCCATATCTTCTCGGCCCACCGCACCCCGGCAGAGGCAAGGGACTTTGCTCTGAATGCCCGGGCCAATGGGTTCGGCGCACTGATCGCCGCTGCCGGTATGGCGGCCCATTTGGCCGGGGCCATTGCCGCCAATACCACCCTGCCCGTTATCGGCATCCCCTGTAAGGGACCTGTTTTAGACGGCATGGATGCCCTGCTTGCCACGGTGCAGATGCCCACGGGCATTCCCGTTGCCACGGTTGCCATCAACGGCGGCGCCAATGCAGCCCTGCTGGCTGCCCAGATTTTGGCGGTTTCCGATGAGGACCTTGCCCGGAAGCTGGACGAAAAGCGGGCAAAGGACGCAAAGAAGGTCCTTGAAAAAGATGCAGCTCTGCAGCAAGAGCTGAACGTATAAAAGGAGGAATACCATGGGCGGTTTCTTTGGCGCGGTCTCCAAGCGGGACTGCATTCTGGACGTATTCTTCGGCACGGACTACCATTCCCACCTGGGTACCCGCCGGGGCGGCATGGCAGCCTACGATTCCCAGCTGGGTCTCCAGCGGGAAATTCACAATATTGAAAATTCTCCCTTCCGTACCAAATTCGACGGCATTCTGAACGAGATGAAGGGCACCAGCGCCATCGGCTGCATTTCCGATACGGATCCTCAGCCTCTGCTGATCCGGTCCAACCTGGGCACCTACGCCATCTGCACCATCGGCATCATCAACAACGCGGAGGCCCTGCTGCAGCAGTACCTGTCCTTCAGCGGCGGCCATTTCGATGCCATGAGCGGGGGAAAGGTCAACTCCAATGAGCTGATCTCCGCCCTGATCGATCAGAAGAGCTCCTTTGCGGAAGGGATTCGTTTTGCCCAGGACCTGATCGAGGGGACGGCCTCCATTCTGATTTTGAAGGACGACGGCCATTTGATCGCCGCACGGGACAAGCTGGGCCGCCTGCCCATCATCCTGGAAAAGAATGAGGATGGCTTCTGCGTTACCTTTGAGGACTACGCCGGCCAAAAGCTGGGCTATACCTATTGCCGGGAGCTGGGCCCCGGCGAGGCGGTGGAGCTGACGCCGGACGGGGAGACCGTGCTGCTGGCGCCCCGTAAGAAGAAAAAAATCTGCGCCTTCCTCTGGTCCTACTATGGCTATCCCACCTCCTGCTATGAGGGCAAGAATGTGGAGGTCATGCGCTACCGTAACGGCCGGATCATGGCCAAGGCTGACAAAGAAAACGGCATTGCCCAGGATATCGACTATGTGGGCGGTGTGCCGGACTCCGGAACCCCCCATGCCATTGGCTATGCCAACGAAAGCGGCGTGCCCTTTGCCCGGCCCTTTATCAAATACACCCCCACCTGGCCCAGAAGCTTCATGCCCTCCAACCAGAGTGAGCGGAATATGGTTGCCAAAATGAAACAGATTCCCGTGGACGAGCTGATCAGGGACAAGAAGCTGCTGTTTGTGGACGACTCCATCGTCCGGGGCACCCAGCTGCGGGAGACTGTGGATTTCCTCTATGAGCACGGAGCCAAGGATGTACACATCCGCTCCGCCTGCCCACCCATCCTTTACGCCTGCAAGTACCTGAATTTCTCCCGGTCCAATTCCGAAAACGAACTCATTGCCCGGGCTACCATCCTGGAGCTGGAGGGCGAAGAGGGCTTCAACCATCTGGATGAATACATGGACGGAACCACCGAGCGGGGCAAGAAGCTGCGCCAGACCATCTGCGATAAGCTGCATTTCTCCACCCTGGAGTATCAGACATTGGAGGGCATTCTGGAGGCCATCGACCTGCCGGAATGCGATGTGTGCACCTACTGCTGGAACGGCAAAGAATAAAATATAAAGGAGAATACCCATGGATCACAAGAATTCTCAGTCTGCCAGCTACGCCGCTGCCGGCGTAGACATTACTGCCGGCTACAAGGCCGTGGAGCTCATGAAAAAGCACGTGGCACGGACCCGCAACGAGGGGTGCCTCGACGATGTGGGCGGCTTTGGCGGCTGCTTCGGCCTGCCGGTTGCCGGTATGGAGGAGCCTGTGCTGGTTTCCGGTACCGACGGCGTGGGCACCAAGCTGCGCATTGCCCAGCTGCTTGACAAGCACGATACCATCGGTATCGACTGCGTGGCCATGTGCGTCAACGATGTGATCTGCTGCGGCGCAAGGCCTCTGTTCTTCCTGGACTATATCGCCTGCGGCAAGAATGTGCCCGAGCGGATTGCGGAGATCGTGGGCGGCGTGGCCGAGGGCTGCGTCCAGTCCGGTTCTGCACTGATTGGCGGTGAGACCGCCGAGCATCCTGGCATGATGCCCGTGGACGACTACGATCTGGCGGGTTTCAGCGTGGGCATTGTGGATAAGAAGAAAATCATCGACAATACCCGGATGCGCGCCGGGGATATGGTCATTGCCCTGGCCTCTACCGGTGTCCATTCCAACGGCTTCAGCCTGGTCCGGAAGGTCTTCGATGTGGAGCACAATGACAGCCTGAGAGAGCCCTGCGGGGCCCTGGGCGGCGCTTCCATTCTGGAAACCCTGCTGACCCCTACCAAAATCTATGTTAAGAGCATTCTGGCTCTGCTGGAAAAGGTGGATGTGAAGGGCATCAGCCATATCACCGGCGGCGGCTTCTATGAGAACATCCCCCGCAGCATCCCCGACGGCCTGTGCGCTAAGATCAAGAAGAGTGATGTGCGGGTGCTGCCCATCTTTAAGCTTATTGCCGAAACCGGCAATATCCCCGAGCGGGACATGTTCAATACCTTTAATATGGGCGTTGGCATGAGCGTGGTGGTTCCTGCAGAGCAGGTGGATACCGCCCTGGAGATTCTGGCGGCCCACGGCGAGACTGCCTATGTCATCGGCCGGATTGTGGAGAATGAGGAAAAGGTGATTCTGGAGTGAAAACCAAGATTGCGGTTCTGGTCTCCGGCGGCGGAACCAACTTGCAGGCCTTGCTGGATGCTCAGAAGTCCGGTGTGCTGTGCAGCGGCGAGATCGCCCTGGTGGTGTCCAACAATGCGGGGGCCTTTGCCCTGGAGCGGGCGAAAAATGCCGGGGTCCCTACAGCCGTGCTGCTCAAAAAGGAGCTGGGCGGCCAGGCGGGCTTTGAGAAAGCCCTGGGGGAGACTCTGAAAGAACATGGCATTCAGGTGATCATTCTGGCGGGCTTCATGAGCATTCTCTCCGGGGATTTTACGAAGCAGTATCCCAGACGCATTCTGAATGTGCATCCGTCTTTGATTCCTGCCTTCTGCGGCGCGGGCTTCTATGGACTGCGGGTTCATGAAGCGGCGCTTCGCTATGGCGTCAAGGTCACAGGCGCTACGGTGCATTTTGTCAACGAGATCCCGGACGGGGGAGAGATCATCGCCCAAAAGAGCGTGGATATCCTGCCTGGGGATACCCCTGAGCGCCTGCAGCGGCGGGTCATGGAGCAGGCGGAGTGGATCCTGCTGCCCAGAGCTGCCGAGCAGGTATGCGCCCAAATCCAGAATTCGGAGGAGTAAAGGATGAACGTTTACGAAATCGGTTCCATGGAGGAGAAGCTTTCCTCCAATACTTACCCCGGCCGGGGCATTGTCCTGGGGCTTACCCCGGACGGAAAGCAGGCTGTGGCCGCCTATTTCATCATGGGCCGCAGCGTCAACAGCCGCAACCGCATTTTTGCCCTGGAGCCCGACGGCATTCGCACGGAGGCATACGATCCCAGCAAAATGGAGGATCCCAGCCTGATTATTTATCACCCCGTCCGTCAGCTGGGCCGGGCACTGATTGTCACCAACGGTGACCAGACCGATACCATCCGGGAATTCCTGGAAAAGGGGAAGACCGTGGAAGAGGCCCTGCGCACCCGGAAATTTGAGCATGACGGCCCCAACTGGACCCCCCGCATCTCCGGCTTGCTGAGCCCGGACGGCAGCTATAAAATGTCCATTCTGAAAGCCTCTGATCCGGAAGGAACCGGCTGCAACCGCTATACCTACGATTATGACCCTATCCCCGGACTGGGCCATTTCCTGCATACCTATGTCTGCAACGGAAACCCCGTGATCCCAACCTTCCAGGGGGAGCCTGAGCGGGTGGCCATCCCTCAGGATATGGAGTCCTTTGTGGAAATGCTGTGGAATAACCTGAACGAGGACAACAAGATCTCCTTGTTCGTCCGCTATACGGACCTTGCCACCGGCGAATACCGGCAGAAGGTCATCAACCGCTACGAATAAGGAGGCAAACTATGAAAGAATTTGAACTGAAATACGGCTGCAACCCCAACCAGAAACCCGCCTCTATCTATATGGCTGACGGCTCTGATCTGCCCATTACGGTGCTCAACGGCCGCCCCGGCTACATCAACTTCCTGGATGCCCTGAATTCCTATCAGCTGGTCAAGGAGCTGAAGGAAGCAACGGGCCTGTGCGCAGTGACCTCCTTCAAGCATGTGTCCCCCACCTCTGCCGCAGTGGGCAAGGTGCTGCCGGAGAACCTGAAAAAGGCCTGCTTTGTAGACGACGTGGATGGGCTGGACGAAAGCCCTCTGGCCTGTGCCTATGCCCGGGCCCGGGGCACGGACCGGATGTGCTCCTTCGGTGACTGGGTGGCCCTTTCTGATGTCTGCGACGTCACCACCGCCAAGCTTATCGCCCGGGAGGTCTCCGATGGCGTCATTGCCCCCGGCTACTCCGACGAGGCCCTGACCATTCTGAAAACCAAGCGCAAGGGCAATTACAACATTGTCGCCATTGACGAAACTTACGTCCCCGCGCCTCAGGAGACCAAGATGGTCTATGGCGTCACCTTCCAGCAGGGCAGGAACAATTTCAAGATCGATGCATCCCTTCTGACAAATCTGGTCACCGAAAACAAAGAGCTCCCCGAAAGCGCCAAAATCGACCTGATCGTGGCCCTCATCACTCTGAAATACACCCAGTCCAATTCCGTGTGCTTTGCCTATGACGGCCAGGCCATCGGCGTGGGCGCCGGGCAGCAGTCCCGGATCCACTGCACCCGTCTGGCAGGCTCCAAGGCGGACACCTGGTTCCTGCGGCAGCATCCCAAGACCCTGGCGCTCCCCTTCCGGGAAGATCTGGGCCGCCCCAACCGGGACAATGTCATTGACGGCTATATCAATGGCAACGAAGAGGACGTGTGCGCCGAGGGTATCTGGCAGAACTACTTTACCCAGCGCCCCGAGCCCCTTACCGCTGAGGACAAGCGGGCATTTTTGGGAGCCATCCGGGGCGTGTCCCTAGGCTCCGATGCCTTCTTCCCCTTTGCGGACAACATCAAGCGGGCCTACGCCTCCGGCGTCAGCTATATCGCCCAGCCCGGCGGCTCCATCCGGGACGATCTGGTCATTGAAGAGTGCAACAAAGATGGCATTGTCATGGCCTTCACCGGCATGCGGCTGTTCCATCACTAATCCCCCATGTCATTGCGAGGCAGTGCGCACACTGTCGTGACAATCCGCCGGAAAAAGGGCGGCTTATCCATTATGTGCGCTGATTTACAGCAATGGAAAGGTTGATGTAATATGAAAATCCTTGTAGTCGGCGGCGGCGGTCGTGAGCACGCCATCATCAAGAAGCTGAAAGAGAACAAATCCGTGGAGACCATTTACGCCCTCCCCGGCAATGGCGGCATTGCCAAGGATGCGGTGTGTGTGCCCATCGGGGCAACGGATATTGCCAAAATCGTAGATTTTGCGGTGGAAAACAAAATTGACTATGCCGTTGTTGCCCCGGACGATCCCCTGGTGCTGGGCGCTGTGGATGCACTGGAGGAAAAGGGCATTCCCTGCTTCGGTCCCAGAGCCAATGCAGCCATCATCGAGGGCAGCAAGGTGTTTTCCAAGAATCTCATGAAGAAGTACGGCATTCCCACGGCGGAATATGAAGTGTTCAACGATATGGCTTCTGCCCTCCAATATCTGGAAACCGCCCCCATCCCCACGGTCATCAAGGCCGACGGTCTGGCCCTGGGCAAGGGCGTGATCATTGCCCAGACCCGGGAAGAGGCGGTGAACGCCGTGAAATCCATGATGGCGGACAAGGTCTTCGGCAAGAGCGGCGAACACATTGTCATTGAGGAATTCCTCACCGGGCCGGAGGTCAGCGTTCTGTCCTTCACGGATGGAAAGACAGTTAAGCCCATGGTTTCCTCCATGGATCACAAGCGGGCAGGGGACGGAGACACCGGCCTGAATACCGGCGGCATGGGTACCGTGGCTCCCAATCCCTATTACACCGAGGCAGTGGCCAAGCAGTGCATGGCTGAGATTTTCCTGCCCACCATCCGCGCCATGAACGCCGAGGGCCGGACCTTTACCGGCTGCCTGTACTTCGGCCTGATGCTGACGCCCAAGGGCCCCAAGGTCATTGAGTACAACTGCCGTTTCGGCGATCCGGAAACCCAGGTGGTGCTGCCCCTTCTGGAAAGCGACCTGCTGACTGTTATGCAGGCGACCACCAATGGATGCCTGGCTGAGACAGAGGTGAAATTCTCCAAGAAAAACGCCTGCTGCGTCATTAAGGCTTCTAAGGGTTACCCCGTGTCCTATAAGAAGGGCTTCCCCCTGACCATGACGGAGGAGGCCGAGAAGCATACCTATGTGGCTGGGGCGAAGCTGGATGAGAATGGCGTTCTCGTCACCTCCGGCGGCCGGGTTACCGGCACCACCGCCGTGGCGGATACCCTGGAAGCAGCCATTCGGGAGGCATACCGCCTTTCCGATGGGGTCCAGTTTGAAAATGCCTACCGCAGAAGTGATATCGGACAGCGGGCTTTGCAGGCCCTGAAATAAAGAACCGGAGGAAAATGCTCTATGGTTTATCGAGTATACGTAGAAAAGAAGGCGGGCCAGACCCACGAGGCAGACAGCCTGCTGCGGGAGATTCAGGACTTTTTGGGTATCCACAGCCTGACGGGGCTGCGGGTGGTAAACCGCTATGATGCAGAGAATATCGACAAGGCTCTGTTTGATTCCGCGGTAAACACCGTTTTCTCGGAGCCCCAGGTGGATAATGTCAGCTATGAGGTGCCTGTGGGGGATGTGGTCTTTGCGGTAGAACCCCTGCCCGGCCAGTATGACCAGCGGGCGGACTCTGCGGCCCAGTGCATCCAGATCATCTCCCAGGGCAACCGACCCACCATTCGCACCGCCAAGGTCTATGTCCTGTCCGGTGAGGTCAGCGCGGATGAGCTTGCCGCCATTAAGAAATACGTCATCAACGCAGTGGAAAGCCGGGAAGCTTCTCTGGATGTGCCGGAGACCCTGGCCATTGCCTACGCAACGCCTACCACCGTTGCCACGGTGGAGGGCTTCATCTCCATGGACGAAGCGGCCCTTTCCGCACTGCTGGACAAGCTGGGGCTTGCCATGGACTTGGATGATCTGAAATTCCTTCAGGCCTATTTCCGGGATGAGGAAAAGCGGGACCCCACCATTACGGAGATTCGGGTGGTGGATACCTATTGGTCTGACCATTGCCGCCATACCACCTTCTCAACTCATTTAGACAAGATCGTCATCCATGACCCGGAGGTTCAGGCCGCCTATGAGGAATACCTCTCTGCCCGTGTGGCAGTCTACGGGGAGGAAAAGGCTGCGGTCCGTCCCCAGACTCTGATGGACATCGCCACCATCGGCGCAAAATACCTGAAAAAGCAGGGTAAGCTGCCGGAGCTGGACGAGAGCGAGGAGATCAACGCCTGCTCCATCCATGTGACGGCTACCGTCAACGGGGAGGATCAGGACTGGCTGCTGATGTTCAAGAATGAGACCCATAACCATCCCACGGAGATCGAGCCCTTCGGCGGCGCGGCTACCTGCATTGGCGGCTGCATCCGGGACCCCCTGTCCGGCCGTGCCTATGTGCACCAGGCCATGCGCGTCACCGGTGCCGGGGACCCCCGGACAGCCTTGAAGGACACCCTGCCCGGCAAGCTCCCCCAGCGGAAGCTGTGCCAGACGGCGGCGGCGGGCTACTCCTCCTACGGCAACCAGATTGGCCTGGCCACCGGCCATGTGGCGGAGCTTTACCACGAGGGCTATGTTGCCAAGCGCCTGGAGTGCGGCGCAGTGGTGGCGGCGGCCCCCGCAGGCAACGTCCGCAGAGAGTGCCCTGCACCTGGGGATGTGGTCATCCTGCTGGGCGGCCGCACGGGCCGGGACGGCATCGGCGGTGCCACTGGCTCCTCCAAGAGCCACAATATGAAGTCTCTGACCACCATGGCCTCCGAGGTCCAGAAGGGCAACGCTCCCGAGGAGCGGAAGATTCAGCGGTTGTTCCGGGACGGCAATGTCACCCGTCTGATTAAGCGCTGCAATGACTTTGGCGCCGGCGGTGTGTCTGTGGCCATCGGCGAGCTGGCCGACGGCCTGCGGATTGACCTGGACGCCGTGCGGAAGAAGTACGACGGCCTGGACGGCACAGAGCTGGCCATTTCCGAGTCTCAGGAGCGTATGGCCGTTGTGGTTGCACCTGAAGATGTGGCGGCCTTTATTGCTGCCGCCGAGAAGGAAAACCTGGAGGCCTACCGGGTGGCTGTGGTCACGGAAGAGGCGAGAATGGTCATGTCCTGGAAGGGCCGCGAGATCGCCAATCTGAGCCGGGACTTCCTGAATACCAATGGTGCCGTGAAGCACGCGCAGGTGGAAGTGCCTGCTTCCAAGGCTGTGGAAACCCCTGATGCCAGCCTGAAGGAAATGGCCGCTCAGCTGCGCTTTGCCTCCCAGCGGGGCCTGGTGGAGCGGTTCGATTCCACCATCGGTGCGGGCTCTCTTCTGATGCCCTTCGGCGGCAAGAACCAGGCAACCCCGGCCCAGGCCATGGCTGCCAAGCTGCCGGTGCTGCCCGGGCAGCAGACCGATGCTGCCAGCGTCATGGCCTGGGGCTGTGACCCGGAACTGCTGAGCGCCAACCCCTTTGAGGGCGCCAAAGCGGCGGTGATCTCCTCCATGGCAAAAATTGTGGCCGCCGGTGCGGACTACAAAAATGCCTATCTGACATTGCAGGAGTTCTTTGAAAAGCTGAGAAACGAGCCTGACCGCTGGGGCAAGCCCTTTGAGGCGCTGTTGGGCGCTCTGGATGCCCAGATCCATCTGAATGCTGCGGCTATCGGCGGCAAGGACTCTATGTCCGGCTCTTTCCTGGACAAGGACGTGCCACCCACGGTGATCTCCTTTGCCATTGCCCCTGTCAAGGCGGGGGACGTGATCTCCAATGAATTCAAGGAGCCGGGGCATCCTGTGTATTGCTTTGTCTCCGACGGAAGCTATGAAGGCCTGAAAGCGGTATGGGAGAAGTTCCATGCCCTGTGCCAGGCGGGGAAGGTAAAGGCTGCCTGGGCGGTGGATGCCGGCGGTGTCTCCGAGGCGGTTATGAAGATGTCCTTTGGCAACGGCATTGGCTTCCGGGGCGAGGACGCGGACTGCGGCTATGGCGACATCATCGCCGAGCTTACCGAGGACTGCGATTTTGGCCGGAAGATCGGCTATACCATGGAGGAGCAGGACATCATCCTGGATGACGAGCAGGTGTCCATTGAAGAGCTCTATGACCTGAACACCGCTACCCTGGAAAGCGTCTATCCCACAAAGACTGTGGAGACCCGGGAAAAGGTGCCTGCCTTTGATTACAAGGCCACTTCTTACCCTGCACCCGCTGTGAAGACGGCGAAACCCAAGGTGCTGATTCCCGTGTTCCCGGGAACCAACTGTGAATATGACTCTGCCAGAGCCGTGCAGGCTGCCGGTGCAGAGGCGGACATTGCGGTCATCCGTAACCTGACGGCCGACGATGTGGCGCGGTCCGTGGAGGACGTGGCAAAGCGAATTGCCGACAGCCAGATGATTTTCATCCCTGGCGGTTTCTCCGGCGGCGACGAGCCCGACGGCTCCGCCAAGTTTATCACCGCTTTCTTCCGGAATCCCGCCATTCAGGAGCAGGTCATGAAGCTGCTGAACGACCGGGACGGCCTGATGTGCGGCATCTGCAACGGCTTCCAGGCGCTGATCAAGCTGGGCCTGGTGCCCTATGGCAAGATCATCGACACCGATGATACCTGCCCCACGCTGACCTTTAACACCATCGCCCGGCACCAGAGCCGCATTGTTCACACCCGGGTGGCTTCCAATAAGTCCCCCTGGCTGAGCCTGACCCAGGTTGGGGATGTGTACAATGTGCCTATTTCCCACGGCGAGGGCAAGTTCCTGGCAAGCGAGGCCCTGGTGAAGAAGCTGGCAGAAAACGGCCAGATTGCCACGCAGTATGTGGATTTGGAGGGCAAGCCCACTATGGACGCTGCCTTCAATCCCAATGGCTCCGTCTGTGCCATTGAGGGCATTACCTCTCCCGATGGCCGCGTCTTTGGCAAGATGGGCCACAGCGAGCGCATCGGCAAGGACCTCTACCGCAATGTCCCCGGTGAATACGATATTCGTATGTTTGAGGCCGCCGTGAAGTATTTTAAGTAAGCAAAGACCTATGAAAAGCCCTTGCAGACCAAACCGGCCTGCAAGGGCTGCTTTGTTTTTGCGTTGACGAATGAAATGCTTTGCGGTAAAATAGACAGGTCTGATGTTGCAGAAGAATTGCGCATTTTCGTTTCGCAGCCGGTGCTGCGAAGGGCGTGCCTTTCATAGCATCAGAGAAACGGAGGAGCATGGATGACAAGGCGAAAAAAATGCGGCCGATTTGGGTGGCTGCTGATCGTGCTGACAATCGCGGCGCTGATTATGCGTATTTTGGGGTGCTTTTGGGGGCTTCCGCTGCAACTGCATCCGGATGAACCGGCTACAGTGGATTATGCAATCGAAATGCTGTCCCGGCATTCCTGGATGGCCCAGTCCTTTGACCGGCCGGACCACTTCGAAATCAAGTGCGATGCGATTCTGTTTACGCTATTTTCCTGGTTGCGCTACCATCAGAGCGCCTATGCGGCATTCCAAAGCCATGCCCACGCATTTTATTTGGTGGCGAGAATCTTCACGGCGTTGTTTGGAACAGCCCTTGTGCCAATGACGGCCCTGTTTACGCAGGCGGTGCTGAAAAAGCGTGACCGGCGCGATCAGGAAACGGCTGCCCTGGTTGCGGCCTGCGGCGTGGGCTTTCTGCCGGTATTCATCCGCTATTCCACGCTGGCAACGCCAGATGTGATTCTGTGCTTCTTTGTACTGCTTTTTACCTGGATGCTTTTTGGGTATTTGGAGTCCGGAAAGAGCAGATACATCTATTTCGCAGCAGCGGTAATCGGCGTTTGCATTACAATCAAGTAAAATGGCGCCATTCTTTGCCTGCCGCTGGCTTTGGCGGTTATTTACCGCTCGGTGCGGGAAAAGTGCGGCCGGGACATTCTCCGGCTGGGCATTCTCAGCGTGCTGCTGGTGGTTGGAACGGTATTTGTCATCGCGCCTAATCTGTTCCTGGATTACAAGGTGGTCATTGCCAATATTCTCCGGGAAGCCCGGCCTAATCACCTGGGCGCGGATGGCTTGTCCTTTTCTGGTAACCTAAAATTCTATTTGCTGGATATTTCCGAAGCCTTCGGAATCCTTACGCTGCCGTTGGCTCTGTGGGGGGCTGCCTGCCTGCTGCGGGAGCGGCAGCGGGGGAGTCTTTGCCTGCTGACAGGTCTTATTTACTGGGTTTGCATGAGTGTACTGAAGCTGCATTGGTCCCGGTGGGGCATTCCCATGTACCCGTTCTACCTGATATTGGTGGGCACAGCCTTGGCGGACCTGAGGAAGAGAGCGGCAGCTATGCCAAAGGGCGGCGGACTGGTTTCCTACGGGGCAGCTGCCTTCACTCTGGCACTTCTTTGCAATGCGATTTTGCTGGGAACGTGTGATACGAAGGCCTTGCTGGTTCCGGACAGTAGAGCACTGGCGCTGTCTGACTTTGCACAGATGGGGATCACTGCTGAGAATTCTGTCTATGAAGGCTATACCCCCTTTGACCCTGCGGGATATTTGGATAAAACGGATGCCTTCCGGCAGACAGGGGCAGGCATTGAGCCGACACAGGAGAATTCCCAAAAGGCCTATTTCATTATGAGCGACAGCTTCTATATTCGCTATCGGTCAGAACCGGAACGCTACGCAGATAAGATAGCCGTCTATGAGGCCGTTGCGGAAAAGTACCCCGTTGTGTACAAGCTGGAGCCCAATGGAAACCGCAGAGTAAGCAAATGGATCCTTCGGGATATTCTGGACTGTTTGGATTATCTGCGCCAGAATGTCACCTGTGGCGGAAGTGCAATTACGGTGTATGCACTTCGAGAGTAAGAGAAGGGGAATGACAGTGGATAATTCCTGGAATTGGGTGTATCGATTTTACAGCTTTGTTGTGCGTTTCATTTTTGCGTGTATCGTCAGTGGCCTTCTGATTCTGTCGTTGGTCTGCATTTGTTATATGGAAACCTCTGAATATGTTTATCTCTGCATGGATGCGGTTACGCGGCAGGCCTTGCTGCTGCTGGCCGTTCTGGCGGGGGCTGTTGCTCTGGGCTTTTTTGCCAGGAGGAAAAAGCTGCACTGGGAAAAAACAGATTTTCTCCGATGGGGCGTGCTGGTGCTTGGGGGAATTGCAGGCGTTTTTTGGGTGCTGAATACCCGGTATATCCCCAGGGCAGACCAGCTTTCTATTCTGGAGTTTGCGGAACATCTGCGAAAAGGCGAGTATGGTGTATTTGGAGCCGGAAGCTATATGGCGAGATACCCTCATCAGTCTGGCATTGTGCTGGTGCTTTGGGGCCTTTCCATGATTTGGGGAGACGGAAACTATGTTGCGTTTCAGCTTCTGAATGTTGCTGCCTATGTCTTGATTCTGTGGACACTGGGAGAATTTGCCATTCGCCTTGGGAGAAAGCCGGTACTGCCCACATTTTTGGGCTTCCTGTTTCTCCCCCTGCTGTTTTACACATCCTTTTTGTATGGCACACTGCTTGGACTGTGCTTTGCTATGCTTGCGGCACTGCAAACTGTGGATTTTTGCCGCAGCGGAAAAAGAAGCTGTGGAATACTTGCGGGATTGTCTTTGTTTGCGGCACTGGTCATAAAGTCCAATTATCAGATTTTTGCCATTGGAATCCTCATTTACGCAGTGATGTATTTGCTTTCCCACAAAGCGTGGAAAAGATGGAGCATCGTGCTGGTGCTGATTGCTGCGTTTGTGGCGGGAACGAAGCTGCCCATTTTCTGCATGGAGAGAATCACAAGGCAGGATTTTTCCCATGGCAGCACAACGCTCTCGTGGGTGGTTATGGGACTTCACGATGACGGAAATCAATCCCCCGGCAGGTATGATGGCTACGTTTGGAGTACACTGGATGATGCAGGGCTGGATTCCCAGCTGCAAAAAGAGAGAGTGGTGCAGGACCTGAAGAACCGGCTGAAGGAATTGGCAGGCAATCCAGGATATGCAGCTAGACTTTTTTTGAAAAAAACTGCATCGCAGTGGTGCGAGCCAATTTTTGAGGGAATTTGGATTTTGCAGCAGATGAAGACGGATTACTCCGTCCCAGTATGGATTCGGAATCTCGTTTCACCGGTGGGCTCGTGGCAGGTTAGCGGTGTACTGAACTATGTGCATATAATCATTCTGTTTGGAGCTGCACTCTTGGCATTTTCTGGGAAAGAGAATATTACGAATGAAGATTGCCTTTTGACGACAATCTTTATTGGCGGTTTCTTGTTTCATACCTTTTGGGAGGCCAAGGGGCAGTATACCCTGCCATATTTTACCCTGCTGATCCCGCTTGCAATCCAGGGCTATGGCATTGTAGCAAGAGCGGGGAAGAAAAGGGAAAAGCAAGCACTTCTTTGGGTGATGTCCCCAATGGTGATCGTTCTGCTCACGGTTGTGGCGGCGAAGGTGCTGCCCTTAGAATGGCTGCACGTTGATCTGACCAGATTTTATCATTATCTGGGGCGGTGAAAAAAATACTTGCACTTTGAAGAAAAAGGTGCTATACTGCAAGCGATAGCGATGAGGGAGACTGACCCCGTTTTGTGTCGGATTCAGAGAGACGCGTACTGAGCTGCAAGCGTGTCCCGGTGCTTTGGGCGATACCACTCCTGAGCTGCGTGCGAGAAAGCCTTCTTGAAAGGCGCAAGCACTGCCGTGTCCGCCCAACGACAGAGGGCTATGAGTGAAAAGTCAAGGTGGAACCGTGCTGATTTCAAAGCACCCTTGGAAAAACCAGGGGTGCTTTTTTGCATCCCGACGCTCAGAAAAGGAGACAAAAACCATGAAAATCATCTACAAAGACGGTACTGTAGCAGAGTGCCCCGCTGAGGAAGCCCAGCACGTTCTGCGGCATACGGCTGCCCACATTATGGCCCAAGCCATCCAGCATCTGTACCCCGATGCGGACTTTGCCTATGGTCCCGCTACCGAGAAGGGCTTCTATTATGATGTGGACTTCGGCGACAAGAAGCTGACCGACGAGGACCTGGAAGCCATCGAAAAAGAGATGAAGAAGATCGTCAAGGCAAACCTGCCCATCAAGCCCTTCATCCTGCCCCGGGACGAGGCCGTCAAGCTCATGCACGACCGTCACGCCAAGTATAAGGAGGAGCACATCGGCGACCTGCCCGAGGATGCCGTCATCAGCTTCTACCAGCAGGGCGACTATATCGATATGTGCGTCGGCCCCCACCTGACCTACACCAAGGGCCTGAAGGCTTTTAAGATCACCCAGCAGTCCGGCGCTTACTGGAAGAACGATGCCAACAACAAGATGCTTACCCGTATCAACGGCGTTGCTTTCGCTTCCCAGGAGGAACTGGACGAGTACCTGAAGCAGCAGGAGGAGGCCAAGGCCAGAGACCACCGGAAGATCGGCAAGGAAATGGGCCTGTTCATGACCGATGAACTGGTAGGCCGGGGTATGCCCATGTTCCTGCCCAGAGGCTATACGGTCTGGCAGGAGCTGGAGAATTACATTAAGGAAAAGGAGCGCAAGCTGGGCTATCAGCACGTGATGACCCCTTGCGTGGGCACCGTCGCCCTGTACCAGACCTCCGGCCACTGGGCACATTATAAGGACAATATGTTCCCCGCCATGGAAGTGGACGGCGAGAGCTTCGTCCTGCGCCCCATGAACTGCCCCCACCACATGATGATTTACGCCAACCGTCCCCATTCCTATCGGGAGCTGCCCATCCGCATCGGTGAGATTGCCCATGATTTCCGGTATGAATCCAGCGGTACCCTGAAGGGCATTGAGCGTGGCCGTCACTTCTGCCAGAACGATGCCCATCTGTTCGTCACCCCTGACCAGATCAAGGACGAGGTGGCCCGTGTAGTTGGCCTCATCCGGGATGTCTACAAGGATTTCGGTATTACCGACTACCGCTGCGTCCTGTCTCTGCGGGACCCCGAGGATAAGGTCAAGTACCATCCCGATGATGCCATGTGGGAGAAGGCCGAGTCCGCCCTGCGGGAGGTGCTGACCGAGCTGGGTATCCACTTCACCGAGGAAATCGGCGAGGCTGCCTTCTACGGCCCCAAGCTGGACGTGAACGTCAAGCCCGCCGTTGGCGCAGAGTACACCCTGTCCACCTGCCAGCTGGACTTCTGCCTGCCTGCCAAGTTTGACCTGAAGTATGTGGATTCCGACGGCAAGGAGCAGACCCCTGTGGTGCTGCACCGGGCGATCCTGGGCTCCCTGGACCGTTTCATGGCCTATATGATCGAGGAGACCAAGGGCAAGTTCCCCGTGTGGCTGGCCCCCCTGCAGGTCAAGGTGCTGCCCGTGTCCGAGAAGACCATGGACTATGCCCGTCAGGTCAACCAGGCTCTGGAGGACGCCAACATCCGCACCCAGCTGGACGAGCGCAGTGAGAAGATCGGCTACAAGATCCGGGAGGCCCGCCAGATCGACCGGGCACCCTATATGCTGATCCTGGGCACCAAGGAGGCCGAGGATGGCACCATCTCCGTCCGCAACCGGGACACCGATGAGACCTCTGTCATGAAGCTGGATGAATTCATTGCCAAGGTCAAGCACGAGATCGAGACCCGGGCGCACTGATTCCCTATAACAATGATTCCCGGCAGGGGTTCCTGCCGGGATTTTTTGCGCTGTGTCCGTAAATAATCCTTGACGAACCCCCGGGGTACAGTGCTATAATGATTTTTCACGAGAAAACCCAGGGAAGGAAAGAAAAACAGAAAGATGAGCAAGCGTTTGGATAGAAATATGCTGTCGGTCATTTTTGCGCTGGCATGGCCTACCATGCTGGAGGAGCTGATGCAGACAGCGGTGCAGTATATTGATACCGCCATGGTTGGCACCTTGGGCACCCAGGCTACGGCGGCGGTGGGGGCCACGGGAACGGTATCCTGGCTGGTGGGCAGTACGGTCTCAGCGGTGGGCGTTGGCTTCCTGGCCCTGATCTCCCAGAGCTATGGAGCAGGGGACCGGGAGCGGGCCAGGCGGGCCTCTGCCCAGGCGGTCATAATGACTGTGATCGTGGGGCTGCTGTTCACCGCCATCACCACAAGCCTCAGCGGGAAAATCACCCAGTGGATGCAGGTGGATGTGTCCATCCGGGATATGGCATCCCAGTATTTCCTCATCCTCTATAGCCCGATGCTCTTCCGCGCCGCCAGCATTATATTTGCCACGGTTCTGCGCGCCGTGGGGGATACCAAAACCCCTATGCGGGTCAGCCTGAATATGAACCTGGTGAACATCGTGCTGAACTTCCTGCTGATCTATTCCAGCCGGGAGGTGCAGCTGTTCGGACTGACCCTGCCGGTTTGGGGTGCGGGCTGGGGCATTAACGGCGCGGCGGCGGCCAGTGCCGTTGCCTATACCTATGGCGGCATTGCCATGACGCTGCGGTTGTGGAAGCACCCGGATCTGTCCCCCAGGGGCCAGCGGTTCCTGCCGGATGGGGAGATTCTGAAGCCCTGCTGGAAGGTGGCCTTCCCCAATATGCTCCAGCGCTTTGGGACATCCCTGGGCTATGTGGCCTTTGCAGCCATGATCAATGCGCTGGGGGATACTGCCACAGCTGCCCACACCATTGCCAATACGGTGGAATCCCTGTTTTACATTCCCGGCTGGGGGGATGCAGACCGCCGCAGCTACCTTGGCAGGCAATGCCCTGGGAGCCCGGGACGGGAAAAAGCTAAAAAGTCTGGCAGGTACCTTGCTTCCTCTGGAAGTGGGGCTTATGGTGGTGTCCGGCGGGCTGCTGCTGATTTTTGCGCCCCAGCTTATCTCCATTTTTACCAAGGACCCCCAGGTGAAGGCTTTGGGCACCACGGTGCTGCGGATGGTTGCAATTTCTGAACCCTTCTACGGTGTCCCCATTGTGCTGGAGGGAATTATGCAGGGGACGGGACGAACGGTTCCACCCTTTGTGTTTAACATTCTTGGCATGTGGGGCATCCGCATTCTGGGAACCTTCGTCTGTACCCGTGTTCTGGGCTTGGGCCTGATTGCGGCCTGGGGCTGCATGATCGGGCATAATCTGCTGCTGTTCATCCTGTTCGTGATTTACTATGCCACAGGAAGGGTGTACCCCACATTTTCCGGGGAAAAGCGGCAAGAAGTCTGAAAAAAGTGAATAAGTAAAAAAATCAATTTGCTAATGCTTTCCTGAAAATTGGGTGTATAATGGAGGCAATTGGATATTTGCATGCATCGGTATTCCCGGGGCAGCCCGGGAATTCAAAAGGGAAGGCAGTGTGAATCTGCCGCAGCCCGCTCTACTGTGAAGGGGAGCGCTCCGTCAAAAAGACCATTGGCTAAGCTGAGAAGGTGACGAAGCGTGAGGAACCAAAGCCAGGAGACCTGCCGGTGATAGTGTCTGTCGTTCCGGTGGGGGACCGAGCTTACACCAATAGGATAGGATATTGTTTGTAAGGGTGCGTTCTGCCGTGGGCAGAGCGCACCCTTCTTAGACCTTGCGAATACCTGATGGGAAAACGCAGCGTTCTGCTGCAGAAAAAGGAGAAAATGAACAATGAAAAAAGCACTATGCCTGGTGCTGTCCGCTGTACTGCTGCTGGGAATGTTTGCCGGCTGCGGAAAGCAGACCGCCGTGGAGACGACGGCTCCGACAGCAGCGGCGCAGAGCACCGATGCGGAGGCCTCCGAGACGCAGGCCTCCGAGACGCAGCCCGCTAAGAAGCATGTGGCCAATCTGGTGATTGGTACTACCACGGCAAACAATACCTTTAACCTGTATGGCCAGACGGACATCTTTGGCCGGATCAACTACGTGAACTTCTGCCGGGCCAACTGGATCTATGAGGATGAGAACGGCCAGCTGCAGCCCTTCTTCTTTACTTCCTTTGAGATTTCCGAGGACGGCAAGGTCCTGGATTTCACTTGGCCCACCACCGCCGTATGGAGCGACGGGGAGAAAGTGACCTGGGACGACATTGACTTCACCTTCCGGTTCCTGAAGGATACGGCAAAGAATAGCAGTTTTATTCACTTGGTCAGTGTGGAGTCCACCGGAGATGACAGCGGTCGCATTACCTTCAGTGAGCCCGACGTATACGGCTGGCTCGCAGGCTCCGCAACATCCCAGGGACTGCTTCCCAAGCATGTTTGGGAAAAGTTTGAAGGTACCGACGAGTACAAGAATTACACCGAGCCTGATGCCGCCGTTGGCTGCGGTCCCTACAAGCTGGTATCCTATGATGTGGATGCCCAGGTTTCCTATTATGAGGCCATTCCCGAAAACAATTATCACGGAGAAATCACCGTTGACTCCGTCACCATCAAGACCTATGCTGACCAGACCGCCATTATGATGGCCTTGAACGCCGGAGAGATCGACTGCTACTATGCCTACTCCACCCCCATCGACGCAACGCTCATTGACCTGATTTCCGACAGCGCCGTGGACCCCGGTGAGAGTGTTTATGCCGGCGAGGACCAGATCACCTTCGGTATGACAAGAAAGGCGGGCGCTGACTACCAGTTCCGTCTGGCTGTTACCAAAGCCATGGACTGGAACCTGCTGACCGATGTCATCGGCGGCGGCTACGGCGAAGTACCCCGCGCCGGTATTATCGCCCCCAGCTGCATCGGCTACCTGGATGGTCTGCCTCAGTTTGCGCAGGATGTGGACGAGGCCAACCGGATCCTGGACGAGGCGGGCTATAAGGATGTTAACAACGACGGCATCCGGGAATTCCCGGACGGCTCCGAGATGAAGATCCTGATCGTTCCCCAGTACTCCAAGAAAATGGACCTGCGGAACCGGATCGCCGAGGTGCTGATCGATAACCTGAAGGCAGTCGGCGTCAACGCCTATGTGGACCAGGAGATCATTGTCAGCTCCGAGGTTTGGGAGAGCAACATTCAGGACGGCAACTATGATATTGCCATCGGCTATACCACTGCCGGTGTTGCTCGCCATACTTCCGCATTCCGCTACTATGTGTACGAGCCGAAGCCCGGCACGGAGCGCAGTGCATCCTGGCTGTGGGGCACCTATACGGACGAGGAATTCAACAGCACTGTGTGGCGTATGCTGAGCGCCCCCTCTCAGGAGGAGTACGTCTCCTGCATCCAGTGGCTGCAGCAGGAAGCAGCCGATACGCTGTTCGGCTGCGCCTTGAGCTGGACCTCCTGCTTCTATCCCTATCGCACGGATAAGTATGAGGGCTGGTACAACCGTCCCTCCTGGGGCGTTGTCAATGACGAGCTCTGGTACAGCCTGACCAGCAAGTAAGCAATTTCTCGGCTGCCTTTGCGCCTATCCCGCGGAGGCAGCCTTCTTTATCACGGGGAAAGGAATGGTGATCCATGGGAAAATATCTGCTGAAAAGGATGCTTACGGCGATTTTTACGGTTTATGTTATTATTACGGTCAGCTTTTTTATGGTCCGCTTTATGCCCGGAGATCCGCTGCAGCATCTGGTGGGGCAGGAGGAATACTATTATCTTCTGGATACGGACCCGGAGGAGCTGGCGTCCATTGCTGAAAAATACGGCCTCAATGACCCGCTGGGCGTGCAGTATGTGCGTTACCTGAAGAGCGTGGTAACGCTGGACTTCGGCATTGCTTACTTCAATAAGAAGCCTGTGGTGGAAAACGCGCTGTCGTGCATGCACTGGACGCTGCTGCTGTCCATTCCGACCTGGATCCTTGGAGGGCTGCTGGGCGGCATCCTGGGGGTCCTGGCCGGGTGGCGGCCGGGGAAAAAGCTGGACTGTATTCTCACGCCGGTTGCCCTGTTCCTGAATACGGTACCCAGCAACTGCATCGGCGTTCTGGCGCTGGCGCTTTTCTCCTATAAGCTGCGCTGGGTGCCTATTGGCGGTATGACCAGCGGAATCGGGATCGGCTGGGTGCGGACGCTGGATATTCTGAAGCATATGGCCCTGCCGCTGTCCATTCTGGTGCTGTTCCGCTGCTCCGGAGATTTTATGCTGATGAAAAGCAGCGTTTCTCAGGTGCGGCATGCGGACTATACCGTGACGGCGGCCTCCAAGGGCTTGCCGGACAAAAAAATACTCTTCCGCCATGTGATGCGCAATGCCATGCTGCCCTATATCACCAGTATGTGTATGCAGATGGGCGGGCTTCTCTCCGGCTCTATGATGATTGAAACCATTTTCGGCTGGAAGGGCATGGGGCAGCTGTTCTACAACGCGGTTTCCAGCCGGGATTTCCCCACGGCGCAGTTCTGCTTCCTGATTTCGGCCTTCTGCGTGGTGATGGCGAATCTTTTAAGCGATATTCTGGTGACGGTGATTGACCCCAGAGTGACGGTGAACTGACGATGAAGAAAAAGAAAAAAATCAATATTCCGGTGCTGGCGGGAAGCCTGATTATCGGCTTCTTTGTGGTGATTGCCATTCTGGCACCCTGCCTTGTTCCCTGCGACCCGGCGGCCACCAGCGCCCTGACCTACGGAAAGCCCAGCGCCGAGCACTGGCTGGGGACCAATGACGTGGGGCAGGATATTTTCAGCGAGCTGATTTACGGAACAAGGATCTCCATGGTGATCGGCGTATTTGCAGCAGTGGTTGTCACCTGCGTGGGAACGCTGCTTGCCTTGCTGTCCGGCTGGTATGGCGGTGTGGTGGATAAAATCATTACGGCCCTGACGAATCTGGCCATGGCGATACCCGGGCTAGCGCTGACCACACTGCTGGTGTGTTATTTGTCGCCGGGGATCATCAGCATTGTATTAGCCATCAGCATCACGGCCTGGACCGGGACTACTCGCGTGCTGCGCGCGCAGATCCTGGCATTGAAAGAGGAGCCTTTTGCAAAAATTGAAAAGGCCATTGGCCAGCGGGACATTGTGATCATGGTCAAGCACCTGCTGCCCAATCTGAAGGATATTATCCTGTCCAGGGGCGCTATGGCCGTATCCTCGGCTATGATGACGGAGGCCTCCCTGAGCTTCCTGGGCCTGGGTGCTTTCGGAGAAAAGAGCTGGGGCGCAATTCTGCACTATGCGTTTTTCAGGAACGGTGTGGTGCGGGGGCTCTATTGGTGGTATCTGCCGCCGATTTTGTGCACCTCTCTGGCGGTGCTTGGATTTATGTTGGTGGGCTACTATGGCCAGCAGAAGAGGTGAGTACATATGCTGAAAATTGACCATGTTTCCGTGAAATTCAGTGCGGAAAGCGATGTTCAGGCCGTAGAGGATGTCTCTTTGGAGCTGCCGGAGGGTGGAAAGCTGGCACTGGTCGGGGAGACGGGCAGCGGCAAGAGTGTTCTGCTGCTGGCAGTTCTGCGGCTGCTGCCCGAAACGGCGCTGGTTCAGGGAGACGTGCTGCTGGATGGAGAAAGTATCTTTCGGATGAAGCGGAAGGCGCTGAATAAAATCCGGGGCGGCGTGATCTCCTATGTACCCCAGGGCGGCGGAGAGGCTCTGAATCCGTTGCTGCGTGTGGGCTTCCAGGTGGGAGAGCCCTTGATGGAGCATAAGGGCATGCGCCGGAAGGAAGCGGAGGCTGAGAGTATTCCGCTTCTGAAAAAATTCCACCTGGGGGATGAGGAGGCTTTGGCCCGGGCGTATCCCCATACCTTCAGCGGCGGTATGCGCCAGCGGGCCATGGTCGCCATGGGCATTGCCGCAGACCCCAGAATTGTGCTGGCGGACGAACCCAGCAAGGGCCTGGATGAAAAACGCGTGGCGCTGGTGGTGGAGGCCTTTCAGCAGCTGGGGGAAAGAAGTTTGCTGTGCGTTACCCACGACCTGCTGTTTGCCCAGAAAATTTCGGACCATATCTGCGTCCTCTATGCAGCGCAGCAGGTGGAATACGGCCCGACGGAGAAGCTGCTGTCCGCTCCGCTGCATCCGTATACCAGGGATATGCTGCGTGCCATTCCGGAAAACGGCATGGAGGTTGACCGGGCGGGCTTCGCGCCGGCCCACACAGGCTACGAAAGCTTTGGCTGCCGGTATCGGCATCGGTGCCGGGACTGTATGGAGATCTGCGGAAAAATGCCGCCGCTGTTTACGGTGGGCGAGGAGAAAGTGAGGTGCTGGCTCTATGCGGATGCGGCTGGAGCAGCTGACAAAGACCTATAAAAGCCGAACCGGAAAGGGGACGTTTTACGCCGTCCGGGATGCCGACGTGACCCTGGGGCCCGGGGAAACCGTGGGCCTCTTCGGCGACAGCGGCAGCGGCAAATCCACGCTGGGCATGATGGCCGCCGGACTGCTGAAGCCGACCTCCGGGAAGATCTACTACAATGAGCAGCTGTGTACCTGGCCCTATCGGGGACAGACCCGCAGGAACATTCAGATCCTCTTCCAGCACCCGGAGGTGTCCTTTAATCCGGCGCTGCCTTTGATCAAGAGCATGACGGAGCCCTATACGCTCTATGGCCTGCCTTATTCCCAAAAGATTCTTGTGGAGAATATTGAGCGCTTTGGGCTGCACGAGGAGCACTTGCTCCGCCAGCCCAGCGAGCTCTCCGGCGGTGAGCTGCAGCGGGCGGCATTGGCAAGACTTCTGGTGCTGCGGCCGGATGTTCTGGTGCTGGACGAACCCACCAGTATGCTGGATGTGATCACCCAGGCCCAGATGATCGGCATGCTGCGGGATTATCAGCAGGAAACCGGGGCGGCCTATTTGTTCATCACCCACAACCGCAGCCTGTGCGACCGGGTCTGTGACCGGGTGTACGATGTGGAGCAGGGAAACATTACATTGGAGGAATAAACATGGAAAAGCCTATTGAGAAGATTGCGATTCTGCATTGCAAAAAGTCCGGCACCGTCTGCACCGGTGCCGCCTGCTTCCGGACCTTCTATGACCGGAAAAAGAGCTTTGCCCAGTATGAGGGCCAGACGGTGGAGCTGTCAGCCTATTTTGACTGTAACGGCTGCGAGGCGGACAAGCTGACGGACCCCGGCTTCACGGAAAAGCTGGAGCGTATGGGCCAGGAGCACGTGGATAAAATCCATATTGCCACCTGTGCCGCCCATAAGTGCCCCCAGCTGGACCAGATCAAGCAGGCGCTGGACCGCCAGCACCTGACCTGGGAAGAAGGAACCCACTAAAAATCAGCCTGGAAGCGTCTGCTTGCTTCCAGGCTGGTTTTTACTCGAAATTCTCCATATTCAGGATTTTTCCCTCACGGGTCAGGGGGGAGAGAACGCCGTCCCGCACCAGATAGCTTTCTCCGCAGAGCAGCAGGCAGCCGTCGTCCTGGTAGAAGTAGCTGCCGTCCAGGATGGCGAAGAAGCACCGGCCCTGGCTGTCCGGCAGGGTGATGTCCTCGAAAAGCCGCAGACCGTCCACAAGGTCGTCCTTGACCGTCTGGTAGTGGGGAAGAACGCTGACCTCCGTCAGGTCAAGGCCCGGGAAGAAGCGGGCATAGTCCGGATCGACCGCCTCGTCGGGTTCCTCCGGCTGGGCGTAAACGGTCTGTGCCATGTTCATAGACCCGGCGCTGATGCCGATGATAACGCCCGGGTAGTCCTGCAAGAGCACATTCAGAGAGATATCCCGGAAAAACGCCGCCTGGGTGGGAACATGGCCGCCGGACAGAATCAGAAGGTCACTGGAACTGACAAGCTCTGCTGCGTCCTCGGCGTTGACGCCGTCCAGGACGTTCCAGCGGCTTGGGTAAATGCCCGCGTTCGTCAGGGCAACGAAGTCGTCTGCGCCGTACCGGCAGGTGAGATCGTGGCGTTCCGGGCTGGAAGCGATAACGGTCACGCTGGGATACTCCGGCAGCGCCGCCCGGAGACGGTCCACAAAGCCGTTGGCATTGGAAAACAGGGGCATTTCCGCGGTTTCGTCAAAGGGACTGCTGGTGATGAAAAGGGTCATGCGTTACCTCCTGTCTCAAATCCGGGAAAGTATTCCTCCACAAAGTCTACGTTCTCCACTTGAAAGCTTTTGCCGTTCAGGTATTCCAGGGCCCCGGCATCGGTGGTGAACTGGAAGGTCAGCCGGTAGGAGTAGAGAGCCTGGTAGGTCCGGTCATACCGCTTGTCCAGCTTGCCGTATTTCCCGTCTCCCAGCAAGGGGTGCCCTGCGTGGGCAAATTGGGCGCGGATCTGGTGGGTTCTTCCCGTGATCAGCTCGCATTCCACAAGAGACAGGCCGTTCCGGGCGGCAAGGGTTTTGTAGTTCGTCTGGCAGGTCTTGGCCCCGGGCTTAGGGCTGTCCGTCACGAAAACACGGTTTTTGACGGCGTCTTTGAAAAGATAGCCCTTGAGGCTCCCGTCCTTGGGCTTTGGGGTGCCCTCTACGATGGCCAGGTACCGCTTGTCGATTTCCCGGTCCTTGATCTTCTGATTCATGACCCGCAGGGCTTCGGCGGTTTTGGCTGCGATGACAATACCCCCGGTGTTCCGGTCGATGCGGTTGCACAGGGCGGGGGTGAAGGCGTGCTCTTCCCGGGGCCGCCATTCGTGCTTCTGGTACAGGTAAGCCTGGATCTGATCGATGAGCGTCCGCCCGTATTCCGCCCCGTCGTGGGGGTGCACCGCAAGGCCTGGGCGCTTGTCCACCAGAAGGATGTGTTCATCCTCATAGACGATGTTCAGCTTGGGGGCGGCAACGGTCAGATAGGCGTTGTCTTCTCGGGGGGTGTCGAAGAATTCGTCGTTGATGTAGAGCTGCAGCTTGTCGCCCACTTCCAGCCGAGTGTCCCGCTGGGCCCGCTGGCCGTTGCGCTTGATGCGCTTCAATCGGATGTATTTCTGAGCCAGAGAGGCAGGCAGCAGGGGAACGGCCTTTGCCAAAAACCGATCCAACCGCTGACCGGCATCATTTTGGCCGATGGTCAGTTCTTTCATTCTTTTCCCTCAAGTTCTGCAAAGTGCTTGTTGATCTGGTCCGTGAACTCCTGGGCGGCGTTGTAGCCAAGCTTTCGCTGCCGGATATTGATGGCGGCAACCTCCAGAATCACGGCCAGATTTCTGCCGGGGGTGATGGGGATGGTGTTCATGGGGATTTTCACCCCCAGGATTTCCATATATTGCTCCTCAAGCCCCAGCCGGTCATAGGCATCCTGGTTGTTCCAGGGAACGATATTTACCACCAGGTCGATGGTCTTCCGGGACCGCACAGAGCCCATGCCAAAGAGCTTGGCCACATTTACGATACCGATGCCCCGCAGCTCAATATAGTTCCGGATGAGCTCCGGTGCGCTGCCGGCCAGGGTATTGGTGCTGATTCTGCGAATTTCTACCGCATCGTCCGCAATGAGCCGGTGGCCCCGCTTCAGCAGCTCCAGGGCGGCCTCACTTTTGCCGATACCGCTTTCGCCGGTGAGGAGCACGCCCTCGCCGTAGATCTCCATAAGTACGCCGTGTCGGGTTACCATGGGGGCCAGCTCTGCCCGGAGATAGGAAATCAGGGAGGAGCAGAAGCTGCTGGTGGGTTCGCTGGAGCGGAGAATGGAAATATTGTGCTTCTTCGCCATGGCCAGGCACTCTTCGTCCACCGGCAGACTGCGGCAGATCAGCAGAGCGGGAATTTTGTAATCAAACAGCCGGTCAAAGATCACCAGACGCTCCTGGGGGGTCTTCTTGTGGAGGTAGCTCCATTCCATATTGCCCAGGACCTGGAGCCGCCGGGGCTCAAAATGGTCAAAATAGCCGGAGAGTGTCAGGCCGGGGCGGGCCACGTCCTCCACGGTCAGACGGATGGAATTATAGTCAGTGGAGGCAAAAATAACCTCCATTTGGAATTCTTTTGTGATAGAAGGAAGCGTTACGTTAAATTCGCTCACACCTGCCACACTCCTCTTTCATAAGCTATCTTTCATTATACCAGAGTGCAAAAGAATATCAACCGAAAAATAAAAAGAAAAAAGTGAAAAAAAGACTTGCTTTTTTCTTCAATCTTTGCTATTATATCTAGGCGTTCGAATGAGACGCAAGAGCTTAACGAGTTGTCCGGATGGGAGGTGCAATGAATGGCGAAGTGTGATTTTTGTGGCAAGGGCGTAACCTTTGGTATTAAGGTTTCCCATTCCCACAGACGTTCCAACCGTGCCTGGAAGCCCAATGTCAAGCGGGTCAAGGCCGTTGTCAATGGAACTCCCTGCCATGTGTACGCTTGTACCAGATGCCTCCGTTCCAACAAGGTCGAGAGAGCAGTTTGATTGCTGCCTTTCGGGTCCCTTTTGAGCGGACCGTCTGATTCCGTGGCTGATAAATACGCTGCCGATACTCCGGCAGCGTTTTTATTTTACCAAAATTTCCAAAGGCCCCTTCCGGCATCGCCGGAGGGGGCCTTTGCGTGTAAAGGATCTTTGCCGTGCTGCCCCTGGGCGGTGGGGCTTTTTGCATTACAGTGCCTTTTTGGGGCAGCTTTTCACGCATTCCATGCACAGAATGCACTCCGTGCCGTTTTTGCGGCGGCGGGAATTGTCGGTAACGTCTACCTCCATGGGGCAGACCTTTTTGCATTTGCCGCAGGAGACGCATTTGCTGTGGTCGCACTTCACCCGAAACAGGGAGAAATAACTCATGGGTTTGAGAAAAACCGTAATGGGACAGATATACTTACAGAAAGCCCGGTTGTCATGGAGCCGGAATGCCAGAAAAATGCCCACGGCATAATAAAGGCTGTTGCCCAGGAGAAAGGCCCAAAAGAGAATGGCCTCTTTGTTCTGGATGCCCAGCAAAAACAGGGTGGCGACGAAGCCAAAGGAGGCGGCGAAGACGATATAGCGTATCCACCCAAAGCTTTTTCGGGGCCCGGGGGAGGTCTTGTAGGGCAGGAAATCCAGCACCATGGCGGTCCAGCAGGCATAGCCGCACCAGCCCCGCCCGAAAACCAGAGGCCCAAAGATTTTGGCAACGGCATAGTGAATGGTGGCAGCGGTAAAGCTGCCGCTGAACAGATAGTACCAAAAGCCCTCCAGCTGCATGTTCTCCCGGCAGATAACCCCTAGGAATCCTAACATATACAGACCGATGAGCAATTGACAAATGCGCCTGGCTTGCGGAAGGCCTTGAAGGAACAGAAATGTGCCCAAGGCCAGAGAAAGGCCGATATAGCTGAAATTCAAAAGATAGAAGAGCTCACCCTTGCCGAGCCAGAGAGCCACGGCGACTGCTTCAAATACCGCCAGCAGCAAAATGGGAATCCGGTTTTTCTTCACAGGAAGCACCTCCGTTTCAAAAAAATTATAGCAGCAGCAAGACGGAAAGACAAGAAGAAAATTGCCGGATGCGCTCTGCCATACGCCTTGTATTCGACAGCGGGAACATGCTACATTCAAGCGGCAATTGGGAATCGGCGTGTCATGGAACGCAATGGCGCGAAAATTTGAAGCAGGCAGGAGGCAGCCGCCTATGACAGACAGGGAATTGCGCCGACTCGGCAGAGCGGAGCTGGTGGACATCATTTATGAATTGCAAAGCCGGAATCAACAATGCGAGGCAGAAATAGAAAAGCTTCAAAAGGCGCTGGACGATAAAATATTGAAGATCGCCTCCGCCGGATCTATTGCAGAGGCTGCTCTGAAGCTCAGCGGCATTTTTGAAGCGGCCCAGGCTGCGGCAGATCAGTATCTGGCCTCTTTGGAGGCCCAAATGGGCCGGGATGAGGAAAAACGAGCGTGAGCAGACGGAGCACAGACCTTCCTACATTGGAGCAAATCCGGCGGGAGCGCAGCCGCCTGCAATACAGGAGCCGCTATGGCCGCGCCCTGCGCAGTACTCTGCGGGCGCTGGCTGTGGCGGCGGCGCTGGCTGTGCTGGTTGCAACGCTGTGGCTGCCGGTTTTGCGAATCTATGGCAGCTCCATGTGGCCGACGCTGATGGACGGGCAGATCGTCCTCTGCGTCAAGACCCGCAGCTTCGCCCCCGGAGATGTGACGGCCTTTTACCATGGCAATAAATTGCTCATCAAGCGCTATGTTGCAGGGCCCTCGGATTGGGTGGATATCGACGACAGCGGCAATGTTACCGTCAATTCTGAGCCTTTGGAGGAGCCCTATCTGGCAGAAAAAGCCTTTGGTCAGACGAATATTTCGCTGCCCTACCAGGTTCCGGAGGGACGATACTTCGTTATGGGAGACAATCGGGACGCCTCTGTGGATTCCCGCAATACGGCGGTGGGGCCCATAGCCATGGATCAGGTTGTGGGAAAGGTATTCTTCCGAATCTGGCCTCTGCGGGAATTCGGAGTCGTCAAGTAATTGGGATAAGGAGTGTTTTTATGGACCCTGATGTGCGCAGACAAAACGGTTCCGAAAAAATACAAAGAGGCCAAGGCAAGCTCTGGCGGCGATGTATTCTGGTGCTGTCCTGTCTGGCGGCCCTGGGTACGGCTTATGCCCTGATCCGTCCCGCTATCACCCTGTCGGATACGGCTTTCTGCGGAATGGAGGAGCATACCCATGGGGAAAGCTGCTGGGAACAGCGGCTGGTTTGCACCTGGGAACCGCCCCAGAGCGAGGAGCCTCATGTCCATGGGGATGGCTGCTGGGAAACGCAGCAGGTGCTGTGCTGCACCATACCTGAGAATCATGTCCACGACGAGAACTGCCACATAACCCCTCTGCTTTGCGGCCTGGAGGAGGGGGAAGAGCATACCCATACGGAGCAGTGCTTTGGGGAGCCGGAGCTGAGCTGCACAGTGGTGGAAAACCACGTGCATTCTGAAGACTGCTATACCCAGGAGGAAGTGCTGATTTGCGGCATGGAAGAGGCCAGCGGGATTTTGGAGGAGGAGCCCCATGTCCATACGGAGCAGTGCTACGAGACGGTTCTGGTCTGCGGAATGGAGGAGCATACCCATAGTCTTTCCTGCTATGCGGACTCTCAGGCGGACCTGGAAACGCCGGAGCTCTGGCGGCAATCCCTGCCGGAGCTGACAGGGAATTGGGCTTCCGACCTGCTGGCAGTGGCCCGCAGCCAGCTGGGCTATGCAGAAAGCAGCCGCAATTATATTGTGGATGATGCAGGAAGTGTGAAGGGCTATACCCGCTACGGTGCGTGGACTGGCAACCCCTATGGGGACTGGAATGTTGCTTTCGCGGCCTTCTGCCTGCGCTATGCCAATATTCCGGCAGCCGCTGTTCCCAGCGATGGGAGCTGCGCCAATTGGCTGGCGATGCTGGGAGCTGCTGATAGCGTGTCTGCCGGTCCCGGAGATCTGGTTTTTCTGGACGGGGACGGAGATTCCACTGCAGACCGGGTGGGAATCCTTGCGGGGATTGCCGATGGCTGCGTAAATACCATAGAGGGGGACTGGGAGGGAACCGTATCCGCAGGGCAATATGCTTTGGGGGACGCTGCCATTGTGGGCTTTGGGAAGATTCCTGCCAATCCGGAGCTGGGAAAATACACATGTGGACGGCTTGCCCATGTGCATGAGCCCAGCTGCTATGATGGCGGCGGGGCATTGCAGTGCGGCTTTGAAGCCCATTCCCACACGGAGAGCTGTCAAACAGGGGTAAGGGAATTTGACTATGCAGATGAGGACCTTACTATGCACATTGTGGTGGAGGGCCCGGCAGTGGATGCACTGCAGCTGGAGGTGCAGGTGCCGGACGCGGAAGCGTATGCCCTGTTTTCTGCTGTGCGGGAGGGGGAAGAGCAAGAGACTGACAATGGGGACCTGCTGCTCCTTCGAAATCTCTGCCTGCTGCGCGGGGATGCGCCGCAGGATCTGGAGCAGTACCATATCACCGCGGAGGTCACGGTGTCGGCTTCTGCCCTGGAGCCGCTGACCCAGGAAACGGCGCTGCTGCGTGCCCAGGCAGCGCCGGAGACGGAACTGGGGGTGGTGCTCTCCGCGCCGGATGGGGCAACGGAGACGGCGCTGCTCCTGCCGGGGGAGAATCAGATTCCCAGCCTGATGCTGGAAGTAGACCAGGGAATCGTGGCCGTGCAGGCGGGGACTTATCCGAACCCCAGCTATACGGTGCAGTATTACGCCAATATTCCCCGATTTTCTGACAACGGCGCCAAAACCTGGACGATTTACGATACAAGCGGCGGTGTACTTCCGTCTAATGGCGGCGCGAACAGGACGAGGGAGCTCTATCTGAACGCCACAGGTGCCCAAACCGGGAAAAATGCAGGCGATGCCACGGCTATTTATCGCGTGGCGACCACCGCTACCCTGACCCAGATGTACAGCGACAATCGCTTTACCTATGTCAACGCCCCAAACACGGCCTATGTTGATAAGCTCATCGACAGCGAAAGCTATGTGCTGGATCAGGTGTGGGTGCTGAAGCAGGGAAAGTCCGCCGACAGCACCGTAGAAGCCGATTGGGACATCTATTTGGACCCAAGCCGTATCCATTTCACCAGCCGCCCGGAACGGGCAGGGGAAAACGTCATCCTGATTACGGATGAGACCTGCCTGAGGCTGGTGTATAACTGCCGGGAGGCGGCCTTTACAACCCCCAGTACCTTTTATGACTATGATATTTCCAGCGGACAAAATTCCGCTGGCCTCTGGCGCACCGGCACGACCGGAATCAACAGCGAGAGCAACTACGCTGCCAGCCGCAACGGCCAGCGGACCTGGCGGTCCTATCGGGATGTGCTGGCTGTGGGCAATGCCAACTGCGGCACCGGTATGGGAGCGTACATCTATGACGGCATCTATTTAAACCAGTTCAGCGGACAGAATTCCGGCTGCGCCTTCGGCTTGGCAGAATCACTGTCCGGGGGCCAGATTGTCTACAATCCGTGGATTGCGGCACCTCGGCTCTTCAATGAGGGCGATGCGCTGGGCAAGCACATCTATTCCGGCAGCAGCCTGACGTTCCAAAGAATTGGGGATACCTACACGCTGGATTCGGCCAGCGTCAATGGTGTGGGATATGTGGATGGATTGCAGGACTTTTTCAATCCCTCGCCCACATCGGGAACCGTTCACGGAAATATTCTGACCAATGACTTTTGGCCGCTGGATGGGGCCATCAACAAAACGGACCCCAGCTTTGGCGCGGCCGGGCAGGGCATTCCCTATCAGGGCTTTACCAACGCCCCGGGGACCTGGCAGGAGAACAGAAGCACATTCCCCGTCAGTGATGACGGACGGGCACACAACTGCTTCTTTGGCCTGCAATATGCTGTATCCTTCACACTGACGGAGGATTATATAGGCCCTCTGGAATACTGCTTCTTCGGAGACGATGACATGTGGGTATTTCTGGATAACCGCCTTGTCTGCGATATCGGCGGCGTCCACTCTGCGGTGGGGGAATATGTGAATCTGTGGGATTATCTGACGCCCGGCCAGCCGGGGACCCATACGCTGACCTTCTTCTATACCGAGCGGGGCGCTTCCGGCTCTACCTGCTATATGAATTTCACACTGCCCTCTGTGACCGGTGTGAACATCGAGCAGAAGACCACCCAGCTGCGTGTGCAGAAGAATGTGCAGGGGCGGCATGATGCATCGACGGAGTTTGCTTTTCACATTCGCTTCCTGGATGCTCGGGGCGAAGGGGTACAGGACGACTACGCCTATAACCGCTATTCCGCCGACGGCAAGCCTCTGGAAACGGACCTAATCATCTGTGACGGCAGTGATTTTTCTCTGCGGGACGGGGAATACCTCGTTATCCGCCATTTGCCCTATGGCCTGCGCTATCAGATCACCGAAATCACGACGGAGGGCTACTCCGTCACGAATACGGTCAATGGTGTGCTTCTGCCCGGGGCAGAAGCGGAAGGGACTGTTGCACAGAACGGAAACAATACGGTGGAATTCACCAACACCCGCAATACCTTTGCCTTCTCCCTTCAAAAGCAGGACCCGGACGGAACGGCGCTGACCGGGGCGGAATTCACTCTGACGGACAGCGGCGGAAGCCCGGTTTTGGCACTGGATGCAGGCAATGGCAGCTATAGAGTTCCGGAAACGGATGAGGAGACGGGCAGTGTCGCTCGGTTCCAGGTGAATGCTTCGGGAATTCTCAGCATCAGCGGCCTGCAGCCCGGCAGCTATACGCTGCGGGAGACTGCGCCTCCGGCGGGATGTATCGCCATGACGGAAGACATCCGCCTGACAATTGGTCTTAATGGCGAAATCTCCCTTTCTGAAAACAGCTTGGTATCCTGCACAGGCAGCGTTATCACGGTGAAAAATGAATATGCCCCCCGGGTGCTGACCCTGGAAAAGAAGGTGCTGAACGCCAATACCACCGGAAAGTTCGATTTTCTCCTGAGCTATCCCGGTGAAGACGGGCAGCCCGTCACACATACGCTCTCCCTGGCAAACGGCGAAAAGAGCGCCGTTTCCATTCCCTATGGTGTGAACGTGACCATCCGCGAGGCGGAGCACAATGGCTTTGCCCTGACTTTCCGAAACGGGGAAACGATCCTGGAAAGCGGCCCGGACGACAGCTTTACGTTCCGGATCCTGGAAGACGTCACCATAACGGCGGTGAACACCGCAGGCTATGTGCTGCCGGACACCGGCGGCGGGGGAGAGGCGGCGTTTGCCGTCACCGGTACTATGCTTCTCGCGGCGGCGCTTATCATATGCCCGCGAAAAGGAGGGATGGAAAGCAGTTCTGAAAGGGAGAAATCGAATGCGCACAGGAAACTTTGAAAGGTAAGGAAGCGGATGCTATGAAAAAAGTCTCAAAAATTCTTTCTCTGCTATTGACTCTGGCCTTGGTTCTGGGCATGGCCGTTACGGCCTTCGCTGACAGTACAGTTACCACCGGGAGCATCACCATCAACAATGCCGTCGCGGGCCAGAACTACACGGTTTATCGCATCTTTGACCTGTCCCATGACGATACCTTTGAGGCCATTACTTATACGGTGAACCCGGCGTGGGAAGCCTTTTTCGCAGACCCCGCAACGGCTGCGGCCCCCGGCCGGAACTATGTAGACATCGACGCACAGGGCTATGTCACGTGGAAGGAAAATGCGGATGCTGCGGAATTTGCCAAAAAGGCCCAGGTCTATGCGGCAACACTCAGCAACAATCAGGGGCAGGTGACGGCTGCCGGGACCACGGTAGAATTCAAGGGCCTCGAATTCGGCTATTATCTGGTGGATTCCAGCCTGGGTGTCCTGTGTGCTCTGGATACGACCATGCCCGATGTTACGATGCAGGAAAAGAACGGTGTGCCAACGGACTATAAGGAAGTGCAGGAGGATGCTACGCAGGCCTTCGGCCGGGTTAACGATGCGGATATTGGCGATACTGTCAACTTCCGGAGTACCATTATTACCCAACCCGGTGCGGAGAACTACGTATTCCACGATAAAATGTCCGCTGGCCTGACCCTGAATTACGGCAGCGCCGCGGATATTTCCGTCACCTTGAATGGGGATGCTGTGGCAGCCGGTGCCTATACCATAAGAACCGGCCGCGAGGTTACGGATGGCTGCACCTTTGAAATTGTTTTCTCCCAGGCTTTCTGTGATATGCTGGGAGAAAACGGGGAGTTGGTCATCGGCTACTGCGCAACGGTCAATGAAAACGCGGTAATCGCCGGGGCAGGCAACCCCAACGAGAGCAGGCTGACCTATGGCGAGGACGGCCAATTCGACACCACCCCCAGCATTACGAAAACCTATACCTGGGGCATGGATGTGCTGAAATATGCCAATGGCAACCGGGAAAAGCCTTTGGAAGGGGTCAAGTTCGTTCTGCTGAATTCCGGAAAGAGCAAGGCTGCACAGGTAGCAAACGGAAAGCTTACCGGCTGGGTGGATGTTCCTGCGCAGGGGGCACCGTGGCCTGCCGGGACGGAATTGATCACGGATGCAAAGGGCGAGCTCGTCATCGATGGCTTGGATGCGGATACCTATTATCTGCGTGAGACGGCAGGACTGCCCGGTTACAACAAGCTGGCGGACGACCAGGAAATCACAATTACAGCCACACCCGGCGAGAAGGAGGACACCTTGACCTTCAGCCGGCCTACGGCATATATCAACAACCAGTCCGGCGCGGAGCTGCCCTCCACCGGCGGCGTGGGTACAACGTACTTCTATGCATTAGGCGGCGTGCTGGCTGTTGGTGCGGCGGTGCTTCTGGTGACCAAGAAGCGCGCAGAGCAGGCGTAAACAAAAATGCAGCGGCGGTATGTGCCGCCGCTGCAAAAAAGCCGCATCGTCGGGGATGCGGCAGTAAGGAGAAATCTGCAAGCATATGAAAAAGCACCTGTCAACTTATCTTTTGATATTTCTATTCCTTGCAGGCGTGTCCTTGCTGCTGTATCCAACGGTCAGCAACTACTGGAATACCATGCACGCATCAGCAGCGGTGATGGCTTACGCCCAGCAGGTGCAGGGGTTGGACGAGGGGCAGTATGATGCCATTCTTTCCGCAGCAAGGGATTATAATCGGTCTCTGGTAAATAGAGAAAATTCCTATGTTCTGAGTCCGGACCAGCAGACCCAGTATGAAAGCCTCCTGGACCTGGATGGCACCGGGGTTATGGGCTATATAGAAATCCCCCGCATTGATGTATCCCTGCCCATTTATCATGGCACGGCGGATTCCGTGCTGCAAGTTGCTGTTGGGCACCTGGAATGGACCAGTCTGCCAGTGGGCGGTGCGGGGACCCACTGTGTGCTCTCCGGCCATAGAGGATTGCCCAGCGCTAAGCTGTTTACGGATCTTGACAAGCTGACGGTGGGAGACACCTTTGTACTCCGGGTGCTGGATGAGATGCTGACATATGAGGTCACCCAGATTCGGATAGTAGAGCCTACGGATACCGACGCGTTGACGATCCGGCCGGGAGAGGACCTGTGTACGCTCATTACCTGCACGCCCTATGGCATCAATACCCATCGGCTGTTGGTCTGCGGGCGGCGAACCGAAAACGTCGCTCAGGCAAAAACTGTCCGCGTCGTATCGGACGCGGTTCGAATAGAACCTCTGCTCGTTGCCCCGGCTGTGGCGGTCCCTGTGCTGCTGGTGCCGGTGATCCTGCTGCTGACAGGCGGCAAAAAAAGGAGAAATCGGAATGAAGCGTAAGTGTTTTGCTGCTTTTGTGGTGTGTTTCCTTCTTTTCGTCTATGTGCTGCCCCGGGCTGCGGGGGCGGAGTCCATTGATCAGGCGCGTACGTGTGCGCTGACGGTGGAGCTCCTGGACGGCGGCGTACCGGTAGAGGGGGTCCCTTTTGAGCTCTTCTATGTGGCGTCCGTCAGCGCCCGGGGAGAATTTACCCTTGCCGGGGATTTTCAGGATTCTCCGGTAGAGGTGAACGGTCTGACGGAAGCGCAGTATGCTGAGCTCGCACAAATCCTGGACGCCTATGCCCGGCAGAACGGCTTGACACCCCTGGCTCAAACGGAAACCGGGCCTAGCGGCAGCGCAAGCTTTGGCAGCTTGAAGCCGGGGCTCTATCTGGTGGGCGGCAGCAGCGCGGTTCTGGACGGGAAACGCATTGCGGTGGATGCCTTTCTTGTGTGTCTGCCCGGAAAAACCAGTGATGGTGCGCTCACTTATCAGGTCACTGCCCAGCCAAAGCACAGCACTTCCATCCACCAGGAAACCGTCACCCGCCGGGTGTGGAAAACCTGGGACGATGCAGGCTTCACCCGCAGACGGCCAGGTTCCGTCACCGTGGAGCTGCTTTGCGATGGTGAGGTCTATGACACCCGCGTCCTGACTGCCGGAAACAGCTGGCAGTACGTCTGGAAAGCGTTGCCCGCCTGGAGCGCTGCGGGAAAACTGCACAATTGGACGCTGCGGGAGCAGGCTGTGCAATACTATGATGGCGTAATCTGGGCCGAAGGGGATACCTTCCTGGTGCGGAATACCTATGTTGGCAAGAAGCTGCCTCAGACCGGGCAGCTCTGGTGGCCGGTGACGGGCATGTCCGCGGCGGGGCTGGGGTTTATGACCGTGGGGTTCTTTTTGAAGAAAAGACATGACTAAGCTGTCCAATGGGCTGCTGGGCCTGGGGGCTGCGCTGATCGTCTGCGCGTTGGCATTGGCGGCGCACAACCTGTATAGAAGCTGCGCAGCTGCCGAAGAAGCGTCCCATGTGGTTACGGTTTTGCAGCAGACCCGGCCAAACCCGGCGGAGCCTTCCGCCGCAGCGGTACCGGAACCGGAGGAGACATCCGAATCGCAGCCGACCCCGGCAATGCAGATGCCTGTGGTCCAGGTAGAAGGGCAGAATTACATTGGCCGATTGTCCATTCCCGTTCTGGAGCTGGAGCTTCCGGTAATAGAAGCCTGGGACTATTCTGCATTGCGGCTCGCGCCCTGCAGGTATGCCGGCTGCGTATATACCGATGATATGGTGATTGCAGCCCACAATTATGCCAGCCATTTTGGCCGGTTGAAGGAGCTTTCTGCCGGGGATACAGTATACTTCATGGATGTGGAAGACAATGTGTTTTCGTATACCGTAGAGGACCTGGAGCTGCTGAACCCCTATGATATTTCCCAGATGACCCAGGGAGACTGGGACTTAACCCTGTTTACTTGTACCCTGGACAGCCGTCAGCGGGTTACGATCCGGTGCCGCAGAGCGCCGTGAAAAAGCATGCCGCGCTTGCCGGACCGAAGCTTCTGTGCTACACTATAGAAAAAGGAGGCGGTCTGCATGGCAGTTTTGGCAGAGCTTTGGACAGAGAGAGGAAAAGATCGGGACGGTACACCCTGGGATGTCTATCCCAGGCCCGGCTTGCGCAGAGCTTCTTTCCGGAATCTCAATGGCCCCTGGGATTTTGCAATCGGGGAGCGGGGAAACTTTGACAGCACCATCCTGGTGCCGTTCCCGCCGGAGGCTCTGCTTTCCGGGGTTCATAAGAATATCCCGGATGGAACAAACCTGCGCTATCGCCGCCGGTTCGTTCTACCGGAGGGAGAGGGACGGATGCTGCTGCACTTCGGGGCTGTGGATCAGCACGCCCGGGTTTGGCTCAATGGGCAGCTGCTGGGGGAGCACTCCGGCGGCTATGATGGCTTTTCTTTCGACGTGACGGAATTTTTGCAGCCGGAAAATGAACTGCTGGTACAGACCCGGGACGATCTGCGGGACAAAACCATGCCCTACGGCAAGCAGCGCCGGGACAGGGGCGGTATGTGGTATACCCCTGTTTCCGGTATCTGGCAGACGGTATGGATGGAACGGGTTCCGGATGATTATATCCGGGAGCTCCATTTCTCCACAGAGGGGAATACCGTAAATCTGGAGCTGGTGGGCCCCAAGACGGGAACGCTGCACCTGAAAACACCGGAAGGGGAAATACAGGTGCCGATCCGGGAGAGTAAGGCTGCGCTGACGCTGTCAAACCCAAGACCCTGGTCCCCGGAGGACCCTTACCTCTATGAAGCGGTCGTCCAGGCGGGGCAGGACCGGGTGGAGAGCTACTTTGCATTCCGGACCCTGGACATCAAAACCGTAGACGGAAGGCCGCGGCTGTGTCTGAACGGCAAGCCCTATTTCTTCCATGGCGTTCTGGACCAGGGCTATTGGAGCGACGGTCTCTGGACACCGGCAGACCCCAAGTGCTTTGACGAAGACATCCTGGCCATGAAAAACCTGGGTTTCAATACCCTGCGCAAGCACATCAAGGTGGAGCCAGAGCTCTTCTATTATGCCTGCGATCGGCTTGGCATGGTGGTATTCCAGGACATGGTGAATAACGGAACCTACCATTATCTGCGGGATACCGTGCTGCCGACCCTGAACCTGGGAAAGCACCGCAGTGATGCAGGCCTTCACCGGGATCCGGAGACCCGGGAAAAGTTTCGGGAGAGCATGGAAAAGACGGTTCTGGCGCTGGAGCGGCACCCCTGCGTATGCTATTGGACGATCTTCAATGAGGGCTGGGGGCAGTTTGACAGCCAGAGCCAGTATGAAAGCCTGAAAGCTCTGGATAGCAGCCGCTTTGTGGACACGGCTTCCGGATGGTTTGCCTGTGCGGATAGCGACGTGAAGAGCCTGCACGTGTATTTCCGCCCGGTGCGGCTGAAGAGCAGCCGGAAGCCGCAGGTGGTCTCTGAGTTTGGCGGCTACACCTGGAAGGAACCGGGACATATTTTCAATCCGGAAAAAAGCTATGGCTATCGCAGCTTCCGGGATAAGCAGGCCTTTATGGATGCGCTGGAAATGCTCTATCGGGAGCAGATCCTTCCTGCCAAGAAGGAAGGACTCTGCGGAGCCATCTATACCCAGCTGTCCGATGTGGAGGATGAGCTCAACGGCCTGCTGACCTATGACCGGGCAGTGTGCAAGGTGGACCCTGCAAGAATGCGGGAGATTGGAAAGCTGCTTCAGGATTGAGAAAAAACAGCAGCGTCGGCGAAAGGAAATGCCGACGCTGCTGTTTTAATGATTTGTTTTATGCCTTCCCAGAAACATCCGAACCAGGCTGGAGATCAGGATGATGCTGGCGGCCATAATGCCGGTGACCTCGGCGGTGAACAGCCCCTGGGAGACAAAGCGGTCCATGGTGCCGTCCACGGCCTGCTGCATGGTATAGTACAGGCTTGCCCCGGGGATCAGGGGAACGATAGAAACCACCAGGTAGCAGATGGTTGGGTACTTCCGGACCCGGGCCATGATTTCGGAATACAGGGCGGAAAAGGCTGTGCCCACAAAGAAGGCGGTTCCGGGGGCAAATCCGGCGGAAAGGGTCAGGGCGTAGACTGCGTAGGCCGCAATGCCGCCCAGGGTACACAGGAGCATTCCGGGCCCGTGAATGTTGAAAAGAATGGAAAAGCCTGTGCAGCCCAGAAAAGCGCCGAAGCACAGAAGCCCCAGGCTGTGGGCGGCGGTCCCGGCAATTTCGGGCGGCCCCCAGAGCTGGATGGTCAGATTTCTGGCAGCGGCGGAACCCAGAGCCATGGATCCGGCAATCAGCAGGACCTGTACGCATTTGTGAATGCCGGAGCTGATATCCCCATAGATCATATCTCGCAGGGCATTGGTGAACACCAGCCCGGGAACCAGGATCATCATGCCGCCGATGATCACCGTATCGGCATTGGCCGCAATACCTGCTGCACCCAAGCCATAGGCCAGCAGGGACATGAGAAAGGAGGCGGCAAGGGTGCTGAATATGGGGTTCGTCTTCATGGCGCTGGCGAACCGATTGACAAAGGCAATCAAAATGCCGCCGAGACCGGCGAGCAGCGCATCCGTCGGGCGGCACCCGAAGAGCAGACCAAAGCCTCCGGCACCCAGAAAGTGCCCCAGTATTACGACCGGAAAGCTGTAGTACGGAACGGACGCACTGGTTTCCTCCAGCATTTTTGCAGCAATCTCCGGGGCCGGCGTTTCGGCGCAGAGCCGACGGCTCAGGGCGTTGAGCCGTTCTACGGCATCCAGATTGTTCCCATGAAACCCGATACGGCGCATCCGGGTAATGGGGGTGCGGTCAGCGGAGAGAATGCTGACGATCAGATAGTTGTTTGTCGCTGCAACTTCCGGCGACAGACCATAGGCGGTAAGGACCAGCCGCGCGCTGTCCTCTACCCGGTAGGTTTCTGCGCCGGAGATGGCCAGTTCATAGCCTAGGTCCGTTGCCAGATCCAGAAGAAGGTGCTCGTTCATCTTTTTTACTTCCGGGCGAAAATCACGCTGACGGTGTTGGGGCCGCAGTGGCAGGAAATGGTGCATCCGGCCACTGCTTCGTAGACAACGTCAAATTCGCCGCACTGGGACAGGGCCTCCTGGACGGCGACCATATAGGCGGGGTCTACTTCCGTGTGGACCAGAATCAATTTGCTGCGGTCAATATCCTCCCGGCCTAAGAGGCGTTCCTTGATATAGTTTGCAAGGCATTTGTCATAGTGCCCCCGGTATTTTTTGCCCACGCTCATTTTACCGTCCCGCAGCTCAATGCAGGGCTTCAGGTTCAGAAGATTTGCGCCCAGGGCCGTTACCATGGAGCAGCGGCTGCCCTTGGCCAGATAATCCAGGCGGTCCAGCAGGAAGCTGGTTTCGATTTTGGGGATATAGTCTTCCAGCTGCCGGACGATCTCGTCCAGATCCTGTTCCGTCTCGGCCAGCTCGCAGGCCTTCAGCACCAGCAGCCCCTGCCCGCAGCACAGATTCTGAGAATCCACAATGCGCACGTTGGGGAATTTCTGAGCGGCAATCAGAGCATTCTGGCAGGAGGAGGAAAATCCGGAGCCCAGGTTGATGTGGATGATCCCGTCGTATTCTCCTGCATATTTTGAAAACAGCTCCTGATATACGGCGGCACTTCTGGCGGCGGTGGAGCAGATACTTCCACCCTGGGCAACGTGCCGGAAAATATCCGTGGGGGTGATGGTCACATTATCCAGAAATTCTTCCTCTTCCTTCATGACAATCAGGGGAACCAGATCAATGTCGTATTTTTCCAGAAGGGAGGCGGGAAGGTCGCAGGTAGAGTCGGAAGTAACTTTGATTTTCATGGTGATTCCTTTCCAATTCAGGGTGAATAGCAAAGAATAAGCATCTGAAACACTGGCCAGGTTTCAAAAGTGCCTCTTGTTTTCTTCGAAACATATGGTAGAATAGTACCATACCAGGCGGGTGGTGTCAATCCCTTTCCGCCGGGAAATCACTTCCCAAAATGGGAATATAACAGGAGGAATCCCCTATGACGGTTATTCACGCTGAGGGTATGATGTGCAATCATTGCAAGGCGCGGGTGGAAAAGGCCTGCCTGGCTGTGCCGGGAACCACCAAGGCAGAGGTAAACCTTGCAGAGAAGTCCGTGACCCTGGAGGGAACTGCAGCAGAGGCGGCCTGGAAGAAGGCCATTGCCGACGCGGGCTATCAGGTTGTGGAGTAAGCCTATGCGGACGGAGTTTACCATTCCTTCCAATGGAGCAGGTCAGCTCCACTGCTGCCGCTGGACCCCGGAGGGACAGCCCAAGGCAGTGCTCCAAATCGTCCACGGCATTGCGGAATATATTGAGCGTTACGATGAATTTGCATCCTATCTCAATGGCCTGGGCTATCTGGTGGTGGCAGAGGACCATATGGGCCACGGCGGAACCGTAGGGGACCAGGGTACCCAGGGCTATTTTGACGGCGGCTGGTTTACGGCGGTCAGCGACAGCTATTCTCTGCTGCAAAAGACCAAGGCCGAAAACCCCGATATTCCCTATGTCCTCTTTGGCCACTCCATGGGGTCCTTCATGACGAGAACCATTCTGGAGGTTTACCCGGGCAGCGGCATTGCTGCGGTGGTCATCTGCGGCACGGGGTGGCAGCCCAGGGCGATCCTGCCCGGGGCCATCGGCATCTGCCAGATGGCCTGCAAAAAGGTGGGGGAGAAGAATCCCAGCGAGACTCTGCAGAATATGGTCTTTGGCGGCTACAATAAGCGGGTGGAGCACCCCAGAACGGAATATGACTGGCTGACCCGGGATGAGGAAATCGTGGATGCCTATATTGCCCACCCCAGCTGCGGCTTCACAGCGACGACGGGCCTGCTGCGGGATATGCTGACCGGTATTCGCTTCATTGAGCAGAAGCAGAACCTTGCCAAAATGGACAAGGATTTGCCGGTGCTGTTCATTGCCGGAGAGGACGACCCTGTGGGCAATTACGGAAAGGGGGTCCGGAAGGCTGCCGAGGAATTCCAAAAGGCGGGCATGAAGGACGTAACCTGCCATCTGTTCCCCAAGGGGCGGCATGAAATTCTCAATGAGACAAACCGCCGGGAGATTTTTGACTTCACCGCCGATTGGCTGCAAAAGAAACTGAAATAAAAAACGTGGCCCTGCACATAATATCCGTTTTATTGGACTAATTACATGGTATCTTATAGCCATGAAATCCAAAAGGACGGTGAATGGTTATGTATTCCATCCGATATGTGCAGGGCCATGTTCAAGTGTATGATGCAAAGGGCAAATTCCTGTTTTCCGCAGATACCGAGCGGGAGGCCAGGGAAGAATTGGAGGAATATGCGTAATCTTCGTTTGGATATCTGTTACGACGGCACCCGCTATCGTGGTTGGCAGCGGCTCACCGGGGTGGAGGGCACCATCCAGGGCAAGCTGGAAACGGTGCTCAGCCGCATCCTGGAGGAGCCCATTGAGGTCTCCGGCAGCGGCCGCACCGATGCAGGCGTCCACGCGGCGCACCAGATCGCCAATTTTCACTGCCAGAATCCCATGCCTGCGGAGAAGATCCTGGAGCAGCTTCGCAGGTATCTGCCGGAGGACATTGGCATATATTCCTGTGAGGAGGCAGCGCCCCGATTCCATGCCCGGCTGAATGCTGCGGGGAAGACCTACCGCTACCGGATCTGGAACAGTGAGGAGCCCTGCGTTTTCCTGCGCCGGTATGTCTGGTGTATGCCGGAAAAGCTGGATGTGGAGGCCATGAACCGGGCGGCGGAAAAGCTTCTGGGAGAGCATGACTTCTCTGCCTTTTGCGGCAATCGAAAAATGAAAAAATCCACCGTCCGCCGTATTGATGCGCTGAAAATCACACGCCGGGGCAATGAGCTGCAAATCACCGTGACGGGAGACGGCTTTCTATATAATATGGTAAGAATTCTGGTGGGAACGCTGGTGGAGGTCGGCCAGAGTCGGAGAAGCCCGGAGAGTATCCCGGCGCTGTTCGGCGCGCCCAGAGAGCAGGCCGGTTTCCTGGCGCCGCCCCAGGGGCTGTGTCTGATGGAGGTAACCTATTGAACATTCAGATATTCGGAAAGAACAAATGCTTCGATACCAAGAAGGCAGAGCGCTACTTTAAGGAGCGGCGCATTCCTTTTCAGTCCATTGACCTGAAGCGCTATGGAATGTCCGGAAAGGAATTCGACAGCGTCCTGCGGGCCGTAGGTGGTATCGATCAGCTCATCGACTGGGAAAACAAATCCCAGGAGGTGACCAATATGAAATATATGTCCGATGAAAGAGCAAAAGAGGATAAGGTTTTTGATGATCCCTGTCTGATGAAAACCCCTGTAGTCCGCAACGGAAAACGGGCGACAGTTGGCTTTTGCCCGGAAATATGGGCGACATGGGAATAAAAAACAGGATTACGAAAGCAGCAGTTACCGAAAAGGTACTGCTGCTTTTTGAAATTTGAAATGAAAATTGAAAAGATAGTTCTTGCGAAATGAGCAAAAGCGTGGTATGCTAAGGAGGTATCATGACATCTTGGCTGAATCGGCTGTACGCCCTCCTCTGGGGGCCTCCGGCGGTGATTTTCATGGTGGGTGCAGGTTCTTTCCTGAGCTTGCGTTTAGGGCTCCCACAGGTGATCCTTTTCCCAAGAGCTCTGCGCAGCCTGACGGCCAGGGAAAAGAAAGCCGGAGCGGTTACCCCCTTCCAGGCCCTCTGCACAGCTCTGGCGGCTACCGTCGGGACGGGAAATATCATCGGTGTCAGCGGTGCCATCTGCCTGGGCGGCCCCGGTGCCGTATTCTGGATGTGGCTGTGCGGCTTTGTGGGCATGGCAACAAAGTTTGCAGAGGTGACGTTGGCCGGGCACTACCGGGTTCTGTCCGGTGGAGAACTGGTTGGCGGGCCCATGTACATGATTCAAAGGGGATTGCCCAGAAAATGGCATTTCCTGGCCTACCTCTACAGTGCCTTCGGCGTTGTTGCGGCCTTTGGCGTGGGCAATGCCACGCAGGTAAATGCCGTTGTCTCCGGCGTGAATGGGATCCTTGCCGCTTTTGGCAGAGAAGAAAGCCTTTTCGGAAATCTGGCAGTTGGTTTTTTGATGGCCGCGGCAGTTGGGGCAGTGCTCTTTGGCGGCGTCCGGCGCATCGGTGCGGCGGCGGAGCGGCTGGTTCCGGCGGTTTCCGCCGGGTATATTCTGCTGTGCCTTTGGGTTCTGGTGCGCTGCCGGCAGCGTATTCTTCCGGCCTTTGCCGCCATCGTTACCGGCGCGTTTTCTCCCAGAGCTGTCACTGGCGGGCTCATCGGCTCTGCCTTTGTGAGCCTGCGCACCGGCTGTGCCCGGGGCATCTTCACCAACGAGGCCGGCATGGGCACGGCCTCCATGGCCTATGCGGCAGCGCAGGATGCCAATCCGGCTGAGCTGGGGCTGCTGGGCCTCATAGAGGTCTTTGCGGACACGATTGTCATCTGCTCGCTCACTGCCTTGGCGGTGCTGACCAGCGGCATAACCATTCCCTATGGGGTGGATGCAGGCGGCGTGCTGCCCTTTCAGGTGTTTTCCACGGTATGCGGAGGCTGGGCCTCAGCGGCACTGACATTCTTTCTGTGCGTTTTCGCCTTTGCCACGGTGCTGGGCTGGGGACTCTATGGGGCGCGCTGCGGCCAATTCCTGTTTGGCCCCGGCTTCTGGAAGAAATTTGTGTGGATGCAGATGGGCGGGGTCCTTCTGGGGGCGGTGCTGCAAACCCAAACCCTTTGGCTTGCGGCCGAGATCGTCAACGGCCTTATGGCAGTGCCCAATCTGATTGCCCTTATCGCGCTGAGCCCGGAGCTGGCCCGGCTGGTCCGGGAATACAAAAAGAAATCATAAAGAGAATGTAAAGAAGGGATTGCTTCTTTGCAGCCTCTATGGAGGAATACATATGCAGATATCCATCAATGCCAATCGCTGCGAACCCTCACCCATGCGGAAATTCCATCCCCTGGCCGTGGCTGCCGAGCAGCGGGGAAAGAAAATCTATCATCTGAACATTGGCCAGCCGGACATTGCAACCCCCAGCGCCTATTTTGAGGCGGTGCGGAAATACGATCCCCAAACGCTGGCCTACGATGCCTCTCCCGGAAATCCGGAGCTCATCCGGGCTGTGCAGAATTACTATGCCGGATTGGGCGTTGACCTGGAGCCCCGGGATATCCTCATTACCACCGGCGGCAGCGAGGCGCTGCTTCTGACCTGTCTGAGCATTCTCGACCCCTATACGGAGGTCATCATCCCTGAGCCCTATTACCCCAACTACACCACCTTTGTCCATGCTGCAGGCGGTGTCATCCGGGCCTTGCCCACGAATCCCTGGGAGGGCTACCACTATGCCAAGCGGGAGCGGATCGAAAGCCTGATTACCAAGAATACCCGAGCAATTCTCATCACCAATCCGGGCAACCCCACCGGCGTTGTCCTGGACAGAGAGGAAATGCGCATGATTGCGGACATCGCCAAGGAGCACGACCTGTTCCTCATCTGCGATGAGGTCTACCGGGAATTCTGTTATGACGAAGAATTCGGTGTGCCCACCATGGCCCGCTTCCATGATATTGATGACAATCTGGTCATTATTGACTCCGTGTCCAAGCGGTTTTCCGCCTGCGGCGCTCGGGTGGGCTGTGTTGTCACCAAGAATCCGGAGCTGCAGAGTGCCTTGCTGAAATTCTGCCAGTCCCGTCTTTCTGTGGCGACCATCGATCAGATCGGTGCCGCGGCTCTGTATAGTGTGGACCCCAGCTTCTTCCGCCAGTGCAAGGAGGAGTACCGCATCCGCCGGGATACGGTGATCTCCCGGCTGCGCCAGATTCCCGGCGTGGTGGTAGAGGAGCCGATGGGTGCCTTCTACGTCATGGCCAGCCTGCCGGTGGACGATGCAGACCGGTTCCAGCACTGGCTGCTGGACTGCTTTGACGACAAGGGGGACACGGTCATGTTTGCCCCCGGTGCACCCTTTTATGAGACCCCCGGCAAGGGCATTAACGAGGTGCGGATTGCCTATGTGCTCAAGCAGGAGGATCTGGCCCGGGCCATGGATGTTCTGGCCAAGGGAATCGCCCGCTACCAGCGGGAGGTCATGAATGTGGTTGCCCCCACGCTGGGATAAAAACGGTCGGGAAAGCCACAGATCGCTTTCCCGACAAATTATTGCCGATCAAAGACGCAGGCGCAGTTCCAACCGAACTGCGCCTGCAATCTTTCATAAACGTATTTTGTCAGTTTTCCGGCACGCTGCCATCCAGGGAGAGATGATTTCTCTGCAAGGCCTTGCGGATGGCCAGGAACAGAATGGGGGCGAAGATGATGGCTACAACGGCATTGAACACCGTTGCGGGGAGCTTGGCAACGACATCTACCGCTGCAGCGGCGGGCTCCCAGCCCTTGAGGTAGATACCCTTGATGTAGCTCTTGAGCAGATAGGCCAGGGCATAGGCAACGGCACCGGCGGCAGAGCCGAGGACTGCCTTTCCGTAGCCGCCCTCTTTCTTTCCGGCCCGGAAGATCAGGCCGGGGAGCAGACCGTAAATGCCCTTCATCAGGAAGGTCAGCCATGCCTCGGAGATATAGATAGGGTCAAACATATCAAAAATGGCGGAGCCAAGACCGGCGGCCAGACCACCCAGCCAGGGGCCAAGCAGCAGGCCGGACAGGGCGCAGAAGATATTTCCCAGATGGAATGAGGTGGTGCTGCCAACGGCGATGGGCAGCCGGACCCGCAGCGCGGAGCCCACAAAGACCAGGGCAGCCATCAGAGCGGTGAAGACGATTTTTCTTGTAGAGAGCTTTCTTTTCTTTTCCATTTTTCTTTCCTCCCGAAATCGGATGCTGCCATTATAGCAGCATCTGGCCACAAAAAAAGTATCAGAATCATTATGAAAAATAGGGCCAGACAAATTCAAATTGATAAAGAAAAAGGCGGGAATGGGGTATACAGATTTTGCAAAAGGTGTTATAATAGAAAACAAAGGGATAAGCCCTGCTCCAATTGCAAATTTGTACAGAAGAAAGGGATTTTTATCATGAGACTGATTTGCGCCAAGGATTACGAGGACGTCAGCCGTAAGGCTGCCAATATCATTGCTGCTCAGATTCAGCTGAAGCCCGACTGCGTTCTGGGCCTGGCTACCGGCAGCAGCCCCATCGGTACCTACAAGCAGCTGATTGCCAAGTACGAGAGCGGCGATCTGGACTTCTCCAAGGTCAGAACCGTCAACCTGGACGAGTATGTGGGCCTGACCAAGGACCACGACCAGAGCTACGCTTACTTTATGCGTACCAACCTCTTCGACCATGTGAACATCGATCAGGCCAACTGCAACATCCCCAACGGCATGAACCCCGATGCTGAGGCCGAGTGCGCCCGCTATGATGCCGTGATCGATTCCTTCGGCGGCGCGGACCTGCAGCTGCTGGGCCTGGGACCCAACGGCCACATCGGCTTTAACGAGCCCTCCGATTCCTTCGTTAAGAACACCAACAAGGTCAAGCTGACCGACTCCACCATCGATGCCAACCAGCGCTTCTTCGAAAAGCGGGAAGATGTCCCCACCCATGCCTACACCATGGGCATCGGCGGCATTATGAAGGCAAAGCGGGTTCTGCTGGTGGTCAACGGTGCCAACAAGGCCCAGGCCGTGAAGGACTGCTTCTTCGGACCCATCAAGCCCCAGGCTCCCGGCTCCATCCTGCAGCTGCATCCCGATTTCACTCTGGTTGCCGACGAGGCTGCCCTGTCCCTGGTGAAGGACCTGCTGTAATTCCTCTGTATCTGCACTTTAAGCCCCTTGCCGATTCGGCAAGGGGCAATTTGCATATTTCAGGCTTCGGCTTCTGCTTGCGGTGCGTCCTCTGCGTGCTCGCCTTTGCCGATGGTCATAATATCGTAAGGCGTGGTCTGATAGACGAAGTAATTCAGCCAGTTGGAGAAGAGCAAATTGGCGTGGCCCCTCCAGCGCACCATGGGGGGCTGGGTGTCGTCGTTGTTGGGGTAGTAGTGGGCGGGTACCTGAATGGGGAGACCCTGGTTTTTGTCCCGCAGGTATTCGCGCTCCAGGGTGTCCGGGTCGTATTCCGCGTGGCCGGTGATGAAAATCTGGCGGCCCCCCTTGGTCATGACCGCGTAAACCCCCGCCTCCTGGGAAGAGGCCAGGATTCGCAGCTCCGGATGTGCCTCGATATCCTCCCGGTAGACGGTGGTGTGCCGGGAGTGAGGCGCATAGAAGGTATCGTCGAAGCCCCGCAGCAGAATGGCCTTCTTGTAGTCTGCCTGATGGGGGAACACGCCAAAGAGCTTCTGTGGCAGGGGGTGCTTTCGGATGCCGTAGTGGTAGTAAAGTCCTGCCTGGGCTCCCCAGCAGATATGGAAGGTGGAGTGCACATGGGTCTTGCTCCACTCCATGATTTCGCACAGCTCCGGCCAGTAGTCCACCTCTTCAAAGGGCAGCTGCTCCACAGGGGCTCCGGTGATGACCATGCCATCGAATTTCCGGTCCTTCACTTCGTCAAAGGTCTTGTAAAAGGACAGCAGATGCTCCTGGGGGGTGTTCTTGGCGGTGTGGGAGGTGGTGTGGATCAGCTCCAAATGGACCTGCAGGGGCGTATTGCCCAAAAGTCTGCTGAGCTGGGTTTCCGTGACGATTTTGGTGGGCATCAGGTTCAGCAGTAAAATTTCCAGAGGCCGGATATCCTGCCGGGCAGCCCGATTCTGGGGCATGACAAAAATATTCTCCTGCTGCAAAACACCTGCAGCAGGCAGATCATTGGGGATTTGAATGGGCATGGGTTTCCTCCTGGGTGATTCTCTTTGGGACAGTATACCATAAACTGTCCCCAAAATCCAGTGCTGTAAGAGATGGCTTTGAATACAAAATAATCGATACAAAAATTTTGAAAAAAGTTTCCAAAAGCGAAGAATTTGAAGTGAAAATATTTTCTTTTTGAACGATTGAAACGGAAAATAAGATGTGGTATAATACGCCAGAATCGAGATATCTAAAAAACAATAAAAGAAAGCGAGCGATGCTTTATGCGGAAAACGAAGATTATCTGCACCATCGGTCCGGCTTCTGAAAATGCTGAGACCCTGAAAAAAATGTGCCAGGCCGGTATGAATGTGGCCCGGCTGAACTTCTCCCATGGCACCCATGAGGAGCAGCAGAACAAAATCAATCTGATCAAACAGGTGCGCAAGGAGCTGGGTCTGCCTCTGGCAATCATGCTGGATACCAAGGGCCCCGAGTACCGCATCCGCACCTTTAAGGACGGCAAGGTCACGGTTTCCGCCGGTGATACCTTCACCTTTACGGTGGATGAGGTAGAGGGCGACGAGACCCGCGTTTCCGTGAATTATAAAGGCCTTGTGAAGGACCTGTCCGTGGGGGACCGGGTCCTGGTCAACAATGGCCTGGTGGTCTTCGAGGTAGAGAAGCTCCAGGGCAGCGATGCCATCTGCAAGTGCATTGTAGGCGGTGAGCTTTCCAACCGCAAGAGCATGTCCTTCCCCAATAAGGTTATGACCGGCCCCTTCCTCAGTGAAGCGGACAAGGCAGACCTGCTCTTTGGCATCCAGAACGATGTGGACTTCGTGGCCGCCTCCTTCGTTTCCAACAAGCAGAATGTGCTGGATATGCGGAAGTTCCTGGACGACAACGGCGGCAGCCAGATCGAGATCATTGCCAAGATCGAGAATCGGTCCGGCGTGGACAATATAGAGGAAATCTGCGAGGCCTGCGAGGGCATTATGGTGGCCAGAGGTGACCTGGGCGTGGAGATCCCCTTCGTGGAGCTGCCCGCCATCCAGAAGCGCCTGATTCATAAGTGCCGTCTGCTTGGCAAGCGGGTCATTACCGCCACCGAGATGCTGGAGTCTATGATCCAGAATCCCCGGCCCACCAGAGCCGAGATTTCCGATGTGGCCAATGCCGTGTATGATGGAACTTCTGCCATTATGCTCTCCGGCGAGTCTGCCGCGGGCAAGTACCCCGTAGAGGCCGTGGCAACTATGGCCCAGATCGCGGAATTCACCGAGCAGCACACCAGCTATAAAGAGCGGTTCTATAAGAACGACTTCCGCATCAACAACAACCTGGATGCCATTTCCCATGCCACCTGTGCCATGGCGATTGATGTGAACGCCAAGGCTATTGTGGTCTGTTCCGTCTCCGGAAAGACTGCCCGGATGGTCAGCCGCTTCCGCTGCCCCACGGATATTGTGGGTATGACCGTGGACGAGAAGGCCTGGAGAAAGCTGAACCTGAGCTGGGGCGTTACCCCTGTGCTTGCCAGTGAGTTCAGCTCTATGGATGTCATGTTCTACTACGGTCTGGAGAACGCCAAGAAGTACATGCATCTCCAGAGCGGTGATTGCGTGGTCATTACCGGCGGCCCCATCAACGGCAAGACAGGAAACACCAACACCATCAAGGTTGAGACCGTCTGATCCTGCCAAAGCCTCCGGTTCGTGATATGTACCCCCAATTCCGGACGCCCCGGAATTGGGGGTATTTTCATGAAGTGCAGCTGCAGTACATAAAGCATCCTGAGCGTTATTTGCCCAGGATGGAATGGAAAAGCTGGTTTTCCTTTTGACAGTGTGCTATAATGTAGAAAAATGAAAACAAAGGAGAAAAGACTATGCCTTGCACAACCATTCTTGTAGGCAGAAACGCCAGCAATGACGGCTCTACCATGATCGCCAGAACGGATGACGGTTACTTTGACGTGAAAAAGCTGGTAACGGTGGACCCTAAAAAGCAGCCCCGCACATATAAAAGCGTCATCGGCCATCTGACCGTCGAGCTGCCGGAGAACCCCATGCGCTATACCACCTGCCCCAATGTGAACCGGTCCGAGGGTATTTGGGCCGCAACGGGCATCAACGAGGCCAACGTGGGTATGACCGCTACGGAGACCATCACGACAAATCCCAGAGTTCTGGGAGCGGACCCTATGGTGGAGTACCGGAAGGCCAAGAGCCGCCGGGAGAAGGATGTTCCCGGAGGAATCGGCGAGGAGGACCTGGTGGTTCTGGTGCTGCCCTATATCCATTCTGCCCGGGAGGGCGTTGTGCGGCTGGGAAAGCTCCTGGAGCAGTACGGTACTTATGAGTCCAATGGCATTGCCTTCAACGATGACAAAGAGGTCTGGTGGATGGAGACCATCGGCGGTCACCACTGGATTGCCCGCCGGGTGGCGGACGATGAATGCGTCATTATGCCCAACCAATTCGGATTGGATCGTTTTGATTTTGCGGATGCCTTTGGCGAGGGCAGGGAAAACCTGTGTTCCGGGGATCTGAAGACCTTCATTGCGGAGAACCACCTGGACACCGGCAACGATGGCGTGTTCAATCCCCGGAACTGCTTCGGCTCCCATACGGATTCCGACCATGTTTACAATACCCCCCGGGCCTGGTTTATGGGAAAGATGCTCTGTCCCACCCGCTACCGCTGGGAAGGGGAGAATGCGGATTTTACGCCCACCAGTGACAACATCCCCTGGTCCTTCGTGCCGGAGCGCAAGGTGACGGTGGAGGATGTGAAGTACATTCTCTCTTCCTACTATCAGGGTACACCCTATAACCCCTATGCCAAGGCAGAGGACCCCAGAAAGGGCATTTACCGGCCCATTGGCATTAACCGCACCGGTGTGATGGCCATTTGCCAGATTCGCAATGGGGTGCCGGAAAAGGCCAAGGGCATTGAGTGGATTTGCTTCGGCTCTACCAGCTTCAACACGGTGCTGCCGGTGTATACCCAGGTGTCCCGCCTGCCCAAATACCTGACGGATGTGACCGAGGACGTGTCCACAGATAACTTCTATTGGAACAGCCGCCTAATCAATGCCCTGACCGATGCCCACTATGGCACGGCCATCGTCCATGTGGAGCGCTATCAGGCAGCCGTTGTCAGCAAGGCCCGGGCACTGCTGCGGGAGTATGATGGGCGCCTGGCGGAAACAGAAGATGACACTCTTCTGGAGCGGGCCAATGAAGCGCTCTGCACCATGGCAGAGCAGGAGACGACCAAGACCCTGAATAAGGTCCTCCTGGCGGCCAGCCAGGGCATGAAGAACGGCTACAGCAGGGGCGATAACTGATCGGGGAGAAGCGGAACAAAAGCCGCAAGTGAAATAAGATGGAGCTGCAAAGCGATATGCCTTGCAGCTCCTTTTTATAGCGGCTTATATCCGTTTCCCGTGGGTGGTCTGGTTCAGAACCGAGGTGGTGATGGAGACGAAATCCCGGATGTATTTCTTTGTGTTTTCGTCGTTGCGGTAGCAGGCGTAAAAGTGGCGATGGTTTTCGTAGTCCTTCAGGGGATAGAAGGCACCGCCGGAATTGAAGACAAATTCGTCGGCATAGACGTCCGGCAGGACCATGCAGGCACCGCTTTTCAGCGCCACCCGGCGGGCAACCTCCAGGGAAGAGGTCTCCAGGAGAATCATCGGGCGGATGTTATACCGCCGGAACAGGCGGTCCTGAATGATGCGGGAGGAATGGGAGGTGTCCAGGGACACGAAGGCCTCTTTTTCCACCATTTCCAGGCTGATGGGCGTTCCGGAAGGGACCAGCTGGGCCAGCTGGCTGTCTTTTCCGGCCAGAATGCCAATGGATTCCTTTTCAATGAGCTCATAGGCAATGTTGGCCTCGTTGGCTTCCAGGGCGGCCAGGGCCAGATCGATCTGCCCCTTTTGCAGCAGCCCTTCCAGACTGGCAGAGGCGGCCTCCGTAAGCTCGATGGTCACATTGGGGTAGGCCTTGGTGAAAATGGGGATCACATCCGGCAGCACCTGCATGGCCCGGGTAATGCTGATGCCCAGCCGCAGGCGGCCGCCGTCATCCCGGCGGATGCTTTCAATTTCTTCCTTCAGCCGGGTTTCAATGTCCAGCATGGCCTCTACGGCCTTCAGATAGCGCTCACCGGCATAAGTCAGGTGGAAAGGGGAGGTGCTGCGGTCAAACAAAGGCGTTCCAACCTCGTCTTCGATTTGCCGCAGGGTTTGGCTCAGGGAGGGCTGGCTGATATAAAGCTGCTTGGCCGCAGCAGTGATGGTTCCGTATTGCGCAATGGTTTTGAAATACAGGGCTTGTTTCATGTTCATAGAAAAATCACCACTTTTTTACAGCATATTCACGAATCCTATGGGCGCGAATCAATATTGATTATAAGGAATTTTTTATAGATGTCAAGGCTTATTGTCGGAATATTCGACAGAAATTATACTTAAATAAACAATTAAGTATTTGAAATTGGAATTCCTCTATGGTATCTTATTGTCATCAAAAATGAAAAAACATAGGGAGGATCAACATGGAAATTCTGAAATCTGCCGCAGCAGGCACTTTGGAATCCAGCGATGCCATGGTCACCGTGGAGCCCGGTGAAGACGGCATTGAGCTGGAGCTTTCCAGCAGCGTTATGAATCAGTATGGCCGCCAGATCAAGGCCACGATCCTGGAGACCCTGGACCGTCTGGAAGTTAAGAATGCTCGCGTGACCGTTGTGGACAAGGGCGCTTTGGACTGCACATTGAAGGCCCGCGTAGAGTGCGCCGTGTTCCGCAGCTGCGATGCATCCAGCGCAAACATTCCCTGGGGAGGTGCCATCAGATGATCAGAAGACCCAAGCCCGAACGGTTCCGCCTGCGCAGAACCATGATGTTCATGAACGCTCAGAAGCCCGGCCTGATCAAGGATGCCTACATCTATGGCTGCGACTCCATTATGCTGGACCTGGAGGATGCCGTTGCAGAGAACCAGAAGGATGCTGCCCGTTTCTCCCTGTACCATGCTCTGACCACCATTGACTATGGCAATACCGAGGTCATCGTCCGAATCAACGGCCTGGATACTCCCCATTGGCAGGAAGACATCCGCGTCTGTGTGGCCGGTGGCGCCGACGGTATCCGGATCGCCAAGTGCGAAAGCGCACAGGATGTGCACACGGTGGAGGCAGCCGTGGAGGCGGCCGAGCGTGAATTCGGCGTGGAAGTCGGCAGGACCCTGCTGATGGCTGCTCTGGAAAGCCCCAAGGGCATCCTGAATGCCTATGAGATCTGCTCCGCCTCCGACCGGATGCTGGGCGTCGCCATTTCCGGCGGCGATTTCCGCAAGTGCATGCAGACCAAGTTCACCCCCGACGGTGTGGATATGATGGTAGCCCGGGGCCAGATGCTGCTGGCTGCCCGTGCAGCCGGGATCCAGTGCTTCGATACGGTGTTTACCGACCTGGACGACAACGAAGGCTTCAAGGCAGAGGTCCTGCAGAACAAGGCTATGGGTTTTGACGGCAAGAGCCTGATCAACCCCAAGCAGATTCGTCTGGTCCATGAGGTTTTTGCACCCACTGAAAAGGAAGTCAAGCAGGCTGAGGCTGTTGTCCGTGCATTTAAGGAGCAGTCCGCCGCCGGTGTCGGCGTGTTCACCGTCAACGGCAAGATGATCGATGTGGCCTTCATTCCCGGCGCTGAGCGCACGCTGCGTCTGGCAAAGGCCTGCGGTATGTATGAGGGGGATCTGGTATGATTAACGCAGTAGGCAGAGATATTCCCGAAGCGCTGCTGGTAAACGGCAAGGAAGTTTACCAGGGCAAGAATTATATGGACGGCAAGTACCTCCAGAAGGCTGCCCCCAAGACGCGCCGGTTTGAAAAGCCCCAGGAGAGCAAGATCGTCGCTACCCTGGTGGACGCACTCAAGCAGTGTGGCGCCAAGGACGGCATGACCTTCTCCTTCCACCACCATCTGCGTGACGGCGACTATGTGGTCAACATGGTTATGAAGGCCGCCATCGAGGAGCTGGGCCTGAAGGACCTGACCATTGCCGCTACCTCTCTGGGCAGCGCCCATGATCCCATCGCCGATTATATTGAAGAGGGCAAGGTCATCGGCATTCAGACCTCCGGCATCCGTGGCCGGATGGGTGAGGTGGTTTCCGCCGGTAAGCTGAAGACCCCTGCAATTATCCGTTCCCATGGCGGCCGTCCCCGTGCCATCGAGGCAGGAGAGGTCCACATCGACATCGCTTTCGTCGCTGCTCCTACCTCTGACTGCGTGGGCAACTGCCGGGGTATCGGCGGCAAGTCCAACTGCGGCTCCATGGGCTATGCCATGACCGACGCCAAGTATGCCGACCATGTGGTGGTCGTTACCGACTGCCTGGTCGACTTCCCCAATATGCCCGCTTCCGTGGAAGCCATCGATGTGGATGCCGTTGTGGTGGTCGATTCCATCGGCAACCCCAAGAAGATCGCCTCTGCCGCTGCCCGCATCAGCCAGAACCCCCGGGATCTGATGATGGCCGAGAATGTGGCCAAGGTTATTGCCTCCACCCCCTATTTCAAGGACGGCTTCTCCTTCCAGACCGGTGTCGGCGGCCCCTCTCTGGCGGCCAACCTGTTCCTGGAGAAGTACATGGACGAGCGCAACATCAAAATGGGCTGGGCCATCGGCGGCATCTGCGGCCCCATGGTGGAGCTGCTGAAGAAGGGCAAGGTTGGAAAGGTGATTGACGTTCAGGACTTCGACCTGGATGCCGTGAACTCCATCAACCAGACCCCCAACCACTTTGAGATGTCCGCTTCTCAGTACGCCAACCCCGCCAATAAGGGCGCTTTCGTCAACAAGCTGGACTTCGTGGTCCTGGCTGCCCTGGAAATCGACACCGGCTTTAATGTCAACGTTCTGACCGGTTCCGACGGTGTGCTTCGCGGCGCGCCCGGCGGTCACCCCGATACCGCTGCCGGTTCCAAGGTCTGCATTATTGTCACTCCCTTGACCCGCGGCCGCATGGCTACCGTCTGTGAGAAGGTTGTTACCGTCACCACTCCCGGCGATTGTGTGGATGTGCTGGTTACCGATTACGGCATTGCTGTGAACCCCCTGCGCCCCGACCTCATCGAGTGCCTGGACAACGCCGGTATCCCCCATGTCTCCATTGAGAGCCTGAAGGAGAAGGCCTATTCCCTGGTGGGCCGTCCTGACGACCTGGAGTGGGAGGACAAGGTGGTTGCCGTTCTGGAAGCCCGCGACGGCACCATTCTGGACGTGGTCCGCAAGATCAAGCCCCTGTCCCTGTAAGGACATTCAGGGGGACTGAAAAATGTCCCCCTTTTTGTTATGAATTCCCAGCAGTTTTTGAACCGTAATATAGAAAGGAATTTCGAGAATGAGTGATACCATCGTTGGTCTGCTTGGACTGGTAACCATCGTTGCAATCGTTGTTACCCTGTTCAAGAGCAAGACCCAGCCCGCTATCGCGTTTATTGTCTTCCCCTCCATCCTGGGCCTGATTCTGGTCCTGGGCGGCCGCTTTACCTTTGACAACCTGGCAGCTATGATCAAGGCCGGCTTTAACTCCACTGCGCCTACCGCTGCCCTGTTCGTTTTCTCCGTGCTGTACTTCGGCATTATGACCGATGCCGGCATGTTTGATGTGATCATCGGCAAGCTGATGAAGCTCATTGGCAACAATGTCATCGGCGTGTGCGTCATGACCTGTGTCATTGCCCTGATCGGCCACCTGGACGGCGGCGGCGCTTCCACCTTCTGCATCGTGGTTCCCGCTATGCTGCCCATCTACAAGAAGATGAACATGCGTCCCACCAGCCTGCTGCGGATTGCCGTGCTGGCTATGGGCGTTCTGAACCTGATGCCCTGGGCCGGTCCCACCATGCGTGCCGCTACCGTGCTGGGCATGGAAGCAGGTCAGCTGTGGAACACCATCATCCCCATCCAGATCTTCGGTATCGTCCTGGCCCTGGCCCACTCCGTGCTGACCGGCTTCCAGGAGAAGAAGCGCGGTGCAGGCCTGCCCGCCGGTGCTACCCTGGACATTGCTGAGAGCAAGTCCGAGGAGGAGAAGGAGCTGTCCCGTCCCAAGCTGTTCTGGTTCAACCTGCTGCTGACCATCGCTGTCATCGCCATGCTGATCTGGGATGTGTTCGCCTCCTATGTTCCCTTCATGCTGGGCGTTTCCATCGCTCTGTTCGTGAACTACGGCTTCACCGCCAAGATGCACAAGAAGATCATCAACCTGCACGCCGGTCCCGCTCTGATGATGTGCTCCACCCTGATGGGTGCTGCTGTCCTGATGGGCGTTCTGACTACCTCCTTCATTGTGAAGGACGGCGCTCTGACTGCCGCCAGCGTGAAGGCTATGGAAGTTGACGTGCCCAGCGTTGTTCGCTGCCTGGCCGGCATCATCGAGTCCATTCTGCCTGCTGCCATTGGTCAGCACTTGCCTCTGGTTATCGGCATTCTGTCCGTGCCTCTGGCTCTGGCCTTCGATACCGACTCCTACTTCTTCGGTATGCTGCCTGTCATCATCGCCATTGGCCAGAGCTTCGGCGTAGAGGCCCTGCCCATCGCTGTGGCTATGGTCGTCTGCCGGAACTGCGCTACCTTCATCAGCCCCATGGTTCCCGCCACTCTGCTGGGCGTGGGCCTGGCCGATGTGGATATCAAGGATCACATCAAGGCAAGCTTCCTGTACGTTTGGGTCTTCTCCATCCTGTGCATGCTGTTCGCCATTGTCTGCGGCATTATGCCTCTGTAAATCCGCAACCCGGGAACGGCTGATTGGTGGATCAGCCGTTCCCAAGGGAATGGTTTCCGGCTGTGCTGGGAAGGCCTGAGAAATCGCCCCATGAACACTGCCTCCCGATTGCCGGGAGGCAGTTTCTTGTAGAAGGGGCACTTCACAAATGGGCCGAAAGAATGTATAATAGAGAAAAATCGGTGCGGCACAATGCGAGGTGCGGCCGCACCGTTGGAGGAGAACAAGAATGAGCGAATATGCCTTGACACAGGTTTCCCTGTCGGATAAGCGGATGCTGGCCCAGGTGGATGCGCTTCTGGTGGAGAACGGCATTACCCGGGATGCAAATCTGGACTATATTTGCGCTATGGTGGACGAGGAGAATCGGGTAATTGCCACCGGCAGCTGCTTTGGCGCGACCCTGCGCTGCTTTGCTGTCAGCCAGCAGCACCAGGGAGAGGGATTGCTGAATGAGGTAGTGTCCCACCTGATGGAATACCAGATGGCCCGGGGATACACCCATCTTTTCTTATATACCAAAATCAAATCCGCGAAGTTTTTCCAGAGCCTGGGCTTTTATGAAATCGCCCGGGTGGACGGTACGCTGGTGTTTATGGAAAACCGGAGAAACGGGTTCCCGTCCTATCTGTCCCGCCTGGAAAAAACTGCCCGCCCCGGCGTTTCCGGTGCCATCGTTATGAACGCAAATCCCTTCACTCTGGGCCACCAGTATCTGGTGGAAACGGCCGCGGCTCGATGCGATACGCTGCACCTGTTCCTGCTCAGCGAGGATGCCAGCCTGGTGCCCTTCGGGGTGCGCAAGCAGCTGGTTCAGGCGGGAACAGCTCACCTGAAAAATGTGGTGCTCCACGATTCCGGGCCCTATATCATCAGCAATGCCACCTTCCCGAGCTATTTCTTAAAGGACGATGCTGCGGTGATTCAAGGCCACGCCAAGCTGGACCTGGCGATTTTTGTGAGAATTGCCCGGGCGCTGGGAGTTACCGTTCGCTTTGTGGGGGAGGAGCCTACCAGCCAGGTGACGGGGCTGTACAATGAAATTATGGCTGCGCAGCTGCCGGAGAACGGCATCGACTGTGTGATCCTTCCAAGAAAAGAGGCCCTGGGCAAGGCGATCAGCGCCTCTACCGTCCGCGCCGCTTTGCAGGCAGGGGACTGGCAGACCCTTTCCCAGCTGGTGCCCCAAACGACCTTAGACTATTTCAGGTCTTCCGAGGCAGAGCCTGTGCTGCGGCGTATCCGCAGTGCGGAGAATGTGGTCCATTATTGAGGAAATGTCTGTGAAGAAAACATCATTGAAAAAAATCTGGGAGATGTTCTTTTATTTCTTTCGCATCAGCTGGTTCACCTTCGGCGGGGGCTGGAGCATTGTGGCCCAAATGCAGAAGGACTTTGTGGACGATAAGAAAGAGCTGACCGCCGAGGAACTGCTGGATATTGTCAGCGTGGGACGCAGCCTGCCGGGGACGATGATCGGCAATGTGGCCTATCTGTTCGGGCACCGTCAGGCCGGTGTCCTGGGCGGCATTGCTGCAACCGTCGGTATGGTGACACCGCCCATGATCATCCTGTCTGTGCTGACCTATTGCTATGCCATGTTTAAGGACAATATCTGGATCGCCAAAATGCTGACAGGTGTCCGTTCGGCGGTGGTGCCCATCATCCTGGTGGCAGTGCTGAAGCTTCGGGTAGGCGCGTTTCCCACAAAAGCGTGTTATGCCATTGCCATTGTTGCCTGTATCCTGAATGCCTTCCTGAATGTGAACTGCGTTCTGGTGATTCTGCTGGCGGTGGCAGCGGGACTCATTATGGGGAGATGGAAGGAGGCAGAGGCATGAGTGTTCTTTTTCAGCTGTTCTGGAGCTTTTGCCAAATTGGTTTTACCAGCTTCGGCGGAATGTCCATGGTTCCGCTGATCAACGACGAGATGGTCAGCCATGGATGGATGAAAGTCTCAGAGGTGTCCGATATCATTGCCATTGCAGAGATGACCCCCGGCCCTTTGGGCCTTAACTGCGCCACCTTTGCCGGTATGCGTGTGGCGGGAATCCTTGGGGCCATTATCTCTGTGCTGGGTGTTCTGGCCCCTACCTTTACCCTCTGCGCTTTGGCTGCCGTCTTCTTTGAGAAATTCAAAAACAGCCGTGCGCTGAAAAACATTATGGTGGGAGTTCGTCCTGCGGCGCTTGGGATCATTGTGGCGGTAATGATCGATTTGAGCCGGACCAATTACCTGGTGGACGGCGTTTTCGCCTGGCGTGCCGCCGTGATCGCGCTGATTGCCTTCTATCTTCTCGCTAGAAGAAAGTGGAGCGTTCCGAAGGTGATCGTGCTTTCCGCGCTGCTGGGGCTGCTTACATAAACAAACGAATACCGAGCGATTGGAATGGGTGCTGCTGCATTTTGACGCGGCGCTCATTTTTTTAATTAGCCATTGACATTCTCAAAAATGAGAATATAATTGAATTATAGAATATAGGAGGTGGTGATCCACATGGAAATGGCGGAGGTCGTCATGAACCCCGTGCGGCAGAGGATTTTTCAGTATCTGCTTGTGCACGAAACCGGTACGGTCAAGGAAATTCGAAAGGCACTTCCGGATATCCCCAGTGCGAGCTTGTATCGCCATGTGAAGATTCTCACGGAAAATGATATTCTCACAGTGGTTGGAGAAAACCGCATCCGTGGAACGGTGGAAAGCATTTATCAGCTGAATAAAAGTGCATTGGAACTTGACGATGCCGATGGGAGCGCGGTCCAGCGTGCACTCCTTGGAATCAGCGCGTCATTTGCAAAATATTTTTCCGGTGGCTGCGCAGACCCCAAAAAGGATATGCTGCTCATGACCACCTGTACACTGACGCTGACAAACGGGGAATTCATGGACTTCCTGTCGGAAATCAACCGGACGGCCATGAAATATATGGACATCGGCATGAAGGAGGGCAGCAAGCCCAGACAGATCACCCTGATCTCCGCACCGACGGGGGAGGAAATGGAATGAATTACATTCAAATTACGAAGGAGAATATTGATACGGAGCATATCTGCTGTGCTATGTCTGGGAAACAAAGCATTGCAAAAAAAGAATGGATGAAACAGCGGTTTGAAGAGGGGCTTGTGTTTTATCGCAGCGAGGAACGAGGCAAATGCTTTATTGAATATATCCCGGCGGAAAGTGCATGGGTGCCGATTGAGGCAGCGGGATACCTCTATATCAGCTGCCTGTGGGTTTCCGGCTCCATGAAAGGGCATGGATACTCCAATGATCTGCTGAGCAAGTGCGTTCAGGATGCCTTGACGCAGGGCAAAAAGGGAATCTGCATTCTGTGCGCGGAGGGACGCAAACGGGAGTTCCTTGCAGACCCCAAGTATCTGACCTACAAGGGATTCCGGCTGGCGGATACTTCGGACTGCGGGGTTACCTTGCTGTATTTGCCGCTGACGGAGAATGCCGAGCCGCCGAAGTTCAAGAAATGTGCAAAACATCCAAAAGCAAACGGTGAAGGCTTTGTCCTCTATTATACCGACCAGTGCCCATATACTTACTATTGGGTGCCCAGGGTGGAGGAAACGGCGAGAGTTCACGGAATCCCCCTGAAAACCGTCCATATCACCACCAGACAGGATGCACAGAATGTGCCCGCCCCGGTGACTACCTATGCTTTGTTTCGGGATGGTGCGTTTGTAACCCAGGGGATTCAATCGGATAAGAAGTTTCTGACACTTGCAGGAATAAAGGAGTGAAAAATATGCTGAGAATTGAGCATTTGACAAAGAATTATGGGGAGAAAAAGGCTGTGGACGACCTGAATCTGCACATTGCCCCAGGGGAAATCTATGGCTTCATCGGTCATAACGGTGCGGGCAAGACCACAACGCTGAAATCCGTAGCCGGAATCCTGCAATTTGATGCGGGGGAAATCTATATTGACGGCAAATCTATCCGGAGGCAGCCGTTGGAATGCAAGCGCAGCTTTGCCTATATGAAAACCCTGAATACCATCCAGAAATTGGCAAGGCTTGGAATGATTTTGAGCAAAATCGCCTTCGTCTTCAGCGTGATCGGCGCTGTTGGTTCCGTTGTCGGAATCATCAGTATGGCTTTGGGGGCCGGTACGGTGCAGAGCTGCGGGAATACACCCAAACGGCTTAGATAGCCGCTTTTCACCAACGGGCTTTCCAAAAAGGAGGATACATCATGAAGAAAGCAATCTCAATTCTGCTGGCTGTGGCAACGCTTCTTAGCCTGTGCGCCTGTTCCCGGAACAAACGATCCGTAATGACCATCAGGCCCTCTGAATTTTCCAAGGAAACCCAGGAAGTCCTGGATCTATTCGATGATGAAATCCGGTTTTTCGACATTTCCCTTGATGAGACAGTGAAATCCTATACGATCTCTGTCTGGGTCTACCGTGACGGAACATGGAATGAAGACGGCAAAACATATGGGAAGAGCGATCTTCTGGGCAACCGGATCGCCATTCGGCTGACGGAAACCGGTTGCGATATCTACAATATTTCTGAAAATGGCAGTTCCAGGTGCAGCTATCCCGTTCTGGATACAACGTTTGACAAGTCAATGGGAGTTGCTACCACAAGGATGACCCATGAGCTGCCCATAGAGCTGAATAAGGAAATCCCCCTCTGTGTCAAAACCGGAAGCAGCGCAAACCAAATGACGGTAATGAATATCACAGAGGATTTCCGGAACGCAAAGTGCGAGGCGGGAATTGCCGTGACGCTGACGGTATCGGATGCGGTTGCGGAGTGAGGCTTTGTGACCGAGGCAAACCGATAGATAAAAAGAGAAGAGCTACCAATCTCCAAAATAGTGCTTTTCAAAAGCGCAAAAAGGCTGTATAATCTATGTAGTGCCGGAGTGCTGCGTGGGTTATGCAGCCGTTTCTTACTTCCCGGTGATTGTCAATTCAAAATTCTTATTCTGCGTGCCGCGCTGGCTGCCGCTTGAACGTATCGGATGAAATCTAGGAGGAAATAACAATGTCCACATTTGATAGCGCTATTTTTGACAACGCAACCCTAATGATCACCGGCGGTACCGGTTCTTTTGGTTCCACCGTCCTGAAACACTTCCTTAACTCTGACCTCAAGGAAATCCGTATTTTCTCCCGTGATGAAAAGAAACAGGATGATATGCGCCACGAGCTTCAGGCCAAGCATCCGGAAGCGGCAAAGAAGGTTAAATTCTACATCGGCGATGTCCGCAACCCCCAGTCCATCAAGGACGCGATGCCGGGCGTTGACTACATTTTCCACGCTGCCGCTTTGAAGCAGGTTCCTTCCTGTGAGTTCTTCCCCATGCAGGCCGTTCAGACCAACATCATCGGTACGGACAACGTTCTCCATGCTGCTATCGATGCCGGTGTCAAGCGTGTTGTTTGCCTCTCCACCGACAAGGCAGCCTATCCGATCAACGCCATGGGCATCTCCAAGGCCATGATGGAGCACGTCATCTACGCCAACGCCCGTGTTGCTGCCGAACGCGGCGGTGCGACCATCTGCTGCACCCGTTACGGCAACGTCATGTGCTCCCGCGGCAGTGTGATCCCGCTGTTTATTGACCAAATCAAGGCGGGAAATCCCATCACAATCACGGACCCCAACATGACCCGTTTCCTCATGAACCTGGATGAGGCTGTGGATCTGGTTATGTTTGCCTTCCAGCACGCCAATCCGGGTGACTTGTTCATCCAGAAGTCTGACGCCTCCACCATTGGCGACTTGGCGAAAGCTGTCCAGCAGCTGTTCGGCGACACCGGTACGAACATCATTGGTACGCGCCACGGTGAGAAGCTGTTCGAGACTTTGATGACCCGTGAGGAGCGTCTGCGCAGCGAGGACATGGGTCACTACTTCCGTGTTGCTGCCGACAACCGTGACCTGAACTATGACAAGTTCGTGGTTAAGGGCGAGGTTCACACCATGGCCGACGAGTCGTACACCAGCCACAACACCACCCGCCTGGATGTGGAGGGCACGGTCAAGAAGATTTTGACCACCGAGTATGTTCAGAACGAGTTGAAGGGGATTCCCAATGTCTAAGGAAAAGCTTCTGCTGGTTGGCACCGGTGGCTTTGGCCGAGTGGTATCGGAGCTGGCAAGGCAGCGCTATGATTGCGCCTTTGTGGATGATGGTGTGCAGACTGGCACAGAAATCTGTGATATCCCGGTGGTCGGCTGTATGAACGATCTGCCAAAGCTGTTCGCGGAGTACAAAAACCTGATCGTCCCTATTGGCAACGGTGCGGCGCGGGCGCGTATCTACGCCAGAGCGAGAGAGATTGGTTATCAATGCCCCAATCTCATCAGCCCCAGCGCCTATATCAGCTCCTATGCGTCCCTGGGCTGGGGGTGTATCATTCTGAACAATGCCCTTGTTCAGAACGGTGCATCGGTTGGAAACGGGGTGCTCATCAACCCGGGGGCGGAGATTCACCAGGACGGCGCAGTTGGAGACTTTAGTCTGATCTACACAAATTCTGTTGTGCGCACCTATGCCAAGGTGGGGCAGTACGCCCGCATCGGGAGCAACGTGACGATTTGCAATAACGCCGTGGTGCCAGACGGCGCGGAAATCCCCGACTGCACAGCGGTACACCCGGAGGTACGAAAATGAACATTCTGGTAACAGGCGCCAAGGGCATGGTGGGAACCGCCCTTGTGAACAACCTGAAAAACATCCGGGACGGTAAGAACAAGACCCGCCCCGGTTTGAAAATTGATGAGATTTACGAATACGATCTGAGTTCTACCCCGGAAGAGCTGGACGAGTACTGCCAGAAAGCAGATTTTGTGTTCAATCTGGCCGGTGTGAATCGCCCGGAAAATCCCGAGGATTTCATGAAGGGCAATTTTGGCTTTGCATCTGACTTGCTGAACAATCTAAAAGAGCACGGCAACAAGGCCGCCATCATGCTGTCCTCCTCCATCCAGGCCACCCTGGCCGGACGCTTCGGCAACAGCGAGTACGGCCGCAGCAAAAAGGCAGGGGAGGAGCTCTTCTTCGCCTATGCCCAGGAGACCGGGGCCAAAGTGGCCGTCTACCGTTTCGTCAACCTCATGGGCCACAGTCGCCCCAAGTACAATAGCGCCGTCTCCACCTTCTGCTGGGCCGTGGCCAACGACGAACCCTTTACCGTCAACGACCGCAGCACCGAACTGGAACTTCTGTACATAGACGACCTTGTAGAAGGAATGTTCGACCTGCTGGAGGGCAAAGAACAGCACTGCGAGTTCGATGGTGTGGAAACCGTGCTGAAAGAGGATGGCCGCTACTGCTGCGTTCCCGTGACCCATAAGGTCACACTGGGCGAGATCGTGGACCTGCTGCAGCAGTTCAAGGCGCAGCCCACCACCCTTATGATGCCGAAGATGCCGGATGGCTCCTTTGCAAAGAAGCTGTACTCCCTGTATCTGACCTATCTGCCCACCGACAAGTTCAAGTACGCCTTGAAGATGAACATGGACAATCGCGGCTCTTTCACGGAATTGGTTCACACGGCTGATTGCGGACAGGTGTCCATTAACATCAGCCGTCCGGGTATCACCAAGGGGCAGCACTGGCACAATTCCAAGTGGGAACTGTTCATCGTGGTGGCCGGTCACGGTCTGATTCAGGAACGGAACATCAACACCGGCGAGACGGTGGAGTTTGAGGTCTCCGGGGATGAGATCGAAGCTGTCCATATGATTCCTGGCTGGACCCACAACATCATCAATCTGTCCGAAACGGAGAATCTGGTGACGGTCATGACCTGCAACGAGATCTTTGACCCGAAGCACCCGGACACCTTCTTTGAGCCGGTGTGAGAGGAGAAAAACAATGGCTGATTATAGTAATGTATCATTCAAAAATAATGGCAAGCTGAAGCTGCTGATCATCGTGGGTACCCGCCCGGAGATTATCCGCCTGGCGGCTGTCATCAACAAAACCCGGAAATATTTTGATGTAATTCTGGCGCATACCGGCCAAAACTACGACTACAACCTGAACGGCGTGTTCTTCCACGATCTGCAGCTGGCAGACCCCGAAGTGTATATGAACGCCGTAGGCGCTGATCTGGGCGAGACCATGGGCAATATCATCTCCGAAAGCTACAAGCTGATGGCTGCCATCCAGCCGGATACCGTGCTGGTTCTGGGCGATACCAACAGCTGCCTGAGCGTTATCGGTGCCAAACGGCTGCATATTCCCATCTTCCACATGGAGGCCGGTAACCGCTGCAAGGACGAGTGCCTGCCGGAGGAGACCAACCGCCGCATCGTGGACATCATCTCCGATGTGAACATGGCCTATTCCGAGCACGCACGCCGCTATCTGGCTGATACCGGTCTGCCCAAGGAGCGCACCTATGTGACCGGCTCCCCCATGGCCGAAGTGCTGCATCAGAATCTGGAGAAGATCGAAGCGTCTGATATTCACGCTCGTCTGGGATTGGAAAAGGGTAAGTATATCCTGCTCTCTGCGCATCGGGAGGAGAATATCGACACGGAGAAGAACTTCACCTCTCTGTTCACCGCCATCAACAAAATGGCCGAAAAGTACGATATGCCTGTCCTGTATTCCTGCCATCCCCGCAGCCGCAAGCGTCTGGAGCAGAGTGGTTTCGTGCTTGACAAGCGTGTTATTCAGCATGAGCCCCTGGGCTTCCACGACTATAACTGTTTGCAGATGAACGCATTCTGCGTGGTGTCTGATAGCGGCACATTGCCGGAAGAGAGCAGCTTCTTCACAAGCGTTGACCATCCCTTCCCGGCGGTCTGCATCCGCACCAGCACCGAGCGCCCGGAAGCACTGGACAAGGGTGATTTTATCCTTGCTGGTATCGATGGTGACCATCTGCTGCAAGCCGTGGATGTGGCGGTGGAGATGAATAAGAACCGTGACTTGGGCATTCCTGTACCGGATTATGTGGATGAGAACGTGTCCGATAAGGTCGTCAAAATTATCCAGAGCTATACAGGTGTAGTCAATAAGATGGTGTGGAGAAAATACTGATATGAGGGCACATTTGAAAATAGCAGTTGCCGGAACCGGCTATGTCGGTTTATCCATTGCCACGCTGTTGTCGCAGCACCATGAGGTCATGGCGGTGGATATCATTCCGGAAAAGGTTGATTTAATCAATCAGAGAAAATCTCCAATTCTGGACGAGTATATCGAGAAATTTCTTGCGGAGAAGGACCTGAATCTTACTGCTACGCTGGATGCGGAAGCGGCCTATTCCGGTGCGGACTTTGTTGTGATTGCAGCGCCGACCAACTATGACAGCAGGAAGAATTTCTTCGATACATCTGCTGTAGAAGATGTCATCAAGCTGGTCATTCGGTATAATCCGGATGCCATTATGGTCATTAAATCCACAATTCCTGTTGGATTCACGGTTGCTGTCCGTGAGAAGTATCACTGTGACAACATCATCTTCAGTCCGGAATTCCTGCGGGAATCCAAGGCTCTGTACGACAATCTCTATCCCAGCCGTATCGTTGTTGGCACCGATGTGAAGGATCCCCGTCTGGTGAAAGCGGCCGAAACCTTTGCAGAACTGCTGCAAGAGGGGGCGATGAAAAAGAATATTGACACGCTTATTATGGGCTTTACAGAAGCCGAGGCGGTAAAGCTGTTTGCCAATACCTATCTGGCCCTGCGCGTGTCCTATTTCAATGAGCTGGACACTTACGCCGAGATGAAGGGCCTGAATACCCAGCAAATCATCAAAGGTGTCTGCCTTGATCCGCGCATTGGCGACCAGTACAATAACCCCAGCTTCGGTTACGGCGGCTATTGTCTGCCGAAGGATACCAAGCAGCTCCTTGCTAACTATGCTGATGTTCCGGAGAATCTGATTGAGGCTATCGTCGAGTCTAACCGTACCCGCAAAGATTTCATTGCAGACCGTGTGCTTCAGATGGCGGGCTACTACGGCTATGGTGAGGATAACGAATACGATAAGGCACAGGAGAAGCCTTGCATTATCGGTGTGTACCGCCTGACCATGAAGTCCAACTCCGACAACTTTCGCCAGTCCTCCATCCAGGGCGTCATGAAACGCATCAAGGCCAAGGGCGCTGCTGTGATCATCTACGAGCCAACGCTGGAGAATGGCACGACCTTCTTTGGCAGCGAGGTCGTGAACGACCTAGAGGCGTTCAAAAAGCGCAGCCAGGCCATCATAGCCAACCGTTACGATAGCTGTCTGGATGATGTGAAGGAAAAGGTCTACACGAGAGATCTGTTCCGCAGAGATTGATTTTATTGACCATGCGTAACCATTCACGCAAGTGTGGGATGCTGTGCGGTTGGCTATGATTGCTATGCGGGAGCTGTTTCTCGTCAAAAGTAAAGAAAAGCGCCGAGTTTTCTGTGTTTTACGAAAAACTCGGCGCTTTTTTGATGTCTAAAATTGAATTCGAATGACTGACCTTCTGCTTAAAAGCTTGGTGTACCCTGTACTTCCAGGTTTGGGCAGATTTACAGCCTGCACTTGATAATCAGCTTCTTGGCAGGGGCAGGGTGTTCCTCCATCATCATGGCGGAGTGGACATCCTCGGTCAGGGTCAGTGCGAACATTCCGGGCAGCATACGGATATAATTCATAGGGCCGTCATAGAACTGCTTGTCCGTTTCGGGGTTGTACTGCGTAATGGGAGTCATTTCCCGGAGGTTGTTGTAGCCCAGTACATCCACGCCCTCCAGGCAGACGTGGATGTCCGCAAATTTTCGATGGTTCTCCTTTTTACACTGTTCACAGCTGCGGGTAGTGTATTCGGTGCAGCTGATTTTAACGTTGCCATTGTCAATGGACAGCTGCGCGATGTTGTCCAGCTTCCCTTCCTGCAAGAAGCGCAGGGCGGCATCAATATGTGGGGCAATGCCATAGTAGAGATGGGCATTTTCAATTCTGTCAACAATCATTTTCTTTCTCCTTACTGCACAATTCTGTGGGGCAAAGTCGAGGGTGTTCTTACTGAAAACAGACACCAAGCCGCCTGCCCATACCGACTGGACTGCCTTCCAAGTCGGCATGGGCAGGAGCGCCGTCCAACCTACGGCAAATACCGCCCAGAGCAGCCGCTGCAGCACGTGCGTAATTGCTGCGGCGGGCCTCTGGCCTCCTTTGGGGTTTGCAATTATTATAAATGGGAGCGCAAAAGGCGGCAATGCTTTGATTTGCAAAAAGTGTTCCGAATTGAAACAAACGAAAAAAAGAATCCACGCATTTTGGTGCAAATCGTTGGACCTGATTTTCACAATGACGCAATGCTGCCTTTGAAGGAGCCTTCCGCTGCACCGGGGGATGCCTTTTGCGCCTTCAGCATTCGCCACATGGTGGTGCGGCTGATGCCCAGACTTTTGGCGGTTTGGGACTGATTGCCGCCGTTCTGCTCCAGAAGAATACGGATGATATCACTGTTAATTTCACTCAGCGGTTTGGTCAAATCCAGGAATGTGTTGGCGCATAGCTCGGTTTCCCCCTGAGTGAAGAGCATTTCTGTGGTCAGTGCCTCAGAAACAATATCTTTTGTGATGGGACCACTGCCTGCCAGCGTGGCAACCTTGCTGATAACGCGGATAAGCTGATTATAGTTCTGAGGCCAGTCGTAGTGCAGAAGAAGGGCCATTGCCTCCTGGTCCGGATTGCCCACCTGGCAGCTGTGGCGGCTTCGATAATCGGAGAGAAGCAGATTGGTGGAGGACTCTATGGTGCCGTATTTTCCGCGGAGCGGCAGCATACTGATGGTGATGCAGGAGAGCTGGTCGATAACCTTTGCCACGCTGGGCAGCGTGGACTGATCCCGCCGGGAGGAGCAGGAGATGAGAATCCGGTTGCGCTTGGCAACATTGCCTTCAATCAGGGCTGCCACCAGTTGGGTGATCTGCTGTGCGTCCAGGGCGTCAATGTTTTTCAGAAACAGGGTGTTTCCGCTGTCACAGAAGGGAGAGTCGTTGTGTCCAATTAGAAAGCTCCAGGTCTGCTTATTGATCAGGGTGAAGTCTACGAATACAAAGGGATTTTTGGTGAACTGGCTGTTCAGATAGATCATCTCTGCCAGATGGTTTTTCCCAACGCCCACCTCACCGAAAATCAAAACGGGATTTCTGCGGGATAGTGCATGGTTCAGCTCCTGGGAATAATAGGCCTCCAGATTGGCGATTCCGAAGACGCTTCCGTCCATTTCCGCCTGAATCTCATCCTCAGCGGCATAACGGATACCCTTATGCAGGTTCTGAATATTGGGGATGCGCCGGCTGATAAAGTAGGCATAGTAGGTGCTGCCGCCGACAACAACCTTCTTGGCGGTAATGCGATAGAGATATCCGGCGTGCTGCTTGATGATTTTGAAACGATCCGTTGTGCGGAAATCCGCCAGTCGGTCCTGCAAACAGTCAAAGATGGCGGCTTCCTGCTGGGTCAGGGAGGAATAGTAGAGCTGATGGGCCTGAGAAAAGACAACGGTTTCGCCTTCTGCATTGACAGAGGCCAGACGGCGCAGAAGCTGGTTCTCCTCCAGAATGGAGCGGTTGGATTGCTGCAAAAGGTTGACATAATCAAACGCGTACCGAATAGAGTCTTCACCGGAGCGCAGAATATAGGCATCGAAGCCCTGGGCCAGGGCCATTTGGCAAGTAATGGTGTCGCAGACAATGGTTTGAATTCCTGCGCCGCGCAATTCGCGGAAAATAGATTCCAACTGCGCAATGTCGTCAAAGCCGTAAATTCTCAGTTCGAAAGGAAGAAAACGCCGCAGGGCATCCATACCAGAAAGCACATTGCTGTAACCAACAGCTCCTACGATCTGGGGCAGAACTGTTACCTCTGACAGTGATCCCAGAACGTCATTCAGCGTCGTTTTTACCTCCACAACGGGGGTTGAAACGGCCTGGCGGATCAGCGTGGCGGTATTTCCCCGGGAAATAATGCAGTCGAAGCTGGCATCCAGAGAGTCCAGGGCAATCCGCAGCCCGTCCTCGTTGTTCCCGGCGCGAATGGTTGTGTCGATGTTGGGGTAGAGGTCGGCAATTTTTCGAATGGTCTGACGCATGTTTTCAAAAGGAGAAATGAAGAGAACGTTCATTTTTTCTGCCATAAAAGCCTCCTAAAACGAAAATATAAGATTATTCTGGAAAAATTAAAGGGAAAATGCCAAGACGGAATGGACGATTTTTCCATTGCCGGATGAAAATACTCTACTTCATTTGAGAAAAGATGTCAAGAGATGAAACGTGTGTTTCAAGCTGAAACATTTTGCAAAAGCAAGAAAAATATTGCGGCTTCTTTTATTTTTGTGCAAGATAACAAAAACGGATGCTTTGTTTTTTTAGGAGTGTTTCAAATAGAAACGTTTTCAGAGAACACGATGAATTGAAGAAAATAGAAAATGCTGGTAAGATTCTGGTAAACAAAGCGAAAGACACCACAGGATGAATTGGGTGTGATAGAGAGAATGAACAAGATATTGATGATTGCGGATGACTTAACCGGCGCGCTGGATACGGGCGTTGCGTTTGCATCTGCCGGTATTGCAACCTGTGTTGGCGAGGGTTCCTATTTCACGGACAGTGTTCAGACGGCAAATTGCAGCGTACAGGTTACGGTGATTCCAACCCGCCACATGGTCAAGGAAGAGGCTTATCACTGGGTATATGATGTGGCAGCAAAGGCGAAGAAAGCCGGCTTTACCTGCATCTTCAAAAAAATAGACAGTGCGCTGCGGGGAAATGTGGGCGCGGAACTGGCAGCCACTCTGGCGGCAACCGGCGAGAAAACGCTCTATCTGGTTCCTGCTTTCCCGAAAATGAACCGTGTAACCAGGCAGGGTGTTCAGTACATAGACGGTGCTGTTCCGGTGGCTCAGAGCGTATTTGGAAAAGATCCTTTCAATCCGGTGCATCACTCCTCCCTTGCGGAGGTCATTGCAGAAACGGCTTCCGTAGCGGTGTTTCCGGGAAGCACGGCGCAGACGGAGTATCCCGAAGGCATTGCGGTTTTCGATGCGCAAACCGAGGAGGATGTGCGCACAAACGCTGCATACATTTTCTGGGAACAAAAGGCAAGCCTGGTGTCCGGCTGCGCGGGCCTGGCTGCTGCAATTCCGGAAGTATTGGATTTCCCGGCGACGACCGCCGAGCGAATCTTTGTTCCGGAGAAGTTGATTGTATTTTGCGGAAGCGTCAACCCCATCTCCATTGGGCAGTGCACCCGGGCGGAGCAGGAAGGCGCTCCCAGATTCCACCTGCTGGGTAAAGATGCACCGGCGCCTCAGCAGCTTGCCGAACAGATTGCTGAGGCGGCACAGAACCATAGAATCACTATCCTGGATACGGGCTCTGCGGATGTGCAGGCCGGGCCTGCGGATGTGGCGGAGTGCGGCAAGCGGGTTGCGGGGCAGATGGCTGAAGCAATCTGCGGCGTCAGCAGCCGGATCTCGGATGTAACGCTGTTCATTATTGGCGGAGATACTCTGATTGCGCTTATACATCGCCTGAAAATTGAGACCATTATCCCGGTTGCGGAGCTTCTGCCCGGGGTTGTTCTAGCAAAGTATTCTCTCGGGGGAAAATGGCAGTACCTGATTTCAAAATCCGGAGGATTTGGGGAGCCGGATTTGCTGAAAGAGGTATCCCTGAGACTGGCCATGCTGGGGCAGGGCACGGCAAATGGGGGTGGATTGGCAAAAAAATAACAGCGTAACCCAACAAACAACAGAGAACAAACAAAAGAAAGAGGCTACATTATGACAATATCAATGATCATTACGCTTGCTATCGTCGTTCTAATGATCGCAGTTATCATTAGTGACAAGCTTCCCTTCGGCGCGCCTGCGCTGATTGCCTGCGCACTGCTGGTTGTATGCAAACAGGTGGACATCGCCACGGCCTTCACCGGCTTTACCGACAAAAATGTGATCATGATCATGGGCTTCATGGTCTGCACCGCTGCGCTGCAGAAGACTGCCGTCATCCACAAGCTGAAGGGCGTTCTGGGCGGCATCGCCAGCAAGGGCGGCGTCGGCGGCTTCATCGCCATCATTTTTGCCTGCATGCTGGTTGGCAACTTCGTTACCGGCACTGCTTTTTATGTTCTGATTATCACCATCATGGCGACCATCCCCTACAATAAGAAGCTGCCTGCATCTCAGGTCCTGCTGCCTGCAGCCATGGCTCCTGCCGGCTGGCTGCCCAACGGCGCCGTTATGATGATCGGCATTATCGTCAGCCTGGTTTCCAGCGCCGGCATTGAGGCTGATATGTCTGTTGCGAAGTACTGCCTGATGAACGTTGTCTGGTCTGCATTTTACCTGATCTACTCCACAGTGATGCACCGTGTCCTCCCCAACCACGACATCTCCGATGCTTCTGCTGAAGAAAAGGAAAAGGAAGAAGAGGCCTTTGTGCCCACTCTGACCAAGTTCCAGCAGAATGCAGTTTACGTCCTGTACCTGATCATGCTGGTTTCCATGATGTTCCTGCAGCAGCTGGGCGAAGTCGGCTACGCGCTGCCTCTGCTGATTGCCGGCCTGCTGCTGGCTGTCGGCGCCATTTCCTTCAAGGAAATGCTGGGCAATATGTTCTCCCCGGTTATGATCATGATGGCTTCCGTCATCGGTGTTGCTGAGGCCATGTCTGCTACCGGCCTGTCCACTTATCTGGCAAATTTGATCGCCGGCCTGTTCGGCAGCGCTCCCAGCTACTTCCTGCTGCTGATGGTGTTCGGTCTCATGACCAGCCTGATGGCGACCTTCACCGGTGCATCCTTTGGCTCCCTGTTCGTGTTCGCGCCTATCGGTATTGCACTGTGCACGCAGTTCGGCTTCAACCCTGTTCCTCTGGCACTGGTCTGCACCCGTGCTGCCTGGACCAACTACATTATGCCCATTGACGGCATGCCCGCTCTGGCTATGGGCACCGGCAAGTACAAGCTGACCCAGTTCTGGGCCTATACGGTTCCTCTGTATATCCTGCAGCTGTTGTTCGTCAGCGCTGCGGCTCTGCTCCTGTTCAACTAATATTTTGCCTACAACGCCACATAGCAATCTTGTGCTGTGTGGCGTTGTAGAATTCAAACTGAATGCAATCTGACTACTTCCCGGCTCCACAATCGGGGGACAGGGAAAGCAGACCGGAATCAACATATAAATTCCATGATCAAAATAAAAGAAAGAGGGTATAGTCGAAATGAACGACAAAATGAACGAACTGGTGCAGTTTTCGCCTGTGGCCGGGAAGCTTGTGCTGGAAAATGTGTCCGGTGAGACCTCAAAGAAGGTTGAGCATGAGAATGATGTCCATGCAGCCAACGGTGCCGACCGCACCATGTATGTCTATGCCCCCACATCCGGCTGCCCGGATGCAAAGCAGTGCCAGGTGCTCATGGTTCTCCGGGATGAGGACAGCGAGCAGAGCGCTGCCCAGCTGCTGGACCAGCTGGGGCTGCAAAAGCTCAGCGAGGAGGAGCATTTTCCGATCCTCTTCCCCAATCCGTTGAAAACAGGGTGGAATTATGGGGAGAAAATGTGCTATGATAACGATATGGACTTTTTGGGGCGCTGCTTTGGAACGCTGCGGGGCAGCAGCGTAGGGGTCAATGGCTTTAATGGCATGATCTATTACATTGCGGCGACGCCTGGTGCTTCTGCACTGCTGATGTCCATGGCAGCCCATAGACCCATTGCTGTTCCGGCCATGATGATCGGTGCGTTCCCGGAAGACTATCGGATTCCTGCCGATGCCAGCGGTGTGGAAACCGCGGCCTGGGTCTGCGGAAATGCGCAGGCAGAGGCCTATCTGAAGAAGGCCAATGGGGTGACGACGGAGGAGGCCTTTGAGGACGCTGTTGTCTTCTATGGAAAGAATCCCAATTGCAGACTGATCACCTCCGGGCAGGAGCTTAGCTGCCATACGGTGGAGCTTGCCTGGGATCGGCTCTTCTCTCTGAGCCGCCGTTGGCAGAACGACACCAACGGAACCTACCAGAAGCGGACCTTCTTCACAAACCGCGGTTTCACCGCCCATGTGAAGGACGCCTCCCTGGGCTGCAATGATGGCTTTGCCCACACCTGGTATGAGTATATTCCACCTCAGCTGCGCGGTACGGAGGAAAAAGTGCCGCTGGTGTTCTATTTCCATGGGGTCAACTGCGTCCCCCTTTATGGTGCAGAGCAGAGCGGCTGGCAGGATGTGGCGGACCGGGAGAATGTGATTGTGGTCTTCCCTGCACCGGCCCGCAATAAGGCCTGGAATATTGGCAATAATCCGGCAATGCCCAGCGATTTTGCCTTTGTCCTGGCGCTCATCGAGCATATGAAGCAGGTGCATCCTATCGATGAGACCAGAATTTACTCCACAGGCTTCTCCATGGGCGCCATGATGACCCATGCCATTACTGCCGTTTATCCCGAGATTTTTGCCGGTGCGGCACCCTGCAACGCTTTTGATTTTGCCTATTTTAAGAGCCCTGCCGAGCTGCCCGGACCGAAGGAAGAGGCCGGGGCGGAGCACACTGTTCAGCATGGGCAGGCGGATGCAAAGCGGGCCCAGAAGGACTACCGGATGCCCATGTTCCAGAATGTGGGTTATGACGACGCCTTGATTGCTTTCTGGCCTATTACAGAGCAGACGGATGATGTGCGGACGAAGACTATTGCCCGCTGGATGGATATCAACAATATCGGAAAGCTTACGCTGGATGAGGCGGCCCTCAACCATATTGCTGCGGACGAGGCTTTCTATGAGGACGATGAGCATCGGTTCTATCACCAGCGCTGGCACAGCAAGGATGCGGGCGCACCGGTACTGTACGAAATGCTGACGGCAAAACGGATGCCCCACGCCATTGTGCCCCGGCAGATTGAGCTTGCCTGGGAATTTTTGAAAAAGTTCCGCCGTATGCCGGACGGAAGCTTGAAAATTGAAGACTGAAAGGAGCAACATCCCATGGTCGATAAAATGAATGAGTTGATTCAGCACTCGAAATATGAGGGAACTCTGTTTCTGCAGCCTGTTGCCGGTGATATCAGCGGCCGCAGAGAGGCGGAGAACAACGCGGTTGCAGGTGCCGGACAGGAGCGCACCATGTATGCCTATGCGCCAAAGTCCGGCTGTCCCCATCCCAAGCAGTGCCAGGTTTTGATGGTGCTGCGGGACGGAACCGATGAGGCATCCGCAAAGGCAGTGATGGAAAAATACCATCTGGATGCGCTGGCAGAGGAAAAGAACTTCCTGCTGCTGTTTCCCAATCCTGTGGGGCAGGGCTGGAACTACAATGACGATGCTGGTTGTGAGAATGATATGGATTATCTGGTCCGCTGCTTTGGCGTGCTGAAGGGCAGCGAGCTGGGGGTCAGTGGCTTCAACGGCATGGTTTTCTACCTGGCGGACAGTGAGACTGCCTCCGCCATGCTCATGACCATGGCGGCCAAGAAGCCTCTGAATGTGCCTGCCATGATGATCGGTGCATTCCCGCAGGAATATGCCATTCCTGCGGATGCGCTCAACGTTGAGGTTGCAGCATTTGTCTCCGACAATGCCGCCGCAGCGGCGTATATCCAGGCTGCCAATGGCGTGTCCTCGGAGGAGACGGCGGACGGCGTGACCACCTATTTCGGCAAAAATCCCAATTGCCGACTGCTGGTGACAGACCGTCCCATCGATGCGCAGACTGTGGCGATTGCCTGGGAGCGGCTGTTCAGCGAGAGCCGCCGCTGGCAGAATGACACCTACGGCTGCTATCAGAAGCGGACGAACTTTACGGAAAAGGGCTTTGTGGGTCATGTGAAGGATACTTCCCTGGGCTGCAATGACGGCTATGGCCAGACCTGGTATGAGTACATTCCGCCTCAGCTGCGGGGTACCCAGGAGAAGGTGCCTCTGCTGTTCTATTTCCATGGCGGCGGCTGTGTGCCTCTGTACGGTGCAGAGCAGAGTGACTGGCATGAAATTGCAGATAAGGAGAATTTCATAGTGGTCTATCCCGAGGCCAGCCAGAAGAATATGTGGAATGCCTGGGATGACAAAACGCTGCTTCGCTACAGTGATAAAGCGTTCTTCCTGGCGCTGATCGAGCACATGAAGCAGGTGCATCCCATCGATGAAAGCCGTATCTATGTCTCTGGCTTCTCCATGGGCGGCATGATGTCCAACGCCATGGCCTGCAGTCTGCCGAATGTGGTAGCTGCCGCAGCGCCCTGCAATGCTTTCAACGAGGGATATTTCAGCAGCTATGCCATTATGGATGCACGGCTGAAGAAGCCCGGCGAGAAAATCTCGATGCTGTCCCAGGAGCCCTCAGAGACAAGAAAGGCGGCAGATGCCAAGAAAACCTCCTTCGACTACATTGTCCCCGTCATTCAGACGGCAGGCCTGATTGACGGTAAGTGGCCTATTGACAGCGCGGAAGATCCCAGACTGAAGACCTTTGACTATTGGAAGGCCTACAATCACCTGCACACGGAACCCTTTGTGCAGAATCAGAGCAATGAATCCGGCATTACATCGGACGAGCAGTGCTACGAGGGAGAGGACGAACGGTTCCTCCACCACAGCTGGCACAATGCCGAGGGAGATAGCCTGTATGAGCTCCTCTTGGCAAAGCGCTGTCCCCATGCGCTTGACATCCGTACCCATTATTACACCTGGAAGTTCCTGAAGAAATTCTCCCGGAATCCGGATGGAACTTTACATATTGAAAAGTAAGAAAGGAAATCGATATGCTGAAACAGTATAGTTTGAAAATGCCCCACGCCGTTTTCGGCGGTGAGAATTCTATGGAGAATATTGCCGATATTATCCATAAGCTGAATGCCAAGAAGGTGGCTATGTTCACCGACAAGGGCCTGCGCAAGCTGGGCCTGTTCGATCTGCCTGAGGCAGTGGTCAAGGCTTCCGGCGTGGAGTATTACGTGTTGGACGATCTGCCTGCTGAGCCCTCCTATATGGCGGTTCAGGCAGTTGTGGACCAGTTCAAGGTCAGCGGTGCCGATCTGATTGTCGCCTGCGGCGGCGGCAGCGTGATGGATGCGGCCAAGCTGGCATCTATCCTGGTGACGGATGACTACGGCGTTAAGGATTTGCTTGACAATCCCGGAATGGCCCAAAAGTGCGTCCCCATTGTCCTGATTCCCACCACTGCCGGTACGGGCGCAGAGGTGACCCCCAATGCCATTGTGGGTGTGCCCGAGAGAGAGCTGAAAATCGGTATTGTCAATGAGAATATGATTGCGGATTATGTGATTCTGGATGCGCGGCTGATCAAGAACCTGCCTCGCAAGATTGCTGCCGCAACGGGCGTGGATGCTCTGGCCCACTGCGTGGAGTGCTTCACCGGAAACAAGGCCAACCCCTTCAGCGACATGTACGCCCTGGAGGGCTGCGACCTGATTCTGAACAACATCGAAAAGGCCTGTGATGACCCCGAAGCCATGGAGGCTAAGAATAGAATGCAGATTGCCGCATACTATGGCGGCCTGGCCATTACTGCTTCCGGAACCACTGCCGTGCACGCATTGAGCTATCCTCTGGGCGGCAAGTACCACATTGCCCACGGCGTTTCCAATGCCATGCTGCTGGCTCCTGTTATGCGCTTCAATGCGGAAGACCTTGTGGTAAAAGAGCGGTTGGCCCTGATCTATGACCGCTGCTGCCATGAGGCTGTAAAGGTGCACACTGTTGAAGAAAAGGCTGCCTGGATGATTGCCAGAATGGAAGCGATTATTGAGCATCTGGAAATTCCTACCAGCCTGACGGAGTTCAATGTGCCCAAGGAAGACCTGGAGGGCCTTGTAGAGGCCGGTATGCAGGTGACCCGTCTGCTGAACAACAATATGCGTAAGGTGACGGCTGAGGATGCCCGCGCCATCTACAAACAGGTGCTGTAAAGAGGAAGCGTATGGCAACTGTAAAAGATATTAAGGGCATTATCCCTCCAATTCTGACACCTATGAACAACGACGCCGAGCAGACCGTTAACCATGAGGAACTGCGCCGTCAGGTGGAGCGCCTTCTGTCAGGCGGCGTGCACGGGCTGTTCCCCTTCGGAACCAACGGCGAAGGCTATATCCTTTCCATGAAGGAAAAGGAGGAGGTCCTGGAAACCGTTATCGACCAGGTCCATGGCCGTGTGCCGGTGTATGCCGGTACAGGCTGTATCTCCACGGCAGATACCATCCGCATGAGCAAACGGGCAGAGGAACTTGGCGCCGATGTGCTGAGCATTATCACGCCCAGCTTTGCAGTGGCCTCCCAGAAGGAGCTGTACGATCACTATGTGGCTGTGGCAAAGGCAGTAAACATTCCCATTATCCTCTACAATATTCCGCCGCGCACCGGCAACAGGCTGCTGCCGGAGACCGTGCAGGCCCTTTGCAGAGATGTGGATGTGATTGTAGGTGCCAAGGACTCCAGTGGTGATGTTGAGAACCTGAAGGCTTATATCCGACTGACCAAGGAGCTGGCAAAGCCCACGGCCATTTTAGCCGGCAACGATGGTGCCATTCTGACCGGGCTGAAGGAGGGTGGTGCAGGCGCAGTGGCCGGACGCGCCAACATCTGGCCCGCAACCATTGCCGGAATCTACAATAGCTTTGTGGAGGGAGACCTGGAGAGCGCCCAGAAAGCGCAGGATGCAATTGCTGTTCTGCAGGGCGTTTTCAAGTTTGGCAATCCCAATACGGTTATTAAGAAGGCTGTTGCAGAGCTTGGCTACCCCGTGGGCGAGTGCCGCCGTCCTTTCAATTACCTGTGTGAGGAGGGCGTGCAGGCGCTACGCAAGGTTTTGGAAGATAACAAGGATTTGAAATAAGAGAACTTGAAGAATAGGAGAATACCAAAATATGTTGAATAACAAACCCATTCTTGGCATCAGCATGGGCGATCCTTTCGGAAACGGCCCTGAGATCACCGTCAGCGCCCTGGCTGACCCTGCAATTTATGAGCGCTGCAATCCGCTGGTTGTGGGCGACATGTCCTCTATGGCCTATGCCGCAAAGGTTGCGAAGAAGGTCTCCGGCATTGATCTGAAGCTGAACCGGGTAGAGAAGGTTCAGGATGCAAAGTTCCAGTTTGGCACCATCGATGTGCTGGATATGGGCCTGGTGCCTGCGGATGCCATCCCCGATACCAGCGATCTGGATGAGCCCAAGCCCTTCGGAAAGGGTGCCACTGCCCTGGGCGGCGAGGCGGCCTATCAGTATGTGGTGAAGGTGATTCACATGGCCCTGGACGGCGAAATTGACGCAACAGTCACCAATGCACTGAGCAAGGAAGCCATCAATATGGCCGGCCACCACTACTCCGGACATACGGAAATCTATGCTGAGGAGACCAAGACCAGTAAGTATACCATGATGCTGGCCCACGAGGATTTGCGTGTTGTGCATGTTTCTACCCATGTGTCCCTGCGGGAGGCCTGTGACCGGGTGAAGAAGGACCGGGTGCTGGACTGCATCCGCATTGCCAACGCAGGCTGCAAGGCCATCGGCATTCGGGAGCCCAAGATTGGTGTGGCAGGCCTGAATCCCCACTGCGGTGAGAACGGAATGTTCGGTACCGAGGAAATTGAGGAGATTCAGCCCGCCATTGATGCCGCTCTTGCAGAGGGGATCAACATCCCTGAGAAAAAGCCCACTCCGCCCGATACGGTATTCAGCAAGGCACTGGGCGGCTGGTATGATATCGTCGTGGTCATGTATCACGATCAGGGCCATATCCCTCTGAAGGTGAAGGGCTTTGTGTACAATAAGAAGGAGAAGCACTGGGAGGCTGTGGCCGGTGTCAATGTGACATTGGGCCTGCCGATCATTCGTGCCTCCGTGGACCATGGCACCGGTTTCGGCCATGCAGGAAGCGGCCATGCCAACGCGCTGAGCCTGGTGAACGCGATGGATTATGCCATCAAACTGGCAAATAACAAGCAGTAAGGAGGGACTGTATGACTTATCCCAAGCTTCAGGAACTTCTTCCTGACGGACGGGTCTATGAAAATACCCACATGGGCACGCTGGAGGCATTCCTGCCAACTGGCGGCTATGAGACAGCCCACGGCCCCGGATTGCTGGAGGCCGAAAACGGTGACCTGCTGTGCGTTTGGTTTGCAGGCAGCTTTGAGGGCAATGCCGATATCCACATTGTCTGTTCCCGCCTGCCCAAGGGAGCTGACCGCTGGGAAAAGGTTGTGGATGTTTCCGGAGACCCTCACCGCAGCGAACAGAACCCCAGCCTGTTCCAGAATCCCAACGGTGAAATCTGGGCGCTGTATACGGCACAGCTGGACCGGGTAGAGGGAAAGGACAATATGCAGTTCACCTCTATTGTGCGCCGACAGACTACCCGGGATTTCGGAAAGACCTGGGAGAAGCCCGTGGTGCTGTTCCCGGAGGAGGGCACCTTTTGCCGTCAGCCTATCCAGATTCTGTCCAATGGACGTTGGATTATGGGCAACTGGATTTGCTCCGACAGTGCCAATGGCTTGGCGGGAGATCCTACGGCGTTCCGTATCTCTGATGACCAGGGGGCTACCTGGCGGATGGTTATGATGCCGAAGAGCAACGGCCGGGTTCATGCCAACGTCATTGAACTGGGAAATGGCTCCCTGGTGGCCTTTATGCGCAGCCGTGCCGCAGATCATATCTACATCAGCCGCTCTCAAGATTACGGCGATACCTGGACGGAGCCTGTGGCTACGGTGCTGCCCAACAACAATTCCAGCATCAGCGCAGTGAAGCTGCAAAGCGGCCGCATTGCCATTGCCTACAATCCCACCCATGCGCCCAATGCAGACCCCAACGGCTGTGCCTGGCCCGGACTGCGCTGCCCTGTAGCGGTGGCCCTGTCCGAGGATGGGGGAGAGACCTGGCCTATGATTCGCTATATGGAGTTGGGTGAAGGCTTTGTTGGTCCTGAAAATAGCACGAATAATCTGACCTATGAGTACCCCTGCATTATGCAGTCCCGGGATGGCCGACTGCATCTGGCCTATGCCTACCGGAACCGCAGCGGTGTTAAGTGGATGTCCTTTACGGAGGCGGATGTAATGGGCGCCAAGCGGGAAAAGAGTGGACGCTACAACCCCACCTCTGCTCAGATTCACTGATTTCCGGGAGTGAGAGCGAATGCAGCAATTTGAACTGGGCGGTGAAGCAAACTGCCTATATTATGTTTCTTCCAAATGCCGCAGCTGGATTCCTGCGAAGACGCTGATGATTTTTGCGCCGGATTCCGTGTCCTGCTCCATTGTGCGACTACGCAGTTTTGCAGAAAGCTCCGGTTGGCTGAATGCCGCCGAGGAAAACGGTGCGGTACTGGTTCTGCCTGTGGCAGAGCACGGCTGGGCGGCGGAAAAGACTCAGCGGGTCAAGCAGCTGTACAAGACGGTTTGGAAGGATACCCAGAGCCCAGACCCCAATGAGATTTTCAAGACGGTATGGTGCTGGGAGACGCTGATTTTTGGTGTCGGCTATGAAGAAGGGGCGGCCTATGCCGGGAATGCGGCAGTTGAACAGCCCAATGCATTTGCAGATGTGGCTATGGTTGGCGGCGTGCCCAGCAGCTATGCCGGTGGGGAACAGCTTTCCGATCGCTGGCTGCTGCCCGATGCCTCCGAGAGCTGGCAGCATCAAAACAGGGAAATTCCGGTGGCGGTCTGGATGCTGGGAAATATGGATACGGCAGAGGCAGAGCACTATTTTTCCGCATCTGCCACAGCTGCGGACCAGGTGAAGGTGACCCGGGGAGACTTTGGAGCGGAGCCGGAGACAACTGCAAAAATTCTTGCAGAGTTTGATACCCGTGTTCGCTGGAAAAACAGCCCGGATGGTACGCCTGCTCGCCTGAAGCCAGAGAAGCAGATTCGCACAGAAGGGGAGTACATCCCGGATAGCGTGGAGTGGAACGGGTGCAGCTATAATTTCTTCACCCGTCTGCCCAAGGGTGTGTCCGATGCCAGCGGCCTGCCGGTGGTGGTGTGTATGCACGGCCACGGGGAGCCTGCGTGGATGTTTTCCCAGAAAAACGGTTGGCCGGAATTGCAGGATGAGACGGGAGAATTCCTGTTTGTTTCCCCGGATTCTCCGGAGAATAGCTGGACCATTGCACGGGACCACGGAATGCATGCGCGGATGCTGGACAAGCTGGAGAAGACCTATCACATCGACAGAACCCGGGTGTATCTCACCGGCTTCTCCAATGGCTCTATGGCAACCTGCTGGTATGGCACCATGCATCCCGAGCTTTACGCGGCAATCTCCCCTTGGAATTCCCCGCTGGTCAGCTTCGAAGAGGACCTTCTGCGTGACGGCTGGGAAATGCCTGTGTTTGCAATCAACGGAGACCTGGATCACAAGATGGACATTCCCAGAAAGTCCTATGACAGGCTTTTCGAAACGTTTATTCTCCTCAATGGAGGCATTCCCAGGCCCGCTGAGGTACCCTGCCCCTGGAAATGGAAGCAGGATGCCCAGTACGATGACAGCAACCGCTATACTGCCGCAGCGGGCTACCGGGAAGGCAGCCGCATGACGACCTATGAATACTGGAATCTGGACGGAAAGCCCAGATTCTGTTTCACAGAGCTGAAGGATATGCCCCATGGAGCCATCCATGACGAGGCGCGGGCGGCCTGGGCGTTCCTGCGCCGCTTCTCCCGCCCGGCAGGCAGCAAGACCGTTGTGGACAGCGGAGAGGCGCAGCTGGACCGGAATTTTGACACCTTGGAACTGCCGGATGGAGGCAAGGTGATTGCCTTTGTGCCCACTGGCTGCAATTCCTATACTCCTGCACGCAGCATTCTTCTGTTCCCGAATACGGAAAATTCCGGCAGCGAGGCAGAAACAGAGAATTGGCTGGTGAACTCCGGCTGGATTCGTCAGGCGATTCGGGACAACAGTGTCCTGCTTGCCATTCCGGCGGAAAACGGCAGACGGGGACCGGAGTGTGTGGATCAGATCTACGGCCTGACATGGGGGAAAACCGAAAGCAGAGAGTATGGCGATATCCTTTGGCGGCCAACCTCTTCCGAAAACGGAAAACGGCAGGGATGTGTATGGATGTGGGAAACGCTGTGGCACATCGTGGGCTACGGCGATGGAGCTACGGCGGCCGGCAATGCCGCTGCTGCCCGCCCAAACCGTTTTGCATCCGTAACCCTGATTGGCGGCGCGCCGGACACCTTCCCGGACCAGGAGGCACGGTCGGATCATTTCCTTGTGTCCAAGCAGGGGAAGAATCCGGACAGAATGAAGGGGATCAGCGAGGACTATGATGTTCGGGTAAAGGATGTGCCCTCGGCTGTGTGGTTCGTAGGTGCGGAAGATAGAAGTGCCCTATCTTACTTCCGACATGCGGATAAAATCCCGGAAAATGCTCAGGAAAAGACGGTGTGCATGGCAGGGCAGGAGAGCGTGCTCCTGGAAAATCCGGGGGAACCAGCCCAGAGAATCGCTCTGACGGAGAAGAAAATCGTCCCGACCCCTGCGCAGCTGATGCACGACTGGATAGGGCCCTCTGTTCGCTGGAAGAACGGACCGGACGGTACACTGAAAACCTTCTGGTGGAAAGATCAGGTAGAGCGGGGAGAATCCCCTTACGAGAAGTATGCTTTCCGTGTCCCCGGAGAAAGCCGGGATCGCAGCTACTATGTCTACCGTCCAAAGAACCTGCCGCCCAAGGCCCCGGTGGTTATCACAATCCACGGTCATGGAGAGCCTGCCTGGATGTTCCTCAGCAAAAATGGTTGGCCCCAGCTGGCGGAGCGAGAGGGAATCCTTGTGGTGTCTCCTCAGGACAACAGCAAGAACCGCTGGCACGGGGAGACGGATAACCAGAGCTTTGCCTATCTGGTAGATCAGCTGCTGTGGCAGTTTGATGTAGACCCGGAGCGGATTTATATCACTGGTTTTAGCAATGGCAATATGCAGTGCTACGGCGCTGCTGCGGCGCACCCGGAGCTTTTTGCAGCCATGTGGCCCATGAGTCGGGCGGCCGGGGCACCTATGTTCCCCCTGGATGCGGATCAGGTTCCGGATCTGGAGCGGCTGCGCAGACACGGACTGGAAATGCCCATGTTTGGTGTCACCGGAGACAATGACGGATGGATCACTGAGAATCCTCAGAGCCCGGACTCCTCTATTTCGGAGACGGTGGAAACCTTCCTGGCCCTTGCGGGCACAAAGCCCAGAAAGGCAGCTTGCCCGGCGCCTATGTACTATCAGCCGGACGAGCATCGGGATGCCCAATGGTATCGGGAGCACTATGGCTTCCGGGAAGCAGACCGATTTGATACCTGGGTTTACAACAATCAGGCGGGGGAGCCGCGTCTGGCCATTACCGTCATGAAGAATATGCCCCACGGGACCATTTGGGAAGAGACCATAGCTGCCTGGGACTTTATGAAGCATTTCCGGAGATTGCCGGACGGCAGAATTTTAATGGCGTAAGTGCCTTGGGGGCAGAGAATGCCTGAACGCTGTTCTGTGTATTCTCTGCCCTCTTATTTCAGCGACAGTGGGCAGCGGATGGCAGACCGGCTTGCCCTCATTTTCAAAGGAGAAAAGAAAGTATGATCGTTCCAGTATTGTTATTTGCACTTGGCCTGGTTTGCCTGATTAAGGGCGGCGACTGGTTTGTCGACGGGGCCAGCGGTGTGGCAAGAAGATTTCACATTCCGGAATTGCTGATCGGCGCAACCATTGTGTCCATTGGCACAACGCTGCCGGAGGTTATGGTGTCCACGACTTCGGCAGTCCTGGGGCATGGTGAGATTGCCTATGGCAATGCCATTGGCTCTATCATTTGCAATACATCTTTGATTGCAGCGCTGACCATTGCGATCCATCCCGGAAAGGTGGATGCCAAGTCCCTGAAAATGCCAATCCTGTTTTTCTTTGCCGCAGCAATCATCTATTGCCTGGTTGCTTACTGCATTGGCTATTTCAGCCGCTGGGTGGGTATTGTTATGCTGGCGCTGTTTGTGGCATATATTGTCCTGAGCACCCTTCAAATGAAGAAGGGGCCGGCGCAGCAGGAGGAAAAGAGTGAAGAAGTACCGGCACCCCTCTGGAAAGAGCTGCTTCTGCTGGTTGTCGGTGCGGTGCTGATTGCTGTGGGCGCAGACCTGCTGGTGGATAACGGTACGCTGATTGCTCAGGCGCTGGGCGTCCCCGAGTCTGTGATTGCGCTGACCTTTGTGGCCCTTGGAACCAGCCTGCCGGAGCTGGTTACGGCCATTACCTCCCTGGTCAAAGGGCACAGCGGATTATCCCTGGGCAATGTGGTGGGTGCGAACCTGTTCAATCTGGTGCTGGTCAGTGGCATTTCCATAACAGTATCGCCCTTTGCGGTACCCACCAGCGCCACCATTGCGGGCCAAAATGCCTCTCTGGTGCTGGAAATTCCGCTGATGCTGTTTGTCATGCTGTTTATGACAATTCCTGCACTGACGAAAAAGAAGCTGTACCGGTTCCAGGGTATTGCATTGCTGGCAATTTATGCAGCGTTCTGTATTTTTCAGTTCACCCTGTAAAAAAAGATAGGCACAAGCCAGGGTGCATAATATCCGGCAGGTGCGGTGAGAAAGAAAAGAGAAAAGGATGTCGATAAAATGAGAAAGAGAAACAGTCAAGATCAGCAGCAGCGCCGCACCATGATGCTCAATGAGCCCATTCGAAAAATTATCCCCCAGAT
>OMFF01000049.1_pt1 | contig 66248 bp, 59 predicted proteins | sample 1645581 | NCBI WGS metagenome assembly OMFF01 (sample SAMEA103958140, study PRJEB25191) | human gut metagenome | biome: human-associated habitat [ENVO:00009003]; feature: intestine environment [ENVO:2100002]; material: feces | place: Germany | collected 2013/2015
TAGCGGCACCCAGGACCTTCTGATTGGCCGTGGAGGGGCAGGTTTCGGAAGATTCGTCCGAGGTGGTTTCATAGCTTACATAGCGCAGAAAGCGCTTTTCGACTGGTTCCATGTTTGTCTTCCTTTCTTTGATGGAAAAGGGCCGCCGCAGAAAGCGGCGGCCCCTTGGCTTAAATTTTACTTCTTGGCAGCGTTGACCAGCTCAGCGGTGTCCTGAGCGATCATCAGCTCTTCGTTGGTGGGAACCACCCAGACCTGAACCTTGGAATCGGGGGCGGAGATGACCATCTCCTTGCCGCGGCACTTGTTCAGCTCGGCATCCAGCTTGACGCCCATGAAGCCTAGGTAGTCGCAGACCATGGCGCGGACCAGGCCGTCGTTCTCGCCTACACCGGCGGTGAAGGTCAGCACATCGATGCCGTTCAAAGCGGCGGCGTAAGCGCCGACGTACTTGGCGACCTCGTAGGCGAACTTCTCCAGAGCCAACTTGCAATCCTCGTTGCCGTTGTCTGCGCCCTCGCCCAGGTCACGGAAGTCGGAGGACACGCCGGACAGGGCCAGCATACCGGACTTCTTGTTCAGCATGGTCAGGCAGTCGTCAACGCTCATGTTGTACTTGTTGCAGATGAACTGCACCACACAGGCGTCGATGTCGCCGGAGCGGGTGCCCATGGGCACACCGGCCAGAGGGCTCAGGCCCATGGAGGTATCCATGCACTTGCCGTCCTTGATGGCGGACAGAGAGGAACCGTTGCCCAGATGGCAGTTGACCATCTTGAAGTTCTTCTTGCCAACCAGCTCCGCGGTGCGCTTTGCCACGTACTTATGGGAAGTGCCGTGGAAGCCGTAGCGGCGGATGTCGTCATTCTCGTAGTACTCCTTGGGAATGGCGTAGCGGTAGGCCTTGGGGGGCATGGTCATATGGAAGGCGGTGTCGAACACGGCGACCTGGGGGGTATTGGGCATAACAGCCTGGCAGGCACGGATGCCCATCAGGTTTGCGGGGTTGTGCAGAGGTCCCAGAGGGATGCACTTCTCGATGGCCTTGATAACCTCGTCGTTGATGATGCAGGAGTCGGAGAACTCCATGCCGCCGTGCAGCACGCGGTGGCCCACAGCATCGATCTCGTCAACGGACTTGATCACGCCGTCAACAGGGTCAACCAGGATGTCCAGCACCGCGGCAATGGCCTCGGAATGGGTGGGCATGGGAATGTCCTTGACAACCTTCTTGTCGCCGACCTTGTGGGTCAGACGGCCGTCAATGTAGATACGCTCGCACAGGCCCTTGGCAGCGACGTCCCCGGTCTCGGGATTCATCAGCTGGTACTTCAGGGAAGAACTGCCGGCGTTGATAATCAAAACGTTCATTGGAATCTCCTCCTAAAAATATTGTTTTCTTTTTCATTGATCTGTGATACAATATCGATGCTATTATATTCCATCTTTCCCATTTTCTCAAGCCCTATCTGAAATTTTTTTGCTTTTGGAGGAAAAACTTTGGCAATCGTCGGCATTATCTGCGAATACAACCCCTTTCACAGGGGCCACCGGAAGCAATTTTCGGAAATACGGCAGCGGTTTGGGGCGGATGCGGCCATTGTGTGCCTCATGAGCGGAAATTACGTTCAGCGAGGCGCTCCCGCGGTTTTTGACCGGGAAATTCGGGCCAGGGCAGCCATGCTCTGCGGCGCGGACCTGGTGCTGGAGCTGCCGGTGACGGCAAGCCTTTCCTCGGCAGAGGGGTTCGCCTCCGCCGGGGTTGCCATTCTGAGCCCGCTGTGCGACTACCTGTGCTTCGGCACGGAGTCCGGAAATTCAGACGCGCTCATGCGCACGGCCCAGGCTCTGCTCTCCCCCGGCTTTTCAGAGCAGCTGCGGCAGCGGCTCGCCACGGGCGTCAGCTTTCCCGCCGCAAGGCAGCAGGCCCTGGAGGCCCTGGGCATTCCGGGCACACTTTTGGAGCAGCCCAACGACATTCTGGCCACGGAATACTGCAAAGCCATTCTCGCCCAGGGCAGTTCTCTTCTCCCCTTCCCCGTGACCCGCCGGGGCAGCTACCACGCGGAAACGCCGGACGCAGAAAACCCCTCCGCCACGGCTCTGCGGCGGTGCATCGCCTCGGGAACGGACTGGCTGGGCTACGTGCCGCCGGAGGCCGCCCCCTGCTTCAAAAACGCCGCCGTGCACACCCTCGCCGCCGGGGAGCGGGCCATCCTTGCAAGGCTGCGCACCATGACGGACTGTGAATTTGAGGCCCTGCCCTATGGCTCCGAGGGACTCTGGCGGCGGCTGATGCACGCCAGCCGGGAGGAGGGCTGCCTGGAGGACATCCTCACCCGGGTAAAAACCAAGCGCTACACCCGCTCCCGCCTGGACCGGATGGTACTGTGCGCGTTTTTAGGGCTGACCCAGGCCGATTTGGCAAAACCTGCCCCCTACGCCCGGATTCTGGCCTTTGACGACGTTGGCCGCATCCTTTTAAAGGGCAGCGATTTCTGCAAAAATCTTGGCTGGCAGGCGGAAGGCAGCTATGCCGCTCTGGAGCAGCGCTGCAATACCCTCTACGGTCTCTTCTGCCGGGACGGCATTCCCAAAGCCGATGCTGCCCAAAAGCAGCGGCTATCCTATCTGCACAGGTGATACCATGGTATTTTCATCCTATATCTTTCTCTTCGCCTTTCTGCCCCTGGTGCTGCTGGGGTACTATCTGCTCTCGCGTCTGAAAAATCCCATCTATCAGCGGCTGTTCCTCATCGGAGCCTCGCTGTTTTTCTATGGGTATTTTAATCCCAGCTATCTTCTGATTATCGTTGTCTCCATTTTTGTGAACTATCTTCTGGCCGCCTGCATTTCCGGAGGCAAGGGAAGATTTCAGACCGTCTGCTTCTGTCTGGGGATACTCTTCAATGTGGGCCTGCTGGGCTACTTCAAGTACCGGGACTTTTTCGTTGAAAACATCAATGCCCTGTTCCATACCTCTTTCCTTTTAAAACACATCGCCCTGCCCCTGGGCATCAGCTTTTTCACCTTCCAGCAGCTTTCCTTCCTGGTCTCCATTCGGAAAGGCGAGGAGCAATTGGAACGCTTTGATGACTACTGCATCTTCGTGCTCTTCTTCCCCCAGCTGGTGGCGGGGCCGATCGTGCTCTACAGCGAGATGATCCCCCAGTTCAAAGACCCCCGGCGGCGGTACTGGAACTGGGACAATGCAGCGGCGGGGGCCTACATCTTCACCATCGGCCTATTTAAAAAGGCCGTGATTGCAGACACGCTGGCCCTGTTTGCGGACACGGGCTTTGGGGCAACCAGCCTGGGCTTCTGCGCCGCCTGGGCCACGGCCCTGTCCTATACCTTTCAGGTCTATTTCGATTTCAGCGGCTATTCCGATATGGCCGTGGGCCTGGGAAAGCTCTTCAATATCGACATTCCCTTCAATTTCCGCTCCCCCTACCAGTCCGAAAGCATCGGCGAGTTCTGGCGCAGGTGGCACATCACTCTGGGCAGGGCTCTGCAAAGCTACGTCTATTTCCCCCTGGGGGGCAGCCGGGAGGGCAAGCTCCGCACCTATCGGAACCTGCTCATCACCTTCCTGGTCAGCGGATTGTGGCACGGGGCGGCCTGGACCTTCGTGCTCTGGGGGGCGCTCCACGGGCTCTTCAACGCCCTGGAGCGGGTTTTCGCCAAGCCCCTTTCCAGGGTGCCCCACTGGGTTCGGGTGGGCTGCACCTTTCTGATCGTCAATGCACTGTGGGTGTTGTTCCGGGCGGAGAGCTTCCAAAGCGCCGCCACGGTCTACCGGGGCATGGTGGACGTTTCCAATTTGGCCTTTGCCCAGGTTGGCACGCTGGCCGTGGACGGCTTTGTGGGCGTTCCGAACCTATTGAACGCAATCTATGTTGTGGGCATTCTGGCAGCTTTGGCGTTGATCTGCTTCCGGTGCAAAAACAGCTGCCAGATGCTGGAGAACTTCACCTGCCGCAAGGGCGCGCTGTGGGCAACGGCGATCCTCTTCTGCATCGCCCTGGTGCATCTGTCCCGGGAGAGCGTCTTTATCTATTTCAATTTCTAAGGAGCTGGCTATGGCAAAAAAATGGCTGCTGCGGCTGCTGGCACTGACGATGGCACTGGTGATGCTGATGTGCCTGTGCGCCTGGTGCATTGACCCCTATATGCTCTACCGGGTGCGGGACAACCAATACCTGCTGAATTCCCGGCTGGTCACCCCGGGGCTGATTAAAAACTACGACTACGACACCGTGCTCATCGGCTCCTCCATGATTCAGAACACGGACATGCAGCGCTTCCGGGACACTCTGGGGGGCAGCCCGTTGAAAATCACCACCGGGGCCATCAGCCTGACGGAGATTCAGAAGCTCACGGACAAAATAGGTCAAATTGGCAAGGCAGAGCACTACTATATCTGCCTGGACCAATACCTCTTCGCCCCGGAAAAATGGGACGACATGGACAGATTTCCCGACTACCTGATGGATGACAACCCCTGGAATGACTACCGGTATCTGCTGGGCTACGAGACCTGGATGCGCTTTATCCCCATCGATATCGCCCTGTCCGGCGCCAAAGCGCTGGGGCTCTCCCTGCCGGAAAAATCCACCCGGGCCATGAGCATTGACGGCATAGAGGACTGGCGGGACGACTGGGTCTTCGGTGAAGAGGCCACCCTGTCCCTTTACACGCCTCCCGCCAGGAATGCCGCCTTTGACGGGGCAACCGTACTGGCCCGGATGAAGCAGCGGTTCGATGAATACCTGACTCATCTGGATTTTTCCCAGGGAGACTATACCTTCTTCTTCCCGCCCTATTCTGCGCTCTACTGGAACTATGCCTTTGGGGCCGGAAACGGGGAAACCTACCTGGAATTCAAGGCCTATGCGGAAAGAATGCTGCTGGGATACGAAAATGTCCGCATTTTTGACTTTCAGAATGCACCGTTCGTCACCGAATTGAACAACTACAAGGACTACACCCACTACGCCCCGGAAATCAACGACCGGATGCTGGGGTGCTTCGCAAGCGGCGAATACCTGGTAACAGAGGCATCCTCCACGGCAGAGCTGGTGGAGGCCACCCGCGCCCAGGTGGCACAGCTGCTGGAACGGTACCCACAGATTCCGGAGTGAGGAAATGCCATGACCTACAAAATTGCAATTTGTGACGATTCCCAGGCGGATCGGGACTATGTCGCTTCCCTGGTCCGGCGCTGGGCCTCCGAAGGGAATCGCACGGCACATATAGAAGCCTTTTCCTCCGCCGAGGGGTTTCTCTTCCACTATGCCGAGGAAAGCGACTTTGATATTCTGCTGCTGGACATCGAAATGGGCGGCATGGACGGGGTCACCATGGCCAAACGGCTGCGGCAAAGCAACGACACCGTTCAGATCATTTTCATCACCGGCTACTCGGATTACATCGCCGAGGGCTACGAGGTGGCGGCGCTGCACTACCTGATGAAGCCCCTGGATGAAAACAAGCTCTTCTCCGTGCTGGACCGGGCTGCTGAAAAGCTGCAAAAGAACGAAAAGGTGCTGCACCTGGAGCTTTCCGGGGAGATGGTCCGCTTGCCTGTCCACCGCATCCGCTGGGCGGAGGTCAGCGGCAACTATGTCACCATTCACGCCCTCCAGGACTACACCGTGAAAATGACTTTGGGTCAGCTGGAAAAGGAGCTGGACGAGCGGTTCTTCCGGGTCGGCCGCTCTGCCATCGTGAACCTGACCCAGATCAGCCGGGTGACAAAAACAGAAATCATGCTCTCGGTTGGCGGCTCCGTCCCCCTGCCCCGAGGGGCCTATGAGGCGGTCAATCGGGCAATCATTGCAATGAGGTAAGCGAAATGGGATTCTTTTCCAAACGTGTGGACCGGCAGCTGCAGGCCTACCAGCAGGAGCTGATCGAGACCCACTACCGGGAAGTGGACAATATGTATAAGCAGATCCGGGGCTGGCGGCATGACTACCGGAACCACATCCAGGTTATGAAGGCCTACGCCGCCAAGGGCGACTGGGAAGCCATCCGGAACTACCTGGACCTTCTGGATCAGGATTTGACCACCGTGGACACCGTCATCAAAACCGGCAATGCCATGACGGACGCCATCCTGAATTCCAAGATCTCTCTGGCCAAATCCAAGGGCATCCGGGTCATTGCCGACGCCCATATCCCCGTGAAGCTCAAATCCTCGGAAATTGACCTGTGCTGCATCATCGGCAACCTCTTTGACAACGCCATTGAGGCGAGCCTCCCCCTGCCGGAGGACAAAAGGCTCATCCGGGTATACATGGACATGAAGAACACCCAGCTTTATATCTCCTTTACGAATTTCACCGCCGGAAAGAAGCTGCCAAAGCTGGGCGGCCGCTTCAGCACTACCAAGGGCCAAGGTCACGGCTTCGGTCTAGTCCGCATCGATACCATTGTGGAGCGCTTGGACGGTTACATCAGTAGGAACAGCGAGGACGGGGCGTTTACAACGGAAATTCTGCTGCCCCAGGTATAAGCTGCAATTCGTCCCCCGAAACGAGCAATTCATCCCCGGATTCCCCCGGGGATGAAATTCTATGATAGGATAGGCGCAAAGAGAGGTGTTTCCCATATGAAATCAAAAAAACAAAAACAGCCCTATAGCCTCCTGCAAAACGTCGGCTGGATGCTCTCCATCGGCTGGAACACCCGGCGGCGGGGGCTGACCTTCTGTCTGCTGATAGCGATTGCGGATGTGCTCGCAAACGTGAGCCAGCTGTACATTGCCCCGGGGGTTCTTTCCCTGGTAGAGCAGCACGCGCCCCTGCAAACGCTTCTGGGTACCATTCTGTTTTTCACCCTGGCGCTGCTTTTCACCATGGGGGGCAAGGCCTATTTGGAGGAGGTCAACATCTTCTGCCTTGTGGAGATTCGGGAAGCCATTATCCAGAAAATCCTGTTGAAATTCCTTTCCACCGCCTATCCCAATACGATGGCCCCGGCGTTTCTGCGGCTGAAGGGCAAGGCCAACGAGGCAACCAGCGGCAACCGGGAGGCAACGGAGGAGATTTTCCGCACGCTGACCGCCCTGCTGACCAACGTCGGCGGGCTCATCCTGTATACCACCATTCTGTCCGGCCTGAACGGATGGCTGCTGCTTTTCATGGCCCTGACCTGCCTGGGGGAATTCGCCGCCGCCCGCTATAAGGACAACTGGTACTACGCCCATAGGGACGAAGAAAACCAATTTTACAGTAAGAAAAGGTACCTCCGTGGGAAAGTGGAATCCATTACCTTTGCCAAAGATATCCGCATTTTCGGCCTGCGAAACTGGATGGAGGCCCTTCTGGACGGCATTCACGACGCCTATCTGGATTTTCTGCTGCGGTGTGAGAAAAAGCGGCTGCTGTTGGACCTGGTGGGCATGCTGATGACCCTTGCACGCAACGGAATTGCCTACTGGTATCTGATTCGGCTTACCCTGCGAGAGGGACTGCCCGTCTCCCAATTCCTGCTGTATTTCACCGCCGCTACCACCTTCACCGCCTGGATTATGGGCATTCTTGGGAGCCTCAGCAAGCTGAACAAGCAGAGCCTGGACATCTGTCAGGTGCGGGAATTCCTGGACTACCCGGAACCCTTCCGGGGTAAGGACGGCGATTCCGTTCCCAAAACGAACCAGTACGAGCTGCGGCTGGACCATGTATCCTTCCGCTACCCGGAAGCAGACAGGGACACCATTCACGATTTAAGCCTGACGGTGCACCCCGGAGAAAAGCTGGCCGTCGTGGGCCTGAACGGTGCGGGCAAAACGACCCTGGTGAAGCTCTTGTGCGGTCTGCTCGACCCCACGGAGGGGACGGTATTTCTGAACGATGTGGACGTAAAGACCTTTGACCGGGATGCCTATTACACCCTTTTCAGCGCCGTATTCCAGGAATATGCCCTGCTCTCCACCACCGTGGCGGAAAACGTCGCCCAGGGCGACGGGAAAATCGACGAAGCACGGGTTTGGGACTGCCTGGAAAAGGCCGGACTTTCCCAGGCCATCCGGGCACTGCCCCAGGGGATTCACACCCACGTGGGCCGGGAAGTCCATTTGGATGGCGTGCTCTTCTCCGGCGGCCAAACCCAGCGACTCATGCTGGCAAGAGCCCTCTATAAAAACGGCCCCATGCTGATTCTGGACGAGCCCACCGCCGCCCTTGATCCCATTGCGGAAGACGACATCTACCAAAAATACAGCGCCATGACCCAGGGAAAAACCTCGGTGTTTATCTCCCACCGCTTGGCCTCCACCCGGTTCTGTGACAGAATTCTGTTCCTGGAGCACGGGCAGATTGCCGAGGAAGGCACCCATGAAGCGCTGCTGGCCAAAAACGGCGGCTATGCGGCCCTTTTTGAAGTTCAGAGCCGCTACTATCAGGAAGGGATGGAATTCTGATGAAACAGACAAAACGGACCTTAAAAAACCATCTTGCCATGGAGCTTCGGACCATCCGAACGCTGCACCCGGTAAATCCGAAATTTTTCCCCGTGGTCACCGTCAAAGCCCTTCTGACCGCCTGGCTGCCCTATGTGACGGTGTATCTCTCCGCCCGGATTCTTTCGGAACTGTCCGGGCAGCGCAGGCCGGAGGTCCTCTGGAAATGGGTCATTGTGACGGTAACCGTCACCGGCCTGATGACGCTCTTGCGAGGCTTTTTCAAAGAGCGGGAGGAAACGCTGCTGGATGATATCTGGGGCCGTAAGGAAATTCTCTTCTGCAAAAAGGCCGTTTCCATGGACTACGCCGATGCGGACAAGCAGGAGACCCAGGACCTGCGGGCACAGATTTCCCAGAATGAAAACTGGAGCGGCCTTGGGCTGATGAACGCAGCCATTGTCTATAAGGACTTTCTCAATGGCCTGCTGGGTGTGCTTGGAGGCGTCGGCCTGACCATAGGTCTGTTTCTCTCCAAGGTCCCTGAGACGGCCGGTTCTTTGACAATTCTTAATAGTCCCGTATTTCTTCTGGTGTTTGCCGCCGTTCTTATCGGCGTTAACCTCTTGGCCGGGGCGCTCTACGGAAAAATTGCGGAGATCAACAATACGCTTTCCAGGAATGCCACCTTCGGGAACCGGGTTTCCTCCTATATCTTCACCTTCCCCAACCGAAAGGGCACCTGGCTGGACGCCCGCATCTATCACCAGCAGTCCATTCTTTCCCGCCTGCTGAAAAACAACAAGACCTTCACCTACGATGGCGCTTTCGGACAAGCGTCCCGCGGCCCCATCGGCATTCGCTCTGCCCTGGCACTTGGCAGCACCGCCATCACCACAGGCTTCATCTATGTATTCACCTGTCTGAAGGCCTGGGCCGGGGCCTTTGATGTTGGCAGCCTGACCCAGTATGTGGGCGCTGCCACGGCGCTGGCCAATGCCATCTTCTGCCTGCTGAAAACCTACGGGGATTTGCAGGCCAACACCGAGCACCTGGAAACCACCTTCCGCTATCTGGACCTGCCCAACGCCATGTACCAGGGCAGCCTGACCACGGAAAAGCGGGCGGACCGGAACTACCAGGTGGAATTCAGAAATGTTTCGTTCAAATATCCCGGCAGCGAAACTTGGGCGCTGAAAAACGTTTCCATGAAGTTCCAAATCGGCAAGCGTCTGGCCATCGTCGGGGAAAACGGCAGCGGAAAGACCACCTTTATCAAGCTCCTGTGCCGCCTGTACGACCCTCAGGAGGGGGAAATTCTTCTAAACGGCATCGACATTCGGAAATACCGGTATGACGACTATATGGGCATTTTCTCCGTTGTGTTCCAGGACTTCCAGCTGATTTCCCAGAGCCTGGGCAGCAATGTGGCGGGCTCTGTAGACTATGACCCCCAGCGGGTGAAACAGGCTCTGGCAGACGCAGGCTTCGGCCCCCGGCTGGAAAGCCTGCCCAAAGGACTGGATACCCAGCTCTACAAGGACTACGGCGAGGACGGCATTGAGGTCTCCGGCGGCGAGGCCCAGAAGATCGCCATCGCCCGGGCGCTGTATAAGGACGCGCCTTTCATCATCCTGGACGAGCCCACCGCCGCCCTCGACCCCATGGCCGAGGCGGAAATCTACGCCAAGTTCAACGAGATCTCCGGCGACAAAACCGCCATCTACATCAGCCACCGCTTGTCCAGCTGCAAGTTCTGCGATGAGATTCTGGTCTTCGACCGGGGACGCATCATCCAGCAGGGCACCCACGAGGCATTGCTGGAACAGGCTTCCGGCAAATACGCCCAGCTTTGGAACGCTCAGGCGCAGTATTATACGGCGTGATTGCAAAATAACGCATATAATAATATGTGTCATATGTATTGACAAATAGAATAATATGTGTTAGTATGTTTGCGTCAGGAGGGACATTCTATGAGAAGCTACAGCTCACGGGATGTTATCCAGGCTTTGAAAGCGGATGGGTGGTATCTCGTGAATACCGTGGGAAGTCATCACCAATTTAAACATCCTCAAAAGCCGGGGCGCGTTACCGTTAAGCACCCGGACAAGGATATTCCCCGCAAGACCCTGGACAGCATCGAGCGGCAGTCAGGTCTCCGGTTCCGGTGATCTGGCGCCCTCCTGACGTATCTTTTGTTTTTGGAGGTATGTGTTGTGAAAAAGCCCGAAAGATATACCTTCCCCGCCGTTTTTTCCTATAAGGAAGGCGAAGAAATTTCCGTTTTTTTTCCGGATCTGGATGTTGCCACCAGCGGTATAGACGACGATGATGCACTTACCAGCGCCAGGGAGCTGCTTGGCTGTGTTCTTTTTGGCATGGAGGAGGATGGGGAAAGGATTCCCGAGGCAACTTCTCTGAAAAACGTTCCCCTGGAGGCCAACGAGCGGGCCGTCCTTGTGGATGTGTATATGCCCTCCATTCGCATGGCGCAGGTCAATCGGTCTGTCAGCAGGACCGTGACGCTCCCCGCCTGGTTGAATGCCGCAGCACTGGAACACAACATCAACTTCTCTCAGGTTCTGCAGGGTGCGCTGCGGGAGCAGCTGCACCTGTAAAACACATCTTAACAGCAGCACAGCGGCGGCAGCCTCTTGTCTCCCAGCCCAAACGGGCCGGATGATACCAGGCTGCCGCCATTGTCATTTTGTGGGGCTTCCCTTACGAAAATGTCAAGACAAACCATAACGAATTGTGGTATAATGGTTCAAAATTGGAGGTGTATGCCATGGCCTCTTCCATTCTTCTTGTGGAAGACGATCTTTATCTTTCCCAGGGACTTACGGAACTGCTGCAAAAAAGCGGCTATGTCCCCTGCCAGGCCTGGAACCTTTCTCAGGCAAGGCAGTCCGTTTACAGCCGGAACTTTGACCTGCTGATCCTGGATGTGACCCTGCCGGACGGGGACGGCATTTCCTTCTGCCGGGAGCTCCGGGCAAGCGGGTGCGCCACGCCCATTCTCTTCCTCACCGCCCGGGACGAGGAATTCGACATTGTCACCGGACTGGACGCCGGGGGAAACGACTATGTGACCAAGCCCTTCCGGGTTCAGGAGCTTCTGAGCCGTATTCGGGTGCTGCTGCGCAAGGACAGTCCCAATCTGACCCGGGGGGAGCTGGAAATTGACCAGGCCCGTATGCAGGTGCTCCGCCAGGGGGTGGCGCTGCCCCTGACGCTGACGGAATACAAAATTCTCCTATGCCTTATAAGGCAGCGGGGCGTTGCCACACGGGACATTCTTTTAGGTGCTCTATGGGACAGCGACGGGAAATTCGTGGACGACAATACGCTCTCCGTCCACATCAGCCGCCTGCGGGAGAAAATCGGCGGGCAGCATATCCAAACCGTGCGGGGGGTGGGCTACCAATGGGTGGACTGAGCATTGGGCTGTCGGCCCTCTGCCTGGGCCTTCTCTGGGGGCTGCTGCGGCAGCGGCAGAAGACGAGAAAGCTATACCGGCAAATGGAGGCCTTTTTGGACGGGCAAAAAGCGCCTCTGGAAATCTCTCTCGGTGAAAGCCCCAATGCCCGGCTGCAAAACGCCGCCGCCCGGCTGGAAAACGCCCTGCTCCACGCCAGGGAGCAGACCCGGCTGGAGGCCCGCCGCAGCGAAAACCTGCTGACGGACATCTCCCACCAGCTGAAAACGCCTCTGGCCTCCCTGCAATTATTTGTGGAGCTGGATCAGGGGGCGCACCTGGAGCAGGAGCAGGTCCAGCTGGAGCGGATGCAGGCCCTGATTTCCGGCCTGCTACGGCTGGAACGGCTCTGCGCCGACGGCTACGCCTTTCATTTTGAAAGCCATGATTTATTGGAGCTTGTGGGCAGCTGTTGGCAGCCCCTGGCGAAGCTTTACCCGGAGAAAACATTGACGCTCACAGGCACGGCCGCGCTGCGCTGTGACGAGATCTGGATGGGCGAAGCCATTACCAATCTGCTGAAAAACGCCTGTGAGCACACGCTTCCCTCCGGGCACATCCGCATTTCCATTGAGGAGACGGCGGGAGAGGTGGCGATTCGCCTTTCCGATGACGGCGGCGGCGTCAGCGCCGAGGAGCTTCCAAGGCTCTTCGAGCGGTTTTACCACGGCAACCACCCGGGCCACGGGGCGGGGATTGGCCTTGCCATTGTGAAAGAGGTGGTTCTGCGGCACCACGGCAGCATCACCGCCGAAAACATCCCCGGTGGGCTGCAATTTACCCTGTTTTTTCCGAAGCTGGACAGCTGTCTTGCGAAATCGTAAGGCAGCCGTCACGGCAGCGTAAGCTTCCGGCATTACAATGGAGCTATCCAATACCAAAGGAGGCTTTTTCATGACAATTTTGCAGTGTGCGTCCCTTTCCAAGCACTATGGCAGGGGCGAAGAGCTGGTGAAGGCCCTGGAGGGCGTGTCCCTCTCCCTGGAGCAGGGCAGCTTTACGGCCATCACAGGCCCCAGCGGCTCGGGCAAATCCACCCTACTGCATATGCTGGGGGGACTGGACCGGCCCACAGAAGGCAGCGTCCAATTTCGGGACAAGGACCTTTACCGGCTCCGGGATGACCAGCTGGCCATCCTCCGGCGGCGGCAGTTCGGCTTTGTATTCCAGAGCTACAATCTGGTGCGGGAGCTGACGGGGATGGAAAACATCCTGCTGCCCCTGATGCTGGACAAGCGCAGCCCGGATGAAGCTTACCTGAACCGGCTGACTGACATTCTGGGCATTGACAGCCGACGGAACCACCTGCCCTCGGCCTTGTCCGGCGGGCAGCAGCAGCGTTTCGCCATTGCCCGGGCTCTGGCCAACAAGCCGGAAATTCTCTTTGCCGACGAGCCCACAGGCAACCTGGACGGCCAGACCGGGCGGATGGTCCTGGAGCTGCTGCGGGAGCTGAACCGGGAGCTGGGCATCACCCTGGTGCTGGTGACCCACGACCTGGGGGTTGCGGAACAGGCCCAGCGGGTGATCCACCTGACGGACGGGAAGATCGCCCGGGACAGCGGAGGGGTGCAGCCATGAAAAAGCTGACCATGAACCGCCTGGCCTTTTCCGGCATCCGGGCCAATAAAAAAGACTATCTCCTGCTGGGTATCAGCGCGTTTCTGGCGATTTTCGCAGCGGTTTCCACGGTGCTGGGAACCCTTGCCCTGATGCAGGCCGCCACTGACCGGCGGAATGGGGCCTACGGCAGCGAGGACGCCTTTGTATTCGATGTACAGTCTGTGCCGGAGAACATCCCCGGGGTGCGGCAGTATGGCTGTGTGACCGTGCTCGGGCAGGTGAAGGATTTCCCTGTGGGCTATTACGATGAAGCCGCCCAGCGAATCCTCAACCGCCGCTGCATGGAAGGGCGGCTGCCGGAAAAGGCCGGAGAGGCGGCAGTGAATCTCACGGCCCTGGAGCGGCTGCAGCCCGGGGCGCAGGTGGGAGACAGTCTGGTCGTCCCCTTCACGTCCAAGGGCAAAACCGAAACCAGACAATACCGCATCGTGGGCATTTTGCAGCCCCAGTTTGCAGATGACACCCGGGAGGACTTTCTGTCGGCGGTTCCGGATTCCAGCCTTGCCATGCCGGAAATTCTGGTGTCATCCCAGGAGGGCGGCAGCGCGGTGAACCGGCATCTGGTAGTGATCTTTTCCGGGAAAGGCGGCATGAAGGCCCTTTCCGCTGCCTTTCCCGAAAACAGCTGTCGGGGAGTCGACTGGTTTGGAGACATCTACGAAACGGAGCCGTTTTACGGCTTTTGGACGCAGTTCCGGGAGAATATAAACATCAGTGCTTCCCTTCTGCTGGGCGGCGCCTGCCTGCTGGGCGGCAGCCTCATCGGCATTTTGGAGGCCACCGGCGGCCAGTTTGACCGGAAGCGCCAGCAATACGCCATATATCGCACCATCGGCGCGACAAGGCATCAGCTGCGCAGCATCAGCAGCCGGGAGGCCCTGGTTCTGTCTGCCCTGCTCTCCCCTGCCGCGGTTGGCTGCGCCTTTCTTTTGGTATGGGGCATGTGCCGGATTTTCCCGGACAGCCTGCATTTTGCGCCGAAAACGCCCTGGATTCTGGGGGCTGCCCTTGGCTGCTTCCTGCTTGTCTGGCTGGCTGCCCGGCTGCCTGCGCTGTTTTCCCGCACCCAGGCGGCGGCATTCCAGGGGCCGGTGCTGGGGTTTCCAAAAATTCGCTCCAGAAAACGCTTCCATCTTGCTTCATTGTGGAATGCCCGGCGGTTTCGCTTCCACCCCCTGCGGCAGCTGGGCTGCCTGCTGATGACCGTTATACTGAATCTGGCTGTCTATGGCAGCGTTTCGGAGATTTTCTATCAGGTGCAGGTCATCCATTCCGCCGGGGCATCCTACGCGGACACGCAAAGCATTGCTCTGGAACGGGAAAATTTCAATACCGGCTGTCCCCTGTTCACTGCGGAACGGGCCTACCATATCGAACCGGAGGTTTTGGAGGAAATCCAGGCTCTTCCGGGTGTTGTCGACGCAAAGGGCTGCTGGTATGCCGAGGCGATCGGCCTTACCGACCACGTGGGCAGTTATTTTGAAAAAGCCGCTTTTGACAACTCCCAGCTATACCGGGACGCAGCCGAGAAGCACCCCCGGGCCTACGCCTGGCATGAGGCGCTGAAAGCGGCTCTGGGAACGGACGAGGCAACCCTGGAGCTGACGCTTCTGGTGCTCTCCGATTTATCCGAGCTGGAGGAGGGCACCACCGGCGGAAAAATCGACCTTGCCAAAATCGACGCCGGAGAGGAAGTCATTATAAACGTCCCGGAATTCTATGCGAAATACCGGGAAGACGGCATCGGAAGCATTTCCTACACGCCGAAGGAGGGCTATGACCCTGTGGAGAACGACCAGTTTGAGGCGGGGGAAGTTTTGCCCCTTGTGCAGCTGTGCCTAACGGAACAGCAATCGCAGAATATCGATCTGACAACCTCAGCCCAGGCGCTGCCTTTTGATGCGGCGCAGGTTTTGCGTGCGGAGCCGAAAATCGGCGCAGTCGTGAATGCAGAGCGCTTCACCGGCTCCGGCTGCCAGGTGATCACGACCCCACGGGGGCTAAAAAATCTGGGTCTTGTTTGCGACAACACCCAATATATTCGCATCAATAACCGGGAGGATATCACCGAAACGGAGTATGACGCTCTCCAGGCCGCCCTGGAGCGCATGGCCGCCCGGGAGGATGACGTTACCGTCCTGGATGACCGGGAAAGCCAGACCAGCCGGACCGGAAGCGGCATGCGCCGCATCGTCTTCTTCTGCGGCCTGAGCATTGGAATGCTGCTTTTAACGGTGGTCCTGCTCTGCGGCAGCATTCTTCGCCAGATCCGCGGGGAAACGCGCACCGTTGGAACATTGCGTGCCGTGGGCTGCGACGAAAGGAGCCTGACCCAGCTCTTTTTCCGGCAGATCCCGGAAACCGCCGGGCTTGCCTGGCTGCTGGTGGTCGGGCTGCACCTTTTCAGCGCCTGGGGCTATCTGCAATACAATTGGTGGGAAATCCGGCTCAACGCCATCACGAGCATCTTTACCGCCCTCCTGCTCACGGGGCTATGCTATCTTGTGATCCGAAGGCAGGTCAAAAAAATGCTTGAAGGCAGCATTGTGGAGAGCATTCGGGAAGAATAAACGCAGGTTTAAAAATTGCCCCAAAGCGCTTCTCAAACGCTTTGGGGCAGCTTTTTCGCTCAATCGTTAGGAACAACCTTGACGATTCCGGCTTTCCACATAATCCAGGAAATCAGAATCAGGATGGGGATCATCACGATCATCAGGATTCCGGCAATGCCGGTGGTGGCAATGCCCATGACGGTCAGCACGGACACAAGGATCACGGGAATAATGGCAGGGAGCAGCTTATTCTTGACCTTGGTCTTGCCGCTGCCCTTGCCCAGCAGGCCAAGGCTCATGCAGCCGAACAGCGCAGGCAGAAGATAGTTGCTGGCGGTCTCGAAGGTCTCGTTCTCCAGAATTGGCTGAATGAAGGACAGCAGCAACATACCCAGCGCCAGGATGACAATGGTCACGCTGGAGGAAACAGCGGTGGCAATCAAGGCAATGGCATCGCCCTCTACCGTGCTCTGCTCCACCTTGGCAATCTTCTGGGCATTGATGATACAGGGCATTTTCAGGTTCATCAGGTTGCCGGAGGCAAAGGTCAGATAGCTGGAGGAACCCAGGATGGGGGTATAGCTGCCGATCTCTGCAACACTCATGGGAGTCATAATGACCAGAATGGAAATCAGGCCCGGAAGACACATCTTAAAGCTGGGCATGCAGTCATAGACGGTGCAGATGATAAAGGGCATTACCACCATGTACACAGTGAAGACAATCATGAAGATACGGCCGGTTTTATGCGCCCACTGAGTAAACGGATCGAGGGTTGTAGGTGTTTTTTGTTTTGCCATTTTCTTTTCCTCCCTTACGCAAATACCTGCACCCAGAGAACGCTGGATGCCATTGCTACGATCATTGCGATTGCCATGGTGAAGTCATTGAGCACCGGGTGCTTCTTGGCAATGGTGCCGCAAATCACGGTCACAATCAGGCTGACCACCAGGGTCATGGTTGTGGGCAGGTCCGTGAATACCATAATGGGGATATATACGCAGAACATTGCCAGCATGAAGCATCCTGCCATGATCTGGCCAAACTCGCTCTTGCCGGTCTTGGCCTGCATGATTCCGGTGGAGTACTTCTTTGCAAACAGGGTCACCATAATTGGGCCGGTGCAAATGCCGATGGACATAACGATCATAATCGCACCGAAGACCGTTGCATCGGAGGTCAGCACATCGGACAGCTGCACACCCAGGCCGTTGGCAGCATAGGAAGCGGCCATCGCTTCATAGGACAGCGAGCCGATAACGGACAGCCGCCACCAGGGCAGCGCCGCCCCCAGAGAAACCGTCAGGGTGATAAATCCCAACAGAATGGCAAGGCTGGGGACAATGGAGGACACAACGGTGGATTTCACAACATTCTTGATGACATCGCTTCCAATGCCAAGCTCGGCACATCTTGCGGAGGCTTTTTTAACGCTCATAATTGCATATGCGATGATAATGCCCAGGCCCACAACGATCAGGGCGTACAACAGCGGGCTGTTCGCAACAACAGATCCCTTTACCATGGTGATTTCCTCTCTTTCTTTTCTTAACGTTTATTTGTGCTCTTCCAGCCAGCGGGTGGCCACATAAACATAGGAAGCAGTTCCCTCGTAGAGAACCTCATCGTTGAAGTTGGCCTTCGGATGGTGCTGGGGGTATGCATAGTTTTCCTTGTCGTCCCCCACGGTAGCCAGCATCAAAGCGCAGGCGGGAATCTCATTGCTGATAAAAGCGAAGTCCTCACTGCCGCCGCTGACCTTATTGCCGGGGGCAATCACGGACATGGGCACAGCACCGTCCCCCAGGAGCTCCTTCATATACTTGGTAGTAGCTGCACCCACCTCCATATCGGAGATCATGGGCGGGCAATGCTTGACAAATTCCACATCCGCCTCGCATCGGTAGGCCTTGGCAATGGTCTTGGCGATTTCCGTCAGCCGATCCATCAGCATCTTTTCGACCTTGACATCGCCGGTGCGGATGGTGCCCTCCATCACTGCATTGTCTGCAATGACATTGGGTGCGCCGCCTGCATGGAACATACCCGTGGTGACCACGCCAAAGGTTCCGGGCTCCAATTCCCTGCTGTGGAGCTCTGCAAGTCCCACTTGAATATGGGCCGCCGCGGTGATAGGGTCAATGGTCAAATGGGGCATTGCGCCGTGGCCGCCCTTGCCCTTGACGGTGATCTTGTATTGGTCACAGGAGGCCATGCCCCTGCCGCCGTCCAGAATGGCAACCATGCCCTTGGGGAAGGGCATTCCGGTCATGGAATGGATCATCAGTCCGGCGTCCACCTTCGGATTCTCCAGAACTCCGGCCGCCAGCATATCCTGTGCTCCCTCCAATGTTTCCTCGCCGGGCTGGAACATGAGCTTGACCGTGCCCTCAATTTCATTCTCCATGCTCTTGAGCAGCTTTGCGGCACCCAGCATCATGGCTGTATGGGTGTCATGGCCGCAGGCATGCATCCTGCCGGGATTCTGGGAACGGAATTCCACATTTGCCTGCTCCTCTACAGGCAGGGCATCCATATCGCCCCGAATCAGGAAGCACTTACCGGGCTTCTTTCCACCTGCCAGAACCACCAGACCGCTCTTGCCGCATTCCTGGGGCGCATAGCCCATTTCCTCAAGCTTTGCTTTGACAAAGGCCTTGGTATAGACCAAATCCATACCCAGCTCCGGGTGACGGTGCAGCTCCCGGCGGTTTGCCTGAATCTCCGGCTGGATTGCCAGAGCCGCCTGCATGATTTTCTTTGCATCCATGGTTAAAACCTCCCATTGTTTTTAACACATTATTACTTTATCGTGTTAAAGAAAATGAATGAAATTAGTATAGCACTTCAATTTTGAAAGTCAATGCTTTATTTTCTTTTTGTAGAATTTCACAGATATCTGTAGAGAATCTCAAACATATAACGACTGATTGACTACGTTTTCGAGGACATTTGATTTTCGTCCAAATACACCGTGCAGTTTTTTTCGTCAAAAATTGCATTTTTCAAGCAGCAGTTTTCCTTCTTCCTGCCGTATTTCCTCCGGGAAAGCAAAAAGCGCAGCGGCTCCCCTGCCCTTTCAGGCCATCAGGAAACGCTGCGCTTCCGGTTTGGAATTGTGTTACACTCTCTGGAACTGACTATTGTAGAGGGTATGATAGAACCCGCCCTTGGCCAGGAGCTCCTCATGGGTGCCCTGCTCGATGATCTTGCCGTCGCGCATAACGAGAATCAGAGAGGCATTGCGGATGGTGGACAGGCGGTGGGCCACCACGAAGCTGGTGCGGCCCTCCATGAGCTTGTCGAAGGCCTGCTGAATCAGCATCTCCGTGCGGGTATCAATGCTGGAAGTGGCCTCATCCAAAATCAGCATAGGCGGCAGGGTCAGCATAACCCGGGTGATACACAGCAGCTGCCTCTGGCCCTGGCTGATGCTGTCCTCATAGAGGACGGTATCCAGGCCCTGGGGCAGGCGCTCGATGAACTCCCAGCTGTGGGCCTCCTTGGCGGCCCGGATGATCTCCTCATCCGTTGCATCTGGCTTGCCGAAAGCAATGTTTTCCCGGACGGTTCCCTGCTTGATCCAGGTGTCCTGCAAGACCATGCCGTAGCCGGACCGCAGAGCATGGCGGGAAAGGGTTTTGATCTCCTTGCCGTCTACGGTGATCTCACCCTTGTCCGTGTCGTAGAAGCGCATAAGCAGATTGATAAAGGTAGTCTTGCCGCAGCCCGTGGGGCCGACAATGGCGATCCGCATTCCGGGCTTTACATCCAGGTTGAAGTGCTCGATCAGCTTCCGGTTGGGATCATAGCTGAAGGAAACATCCTCAATTCCCACATTGCCCCTGGGCGCTTCCAGGGTACCGGCAGCATCCTCGCTTTCCTCCGGCTCCTCCAGCAGGGCGAAGAGTCTTGCTGCGCAGGCCAGGGCGTTCTGCATCTCCGTGACCACGGAGCTGATGTCATTGAAGGGCTTCATATACTGGTTGGCATAGGACAGCAGCACCGTCAGGCCGCCTACCGTCAGGCTGCCCACGGGAATCAGGATCGCACCCAGCAGGGCTACGCCTGCATAGATCAGGCTGTTGACAAACCGGGTGCAGGGATTGGTCAGGCTGCTGTAGAAAACCGCCTGGGCACTGTAGTCACGAAGCTCCCCGTTGATTTCGGCAAAGCGCCTGGAGGCCCGCTCCTCATATCCATAAGCACGGACCACCTTCTGATTGCCGATGATCTCGTCGATCAACGCCGTCTGCTTGCCCCGGGCCTCGCTCTGCTTGCGGAACATCCCATAGGAGTGGGAAGAGATAAACTTCGCCACCCAGAAGCTGACAGGGGTCAGGCAGATGACCAGCAGCGTAATCCAGAAGTTCTTGGAGAACATGAATACCAGCGTCACCACAATGGTGACAATGCCGGAAAAGAGCTGGGAAAAGCCCAGCAGCAGGCCATCGGACAGGATATCCGCATCGGCGATGATCCGGCTGACAATGTCGCCGGAGCTGTGCTTATCCAAATAGGACAGCGGCAACCGCTGGATATGCCGGATGGACTGGGCGCGGATGTCCTGGACCACACGGTAGGTCATGCGGTTGTTGATGACGCTCATGACCCAGCCGGTCACTCCGGAGAGCACCGCCAAAATGACAACACGCTTCAGATAATAGCCCACCATGGCAAAATCCACTTTTCCGGCCGCCACGATGTTGTCGATGGCATCGCCAAACAAAATGGGGACATAGAGCTGCAAAATCACGGTAGCACCGGCCATGAGCACGCTCAATATCAGCAGCACCCGGAACTTGGCAATGTGATTCCAGAGCTTTTTCAGAGTCTTTCCGTTCTCCGGATTGGTCTTTCTTTTCATCACATATTCCCCTCCTTCTTCTCCCGCTCGCCCGGGAACTGGGAATCAAAGATCTCCTGGTAAAGGCCGCAGCGTTCCAGCAGCTCCTCATGGGTGCCGACGCCCGCAAGGCTGCCATTGTCCAGCACAAGGATCTGGTCCGCCTGCCGGATACAGGCAATGCGCTGGGACACCAGGAAGGTGGTGACGCCGCCGCCAAGGCCATGAATGGCGCTGCGCAGGGCGGCATCCGTGGCAAAGTCCAGAGCGCTGGAGCTGTCATCCAGAATCAGGATCTCCGGCTTCTTCACAAGCGCCCGGGCAATGGAAAGCCGCTGCTTCTGGCCGCCGGAGAGATTCCGTCCCCCCTGCTCCAGCCGGAAGTCCAGCTGCCCCTCTTTGCCCTCTACAATTTCCCGGGCCTGGGCAACCTCAAGGGCCTGCCATAGCTCCTCATCCGAGGCATTTTCATTGCCCCAGCGCAGATTGTCCCGAATGGTGCCCTGGAACAGCACAGAGCGCTGCTGCACCACGGCGATCTTCCGGCACAGGGCCTCCTGGGTGTATTCCTTCACATTGCAGCCGTCCAGGCAAACCGTGCCGGAGGTTGCATCATAGAACCGGGGGATCAGGCTGATGAGGGTAGACTTGCCGCTGCCGGTGCCGCCGATGATGCCGACGGTCTGGCCCTTCTCTGCCCGGAAGCTGATATCCGTTAGGCTGGGGGCACCGGCATTGCGGTAGGTAAAGTTCACGCGGTCAAAGCGTACCGCCTCATCAGCATTTTCCCGGGGCTGGGCATCCTTCTCAGGATAGGTCATGGAGGTAGGCTGCTCCAGAACACCGGCCACACGGCCCGCGCAGGCCATGGATTTGGTCAGGGTGATGATCAGAGAGGCCAGCTTAATGAGCTCCACAGTGATCTGCAGCATATAGTTGTTCAGTGCCACCACATCGCCCTGGGCGATGGAGCCGATATTCACCCGGATGGCCGCCCGGTCGATGAGGACCACGGCTGCGATGTTGATCAGCACATAGGTCAGAGGGTTCAGAAGCGCGGAAATTTTGCCCACGAACTCATTGAGCTTGGTCAGGGCCTGGCTGCTCTCGTCAAACTCCTTGACAGAATGGTCCTCCCGGCAGAAGGCGCGGATCACCCGCACGCCGGTGAGATTTTCCCGGGTCAGGCAGGTCACCCGGTCCAGAGCGGACTGAGCCTTGCGGTACAGCGGAATGCTGCTCAGCATAATGGCAAAAACAGCTACAAACAATACGGGAATGACCACTGCAAAGACCCATGCACAAGACACATCAATGGTGAAGGCCATAATCATGGCTCCAAAAACCACAAAGGGGCTGCGCAGCAGCAGCCGCAGACCCATATTGACGCCGGTCTGGACCTGGTTGATATCGTCTGTCAGGCGGGTGATCATAGTGTCGGCCCCCAGGGTATCCAGCTCCGTAAAGGAGAAACCCTGGATATGGTCAAATACCGCCTGCCGCAGGTCTGCCGCAAAGCCGGTACTGGCCTTGGCCGCAAAGAACTGGGCCGTAATGCTGGCCGCAAGGCCCAGCAGAGCCATAAGGATCAACAGCAGGAAGCACCAGACCATATAGCCCCGGTCATTGCCCGCCACACCGATATTGATCATGCGGGCAACGACCAATGGGACCATCAGGTCAAACACGACTTCCAGCAGCTTGAACAGCGGGGCCAGGATGCTCTCCTTGGTGTACCGCTTCAGGTAACTTGCCAGTTTTTTCATACTTGTCGCTCCTATTGTATTTTCTTAATTGACAAGCACATTATAACACGGTATGATTCATATGAATAATATTGTTTCTATGCTTGTGTAATTTAAATTAAGTATTAAAGAGGATCAAACCATGGAGATTCGTCAGCTGGAATATTTTCGAAAAATCGCGCAGACCGGCAGCATCAACGAGGCAGCCCGTCAGCTCAATATGTCTCAGCCGCCCCTGAGCTATCAGCTGAAACTGCTGGAACAGGAGCTGGATGTGGTTCTATTCGAGCGCAGTCGTCAGGGAGTCACCATGACGGAGGCCGGAAAGCTCCTGTACCAGCGCTCTGAGGAGCTGCTGCAATTTGCAGACTCCACCAAACTGGAGGTCAGCCAGATTGGCAAGTGCCAGGTTCTGCGCCTGGGCATGACCTCTACTACCGTAGGTCCCATTCTGCCAAAAATTTCCGCCTTCGTGCAAGAGCACCCAGAGGTGACCTTCGAGGTCCACGACGGCTCCACCTACTCTCTGGCAGATCTGCTGCGGAACGGGATCATTGATGTTTCCGTAGTGCGCACCCCCTTGCAGCTGGACGATCTGGACTACCATCTTTTCTGCGAGGAACCAATGATCGCGGTTTCCGGCCCCGGCATCTCCGGTGGGGGCCTTTCCCTGAAGGAGCTGACCGGCACCCCCCTCATCCTCTACCGGCGCTATGAGCGCTTCCTTCTGGATGCCTTCCACGCCCAGGGTCTGGAGCCCAGGGTGCTGTGCGTCTGCGACGATGCCCGGGACGCCATGCAGTGGGCAGAGCAGGGCCTTGCCACCGCCATTTTCCCAAGATCCATGGAAAATCTCTGCAAGGGGCTGTGCATCCGGCCCATCCTGGAGAAATCCCTGAACACCAAAATTCTGCTGATCTGGCGCAGCGGCAAGCCCCCCAGAGCCATCGTCCGGGAGTTTTTGGAAATCTGCGCAGATAACAGGTGATTTCAGACAATTCCGCAGAAAATGGTAGACAAAGCGCATTTCCGCTGCTATAAAGGGCGGATAAATAATTACGCTATTTTACGATTTTTCATAGCAGACTGCGACGGATGCCCTGCCCGGCCTGCATCCTGATCGGGGGGATTTGTCATTGAACAATGCTTTTCATGACAGACGAAGCAAACTTATATTGATCCTATGCAATGCGGTGATCATGGTTTCCACCATCGCCGCGGCTCTTCTCTATGTCCGCTATATCCCCTTCTCCTATCAGCAGGTAGGCGGAGACAAGCTGGAGGAGGCATTTCTGAACTGCCTGGAGGTCCCGAAGAGCAAGGGCTATACCCCTATTCAAGGCCCCACCAGCAAGGTCTATGCCGTGGAATTCCTGACCGCATTCGCCCAGTAATCCCGGAACAGAACAAACTGCCATTGCCCATCCGCGAAAACCGCGGAGAGGCAATGGCAGTCTTTTTATTTCGCTTTTATCCCTACCCCAACGATTGACATAAAGCCTTTTTTATTTCTCGTCCCGCAGATGCTGGATGGAGGCAAGAATGTTCATCTGAAGCTCGAAATTCTGGCGGGCACGTTTTCTCTGGCTGTCCAAAATCATCCCTACAGCCAGCACCAGCAGCGCTGCAACCATAAAGAAGCCGGAAACCACCAGCGTGGGGATTCTGGGAACCAATCCCGTGGCGTTGTATTCCGCCAATACCGGGATAAACAGGATCATAGAAACCAGGGCCAGAATTGCGGCGATGCAGCTGAAAAAGGGCATGGGCCGATAGTCCTTCACAAGCGTTCCGATGGTTCTCAATACCTTGAAGCCATCGGAGAAAGTGTTCAGCTTGGACTCACTGCCGGTAGGACGGTCCCGGTAGCCCACTGGGATAGAGGACAGGCAGAGATTCTTATCCAACGCATGAATGGTCATCTCCGTCTCGATTTCAAAGCCCTTGGACATGATGGGAAAGCTTTTGACAAAGGTCCGGCTGAAAGCACGGTAGCCCGTCATAATGTCCGTAACATTGCCCTTAAAAAAACCGTTCACCAGGCGGCGCACCAGCACGTTTCCCGCATTGTGGAAGGGGCGCTTATTCTCCGTAAAATAAGTGGAGGACAGCCGGTCCCCAATGACCATATCCACACCCTGATTCAGCACCTGATCCACCATCTCCCGGGCATTTTCCGCAGGGTATGTATCATCGCCATCGATCATCAGGTAACAATCCGCCTCGATATCCCGGAACATGGTCCGAATCACATTGCCCTTGCCCTGGCGATGCTCATAGCGGACAATGGCCCCGGCCTTCCGGGCAATCTCATCCGTGCCATCCCGTGAATTGTTGTCATATACATATATATCCGCCTCCGGAAGCGCCGCGTGGTAATCGGCAACAACCTTAGCGATGGTCTGGCTTTCGTTATAGCAGGGAATCAAAACAGCGATTTTCTTCATTACGGCTCCTCCATGTCCACGGTCAGCACCGGGCATCATCGATGAGATAATTATAGCATTCTTTCCGGGAAAAGTCCATTGCTTTCCTTGCTTTGTGCCCCGGCGGTCCGGGCTTCCTGCCGGAAATCGTCCAGCCCGTTCTTTAAGAAACGTACCAGGTCATTTTCAAAGGTATTCACCCGTTCGTGACCATACTGCGAAGGTCTGCCGGCATTGGGTTCAGCGCCGCTGCCCGCGTCACGCCGGGCACCAGTGCTGCCGCCGCCAGGGCAAGTCCGCCGCCGAAGCCCTCGCCCCAGGCCGTAACCTGCTCCCGGTTCACCCAGGGCAGCTGCGTCGCAGCCTTTCCCAGACGCAGCGCATCCAGGAAACGGCTGTGAAGATCCACTTGGCCGCTCATCCAGTCCCCAGAAAATGGTTCCGCTTCCGGGGCTACCACACCGCTTCTGTTCCCTCTTCTGCAGTATCCCGGGCCTTATCCCAGGCGCTTGGCCATGACCGCTGCAATGCAGGGGGCAACCACCTTCCGGAAGGCATCGTTGCCATAGTGCATGGCCCGCACAGCCGCCGTCAGGCCGGTGCCGTTTACCTCGTTGGAATCCGTATCTCTGGGAACGGGTACATAGGTCTCAGGGCTCCACTGCGCATAGTGGGCCCAGATTTTAGGGCAGTCCCCTACGCCGTACCAATAGGCCACAGTTTCAACATCGTACCAAACGCCCCGGTTCCAGTCGCCTTTATAAACCCTTCCGGGATAGGCCTTGGCAAAGAAATTCAGGAAATCCTCTGTCATGGCATCGAAGCCCGCCATCTGTGCCGCACCGTTTTCGTAGTCAAACTCCCCCTGCATCCAAACCGCGCCAAGGAAGCGGTTCTCCGGGTTCAGGTTTAGGCAATATTGGATGCGGTCTCGCATGGCGAAATAAAAGGGAGATTCCTTGCCCCAGCGCAGACGGCCCTGAGAGGGGCGCAGAGTGACGCTGTCATAGCTCCCCTGTTCCCCCACAGTAAAGCCCACGCCCCCATAGGCACAGGGCAGCACCAGAATGTCATAGTCTTCCGGAATCAAGTCCAGCAGCCGATCCGCCAAGGGTAAATGCATCCCCCGGGTGCCAGGCATTCCGGCAGGGTTTTCCGGATTGCCGAAGGGGCGCATGTCCTGGTAATTCTGGGCACAGGGGCCAAGGGGAATGATTTTCAGATTATCCTCTCCGTACAAGCCCAGCTGATGGATACGGTCCGTACGGAAATGGCTTACGTAGTCTTCCGGAATTCTGGATTCGTCAAACCCCACCGCGTTGGACTGTCCGGCCACGCAAAGGATCATATATTTCTTTTCCATTGCATCATATCTCGCTTTCCTTGAAATACGAATTGGGCTTATTGACCGCCCATTGCCCCTATTTTACAATATTCCACCCCGCTTTGCAACTGGGAAGCTCCACAGGGCAGGGAAAAAGCGGACCCCGGAAGGGTCCGCCCGAATAATATTCGCTCAACGGTAGAAAATATCCTGCACGGTTTGCGCGAGGGTTGCTTCATCTGCGTAGAATTCCATAAACTCGTCGCCCTTCTTGGCTTCTCCTGCCAAGGCAACGAAGGGGGCGGCCTCACGAATAGAGCCAGCCGCAGGATACTTCACTTCCTTGCCATCCTCCACCGTAACAGTCTTGACACCCATTGCCTTCTTCTGCTCAATGCTGGGCACATAGCTGTTTGCAAACGCAGCCACAGCAAGCGTGGAGATGACCAGTGCCAAACTCAGCACACGCAATACTTTTTTCGTAATCACTGCTTCCGTTTTCTCATCGGGTCAGCTGGGCCCGGAAAAAACATTTTAGATTATCGATTACCGCCCATGGCGCACCGCATATTCTCCAAGACTTCTTCGGAGATAACCTGCATGACATGGCTCCATCTGGGTGGCCGGCTTGCTCAGACAATAATTTCAGAATTGGGGATGATCACCGCCGCCAGAAGGTAGGCGACAATGCCGCTGCCGCCCATCAGCCCGAGAATCGCCCAGATCAGGCGGATAATGGTGGGGTCGATTCCGAAGAATTCTCCCAGACCGCCGCAAACGCCGCAGATCATCTTATTGGTATTGGACTTGTACAGCTTCTTGTTCATGGTAATATCTCCTGTCAAATATACTTTTCCACCAGCTGCAAAACGCGCTTGTGAATTTCTTCGATTGGAAGCATCTTTCCGTCCCGGCAGCAGTCTACCGTCTCCCAGCCCAGCTTTTCCGCGCAATACTGCGCCGCTTCCCGGCTGTGCCTCAGATACACCAAATCCCGCTCGTGGATATCCTTCTTGCTCTCGTCCCCGCTGTAGCGGGCAGTCATCAGCTCCTGACTGACCTGGGGGTCCACATTCAGATAGATCACGCAGTCCGGGGCTGGAATTCCCAGCTTATTGTACTCAAAATCAAAGAGCCAGTTCAAAAAGTCCTCCCACTGCTCTTTTGGCAGCTTACTGCACTGATGCACCGCATTGGAGGTGGTGTATCGGTCCGCAATGACCACACCCTTGGCATAGTCCCGGCTCCAATCCTTTCGGTAGGAGGCGAACCGGTCTACCGCAAAAAAGGAGCTGGCGGCATAGGCATTCACGTCCTGGGGATCCGTACCGAACTGGCCGGACAGGTACATCCGCACCAGGGCAGAGGAATCGGAGTCGTAATCCGGGAAGGAAACCTCCCGCACCGGGATTTCCCGATCCACCAACGCCTTTGTCAGTCTTCTCGCCTGGGTTGCCTTTCCGCTGCCATCCAGGCCCTCAATCACAATCAACTTGTTTGTTGCCACGCCGCTCTCTCCCATCCAAAGCTTTTTCTTTTATTATACTCCCTGCGTCAAGAGGGGGGCACCGCAAAAGCGATGCCCCCCTCCAAAAATTTGCCGATTTTATTCAATCCCTGTAACGGTATACTTCCCGCCGCAAGCCGCGGTTTCCTTCAGAAGTGCATCCTCAACCGCCCCGTCCAGAATGACAACAGCGGTTTTGGTGTCCTTGCTGACCTGGGCCTGAGAAACCTGAGGCAGCGCCTCCAGAGCCTTTTTCACCCGGTTTTCACAGCCGGAGCAGCCCATGCCTTCGATGTGAATGATCTTTTCCATAATACCCTCCATTTTAATCAATCGATGTGACCGTATAGTCCTCGGCCTCTACAGCCTTTTTCAGAGCTTCGTTCTCTACCTTTTTATTCAGGGTCACGGTTGCCGTACCCGCCTCGTGGTCTGCCTGGGCAGAGGCGACACCGTCGATAGCCTCCAGGGCCTTCTGCACTGCCATTTCGCAGTGGTGGCACATCATGCCCTCAATGTGAATGGTCTTTACCATATTTTCTTTGGCCTTGGCGCTGCGCTTGTGATCGTGACTGCCGTCATAGAGCTTGCACAGGTTCAGCCGCAGGGCGTTGGTCACCACGCAGAAGCTGGAAAGGCTCATGGCCGCCGCGCCGAACATGGGATTCAATGTCAGGCCAAAGGCCACAAAGCAGCCGGCCGCCAGAGGAATGCCGATGATATTGTAGATAAACGCCCAGAACAGATTCTCGTGGATATTCCGCAGGGTAGCCCGGCTGAGCCGGATAGCCGCAGGCACATCCAAAAGGCTGCTCTTCATGAGCACCACATCCGCCGCGTCAATGGCCACGTCCGCGCCGGCGCCGATGGCGATGCCCGTATCCGCCCGGGTCAGGGCAGGGGCATCGTTGATGCCGTCGCCTACCATGGCGACCTTGCCCTGGGCCTTCAGCTTCCGGATTACAGCCTCCTTGCCGTCCGGCAGGACCCCGGCAATGACCTGGTCCACTCCGGCCTGGGCACCGATGGCCTTGGCCGTACGCTCGTTATCGCCGGTGAGCATGACCACCTGAATGCCCATATTTTGCAGCTCCCGAACGGCCCGGGGGCTGTCCGCCTTCATGGTGTCCGCCACGGCGATCATACCTGCAAATGCGCCGTCATAGGCAAAGAGCAGCGGGGTCTTGCCCTGCTCTGCCAGAGCGTGGGCCTTGGCTGTCATATCCCCGGGGACATCTACCTGTCCGGAGACGAATTGCAAGCTTCCGCCCAGCAGCGTCTTCCCATCCAGCTTGGCATGGAGGCCATTTCCTGGCAGCGCCTGGAACTCGGTCACTTCATCGGGTGCATAGCCCCGGGCAGTTCCCTCTTCCAGAATAGCCTTGGCCAGAGGATGCTCGCTCTTGCTCTCCAGGGCCAGGGCCAGCTTCAAGAGTGCATCTTCCTGGGTCCGGCTGAGAATATCCGTCACCTTGGGCTTGCCCTCGGTGATGGTGCCGGTTTTGTCCAGGACCACAATGTTGGTCTTTCCGGTCTGCTCCAGAGAGACAGCCGTCTTAAACAGAATACCGTTCTTGGCCCCAACGCCGTTGCCAACCATGATGGCAACAGGTGTTGCAAGGCCCAAAGCGCAGGGGCAGCTGATGACCAGCACGGAGATGCCCCGGGCCAAGGCATAGGCAAACTCCCTGCCCAGCAGCAGCCAGACAACGGTGGTAACCACCGCAATGGAAATGACCGTCGGGACAAATACGCCGGAAACCTTGTCTGCGATTTTCGCAATGGGTGCTTTGGTAGCCGCCGCATCGGAGACCATTTTGATGATCTGGGAAAGGGTGGTGTCCTCCCCTACCCGGCTGGCCCGGCAGCGCAGGAAGCCGGACTGATTGATGGTGGCAGCGGAGACCCCGTCGCCCACCGTCTTGTCCACAGGGATGCTTTCGCCGGTGAGGGCGGATTCATTGACGGCGCTGCTGCCCTCCAGAACAATGCCGTCCACAGGGATGCTCTCCCCGGGGCGGACCACAAAGATATCGTCCTTTTGCACCTGCTCAATGGGCACCGTGACCTCCTGCCCATCCCGGACCAGGGTCGCAGTCTTGGGAGCCAGATTCATGAGCCCTTTCAAGGCATCCGTGGTTTTGCCCTTGGAGCGGGCCTCAAGCATTTTGCCCACGGTGATCAGCGTCAGGATCATGGCAGCGGACTCGAAATAGAATTCGTCCATATAGGTCATGACCCCGGCCATATCCCCATGGACCTGGGCATCGGTCATAGCAAAGAGCGCATACACGCTCCACACGAAGGAGGCCATGGAGCCCAAAGCCACCAGCGTATCCATATTCGGCGACCGGTTCCACAGGGCCTTGAAGCCGGAAATGAAGAATTTCTGATTGATGACCATGATGATCCCCGCCAGCAGCAGCTGCACCAAGCCCATGGCCACATGATTTCCATCAAACCATCCCGGCAGCGGCCAGCCCCACATCATATGGCCCATGGAAAAATACATCAGCACCGCCAAGAAGCCGATGGAGGCAATGAGCCGCCGCTTCAGCTTGGGGGTCTCGCGGTCCGCCAGGGCATCCTCCTGGGAGGCCGCTGTTTTTTCCGCACCTTTCACAGAGCAGCCGTATCCCGCCTGCTCCACCGCCTTGACAATGGCCGCGCTGTCTGCCGTGCCATCCACGCCCATAGAGTTGGTCAGCAGGCTCACGGCGCAGCTGCTGACCCCGGGGACCTGGTTCACAGCCTTTTCCACTCGGGCAACACAGGCGGCACAGCTCATGCCTGTTACATTGTATTGTGTCATGTTTCTCCTCCTGTCTACTACTCTTCCCTGTTTGGAGGAAGTTATTTCATAAGCTTCTGCAAAATGGTCACCAGCTCATCAATGACCTCGTCCTTGCCCTCCCGGATGTCCCGGGCCACACAGCCTTCAATATGGCGGGCCAAAATTTCCTTATTAAACGCATTCATGGCCGCATTGACGGCAGAGGACTGGGTGAGAATATCATAGCAGTAGGCATCCCGCTCGATCATGGCTTGCAGACCCCGGACCTGGCCTTCAATGCGTTTGAGCCGGTTCAGAAGCTTTCGCTTCTCCTCCTCGCTTCTCTGGGTGGTCTTCTCGGTGCCTGTGCCGCAGCAGCACTGGTGTTCCTCCATCTGGCATCGCTCCTTTCAAATACCCCTTAGGGGTATTTGCATTATATACCCCTAAGGGGTATTTGTCAATAGGAAAAATCCAGCAAGATGCAAAAAAGCCGCCCCGGAAAATTCCGGGGCGGCTAGCGCACAACTCAAGAGGGATATTAGTAGAACTTTCTCTTGTTCTTACGGGCAGCTTCAGACTTCTGCTTACGCTTCAAGCTGGGGCTGACGTAATGCTCGCGCTTCTTAACTTCGGCGATAACGCCCTCCTTGGCACAGCTGCGCTTAAAACGACGCAGAGCGCTCTCCAGAGACTCGTTCTCCTTTACGCGAATTTCAGACATTGTTTTCCCTCCCTCCGATGCATCCGGCTCGATCCTGGATGCTTTCAGGGCCATACGGCTTGATTATTATATGGTGGATTCACCCAAATGTCAAGAAATAATTCGAGATTTTTCAAAAAAATTCAAAATTATTTCACGATCAGGTTGACCAGCTTGTTCTTGACCACAATGGTCTTCACCACACTGCCCCCCTGCTTCTCCAGGAAGCGGGCGATTTTCTCATCGGCCAGGGCATTTTTCACCACGGTGTCGTTGTCCAGGTCCGCATCCATCAGCACGGTGCCCCGCATCTTGCCGTTGATCTGGACAGCAATGGTGACCTCGTGGTCCTTGCACTTGGCCTCGTCATAGGTGGGCCAGGATTCAAAGGCAATGGTGTGGTCGTGGCCCAGCAGCTGCCACAGCTCCTCACCCACATGGGGGATGATGCAGGAGATCATCTTAATGAAGCCCTCGGCATACTCTCTGGGGCAGGTACCGTTCTTATAGACCTCATTGATAAAGACCATCATCTGGGCAATGGCAGTGTTGAAGGCCAGCGCCTCAAAATCAGAGGAGACCTTCTTCACGGTCTGGTGGTAAATCTTGGTCAGCTTGCCGTCATCGGTATCGGTGATGTTGGCGCTCTCGGAGAAGAAGTTCCACACGCGGTTGATAAACTTCTTGGCACCGGCCACACCCTGGGAGCTCCAGGGCTTGGAAACCTCCAGAGGGCCCATGAACATCTCATACAGCCGCAGGGTATCTGCGCCGTAGTCCCGGACAATATCGCTGGGGTTCACAACATACTTGGGGAAGCGCTTGCCCATCTTGATGCCGTTCTCGCCCAGAATCATGCCCTGATGCACCAGCTTCTTGAAGGGCTCCTTCACAGGGGACAGGCCCTTGTCGTACAGGAAACGGTTCCAGATACGGGAGTACATCAGGTGGCCCACGGCGTGCTCCGGGCCGCCCACATACAGGTCAACAGGCATCCAGTGCTTCAGCAGCTCCTGATTGCAGAACTCCTTGTCGTTCTGGGGGTCGATATAGCGCATGTAATACCAAGAAGAACCGGCGGAGCCGGGCATGGTAGATGTCTCCCGGGTGCCCTGAATGCCGTTGCGGTTGTACTGCTTCCACTCGGTGGCATTTTCCAGAGGTGCCTGACCGTTGCGGCCCTTATAGTCTTCCAGCTCGGGCAGGATGACAGGCAGCTCCTCATCGGGGACAAAATAGATCTTGCCGTCCTGGGTATAGACGCAGGGTACGGGCTCGCCCCAATAGCGCTGACGGGCAAAAATCCACTCCCGGAAATGGTAGTTGACCTTTCTTCTGGCAACGCCCATCTTTTCCAGCTTCTGGGTAATGGCCTCCTTGGCCTCCTCCACAGTCAGCCCCGTAAACTCCTCGGAATTCATCAGCTTACAGCCCTTGCCAAGGTAATCCTGCTTCTCAAAGGCGCACTCGGAAACATCCCGCCCCTCGATGACCTGAATCATGGGGATGTTGTGGGCCACGGCGTACTCAAAGTCACGCTGGTCGTGGCTGGGCACAGCCATAACGGCGCCGGTGCCGTAGCCGGCCAGAACAAAATCGCCGATGAACACAGGCACCTGCTTGCCATTGACAGGGTTGATGGCATACACGCCCTGGAGGCGGCAGCCGGTCTTGCCCTTGTTCAGCTCGGTGCGGTCCATATCGCTCTTCTTGACGGTCTCGTTGATGTAGGCCTGGACCTCTTCCTTGTTCTCGATCCGGTCCATCAGATCCTGGACGATCTTACCGTCGGGAGCCAGGACCATGAAGGTAATGCCGTAAATGGTTTCGATACAGGTGGTATAGATGGAGAAATCACCGCCGCCCACCAGCTTGAAGTCCACCTCTACGCCGGTAGACTTTCCGATCCAGTTGCGCTGGATCTCCTTGGTGGATTCAGGCCAATCGACCTCATTCAGGCCCTCCAGCAGCTTCTCGGCAAAGGCAGGCTGGTCGATGACCCACTGCATCATGTTTTTCTTCACAACGGGATAGCCGCCCCGCTCGGACTTGCCGTCGATGACCTCGTCGTTGGAAAGCACAGTGCCCAGCTCTTCGCACCAGTTCACCGGCATCTCAATGCGCTTGGCATAGCCCGCCTCATAGAGCTGCTTGAATATCCACTGGGTCCACTTGTAGAAGCTGGGGTCAGAGGTGGCGATCATCTTGGACCAGTCATAGTCAAAGCCCAACTCTTTGAGCTGCTTGGAGAAGGTTTCGATATTTTTCTTGGTAAAGCCCTCGGGATGGTTGCCGGTACTGATGGCGTACTGCTCAGCGGGCAGGCCGAAGGAATCATAGCCCATGGGGTGCAGCACATTGTAGCCCTGCATCCGCTTCATGCGGGACATGATATCCGTTGCCGTGTAGCCCTCGGGATGGCCTGCGTGCAGGCCCACGCCGGAAGGATAGGGGAACATATCCAGAACATAATACTTGGGCTTGGAGAAATCCCACACATCCGTATGGAAGGTATCGTTTTCCTCCCAATATTTGTGCCACTTGGCCTCAATGGCGGCAAAATCGTAATTCATTGCTTTCCATCTCCTGTTAATTCGCGGGTTCTTCCACGATAATATCTTTCAGGTCTACACGCTCAGCATCCGCCCACAGGCGCTCCAGGGCGTAAAACTGCCGTGCCTCTTCCGTAAACACATGGACAACCAGGGTACCGAAGTCCAGCAGCTCCCAGGAGTTGCCCCGGTGCCCCTCCCGGCCCAGCATGGGCTCGCCCAGCTGCTCCATGGTGTACTCCGCGTAGTCGCAGAGGGTCTTGACATGGGTATTGGAGGTACCGGTGCAAATCAGGAAATAGTCTGCCAGAGAGCTGACGCGGTCAATTTTCAGCAGCTGAATATCCATGCCCTTCTTGGAATCCAGGGCCTTGGTTACTTCATAAGCGATTTCTTTGGGTGTAAGCATTCATTTGTTCCTTTCTGGGAATGGTTTGGCCTCCCCTGAAAGGGGAGCCTTGTTTCTAAGTGTTCAGATACGCCAGAGCCTCCCGGGAGGCGGGGGACACTTCCCCGCCCTGCTCCGCCAGATGCTCCAGGGTCATTTCCAGGCCCAGCTTCAGCGCTGCGCGGATGTCGGAGAAGGCCAGCTCCCGCAGGCGCTCCACTCCGGGAAAATCCCGGTTGGGCTCCATATAGTCTGCCACATAGATGATGGTTTCCAGCAGGTTCATATTGGCCTTTCCCGTGGTATGGGATTCGATTGCGGAAACCACAGCCTCATTTTCCCCAAAAATCCGCTGCGCAACCAGACTTCCTGTGAGCGCATGGAGGGTTTTGGGGTATTTTCTGGAAAAATCGTCTAACATTTTACCATACGCCTGGCACAATGTCAATTGCAGCGGCCCATCCAAAGCCTTGGTGATATCGTGCAGGATTCCCGCCCGGGCGGCATCCGTTTCGTCCGCTCCCCAGCGCTTTGCCAGGGCTACTGCCGTATCCCGGCAGCCGAGAACGTGCTTCACCCGGTTGGGATTCAGCAGCCGGATAACCACCGGCTCCAGCCGCTCCATGGGCAGATTTCGGAAATCTGCCGCCGTATCGTAGAGCTTCTCCTGCCGGATATACGCAAGGACATCCGGATGCAGGAACTCGTCTCCGGCCTGAAAAGCCAGAAGCCGCCGTACCTGGGTAGAGGAAATGGGCGCAACGGGATTCTCCAGAAGGATGACCTTTCCGCCCAGCGCCATCAGCTCCCGGGTCTCGCTTTCCAGTAGGGCCGCTTCCTTCTTCTCTCCCCGCCGCAGTGCAGCCAGGGTCACACAGCGCAGCAGTTCCGATGCAAACCTCCACTGCCGGAATTTCAGGAACATATCCGCCCCCAGCAGCAAATAGATTTCTGCACCGGGATACTGCCCCTGAATCAAGCGCACCGTATCATAGGTGAAGCACTCTCTTCCGGCAGAAATTTCCAAATTGGAAACCTCTGCCTTTTCAATGCCCTGTACTGCCAGGCGCAGCATCTCCTGGCGCTGCGCCGGAGTCGCAGCCGGAGCATCCTTTCCCGGGGTCTGCCAGGTCGGCACAATTAGCAGCTTTGTAAGTCCCAGGCAGTCTGCCGCATAGGCCGCACTACGGATGTGCCCGATATGGGGCGGATTGAAAGAACCTCCAAAAATGCCGATTTTTTCCATTTCTCTCTCCTTCCAAGAATCCCGCACATTTCTAAGGAAGCCGAAATCAGTCCCTTTCCTTCTGCCGCAGCTGCTTTTCCCGGTCCCGCTCAATGGCCCGCTCCACAGCCTTCTCCTTAAAGAAGGCATTGCGCTGCTCCCGCTGGAGCTTGGCCGCATGGCGGCGGGCACGAATGCCCTTGCGCACAGGATCGGACTTGCTGACAGGAGTTTCCTTCCGCTTGGCCCTGCCGGTCATGTTCCGCTCAGCCTGCTTTTTCTCGCTGAAGCGATAGATCACAAACTTGGAGCCCACGCAGGCAACGCCCTCGGCACCGGTGGCCTCACAAACGGCATCGCTGACCTCTCGAGGGGACATCAGGGCCCCTTCCAGGACCTTCCCCTTGACCAATTCTCTTGCGGTGAGCTGGTTTTCCGCCTCCGCAATGACGGCTTCCGTGACGCCGCCCTTGCCCACCATGAGGGTGGTATCCAAATCGTTGGACTGAGCCCGCAGCTCAGCGCGCTGCTTACTGTTCAGCATAGCCTGCCTCCTTTAGTTTTGTATAGAAAATCTTCAACGCCTCTGCCCGGTGGGACACCCGGTTTTTCTCCTCCTGGGGAACCTGGGCCAAGGTCTTTCCGAATGGCGGATAATAGAAAATGGGATCGTAGCCAAAGCCGCCTTCCCCGGCGGGGACATGGGTCACAAAGCCATGGACCTCGCCCCGGGCCTGGATGGACTTGCCGTCCGGGGTCACCAGGGTGATGACGCAGACGAACTTGGCCTGCCGCTTGTCATCCGGCACATCCTTCATGTTTTTCAGAAGCAGCTGCACTCTGCCCGCATCGTCCAGGCTTTCGTCAAAGCCGTAGCGGGCGGAATAGATACCCGGCTCTCCGTTCAGTGCGTCCACCGCAATGCCGGAATCATCCGCCAGAGCGGGCAGTCCCGTGGCCTGCATGACGGCATTGGCCTTCAGGAAGGAATTCTCCTCGAAGGTGGAGCCCGTCTCCTCCACATCGATATCCACACCCAAGTCCGATTCCAGCACCAGCTGAATATCGAATTTTTCCGTGATCTGGCTGATTTCCACCAGCTTGTGCTTATTTTTGCTTGCCAATACTACCTTCATATACCGTTCCTCATTCAAACAGGGCATCCACAAAGTCCTTTGCCTGGAAGCGCATCAGATCCTCTGCCTTTTCACCCACACCGATGAATTTCACCGGCAGATCCAGGGTGTCCGCCACGGCGATGACAATACCGCCCTTGGCCGTGCCATCCAGCTTGGTGACCGCCAGCGCCGTTACCCCGGCGATTTCCTTGAACTGCTTAGCCTGGATCAGGCCGTTCTGACCGGTAGTTCCGTCCAGCACCAGCAGCACCTCCCGGGATGCGTTGGGCAGCTCCCGCTCCACAATGCGGCTGATCTTGTTCAGCTCGTTCATCAGGTTCGTCTTGTTGTGCAGACGTCCTGCCGTATCGATGATGATCACATCCACGCCCTTGGTCTTGGCGGACTGAATGCCGTCATACACAACGGAAGCGGGGTCCGCGCCCTCGTGCTGGCGGACGATGTCTGCCCCGCTGCGTTCAGCCCAGATTTCCAGCTGGTCCGCAGCGGCAGCCCGGAAGGTGTCTCCCGCCACCAGCAGGACCTTCTTTCCGGCATCGCACAGCTGCTTGGCAATCTTGCCTATGGTGGTGGTCTTGCCCACGCCGTTGACACCGATGACCAGCACCACGCTGGGCGTCGTGCTCAGGTCCAGCTCCGCAGAGCCTACGCTGACCATGTCCGTCAGGATCTCCTTCAGCGCACTTCTGGCTTCCTCTGTCTTGGTGATATGGCGCTCACGGATGTTTTTCCGCAGGGCTGCCGTGGCCTTGGCAGCCGTCTCCACGCCCAGGTCTGCCAGAATCAGGCTCTCCTCCAGCTCATCATAAAAATCATCATCGATTTCCGTGCCGCCGGAGAACAGGCCGCTGAGGCTGTCGCTGAGGGCATCCCTGGTCTTGGTCAGGCCTGCCTTGATCTTGTCAAAAAATCCCATAGTATTCTCCTTTTTTCCTTTATTCTCCAATTCCCAGGTATTCTTCCATCTGGTTCAGGTCCAGGCGCAGAAGCTTGGACACGCCCTGCTCCTGCATGGTCACACCGTAGAGCACATCCGCTGCCTCCATGGTGCCGCGCCTGTGGGTAATGACGATGAACTGGGTTTTTTTCAGGTTGTGCAGGTACCCGGCAAACCGGTCCACGTTCCGGTCGTCCAGGGCTGCGTCGATCTCGTCCAGCAGGCAGAAGGGCGTGGGCCGTACCTTCAAAATGGCGAAGTACAGCGCAGTGGCCACAAAGGCCTTTTCGCCGCCGGAGAGCAGCGTAATGGTCTTAACCTGCTTTCCGGGAGGCTGCACCCGAATCTCAATGCCGCAGGTCAAGGGGTTTTCCGGGTCCTCCAGAATCAGCTGCCCCTTGCCGCCGCCGAACATCTCTTCAAAAACCTGGCCGAAATAATGGTCGATCCTGCCAAACTGCTCCACGAAAATGGAGGTCATTTCCTTTGTAATATCCCGGATGATGCTTTCCAGCTCCCGCTTGGAGGTGAGCACATCGTCCCGCTGCTCCGCAAGATAGCTGTAGCGCTCGTTGACCCGGGCATATTCATCGATGGCACCCAGGTTGGGCGTTCCCAAGGCGGCGATTTTCCGTTTCAGCTCCGCAATGCGCTTGTTGCCTGCGGACACGGACTCGATCTCGCCCCGGGCCTCTCCGGCCGTACCGGGGGTCAGACCATAGGAATCCCACAGTTTGTCCACAATCTGCCGCTCCTCCATGGAGGAGGTCACCTTTTTCTGCTCCAGCAGAGCGCAGGCCCGCTCCATATTGAGAATTTCCTTGTTCTTCTCCTGGGCATCGTGCTCAGCCTTGGTCTTGCCTGCCTCGGTGTCTGCCCGGGCCTGCTGCATCTGCAGCAAGGTCTCGTTCATGGCAGCGGCCTCCGCATCGTTGGCCTGCTGCCGCTGCTCCAATTGCTCAATTTCCTGGGAAATGCGCTGATTTTCCTGCCGCATAGCATCCATCAGCGCCTGCTTCTTCTCCCGGTCGCCCTCCATGGCAGACATCAGACTCTTTAAGTCCTCCATATGAGAAAGGGCCGTAGTCCGTTCAGCATCCAGAGCCGCTTCCTTGGTGCGCAGCTCCGTCATGTGGCCCGTAATGGCATCGGTGGCCTGAGCCGCCTCGGATTGGCTGCCCTCCAAGCTTTCCGCCTGCTGCCGGGTCTTGGCCAGATCCTTTTCGAAAATCTGAAGCTTTGCCTTCTGGGCAGATAGACGTTCCCCGTCGCTGCGGTCTCTGGATTGCAGGCTTTCCCGCTCCCGATCAGAAGAGCTCTCCGCCTCAGCAATGGCATTATAGAGCACCTCATACTGCTTTTCCTGCCCCTGGAGCCGAAGAACCTGGTCTTCCGCCTCCCGGAGCTGATCCCGGGCGGTACTCAACTGGAACTCCACCTGGTCAAACAGCCGCTGACACTCCTGCAATCTGGCCTGCTCCTCTTCCCGCTGGGAAAGCAGCTGCTTTTCCTGGGCTGTCAGCCGTTCCAGCTCATTGGCCCGGGACAGAATACCTGCATCTTTATTCACAGAGCCGCCGGTCATAGAGCCGCCAGCATTCATGACCTGGCCGTCCAGGGTCACAATGCGGAACCGGTTTTTGAACTGCCGTGCCATGGCAATGGCCGCATCGATATCCTCGGCAATCACCGTCCGGCCCAGCAGATTCAATACAATATTCCGGTACTTGGGGTCGAAGCTGACCAAATCTGCCGCCACGCCCACGAAGCCCCGGCACTTCTCCACGCCGGGCTCCTGGAGGCTCTTGCCCCAGATGGTAGACAGGGGCAAAAACGTGGCCCGGCCGCCGCCGGTGCGCTTCAAATAGGAAATTGCCGCTTTGCCGTCGGCCTCGCTGTCCACAACGATCTGCTGCATGGCCGCACCCAGGGCGATCTCAATGGCAACGGTGTAGCTGTTTTCAGTACGAATCAACCGGGACACCGGCCCATGGATATTCCGCAGTCCGCCCCGCTGGGCCTCCTGCATAATCATCCTTACGGACTTCTGATAGCTCTCATAGTCCCGCTCCATGGCCCGGAACACCCGGACCTTGGCGGAGATGCCATCCAGCTGGGCCGACAGCTGCCGCAACGTTTCCGAAGCGTCGTCCCGGTTCTTTTTCCGGCTCTCCTGCCGCAGCGTAAAGCCTGAGATCACATTTTTGGATGCTGTCACCTGGTCCTGGGCGTTTTTCAGTTCCCGGCGGCAGTCCTCCAGATTCTTCTTTGCATCTTCCCGCCGCTCTCTGCCGGAGGACAGATCCTCCTCCAGCTGAGCAAGGCGCTGCCGGGAGCTCTCCCGGTTCTCTTCCAAAGCCCGGATATCCGCCTCGCAGCCGGCAATCTCCGTTTGCAGGTCTGTCTGCTTGGTACGCAGCTCCAGGAACCGTTTGCTCAGGCCCTGCGCGGAAGCGGTCATCTCGACCAGCTTCTGCTGGGAGGCCGCGATAGAGGACCGGACATCGGCAAGGTCCCGATCAATCTGCTCCACCCGCTGCTCGGTCTGGGCAATCTGGCTCTCCAGGCCGCCGGACCGGTCCTGCTGCCCCCGAAGCTCCTCTTCAATGCGGCTTAAATTGGCATTGTTGTTTTCCACATTTCCCCGCAGCACGGCCATCTGACCATCCAGCTGCTGATGGGTACTCTGGAACATAGACGTCTTCACCCGGACCGATTCCAGGGACGCATCCTTTTCCCGCAGCTCCACCCCCAGCGCCTCCGCCTGACGGTAAAGGCCATCCAGATCGTCATGGGCCTGCTGCAGAACAAAGGAAGCGGAGGCATAGTCCTCTTCCGCTTTTTTTGCGGCAGCAGAGAGCTTATCCAGGGTATCCAGCCATACGGCCACCTCTACCCCTTTCAGCTCCTCCTTCATTTCCAGATACCTCTGGGCCTTTTCCGACTGAACCTTCAGCGGTTCCAGCTGCAGCTCCAGCTCAGAAACCTTATCACCAATGCGCAGCAGATTGTCTTCCGTGCGCTCCAGCTGGCGCTCTGTCTCCTCTTTCCGGTGGCGGTATTTGGAGATACCGGCAGCCTCTTCAAAGATTTCCCGTCGGTCGCCGCTTTTCAATGAAAGGATCTCATCAATGCGGCCCTGGCCGATATTGGAGTAGCCCTCCCGGCCCAGGCCGGTATCCATCAAGAGCTCATTGATATCTTTCAGGCGGGCAGACTGGCGGTTGATATAGTATTCGCCGTCGCCGGAGCGGTAGTAGCGCCGGGTGACGACCACCTCATCGGCATCATAAGCCAACGCCCTGTCGGAGTTATCCAGGGTCAGTGTTGCTTCTGCAAAGCCCAGCTGCGGACGCTTTGCTGTTCCGCCGAAGATTACGTCCTCCATCTTGGCACCCCGGAGGGTCTTGGAGCTCTGTTCGCCCATGACCCACAGGATTGCATCGGAAATATTGGACTTTCCGGAACCGTTGGGACCCACGATGGCGGTGATATCATCGCCGAACCGGATCACCGTCTTGTCTGGGAAGGACTTGAAGCCCTGCAATTCCAGTGATTTTAAGTACACAGCATAACCTCGTTTCGTACCATTCAAAAGCGAATACATTCGGCATCCGCTCCATAATGATACGGATAATGAATCAGTTTATTATATCCGTTTTTTTCTTGAATTGCAATGACCTTTTTAAGGTTTCCGGACTGACCGCAGAGATTTCTCCGATTTTCTTTGTTTTTCTTTCTTCGCAAAGGCTGCTCTTAGCAATAGTAACCATTTTTCGCAGAATTACGCCAAAACATTTTCGGATTTCTTGCAGATATTCATCAACAATCAGGAATTTGATTGACATTCATCCCCTGATGCAGTAAAATAAAAAGGTATATGTATTGCTGCGGCGCAGCATACATGGCGCATTTTTCTTTTCGAAATACTGAAACGCGAAAGGATGCTTTTATTTTGGATTTGAATGAGAAATTGGAGCAGGTATGTCGGCTCTTCCGCATTGAAGATACTTATCTTGGTTACGAAACCATCCAGACAGGCAATGTCAACCACACCTACAAGGTAAACTTCCGTCTGTCTGACGGCAGGGAAAAATCCTTCCTGGTTCAGAATGTCAATACCTATGCCTTCCGAGACCCCGTGGGGCTCATGGATAATATCGATAAGGTCACAGAACACATCCGTGCAAAATCCCCCGGAAAGACCTGTCTGCATTTCCACCACACCGCAGACCGGAAGACTTACGTTGTCGATGGCGACAATTTCTGGCGCATGACGAACTACATTCCCTCTATTACCTACGATTCCATCAAGGACCCTGTGATTCTGCGCAATGCTGGCCGTGTGTTCGGCGAATTCCAGGAACAGCTTTCCGATTTTGACATTCACTCTTTGAAAGAAACCATACCCAACTTCCACAATACCCGTCAGCGCTATGCCCACTTCAAAGAGGCAGTCGCCCAGGACAAAGCCCACCGCGCCGACGAAGTCAGAGAGGAAATCCGTTTTTTGCTGGACCATGAGGACCTTGCCTGCACTCTGACAGACCTGCATCAGGCCGGTAAGCTTCCTCTGCGGGTAACTCACAATGACACAAAGATCAACAATGTGCTCTTCAGCCCAGATGATCCCAGCGCTCTGGTGGTCATCGACCTGGATACGGTGATGCCCGGTCTGATGGGTCATGACTTTGGCGACGCTATCCGCTTCGCTGCCAATCGCTGTGAGGAGGACTGCCCGGACCCCAGCAAGGCCGGCGTTGATATGGATGTCTTCCATACCTTTGCTGAGGGCTTCCTGGAAAAGACCGCCCAGGCCATGACTCAGGAGGAAGCCGATACCCTGGCCATCAGCTGTTTCTGCCTGACCATGGAGCTGGCTGTTCGTTTCCTGGGGGACTATCTGGAGGGCGATCCCTATTTCAAGACCCTGTACCCTGAGCACAATCTGGTCCGCACACGCTGCCAGATTGCCCTGGCAAAGGATATGCTTGCCCGGCGGGAAGCGATGAAACAGATTGTCCGGGAATGCCTGGCGCAGTACAAATAATTTTTACATTTTTCCATTTTCCGTCTGCGATTTCTGCCGCAGACGGAAAAGTCCTTTTTAAGGAAACTTTTTCTTGCTGAAAGAGCCTATATGTGGTATACTAATCTTTACTGAAAGCTAGAAGGCTGCCATTTATTCGTTTCGGCAGCAAGGAGAAAGAAGGAATCGGCTTGTATCAAAAGTTTGGGAAACGAGCGCTGGATATTTTGCTCTCCGGCTGCGGTATCATCGTCCTATCGCCGCTGTATCTGCTTCTTGCCATTGCAATCAAAGTTGATGACCCGGGCCCTGTTTTCTTCCGGCAGAAGCGGGTAGGGCTGCACAAAACCCACTTTCAGATTCTCAAATTCCGCACTATGAAGATGTGCACCCCCCATGATGTCCCCACCCATCAGCTTCAAAATCCGGAGCAATACATCACGAGAGTGGGAAAACTCCTGCGCAAAACCTCTCTGGATGAACTGCCTCAGATTTTCCAAATCTTTACAGGAAAAATGTCCGTAATTGGCCCTCGCCCCGCCCTATGGAACCAATTTGACCTCATCGCTGAGCGGGACAAATACGGTGCCAACGACATTCGCCCCGGTCTCACCGGCTGGGCCCAGATCAACGGCCGGGACGAGCTGCCCATTGACGTAAAGGCAAGACTGGATGGAGAATACGCACAAAAGCTCAGCTTCGCTTTTGACTGCCGCTGCTTCTTCGGCTCTATCACAGCCGTGCTGAAGCACAAGGGCGTTGTTGAGGGCGGTACAGGTGCCATGGACAAGGAGCACAAAGCATGAAACGTATCCTCATCACCGGTGCCAACAGCTATCTGGGGAAAAGCCTGACCGAATATCTGAAGCAGTGGCCGGATGAATTTCAGGTGGAGGCCACCAGCGTCCGGGACGACACCTGGAAAGAGACCGATTTTCATTTCTTCGATGCCATCTATCACACTGCTGCCCTGGTGCACATGGAGCAGAACAAGCAGGATCCTGCGCAGGCAGAATTCTATGACCGGGTAAACGCCCGTCTCCCCATTTCCATTGCCAAAAAGGCCAAGGCAGAGGGCGTGAGACAGTTTGTATTTCTCTCCACCGCCGCCATCTACGGCTGCACAGCTCCCTATGGAAAAACGATCACCATCACCGCCGATACGCCCGCCCACCCTGTGGATAACTACGGCACCAGCAAATGGAATGCCGAGCAAGGACTCCGGGCTCTGGAAGATGACAACTTCCATGTCGCCGTTCTCCGCCCGCCTATGATCTATGGCAAGGGCTGCAAGGGAAACTACCGCACTTTGGAAGCCATGGCGAAAAAGCTGCCCTTCTTCCCCGCCGTTTCCAATCAGCGGTCCATGCTCTATATAGGCAATCTGAATGAGCTGGTCCGGCTGTTGCTGCAAAGCGGCGAGGGCGGCACCTTCTGCCCTCAGAACCGAGAATACGCCAACACCTCCCACCTTGTCCGCCAAATTGCTCAGGCACATGGCAAGCGTCTGGTTCTTGTCCCTGGCTTTGGTTGGGCCCTTTCCCTGCTGCGCCACATAACCCCAGCTGTGGACAAAGCCTTCGGCAGCCTGTGCTACGACCCTGCCCTAAGCCAATATTCTAAAGATTATTGCCTGTGGGACTTTCCCGCCTCCGTGTGGGAATCCGAATGCTGATACAGAAAGGAGCTTTCATCCAACGTGAAACCAAAAAAAGACATACTGTTTCTGTGTCAGTTCTTCCATCCCGAGTACATCTCCTCCGCCCAGCTGCCCTTCGACACCGCCAAGGCTCTGCAAAAAAGCGGACTCAGCGTAGATGTGCTGTGCGGCTATCCAAAAGAATACTACAACGGCCCCCAGGTTCCCAAGCAGGAAACCCTTTCCGGCGTTGGCATTCATCGGCTTTCCTATTTGCAGCCCAGCCGAAGCCACGTTCTCGGACGGCTTTTGAATTATTTTTCTTTTACATTTTCCGTATTTCTTCACCTGGGGAAGCTGCGCAACTATCGCAGCATCGTAGTTTATTCCAACCCTCCCATTCTCCCCTGGATTGCCTCCTGGGCAAAGCCCCTTTTTGGCTGCAAACTGGTCTTCGTCTCCTACGACCTGTACCCCGAGCTTGCTTTGGAAACCGGGGCCCTTGGTCCGGGCAGCAGCGTTACCAAGCTCATGCGGCACATCAACAAAGCAGCCTATCCCCGATTTGATCGGGTTGTCGCCCTCTCCTCTGAGATGAAGCGCTTTCTGGCGGCCAACCGCGCAATTTCTCCCGTCAATATCTGCGTTATCCCCAACTGGTATCCTGACGGCGGCGAGCCAAACCGGGACCTGACCGGCAACCGTTTCGCCGAAGCTCTGGGGAACAAATTCGTTGTCTCCTACTTTGGAAACATGGGCACCGTTCAGGACGTGGATACCATTCTTGGCGCGGTTCGGCTTCTAAAAGAGGAGGAAGGCATTTTCTTCCTTTTTGCCGGTCACGGCAATAAGCTGGAGGCCCTGAAGCAAGCCATTGCCCAGGAGGGACTGAAAAACGCTCAAGTCCTGGACTATCTCCACGGCAAGGACTACCGGGACGCGCTGCAAATCAGTGGAGCAGCACTGATTTCCCTGGAAAGCGGCACCACCGGTCTGTGCGTCCCCAGCAAAACCTACAGCTATATGATGGAGGGCATCCCCCTGATTGCCATTATGGATGACAGCGACATCGTTGCAGATATCGAGAGCGGAGCAGGCGTTCATCTGAAAAATGGCCAGTGCCAGCGTCTTGCAGAACTGATCCGCAGCATGGCAGCAGACCCGGAGCGGTGCCGCGCCATGTCCCAAAAATGCAGGGAGCTTTACCTCCTGCGCTACACACCGGATGTGTGTACTGCCCAATATGTTCGTCTCTTCCGGGAGCTTCTCGGCAAGGAGGACGCATGAAATACCTCTTCATCAATTCCGTAGCCGGCTTCGGCAGCACCGGCAGAATCATCCTGTCCACCTGTGAACAGCTGGAGCGGCAGGGCCACACCTGCCGCATCGCCTATGGGCGGCAAGCGGTGGATTGCGACATCCCCACCATGACCATTGGAAACGCCTGGGACTATCGGCTTCACGCGCTTACCCACCGAATCTTTGGCACCGGCGGCTTCGGCTCCCGGGCCGCCACTGCCCGTTTTCTTCGTCAGGTCCGGGAATATGATCCGGACGTGATCTGGCTGCACAACCTGCACGGCTACTACATCCATATCGGGCTTCTGTTTGATTACCTGCGCGGCAGTGGAAAGAAAATCATCTGGACGCTTCACGACTGCTGGGCCTTTACCGGCAACTGCCCCTATTTTTCCGCCGTAGGCTGCGAAAAATGGAAAACCTGCTGCGGCAGCTGCCCCCAGAAAAACGTATATCCCAAAGCGCTTCTGGATGCCAGCCGAAAAAACTATCTGCACAAAAAGTCCCTCTTCACGGGCATTGCGGATCTGTCTTTGGAGGTTCCCTCCCAGTGGCTGGCAGAGCTTGTCCGGGAGAGCTTTTTGCGGGACTATCCCATCCGGGTTGTCCCCAACCGGGTAGACACCGAAGTTTTCCACCCGACAGAAAGCGATTTCCGGCAGCGGATGGGGCTGGAAAACAGCTTTCTCGTACTGGGCGTTGCAAACGTATGGGAACCCCGCAAAGGGCTTGCAGACTTTCTCCGCCTCTCTACACTGCTGCCGGACTGCTGCCGCATCGTGCTTGTTGGATTGGCGGAGAAGCAGATCAAGAAGCTCCCTGCCGGAGTTCTGGGCCTCCCCCGGACACCTGACAGCCGTGCCCTGGCGCAAGTTTACACCGCCGCAGATGTCTATGTCTGCCCCAGCGTAGAGGAAACTTTCGGCATGACCGTTCTGGAGGCAGCCTGCTGCGGTACCACTCCCATCGTCTATCAGCACACCGCCTGTCAGGAGGTTGCCGAGGCTCACGGCGGCTTGGCCGTCCCCAGAGGTGCAGAAAACCTGGCCTCTGCCATTGTGGCGCTAATGCGCCGGGAGGAACTATGACAAAGCGTTATCCCTTTCCGCAAAAGAAAGTCTTTCAGGTGCTTTTTGGACTCTACCTGTTTTCAATTCTCTATTTCTGCCGTGTCAGCCAGGTTTCTTACTACCTGCTAGGCTTTTACAAATCGCAGTTTCTCAGCCTGAGCATTACCCTTCTTGCCCTGCTGGTATTTCTGATCTATCAGCGCAAGCACCTTCTGCAAATCGTTTTCAATTATCGGATTGCGCTGGCGATTCTCTTTGCCGCAGCCATTCTCATCCCCATGTGCGTGAAAAAAGACTGGCAGATGATGTATTTCAGCATCCTGCTGAGCATTCTGATGGGGGTGTTCTTCTCCTATTTTGTCAGCTGTGCCCAGGCCGGAAAGGGCTTCTGCGTTGTCATGGCCACTCTCGCCGCGTATTCTCTTGCCGCCTTTTTTGCACTGCGGCCGCTGGCAGACCGTGGGATTCTGGCCCCTCCCGTCTTCGTCAACGCCTATGGTGGGGAATTTTACAATTATCTCCTGGCCTTTGTACCCAAAACACTGGTGCGGGACCGGAATTTTGGCATTTTCCGGGAGCCTGGGGTTTACCAATTCTTTCTGTTTCTGGCGCTGTATCTCTGCTTTTATCATGTTCAATGGGAAAAGCAGACCTCTATGTGGGTGTGCGGCGGTATTCTGTGTCTGACCCTGCTGAGTACCTTTTCTACTGGTGCCATTGCAGCCATGGCGGTGCTGCTGCTGACCGTTTACTTTGAAAAAAAGCTCTACCGCAGCTCCCTGGGCAAGCTTCTAACCGCTCTGGTGCTGGGACTGGGTATTGCCTTTCTGGCCTATCTCTTCATTCGAAAGCCACCGCTGTATGCCACTCTGCTCTATATGTTCCAGAAGGTCACACCGGGGAATCCCTCCTTTGATGACCGCTTTGAAAGCATCCATGTGAATCTCCATCTGCTCTCCTTCCGGCCAAAGGTCGGGCGGGATGTTTCCTATGTTCTCGAAATCATTGCTGACAATACCAGCTCCACAACCATTCTTTTCGCCATCCTTGGCATTTTCAGTGGGTGGCTCCATGTGATTGCATGGCTCTGCCTGGTTCTCCGGGGCAAAGGGCATATTGTCACAAAGCTTCTCTGCCTGCTGGCCCTGGCCGTTACCTTTAATACGCAAAATCTCATTTCCGACCCCTATTTCTGGATTTTCCCCATTATGGCACTGATTGAATGCGTCGGTTGCCTGATTGATCGTCAGCCCAAACAGAGCGTATCTGTTCCGGAGCAGCCTTAAGCATCCGGCCTGGGAGGTAGTATGCACATTATTTACGCCGTAACCACCTGTTCAGAAAAGACGTATCGGAAGCTCTTTTCCGATGCGGCGCAAAAACCCGCTTTTCAGAGTCAAAAATATCATCGGCTGCTGATTGAGGGCCTCGCCAGCCACACGCAGGTGGATGTGGCAGCAGCGCTGCCCTTAAACCGCAGCCTTATGGAGACCCCCTCCCTTGCCCTTCCCCCGGAGGAGGAGGGCGGTGCCCACTACGAGTACGCCGTTGCCTACCGCAATCCTCTGCGCAAAATTCTCTCCGGTGCCCGGCAGATCTACACCACGGTATGCAAGCTCGCCCGGCCGGACAGTGTGGTCTTTGTGGACTGCCTGAACTGTACCACCGCCCTGTTCGCCCAGCTGGCTGCCCGAAAAAAAGGCTGCCGCTGCGTAGGCATCATCACGGATTTGCCGGATATGCTGGGCTACAGCAAGCTCTATCGTTTTCTTACAAACCGGGTCATTGCCGGGTGCACCGACTATGTGCTCCTGACAGAGCAGATGAATGCCCGGGTGAATCCCACCGGGAAGCCTCACGTCATTCTGGAGGGCCATGCAGATATTGCCATGGAGGAAAAACAGCCCTCGCTTTCCCGGAAGCGCCGCCCCCGCACCTGCCTGTATGCCGGAAGCGTTCAAAAAATCTATGGCCTGGAAACCCTGGTTCAGGGCTTTCTTCAGGCCATCCTTCCGGACACTCAACTGCTGATTTACGGCCCGGGAGATTATGTTGAAACGCTGAAGGCCATAGATGATCCCCGGATTCAATACGGAGGAATGCTGCTCAGCAGTGAAATTGTAGAAAAGGAAATGGAGGCAACGCTGCTGGTCAACCCGCGGCCAACCGATGCTGAGTTCGTGAAATACTCCTTTCCCTCCAAAACCATGGAATATATGGCCTCTGGCACGCCGGTGCTGACCACAGATTTGCCCGGAATGCCGAGGGAATATCTCCCCTATGTCAACCTCATCCGGGAAGAGACCCCCGAAGGCATCGCCTCCGCTCTGCAAGAAGCGCTCTCCCGGTCTGACGAAGAACTGATGCAGCAGGGGCTTCAGGCACGGCGTTTCGTCCTGGAAACCCGCAACAACGTGGTCCAGGCAAAAAAAATTCTGACCATGCTGGAATCCACCGAAAGGAACTGATACCATGCGGCTTTTGTGGCTCTGCAATTTAATTCCCGGAACCGTACAGCAGGCCATAGACGGCACTGCCGGAAACGGACTGTGGATCGACCATACCCTCGAGGACCTGCTTGCGGACCCGGAGATAACCATCCGCATCCTTTGCCGGGGTCCAAAAGCCTGCCAGGGAAGTCTCGGGCAATTGAGTTACCGGGTTTTCGAAGAGCCCGTCATGCACCGCTATGAGCCTGCCCTGGAGCCGCTGTTCCGGCAGGAAATTCGTGCCTTCTCTCCGGAAGTGATCCACATCTGGGGAACGGAATACAGCCATACCCTTGCCATGCTGCGCGTTTGCCAGGCAGAGGGCCTGCTGGATCGAACCGTTGTGGGGATTCAGGGTCTATGCTGCATCTGCGGCAAGCATTATTCCGAGGGGCTCCCCCTGCAAGCAGCCCATGGCTTCAGCCTGCGGGATCTGCTGCGCTGGGACAATGTTGCCATGCAGCGCCGGCATTACCTGCGCCGGGGGGATATGGAGCGGGCAGCCCTATCCATTACGCAGCACGTTCTGGGCCGGACCCACTGGGATGCAGCCGCTGCCCATATGCTCGCCCCCCAGGCCCAATACCACTTCTGCGGTGAAACCCTTCGGGAGAGCTTTTACTCCGGGTCCTGGCAATACGGCAGCTGCCAAAAGCACAGCATCTTTGCTTCCGGACCGGATACTCCCATCAAGGGCTTCCATCTTCTCTTAGAAGCGCTAAAGCTGGTTTTGCAGCAATATCCCGATGCCGTTATCTCCGTTCCAGGTCCGGATATTTTCCGCTGTCAGGGCCGCCAGCGGCTTCTGGAGCAGACCTACCACCAATATCTGCGACGCTATGCCGCAAAAAACGGCCTGACGGACCACGTACATTTTCTTGGGCGGCTGGATGCCGCGCAGATGAAGCAGGCATTTTTAAGCGCCAATGTTTTCGTGCTCCCTTCCGTAATGGAAAATTCTCCCAATATACTGGGCGAAGCCATGCTACTGGGGCTTCCCTGCATTGCAGCAGATGTGGGCGGCGTATCCTCCATGCTCCATGCACCGGAGGAAGGGCTGCTGTACCAATCCTCTGCGCCCTATGTTCTGGCCCAGGATATCTGCCAGATCTTTGCCATGAAAGCAGAAGCCGCCGTCATGGGCGCAGCCGCCCAGGCAAGGGCCCAAAAAAATCACGCCCCGGAGACAAATCTCCGTTCTCTTTTGACCATCTACGCCACCCTTGCAGCTCACAAAGAATAGGACTTTCCTCATGAAAAAACGGAACCGCGTCGGCTTTTTGAATATTCTCTCCACCTGTCTGCTCTATGGGATTTCCATCATCACCGCACCTCTGTTCTCCCGGCTTCTGGGAACCGGCGGCTATGGAAACGTATCTAACTACAATGTCTGGGTCAGCATTCTCTCCATTGCGGCAACCTTGCAGACTCAGGCTACGCTGGCCAACGCCATGGTGGAATTTCCCGCTTCGGAGCAGGACAAATACCAGTCCAGCGTTCTGAGCCTGTCTCTTGTCTGCTTTGCGGTTGTCGCTGCGCTGGTGCTCCTGTTTCTGGGGCCCATCAGCAATGCGCTGAACCTGCCCACCTTTTTCATTCTGCTGGTACTCTTCCAGTCCTTCGGCACCTATGGCGTGAACTTCATGAACCGGAAGCTGACCTATGAAATGAAGGCAGGGCGGAATATGCTCCTGTCTCTGGTCACCACATTGGCCACCATGGGCCTCTCCCTGGTGTTCGTCCTGGCCCTGCCCCAGGAGCAGCGCTATTACGGCCGGATCACTGCCATCGCCGCGGTCTATGGCATTCTGGGCATTAGTCTGTGCATCTCCATCTGGGCAAAGGGAAAGACTTTCTACAATCGGGAATTTTGGCGCTTCTGCATTCCCCTCGCCATTCCCTATGTTTTCTACAACCTGGCAGACCTTCTGAACGGACACAGCGATGTGATCATGCTGCGGCAGATGGCAGGCGACAGCACCAGTGGCATTTACTCCACCGCTTTCCAGCTGGGTACGGTCCTTTATACCATCTTCACGGCCCTGAACAATACCTGGGTTCCCTTCTTCTATGAGGATACCAAGCAGGGCAATGCCGATGCCGTACGCAGCGGTGCAGAAAACTATCTAGAACTCTTTACCGTTCTTTCTGCCGGTTTCATCCTGCTGAGCACAGAGGTCTATCACCTCTTTGCAAGCCAGGACTTCTGGGGCTCCACCAACCTGGTCCCCCTGTTTGCTCTGAGCCACTATGTTAATTTCCTGTGCACCTTCCCCATTACCTACGAGCAGTATCACAAAAAAGTGAAAATTGTGGCCGCTGCCACCATTGGCTCCTCTGTAATCAACATACTTCTGAATTATCTGCTCATCCCACCTATGGGTATGCTGGGCGCGGCACTGGCAACTGTCTTGTCCCACACGCTGCAATTCCTGGCGCACTATATTTCCACCCGTTTCTTTCTGGGAAAGCAGGCATATCCCTTCAATATTTCGCTGTGGGGCAAATATGCCGCCGCCTTTCTCCTTGTTCTCGCGCTGGTATATCTGCTGCCCAGCTTCTGGCTGATTCGCTGGAGCCTTGGGGCCGCGATTGGCATCTGGGAGCTGCTGCGCATCCGGAAACGAAACGCTCTGATTTGATTTTTTCCGATGGCATCGGAATCCCCAAGGAGGCGATCCTTTTGGCAAAGAAAAAAGTGCTCTTTGTGGCGACTGTCGTCAAGACCCACATCGTACAGTTTCACATTCCCTATCTGAAAATGCTGAAGGAAATGGGCTGGGAAACCGCCGTAGCCGCCAAAAATGACTATGACGACCCCAGCGAATGCAACATTCCCTATTGTGACCGGTACTACCCTGTCGCCTTTGGCCGTTCCCCCCTGACCCGGGACAATATCCGGGCCTACAAGGAGCTAAAGGACATTATTGACGAGGGCGACTTCGACATAATTCACTGTCATACCCCCGTAGCCGCCTTTCTCACCCGGCTTGCTGCTCGGGATGCTCGAAATAAAGGCTGCAAGGTCATTTATACCGCCCACGGCTACCACTTCTATAAGGGCGCTCCGCTGCTGAATTGGCTGGTGTTTTTCCCGGCAGAATGGATTGCATCGTTCTTCACGGACGTGCTTATCACCATCAACCGTGAGGACTACGAATTCTCGAAAAAACATCTCCACGCCAAACGTCTGGAATATGTCCAAGGCGTTGGGGTAAAACTGGAACGCTTCCAGAATCACGCGGCAGAGCGGGATGCGATTCGTGCCTCTCTGGGGCTGCAAAAGGACGACTTTGTTCTCCTGTCCGTTGCGGAAATGACCAAAAATAAGAATCACCGCATGATGCTGGAAGCCATGTCCCGCATTCCCAATCCCCATGTCCACCTGCTGTGCGCCGGGCGTGGGCAAGAGCTGGAAAACAACATTGCCCTGTGCAGCCAGCTTCACCTGACGGATCGGGTGCATTTTCTGGGCTACCGGTCGGATGTTCCCCTGCTGTATGCCGCAGCAGATGCGTTTCTCTTCATCTCCTTCCGAGAGGGCTTGAGCCTTTCCCTGATGGAGGCCATGTCCAGCGGTCTTCCAAGCATCGTCAGCCCCATAAGAGGCAATGTGGACCTGATCACGGACCGGAAAGAGGGGCTCTACGCCCGCTTGCATCCAAAATCCATTGCGGAAGCCATTGTCTCTCTGGAATCCGACCCGGAGCTGCGACACAGTCTCGGAGAAGCTGCCAAAGAAAAAGTCCAGGCCTTCAGCCTGGACACCATCTCCAAACGGATGGAGGATATCTATCGGTCAATTTCTGGATAGTTCAGCAACTTCGCTCGTAAAAAACGATTATTCCCCTTTTGTTTATTTTTCTGCATATTTGGGATGGTGGAATAGATGGCACAAAAGCAGTTAAAACTAACCGTTGCATTGAAAGACGGTGTCATAACTAATGTCGAAGATGTTCAGAGCGGTATAAAATGTGGGTGTGTTTGTCCAGCTTGCGGAGAACCATTAGTTGCTAAAAAAGGTGCAAATAGGATACATCATTTTGCGCACTCCGCAAATCATAATTGCGAATATGGGTATGAATCATCTCTCCATTTAGCTGCCAAGGAAATTTTATCTAAAGCCAAGAAAATCACCATTCCGCCAGTCTGGATCATCTTTCCTGATACCAATAAAAATAATGAGCTTGTTTGCTCTGCAAGGGAAATCGAACTTGAGCATATCGAACTTGAAAAAAGATTTGGAGATATCATCCCCGATGTGGTAGTTTATGCAGGTGGAAAAATGTTTTTCATCGAAATATATGTTACACATCCTATTGATGATAGGAAACTTGAAAAATTGAAAAAAGCCAATATCTCCACAATTGAGATTGACCTAAGCAAAGAACGCTCTACTATGACAGTATCCAAGCTTTCCGATTTATTGTTAACTGATAATGAAACCAAAAAATGGAAATACAACGCCGTTGCCGATAAATGGTTAAATAAATTCTATCATATTGCTGACAAGCGCAAAATAATTCAGCGTGGAATGGCATTACATGTAGATTATTGCCCAATTGGGTCACGAGTTTGGCGTGGAAAACCATATGCTAATTTTGTGGATGACTGCCTATACTGTGAATACTGTATTTCATTCAAGGGAGATAGCATTTTATGTTCTGGACGGCAGCGAATTTCAACCGTAAATGATTTAAAAAAACTCACAAATGATCAAGTCTAACGAGCAAAAGCCCCTGCCATTTTCGGCAGGGGCTTTTTCATATAGGCAGTCATGCATTCGTTCCGGGGAACAGTTTTTCAATAGCCAGTCTGGCGGCCTCCTGTTCGGCGCGCTTTTTGCTGCGTCCGTCACCCCGGCCCACTTCGGCGCCGTTCAGGGTCACGGCCACGGCAAAGTGCTTGTCGTGATCCGGGCCGGTCTCGTCCAGGAGAACATAGGCGAGGACCTGGTTCTTCTTCTGCTGCACCAGCTCCTGGAGCTGGGTCTTATAGTCCGCATTGTGCAGCTGCTTCACAGGCACCTGCACAAGAATAAAGGTCCTGACGAAGTGCAGTGCCGCCTCCATGCCGCCATCCAGGAAGGATGCGGCAATCACGGACTCTACGGCATCTGCCAGAATGGACTCCCGGGTCCGGCCGCCGCCCTGCTCCTCGCCGTGGCCCAGGAGCAGGTGTTCACCCAGATGGATCTTCTCGGCAACGCCGGCCAGCGTGGTCTCACAGACCATATCCGCCCGCATCCGGGTCAGTTCCCCTTCGGGACGGTCCGGGAAATTCCGGTAAAGATAATCCGCTACCAGCATTCCCAGAATGCTGTCCCCCAAAAATTCCAGCCGCTCATTGCTGAGCAGGCTGTTGTGCCAACGCTCGTTGGCATAGGAGGAATGGGTCAGGGCATTCTGCAAAAGGGAGATATTATGAAAATGATAGCCGATCTCCGTTTCCAAATCTTTAATCATTGGTTTGCTCCTTCGATTGTGCCAGCAGGGCCAGAGCCTGTTCCAGGTCCTGCGTAATGTCATTTTCGGCTGCGTCCATTGCCTGCTTGACCGCATTGCGGAAGGCCAGACGGTCAGATGCGCCATGGGCCTTGATAACGGGCTTCTTGATGCCAAGCAGTTGGGTGCCGCCGATCTCATGATAATCCAGCAGCTTCATCATCTGCTTCACGCCGGAGCTGCACAGCAGATAGCCCAGCTTGGAGAAGACATTCTTCTTGAACATCCGCTTCATCAGGCTGCCCACAAACATGGCGGTGCCCTCAATGGACTTCAGCAGCACGTTGCCGGAGAAGCCGTCGCAAACCACAACATCCACATCTCCCAGTGGAACGCCCCGGGCCTCCACATTCCCCACAAAGTTCAGCAAGCCCTTCTGGGATGCATCGGTGAGCAGTGCATAGGCATCCCGCTGGAGCTGGGTCCCCTTGGAATCCTCGGTGCCGATGTTCAGCAGGCCCACCCTGGGATTTTCTATGCCATACTTCTTCTTTGCATACGCAGAGCCCACTAGGCCAAATTGCAGCAGGAATTCCGGCGTGCACTCGGCGTTGGCACCGCAGTCGCAGATCACCGTGTTTCCACCCTTTTTGTTGGGCATGGCAGGACCCATGGCAGCCCGGCGGATACCCTTCACCCGCTTGACGATCAAAGTCGCGCCGGTGAGCAGCGCGCCGGTAGAGCCGGCAGACACGAAGGCATCGCCCTGCCCATCTGCTAGCAGCCGCAGGCCGATGACCATGGAGGAATTCTTCCGCTTGTGGATCACCGTACCGGGATCGTCGTGCATATCCACCACGTCATCCGCCCCGGCAATCTCCACACCCTTGGGCAGATCGTTGTAGCCGTTCTTTCGCATGACCTCCAGGATCTCTTCACTGCGGCCCACCAGAGTGATCTCCGCACCGAAATCCTTGGCGGCATCAATGGCACCGAGGACCGGTGCCTCGGGGGCCAGATCGCCGCCCATGGCGTCCAGAATAATCTTCATTGTGTACCCCTCTCTTTCCTGTGCTCAGAAGCCCTGGGCAATCAAAGCATCAATCTGTTCCAGCGCCCGCTGGGAAATGGCAAGGTTCTTCTCCGCCTTCTTCCGCACCCGATATTCCAGCGGCGAAATAATGCTGAAATTGATGTTCATGGGCTGGAAGTTTTCAATAGAGCCGTCGCTGATGTACAGTCCCAGTGCCCCGATGGCAGTGGTCTTGGGGAAAGCCACAGGCTCTTTTCCCCGGACCTTGGCGGCCATGGCAACGGCAGCCAAAAAGCCGGAGGCGGTGGACTCCACATACCCCTCCACACCGGTCATCTGCCCGGCAAAGGCAACCAGCGGGTCGCGCCTGTCTGCATAGAATTGGTCCAGCAGCCTGGGGCTTTGCAGGAAGGTATTCTGGTGCATGACGCCGTAGCGGACGAATTCCGCATTGCGCAGCGCCGGGATCATGGAGAATACCCGCTTCTGCTCCCCAAACTTCAGGTGGGTCTGGAAGCCCACCAGATTGTAGACGCTCTTGGCCGCATTGTCCTGCCGCAGCTGCAGCACCGCATAGGGCTCCGCCCCGGTTTTCGGGTCCGTCAGGCCCACGGGCTTCATGGGGCCGTAGCGCAGGGTATCCAGGCCTCTGCGGGCCATGACCTCCACAGGCATACAGCCCTCGAAAACCCGCTTGTCCTCAAAGCCATGGACCTCCGCCTCCTCAGCGGAAATCAGCTCTTTCACAAAGGCCTCGTACTGCTGCTTATCCATGGCGCAGTTCACATAGTCCGGTGTTCCCCGGTCGTAGCGGGACTGCCACCAGGCTAGGTCCATATCCACGGATTCCGCCGTTACCAGCGGGGCTGCAGCATCGAAGAAATGCAGATAATCCGTGCCAAAGTATTCGCCGATGGCCTTGGACAGGGCATCCGACGTCAGCGGCCCCGTTGCAATGATGACCGGACCTTCCGGAACCTGGGTCACCTCTTCGGACACCACCGTAATCAAAGGATTGCTCCGAATCTTTTCCGTTACCAGCTGGGAAAAGCCCTTCCGGTCTACGGCCAGACAGCCGCCAGCCTCCACCCGGGTAGCTTCGGCGCACTGCATGATCAGACTGTCGCACCGCCGCAGCTCCTCCTTCAGCAGCCCCACGGCATTTTCCAGTCGATCTCCCCGCAGGGAATTGGAGCAGACCAGCTCCGCAAAGTCCTGGCTATGGTGGGCAGGGCTCATCTTCTGGGGCTTCATCTCGTACAGCTGCACGCCGATGCCCCGCTTGGCCAGCTGCCAGGCGGCCTCACAGCCGGCAAGGCCCGCACCGATCACTTTCACTTCCATCAGCCGTTCTCCTTTTTGGTCTTTGCAGCGGGTTTTTTTGCAACGGTCTTTTTCGCGGCGGTGGTCTTCTTGGCAGTCGTCTTCTTGGCCGGTGCCTTCTTGGCAGCGGTCTTCTTGGAAACACTTTTTTCCTCCGCTGCTTCCGCCGTTGGCTCCGCATTTTCGGCGGTTTCAGCGGTCTTTTTCTTATAGTAGCCTCTCTGGTCCTCAGGCAGGAACCGGGAGCACTGTTCATTGATGCAGAAAGGTTTCATGCGGCCCTTTCCGGACTTTTTGAACAGGGTCTGGCCGCACTCCGGGCAATCCTCGGCAGTGGGTACATCCCAGGTCATGAAGCCGCATTCCTGTCCACGCTCACAGGCATAGAAGGCGTAGCCCTTTTTGGACTTGCGCTTGAGCATACCGCTGCCGCACTTGGGGCAGCGGCCGGGCATATGCTCCACCAAAGGCTTGGCGTTCTTGCACTCCGGGAAGCCCGGGCAGGCCAGGAACTTGCCGAAGCGGCCCATTTTGATGACCATCTTCCGGCCGCAGAGCTCACAGACCTCGTCGGTCTCCTCCTCGGGCACCTTCAGTCGGACACCCTCCAGTGCCGTCTCTGCATCCTTCAGCTCTTTTTCAAAATCCTTGTAAAAATCCGCCAGCAGATCCTTCCAGTTCTGCTTTCCCGCTTCCACAGCGTCCAGACGGTTTTCCATATTGGCAGTGAAGCCCACGTCTACAATATCCTGGAAGCGCTCCTTCATGAGTCCTGTAACCACCTCGCCCAGGGCTGTGGGTGCCAAGCGCTTATCCTGCTTGACCACATAATCCCGGTCCTCAATGGTGGAAATAGTGGCAGCATAGGTAGAGGGGCGGCCAACACCCTGCTCCTCCATGGCCTTGACCAGAGTCGCCTCGGTAAACCGGGCAGGGGGCTGGGTAAAGTGCTGCTGCTTGTCCAGGCTTGCAGCCTGGGCCTGCTCGCCCTCGCTCAGATCGGGCAGCGGAGAGCCCAGGGCCTCACCGTCATCGTCCCGGCCCTCCTCATAGACGGCAATAAAGCCGGGGAAGCGCAGGCTCTGGTGGGTGGAGCGGAAGGTGTGCCCCGCGCAGGCCGTATCGATGGACACGGTGTCATACAGGGCGTTTGCCATCTGGCTGGCCAGGAACCGGCTCCAGACAAGCTTATACAGCCGGTACTGGTCCGGTGTCAGGCTGCCCCGTACCCGCTCAGGGTCCAGCTCTACATGGGTTGGCCGGATGGCCTCGTGGGCATCCTGGGCTTCTGCCTTGGTCTTGTACACATGGAACTTGCCATAGTAATACTGCTTACCGTAGCGATTGGCGATAAAATCCGCAGCGGCAGTCATTGCCTCATCGCTAAGCCGCAAGGAATCGGTACGCATATAGGTAATAAGGCCCAAGGTTCCCTCACCCTCCACATCTACGCCTTCGTAGAGCTGCTGGGCGATCATCATGGTCTTCTTGGGAGTCATGTTCAGCTTCCGGGAAGCCTCCTGCTGCAAGGTAGAGGTGGTGAAGGGAGGTGCGGCGGACCGCTTCTTCTCCGCCTTCTTCACGTTGGTAACGGTGAAGGGCTTGCCGGCAATATCGGCAATGACAGCATCGGTCTCGGCCTCATTCTGCAGCTCCCGTTTCTTTTCCTCACCATAATAATGGGCCACAAAGGAGCCGGGCTTTTGCAGCCGGTTCAGCGTCACATCAAGGCTCCAGTATTCCTTTGGCTGGAAGGCCCGGATTTCCTCCTCCCGGTCCACCACCATCCGGGTGGCAACACTCTGGACTCGTCCGGCGGACAGGCCCCTGCGGATCTTTTTCCACAGCAAGGGAGAAAGCTCATAGCCCACGATTCGGTCCAGAATCCGGCGGGCCTGCTGGGCATCCACCAAATCATAGTCAATATCCCGGGGATGCTGGATGGAGTCCTTGACCACCTTCTGGGTGATCTCGTGGAAGGTGACCCGGTGGGTCTTCTCCTCCGGGAGCTTCAGGAGCTCCTTTAAGTGCCAGGAAATGGCCTCTCCCTCGCGGTCAGGGTCCGTTGCCAGATAGACGGTATCGGCCTGGGCGGCGGCGGCCTTCAACTCCTTGATGAGTGCTTCTTTGCCCCGGACGGGAATATATTCCGGCGTAAACCCGTGCTCCAGATCCACGCCCATTTTGCTCTTCGGCAGGTCCCGCAGGTGGCCCATGCTGGCCTTGACCACATAATCGGGCCCCAGGTATTTGCCGATGGTCTTTGCTTTGGAAGGCGACTCAACGATCACCAGATTGTTGGATTTGCCCATGAAATACTTCCTTTTCAATCATTTTTTGCGGTTCACCGCTGCCGGGAAACGCGCTTTCCCGGATGCCGGACGATTTTCTTTTTGATCTCCAGCATCGTCAGCAGCCCCAAAACCTTTCCGGATGGCAGACCGGAGCGTGCAATCACATCGTCCACGCTCTGAATACCGGAGCCGATGGCGTTCATCACCGTCCGCTCCTCCTCGGATAGGCCCGCAAGGGGTTCATTTTGTTCACTATACGGCGGGGAATCCCCGTTGTCAATGGTTTTTTTCTTTAATTTTTGGGGAATGACCGTTTTCTCAGGTGTCGCTACGGTGGAATTTTCCCGGATCTGCGAAAGCTTGTCCGGATAAATCCCCTCATATTCCTCCATGATCTCCTGACCGGTTGCCACAGCAATGGCCCCAGCCCGCAGCAGCCGATTGCTGCCCCGGAAACCCTCGTTATCCACATTTCCGGGGACCACGAATACATCCCTGCCCTGCTCCAGGGCGTACTTTGCCGTCAGAAGCGCACCGCTTTTCTCCGGCGCCTCCACGACCACAACCCCGCAGCTCAGGCCGCTGATGATCCGATTCCGCTTGGGAAAATGCCAGCCAAGCGGCGGGGACCCCGGGGCAAATTCGGATAAAATGCAGCCCAGCTCTTCCGTTCTCCGGAAAAGGCCGCTGTTCTTCGGTGGGTAAACAATATCCGCGCCGCAGCCCAGAACGCCCACCGCAGGCACCCCTTGGGCCAATGCGGCGCCCATGGCTGCCGCATCGATTCCCTCTGCCAAGCCGGAGACCACCAGGCCTCCCGCGGCGGCGATTTCCCCGCCCAGCCGGGCCGCGGCCTGCCGCCCGTAATCGGAAGCATGCCGTGTGCCCACCAGGGCCACCGTGGTCAGATTGTCAAAATCCGGAAGCGTTCCCTTATAGAAAAGAACCACCGGGGCATCGTAGAGTTCCTTCAGCCGCTTGGGGTATTGGGCATCCCCGAAGGTCAGCACCCGGATGCTCAGGCGCATACAGTCCGTCAGCACCCGCTCTGCATCCCGGAGATCGTGCCGCAGCAGAACATCCGCCTGCTTTTCCGTCAGGTCTTCAATATCAGCTGCGCGCAGCATCTGCCTGTCCGCACGGAAAATATCTTCCGGGTCCTCAAAATGCCGCACCAAGGCTGTCTTTGTGCCATCCCTGATATCCTTACAGCCCGCAAGCCAGAGCCAATAGAGCAGCATTTTGTCACCCTCTTCATTATAATTTCTGCATCTGCCACATGACGGCCGCAGCGGCCACAGCAGCATTCAGGGATTCACAGTGAGGATTCATGGGAATAATCAGTGCATCCCCGGCCTCCTCCAGGATCTCCTGACGGATCCCCTGCCCCTCGCTGCCAATGACCACGGCCATGGTGCCCACATCTGCCTGTCGGATATCCCTGGCCGTCTCCCGCAGGGCTGTCACCGCCAAGCTGATTCCCGCCTGATGGCAGGCATCCCGTGCTTCCGCCCAAGTGGTCACGGTAATATCCCGGCGGAAAACGGCACCCATACTGGCCCGGACTACCTTATGGCTGAATGGGTCCGCGCAGCCCTCCAGCAGCGCCACCGGCACATTCCAGGCATCCGACGTGCGCAGGATGGTGCCCACGTTTCCGGGGTCCTGGATCCCGTCCAGCAGCAGCATTCCCTTTTCCGGGACAAAGGGCTTCTTTTCCGGCAGACGGCACAGAAACACCGCCCCCTGGGGAGTCTCCATGGGGGAAATTGCCTCCATGACCTCTTTGCTCACCCGGACAACCCGAACGTTCTCCGGCAGCTCTGCCTCCACACCATCGCAGAGGAAGGCCGTCTCCAAACCTGGGCAGTGCACAGCGGCCTCTTTCAGCAGCTTGGTCCCATCGGAAACGAAAAGCCCTGCCGCCTCCCGGGCCTTTCGGGAGGTCAGCAGCTTTCTCACCTGCTGCACCGTGGGATTTTTCCGGGATGTAATTCGTTCTTCCGTCACAGCTTCTGCACCTTTTCCAGGGCGATGTTATCGCCCAGCACTACCACGGTATCCCCCTGGCAGATCACATAATCCGCTGCAGGGGAAACATTGGTCTTGCCGCCGTTTTCCACCGCGATGATATTCACGCCAAGCTTGGCCCGGACATTCAGCTCCCGCAGCGTCTTACCAATCCAGCTTTTGGGAGCGGGTACATCCAGAATGCCAAAGTCCTCGGAAAGCTCGATGTAATCCAGCACATTGTGGCTGTTGAGCGATCTTGCCAGGCGCTGGGCAGACTCCTGCTCCGGGATGAGAACACGGTCCACCCCCAGCTTCTCCAGCACCTTCCGGTGCGTTTCGTCGTGGGCCTTGCAAACAACATAGGGAACGCCAAGCTCCTTTAGGTTCATGGCGATGAGTACTGAGGCCGCGAGATTGTCACCGATGGCGATGACGGCACAGTCCAGATTCCGGACGCCCAGGGCCTTCAGCACTTCCTTATCCTGAGCATCACCCACGACCGCATGGGTCACATCCCCAGAGATTTGCTGCACAAAGTCCGCCCGGACATCCAGGGCCAGGACCTCCGCGCCCAGCTTGCACAGCTGCCGGGAAAGGGCCGAACCAAAGCGGCCAAGGCCAATGACTGCATAGGATTTCATAAGCTTTCTCCTTATCCGATCAAAAGGTTTGTCTGGGCATAGCGGAACCGCTCCGTAGTCTGCTCTCCCGACAGGAAGCCCAGGCTGATGGTCAGCACGCCCACACGTCCAAAATACATATACAATATAATCAAGCACTGGGCAGGGACGCTCAGGCTCCCCGTGGTTCCCGCCGTAAGGCCAACCGTAGCCAGGGCCGAAACGGCTTCAAACAACGCATTGACGAAGCTTACGGGGGATGTCGCACAGATGAAAACGGCCCCAAAAAACGCCAGCAGCACCATCGCGGTTGCAATGGTCATGGCATCCAGGACCTGCTTGTCCGGAATGGTACGCCGGAAGGCGCAGACGGTGCTTTTCCCCCGGAGTCTTGCCCACAGGAACAGCAGCAGCACAACAAAGGTAACGGTTTTCAGGCCGCCTGCCGTGGAGCCGGAGGAGCCGCCCACCAGCATAAAGAGCACGGAGGCCGCCTTGCCGCCATCGGTCAGGGCTCCCTGGTCGATGGCCGCAAATCCTGCCGTACGCAAGGTCACGGATTGGAAGAAGCCGTTTAAGAGCTTCCCGCCCAGACCCATGCTTCCCAGTGTCGCCGGGTTGTTCCACTCCAGCAGGCAGGTCACCGCCCAGCCGGACAGCAGCAGCGCTGCCGTAGCACACAGCACCAGCCGGGTATAAACCGTCATGCGCCGGAAGGGCTTCCGCTCTGCCAGCTCCTCCCATACGAGAAAGCCTAAGCCGCCCACAATAACCAGCGTGCCAAGGGTCAGCAGCACCACCGGGTCATTCTGGAAGGTAATCAAACTCGCTCCCGGCTCCAAAAAGCCAAAGACATCGAAACCGGCATTGCAAAAGGCTGAGACGGAGTGAAATACCCCCAGCCACAGCGCCCGGGAGAATCCAAAGCGGGGCCAGAAATACACCGTCAGAATTGCCGCACCGATGCCCTCCACGCTGAAGCTGCCGACAAGCACCGTACGCTGTAAGCGCACAACGCCCTCCATATCGTTCAGGCTCAGGGCCTGGGCCATAACCAAACGTTGCTTGAGGCCGACTCGGCGGCGCAGTAGAAACACAAACAGCGTTGCAATGGACATAAAACCCAAGCCGCCGAGCTCAATCAGGCACAGCAAGACCCCCTGGCCGAAGCCGCTCCACTGGGTATAGGTATCAAAGGGGGTGAGTCCCGTCACACAGGTGGCCGAAGTTGCCGTAAAGAGGGCCGGAAGGAACGGGCAGCGCTCTCCCGTGCGGGAAGCAACGGGCAGCGTCAGCAGCACTGTTCCCAAAAGGATAATAATTGCAAAGGCAGAGGCTATGATTTTCATAGGGCTCATTGGTTTTCCCTGCCGTTTTCTGTACCAAAGCAGGAATCGATTTCGCAGACGCATCGCATTTTTCTCCTTTTGCCCGCAGGAACGCATTTTACTTTCCTATTATACCAGTCTTTTCCCCTTTTGCAAGGACTTTTTCGGGACTATTGCAGCAGCACACTCCCAGCTATGGAAAAGGGCGGCCAATAGCCGCCCCAGAAAGATCTCTTTGCACTTTTTTACCTTTTCCGGCATTACCACAGGGTGTCTGTGGCATCCGGATAGTGGAACACCTCTTTGAGCGTTTGGTAATAGGGGGTAGGACTGCCGTCCTGCTCATAACGCCAGGGATAGCCATACTCATTGCCCTCAGAGGAAACGATGCACTTTGGGTGTTCCTCTGCAAACCGGTCCAGTTCCTCCTGGGATACCTTTGGATGGACATCCACCAGGCATTCCAGGTTGGGAAGATCATTCAGCGGAGACAGGTCCTCTACCTTAGTATAGCTGATATTCAGCCTTTGCAGAGCCGTGCACTGGGAAAGGGGTGTCAGGTCCGTCAGATAGCCGCAGTTGGAAAGCTCCAGAAATTCCAGATTCTTGCAGTTGGAGAAGGGTGTCAGATCCTTGATCATGGAGCCGGAGACGATGATTGCTTTCAGATTCGGCATGAAGCCCACCCAGCTCCAATCCGACAGGGTATCGTTGTGGCCAAAGTCAATGTATTCCACATCTTCGCAGTATTTGAGCTGGGAGACAGTACTGTTGGTCACATTGTAGACATAGCGCAGAATGGCTCTGTCCGTCAGACAGCTGCCCTGCTTGGCAAAGTAAATGCGCCAGACGATCTTGGTCCTGCCCCGGTATTCGTCCCGCAGCTGGGCAAGCAGCTCATTGTCAAAGCGGCAGTTTTCCAGGAGGAAATAGTCGCAGTCCCGCAGAATTCCCAAGGCCTGCCGCAGCTCCTCTTCGTATTTCTCCCCCAAGCGCTTGTTCTGGAACTCGATGCGTTCATCATCCGTGGAGACCTGCTTGCCGAAGAGGTCGAAAACATAGTGAAAATGGGCCTCTGTCCCCGCCTGGAGTACCGCCACGTTCTGGGGTGTCAGGGCGGTATTTCCATCGGCATCCATGAGCTCCACACTCTGCAAGGCCGGCAGCAGAGCCAGCTTTCCGCTCACCGCCTCCACATCCGCTTCCTGTAGGGAAGACAGGTCCAGCGTCTCCGTATCCCATGGGAACTCATGCCCCAGTAAATCCACGGTATAGGTCAGCTTCAGCTCCGGATATACACTGCGCAGCTCCAGAATCTCTTCCTGGGTCAGAGATGTCTCCCGCAGCGTCAGGCTTTCCAGCGCCGGAAGGTAAGTCAGATTTTCCTTGAGGGTCTCAAAGTCTGCGTCCTTGGCATACAGCTCCAGGGCAGCCGCTTTTCCGTCCACCCGAGTGCTTCCGAACGCCACATCATAGAGAACCTCCACCTGGAGATGGCTGCGCTGATAATCCAAAATTGCAGCATAGCAGCTGCTTCCCCGCAGATCCGCCCGCTCCAAAACAGAATACGCCTCCAGATTTTGGATTGTATCCTCTGTCACAACCGTTTCCACAGAGGTAACAGGCTCAGTCGTTGAGGCCGTTGTCTCCGGGGCAGTCTGCTTTCCGCAGCCACATAGCAGCACCAGAACAGCCAGCAGAACCGCACATTTCATTGCCCGCATTGCAATCACCCTTCCATTCTTTTTTAAAAAATTATAGCATAGCTTCTCCGGAAGCGCAAACCAAAGGTACAAAAATAAAGAAATCTTGATTCCACCCCCAGTTTGTCCAGCCATTGGAAATTTATGACTTGCCACAGAACACATACCGATGGTATAATATAGAAAATCTATCAGGAGGGTATCCATTTATGGAAAAAGCAAAGGTTTATTTCACCAAGGCCATTACGCCGGAAAATGTTATTCGGATGTATGAGGCTCTGGGCAAGGCACTGCCCGGCAAGGTGGCCGTAAAGGTCCACTCCGGTGAGAAGGGCAATCAGAACTTCCTGCGGCCCGAATTCATGAAGCCCATGATTGAGACCGTCAATGGCACCGTAGTAGAGTGCAATACCGCCTACGGCGGTGAGCGGAACACCACCGACAAGCACGTGAAGCTCATGGAGTACCATGGTTGGAGCCACTATTTCGATGTGGACATCATGGATGCAGAAGGTCCCGATCTGGAGCTGGAAATTCCCAACGGTAAGCAGATCAAAAAGAATTATGTAGGCAAGCACCTCAGCAATTACGACTCCATGCTGGTGCTCTCCCACTTCAAAGGGCACCCCATGGGCGGCTTTGGCGGCGCGCTGAAGCAGCTGTCCATCGGCTGTGCCTCCTCTGCCGGTAAGTCCTATATCCACTCCGCCGGTAAAGTCACGGATCAGAATATTATGTGGCAGAACATCGCTCCCCAGGATGCTTTCCTGGAAAGCATGGCCGATGCCGCCAGCAGCGTGGTCAAGCACTTCGGCGGCAACATGGCCTACGTCAGCATCATGTGCAACATGAGCGTAGACTGCGACTGCTGCGCCGTTGCCGAGGATCCCTGCATGAAGGACATCGGCATTTTGTCCAGCCTGGACCCTGTGGCTCTGGATCAGGCCTGCATCGACCTGGTCAAGGCCTCCAATGACCCCGGCCGGGATCACTTGCTGGAGCGCATCAACTCCCGCCACGGCACCCACACCATCGATGCTGCCGCAGCACTGGGCTTCGGCACCCAGGATTATGAGCTGGTCCGCCTGGATTGATTTCTTTCTTCTTCACAAAGCACGCCGCCCACAGGGACTTCCTGCGGGCGGCGTGTTTTCGTTTTTCAAGCCTCCTTTTGTAAAAGGGAAACGCCTCCCCATAACGGAAAGGCGTTTTCTCACAGATATTACATAACGTGCATCTGCCGAATTTTCCGCGTCATTCGCAAAGCAAGGGGAATGGCCAGCACCAGTGACAGCACGTCCGCAACGGACTGGACGCCGGCGAGGCCGTCCGCTCC
>OMFF01000052.1_pt1 | contig 62614 bp, 56 predicted proteins | sample 1645581 | NCBI WGS metagenome assembly OMFF01 (sample SAMEA103958140, study PRJEB25191) | human gut metagenome | biome: human-associated habitat [ENVO:00009003]; feature: intestine environment [ENVO:2100002]; material: feces | place: Germany | collected 2013/2015
CCATCAACGACCTGTCCCGCGGCTGCAACGCCGACGAGGTCTACAAGATGGCCATCATCACCGCCGCAATGGTGTAAGCGTCATAGCAAAAAACGCCGCAGAGTAATGGAAAATCCTCCCGCACTCAGAAATGAGAATGCGGGAGGATTTCTGTCATTAGGTTAAGGCGCGGGACAAATCAGTGCGTTTTATACACACCGGGGGAGACACCAACAGGACTCCTGTCAATCCTGCTGCAAATAAAGCTTTCGGCTCTCTTCGTAAAGAGCTCTGCGGAATACATCGCTTTCCATAAAATTATTGGTAAAGACGAACTTACCAGGGGTGTTGAAGGGGGCGATCATATCCTTGGCGGCCTGGATCTCTACCTCCGCCGGAGTACCGGCTGGGAACAGCGGCGCACGGATGCCCAGCTTGATCTTGTCGCCATAGCCGTCGTACATCTTCTTGATGTTGTTCATAGGCTGAGGCCGCCACATGTCGATACCAATGGAGCTGATGACGTCGATCATGGTCTCCGTGCAGCCGCAGGAATGAAGCTCGAAAATCACATTGCGGGAGTGGCAGTGATCCACCAGCTGCTTGACGAAGGGGGCGATCATTTCTTTCCATGTGGTCTTGGAGAAGAAGGGGGAACGCTGAGAACCCCAGTCATCGTGGAAAAGATACCCGTTGATGTGGTAAGCTTCGATGCAGTGGTCGATAATTCTGATGTAGGTATCGACCAGGGCCTGAAACAGCTCCTTCACTGCGTCCTCCTGGTCCTCGTCAATGAGCGCCATAGCCGCGTACTCAAAGTCCATAAAGGAGATCAGTCGTTCAAACAGACCGCTGAACTGGATCGTCCAGATGGGATCATCACCGGCGATATAGTTTACGTTCCGCTTGGCGGAGCCTTCCCAATCCCAGGAATCTACATCCGGGAATTTGATGACCTTTTTCCAATCGTTGACGTCAGACAGCATCGGTGTACCGGGACGGACCATGGAGCCGCCGGCTCTGGGGTCATAGATCCACTCTACGCCGAACATATCGGGGCCGCCCTTCCGGTCCGTAGGGGTATCTTCCTGCACGAAGGCCCGCGCTACGTTGTCCGGGATGATTTCGGGAGTGATTGTGATAATATCGCCGTCAGGCATCCAGCAGGGAGCTTCGTTGTTCAGAAAAGCCATCATATTCTCCAGCGGAGAAATCGGTGTGTTCAGCTTCACCTTGCCGCCATCAGTGCGGCCTGCTACGTAATATCTTCCGACCTCTTTCAGTTCGTCTTCGGAGAAGGGGATTTTTTTCATATGGATTCCTCCTGATTGAATTTATTGTATTGGGGGCGGACGGTCTTACTTCTCTTCCGCAAGCTCCCGGGCCTCAATGTCCGCCTGAATCTGGGCGACCCGCTTTTCAGACATGGGGCAGAGCATGCAGAATACCACGCAGCCTACCGCCAGAAGGGCGGGCAGACCAGACAGCAGCACCCGGACGCCATTGGCAGCGGCGGGGGTCACGTTGGCCTTGTCAAACCCAACGGCTGCCAGACCAAAGCCCAGTACAGCAGAACCGATGGTCGTTGCGGCCTTGGGGGTCAGAGAGAACAGGGTCATCATGAAGGGGCGCAGATCCCGGTTGTGTTTCCATTTGGTGTAGTCAACGATGTTGCTGTAGAACGCCACCTCAGAAGCGTGGGCAACCGCATAGCCCACATAGCCAACGCTCATAAAGATCGTGAACACGGTTGCGTTTGTGCCGCTGAAGTAAGCCAGAGCCAGGCAGGCACCATAGACGGCAATGCCGGTAACGTAGGTATTCCGGGAACCCTTGCAAAGCCTGCTGACGTAGGGGGTCAGATAGGAGCTGATGATCATCAGGAAGGTAGAGGCGGACATGAACAGCGTCAGCATGGATTTGTCGCCGACTACGTAGGTGTAGTAGTAAGGCGCCAGACCGGTAATGACGAAGAACATAGAGCCTTTGCAGATAGCGCCCAGAAGGTACAGGATAAATGGACCGGTCACGGTACACTTGAGCATCTCCCACATGGAGACATCATATTTGTCCTTCTTGCCGTTTGCCGCGCCCGGATGCTCTTCCAGCTTGTCATAATCTTTGGCGGCAAAGAACAGCTGGCCAAAGCCAAGAGCGGTCAGGATTGCGATCAGAGCAGCCAGCAGGCAGTAGCCCAGGGCGTCGTTCCCCTGACCGAACAGGCTGACAAGGGTCACGGAGGAGATGGAGAACAGGAATTTTCCGATGGAGTTGCAGGTGGTCCGGGCAGAGGCAAACGCGACCCGGTCCGCGCCCTTTGCCATCAGAGGCAGAATGCCCGTGAAAGCGGAATAGGCCATGTTGAAGAATACATAGCACAGCACATAGCTGATGCCAAACCACAGGGCCTGGGCGGTCCCGGTAAGGCCGAGGTCCATAAAGGTCAGCCAACGGAACAAAGCCGCAAGCACGCCGCCGACCAGCAGCCACGGACGGAACAATCCGTATTTTCCTTTGGCCACGCGTACCTTTTGCAGTATGATGCCGCAGATAGGAAGGGAAATCAGGTCTGCCAGAGAGCTGGCTGTCAGAATACTGCCCATCATGGCGTTGCTCATACCAACGGAGCCGGTCAGGAAGATGGCCCAGTAGGTGGTTGCCATGGTGGTCAGCAGTGTCGAGAAACCATTGGTAATGCCGTAGCGCCAGGCCAACGGCGTGTAGGTGGTTTTTGGCTTGCTCATAGTACTCTCTCCCTTTTAAGATGATTTGATTCTCCGCCGCTCTGGCTGGTTGGCTGAATGGCTGACGGCGGATATCTGCATTCATTATTGCGTTGCGGACATAGGTTGTCAACACAAAATGTATATTTTTTGTTCTTTTTGGAGCCTTGCACAAATTGCCGAAATCCGGCAGAAAAGTACAATTTCAAAAAATGCATTCTTTCGCAATTGCTGTATTTTTGGACATATCATTCAAATAAGTTCCAAAATGTATTTACTTCTGTGGATGATATGCTATAATACAGAAAAACGACCTGGAGGGAAATACAATGCTGCACTTTCCAGAAGAAATTGTCAGGCAGTACGCCGATACCAAGCCTGCCTACGATAAAGTATACAATATACTACGGGATTGCGTAATGGGCGATTACATTGCCCCCAATGCGCGCCTGACGGAGATATCCGTTTCGGAGGCGCTGAATGTAAGCCGTACGCCTGTGCGTTCGGCACTCCAGAAGCTGCGTGCCGAGGGGATTCTTTCCGCGGATGCCAAACGTGCCGGCAGTACCAAGCAGCTGAGCCGGAAGGAACGGGAGGATTTGCTGGTTTACGACTGTATGCTGGAAGGAATGGCAGCCCGTCTGGCTGCGCGTGAGCGGGATCAGGATCTGATCTCCGCGCTGGAGGATGTTTTGCAAACAATGGAACGCCTTCATCAAAAACACAACCAAAACTACGGACAGGCTCCCGGAATGCGGGATCTGAGCCTGCAATTTCACCTGATTCTGGCAAAAGCGTCCAAAAACAAATTCCTGTATAAAACGGTTGTAGAGGTTCGGACCATGATGCGGCGGCATCAGACTTCCACGGAAAAGCTGCGGCAGACCGGCGGACGGGAATCGGTGCTGCGCCGCCAGCGGGAACTGCTGGAATGCATCAAAGCCGGCGACGAGCTGGGAGCGGAGATCCTGGCAAAGGCGGATGTTTACGTCGGTAAAAACATTTATGTCAATAGTCAGATCCCCTGATGTTTTGGCATCGATACAAATGGATGAAAAGCGGCGGCGTTTTTTCGTCCATTGTATTTTTTTGTGAAAAAGGGGATTTGGTGCTTTCGTCAATTGCTGTGTTTCACAAATTCCGATATAATTTAAGCAGGCTGGTTTGGCAAATTTTACAAATGTGGGTGTCGCTATGAATGTAACGGTGTAACGGTTCTGTTCTTTTGCCTTGCGGCAGTATTCCTGGCCATCTTCCTCAGCAGAAAAACCGGGCTGAACACGGGACTTTACGCCATTGCCGCGCAGACGGGAATCGCCCCCATCGTGATGTCTGCGCTGATCGTCTGGGGAGCCGGTGCGGGCGGCTGTGTCCCTTGGAGTTTGGCGGGCGCGATCCTCTGCGGATTGATTTCTGAATCGGAATTCGCCCGGTATGGTGTGCGGCTCTCTTTGACGGTGTGCCTGAACTTTTTCCTGGGGGGACTTTTTTGCCTGACGGTTCTCTACTTGCTGACGGGGGGCGTCCGAACCCGCAAGCTGGAAATGGAGCCGCCGAGGGCACTGACGCGGAAGCAAAGCCTCACCCTATGGATCATGCTCGGAGAGCTGGCGCTGACGGGCCTGTTTGGAATCTGGGGCTGAGGAAGCCCTGTAACATTGAGGACCATTAAGAAGATAAGGAGTGTATGCTATGATCTATCCTTTTGACTATCAAAGAGAAGTTGCCGAGGCCCAGACCGGGTCTCGGGGGAAAATTTACAACACCCCCATTACGGCGCGTGAAAATGATATCCTTACCGCTTCCCATAGAGATCCAGCGTGGCTGGGGCAGGAACTGAACCATGTATTTCCCCGGGAGATATTGGATAACGTGGCACGGGGCTTTGTTGTCGATGGCGAGCCTTTTACGGGATCTTTTGGCGGACCGGATATGTTCGGTGTGGAATGGGTGTATGTCCCTGTGGTCCGGGGATCAATGGAAAAGCCGGGCCTGCGGAAGGTTGCGGATATCAACGAATGGGAAAAGGACCTTCCATTCCCGGATCTGAGCAAGCTGGACTGGCAGGGAATCCAGAAGCGCTGCGGCAAGGTCATTCGGCCCGACAAGATCACATCCACTATGGTTTACACGGGCTTTTTTGAGCGGCTGATCTCCATCCTGGGCTTTGAGGACGCAGCTATGGCGTTGATCGACGAAGAATGTCAGGATGCTATCCACCGCCTCTTTGACAGACTTTGCGGTTATTATGACGACCTGTTCGACCACCTGCGTACCTATTGCGGCCTGGAATATGTGGTGTTTCATGACGACTGGGGCAGCCAGAACAGCTTGTTTTTCTCTGTGGATACCTGCCGGGAAATGCTGCTGCCTTATCTGGCCCGTGTCGCGGCCTCCGCGCATAAGCGGGGCATCTACTTTAATTTCCACTGCTGCGGCAATGTGGAACGTCTGGTCCCGCTGATGGTTGAAGCCGGATGTGACGCCTGGGATGGCCAGGATATGAATGATATTTTTGGCTTATACCACACCTATGGCGACCGGCTGAATATCACGCTGAACCAGAAGGTTTTGAACATCAGTCCTGAGGATGCGGAAAAATGGGTCGATAATATTGTTTCCCACCTGGAGCACGGCAAACAGCTGATCGTCCCAAACCGCCAGATGAATGATGTGGCCCGGGAACTGCTGTATATCCGCAGCCGGGAATTCTATGGGAAGGAATGAAAAAGCTGCTCTCTATGCCCAGGGGACGTGCCGGTGTTTTGTTTATGTGCATCGGCGCACCTGTGTGCGTCTATTTCAGCCGGGCCACGCTGCCCTATGAAACTCTGGACCGACTTCTCCCTGTTGTGGGCTGCGCCGTGTGTCTGTGGGGGGCCGCTCTGGTTTCCAAGTGCATTGCGGTCATAAGATCCGAAGAATAACGGTCCACAGTTCCGCGGAGCTGTGATAGCAAAAGCCCTCCTGCTCTCAGAAATGAGAAGACAGGAGGGCTTTATCTACCGGGCACCGGAAAGAAATTCTCAGTAGAACGCTTGTAGTGGACAAAAAATGCATTGCGGGATCCAGCGTAAGACATGGATCCCGCAAATGCATAAAAGCGCGTTTTTGCCCTTAAGCCATATCCACAAACCCCAGCTTGATGGCGCTGTAGTCAATCTTGACATCCGCAGCCTCAACGGCATTGTTGATGAAGTCATTGGACAGCTGGGCGAGCAGGTCAGACTCTGCCTGAGATTCCCACAGCAGCTGGGAGCCACAGAAATACATGATGTGGTAGCCGTACTGGGTCTTGACGATGCCGTAGTCGCCGACCTGCCGACTGCTGTCGAAGCACCAGTCGTTGAAGGCCTCCACCATCTGGCCCTCGGTCACGCCGGAGTACAGGCCGCCATTGGTATTGGAGCCGGTGTCGGCGGAGTTTTCGTTTGCCAGGGTGGCGAAGCTGTCCTCGGTTTTGTCACCGGAGAGCCACTGGTCCAGGATCTCCTGGGCCTTCTGCTCACCGGCGGCCCATGCCTCGTCGGAGAACTCCTCTGTGGTGACGGTTTCGATGGTGGCACCCTCGGGCAGGATCAGAATGTGCCGCACATCTACGGAGCTTGTGGTCTTGTCCAGACCGTTGTCCGCGTATTCTGCCTCGTGGGTGTTGAAATATTCGGCGATCTCCTCGGCGGTGGGGGCGAAGCTGCCGGTGATCTCATTGTAGTAGTCGCTGCTCAGGAAGTACATTTCCCAGAAGCTCTTGTAGTCCTCCAGGGTGGCGCCGGCGCTGAAATTGCGCTCGATCATGGCGGTGATATCGGTGAAGCCATTGTTCGTGGCAGTTTCCAGGAGCCCCTCCTCCATGGTGTTCATCTGCTCCCGATTTTCGTCGCTCATCTGGAAGCCTGCTTCCCGGGCCTGCTGGGCAACGGCCTCAAAAATGGTCCAGTTGTTCAGCGCATCCTGCAGGAAATACTGCTCCCAGGTGAGGCCGTCGGCAACGCCGCAGACCTGGGTGTCCATGCTCTGGGTGTGGTCCAGACCGAAGTACTGGGCGTAGGTACCGTACTGGGCATAGAAATTCTGAACGGACCGCCAGTAGAGGATCTGCAGCTGGCCGTTGGTCAGGGTGCTGTCTCCGGCGGTTGCTACGGCTTCCCCATTGGCGGCCTTGACCTCCTCGTCGGAGACGGTGTAGCTGCCCTTGCAGGTCACATCGTCCGGGTTGCCGTCGGCGGGAATGGTTGCCTCGGTGGTTTCGGCAGCTTCCGTGCTCTCGGCGGCCTGGGTGGCCGCCTCAGAGGCCAGGGCCTCCGGCTGTACAGCCGTGTCCTTGCCGTTCAGAATCAGCACGGCCAGAATGGCGGCCAGCAGCAGGACAATGGCTGCGCCAAGGGCAATGGCAGAGGCGTTGACAACGCCCTTCTTCACAGGGGCGGCTTCCGGTGCGCTCTGGGCATCTGCCGCAGGGGTAGACTCGGAAGCGTTCTGCGCAGCCTCAACAGGGGCGGCCACCTCGGCAGCGGCCTCCTGGTCGGTATCCGGAGAAGCTTCCGCTTCCCCGGGCACCGGGACGTTCTCCGGCTGCTCTTTTCCACAAGCGGGGCAGACGGTCAATTCCTCGTCAAATTCCTCGCCGCAATAATGGCACTTTTTCATGGGTTCCTCTTTTCTCCGATGTTCGGAATGATAATCCTGCCAAGTTTACCATGTTTGCTGGAGAAATGCAAGTAAAAAACAGATTGTTTACAATTAAGAGACCTGCTTTTTGTTTTCTCGCGGTCTTGCAAAGAATGGGGGAATATGCTATTATATAAGATACATTTTAATGGAATCCTATGGGAATTTTCGGTGCAGGGACATTTTTGCACGGACTTTTTCAAAATCCAAATCCAATTTTAAGGGAGCAGCCCAATGAATACAAAAACCACCGTCATCAACCAGGAGCAGCTGGAAGCGCAGTTTGCCTTCTGTGATAAAATTGCGGCCTGTTGGCAGTCCCAGGGCCGGACACCCACGGCCTATGTGGAGACCTATGGCTGCCAGCAGAACGAGGCAGACTCCGAAAAGCTGCGGGGCTACCTGACACAGAGCGGTTATGCCATCGTCCAAAGTGCCGAAGGGGCCGACGTGGTGGTGATGAATACCTGCTCCATCCGGGAGCACGCCGAGCAGCGGGTTTTCGGCAACCTGGGGGCGCTGACCCACACCAAGCGCCGCCATCCGGAGCAAAGAATCTTCCTGTGCGGCTGCATGGCGGGGGAGACCAAGGTTTCCGACCGCATCAAAAAGAGCTTCCCCTATGTGGACGGCGTTTTTTCTACCCACCATCTGTGGCAGTTCCCGGAGATCCTCTACAACGTGCTCACCAAGAAAAAGCGTCAGTTCTATATTGAGGATGAGGCGGGCTCCATTGCCGAGGGCATACCCCAGGTGCGGGATTCTTCCCTGAAGGCCTGGGTGTCCATCATGTACGGCTGCAACAATTTCTGCACCTATTGCATTGTTCCCTATGTTCGTGGCCGGGAGCGCAGCCGCCGCCCGGAGGCCATTCTGGCCGAGTGCAAGGCGCTCATTGACAGCGGCTGCAAGGAGATCACCCTGCTGGGTCAGAACGTCAATTCCTATGGCAAGGACCTGGACTGCGGCGTGGACTTTGCGGACCTGCTGGCCCAAATCGCCCAGATCCCCGGGGACTTTTTGATCCGCTTCATGACCAGCCACCCCAGAGACGCTTCCGAAAAGCTCTTTGACACCATGGCGAAGTACCCCAAGATCGCCAAGCAGCTGCACCTGCCCTTCCAGTCCGGCTCCAGCCGGGTACTGAAGGCCATGAACCGGCACTATGACCGGGAAACCTATCTGCAAAAGGTGGAGTATGCCAAAAAGGTCATGCCGGAGCTGGTGCTCACCAGCGATGTGATTGTGGGCTTCCCCGGAGAGACCGAGGAGGAGTTCGAGGAGACCATTTCCCTCATTGAACGCGTCCATTATGATAGCCTGTTCACTTTCATTTTCTCCCCCCGCACCGGTACCCCGGCGGCCAAAATGGAGGACCCCACCCCCAAGGAGGAGAAAAACCGCCGCTTTGACAAGCTCTGCGCCCGGCAGAACGCCATTTCCGAGGAAATCCACCGGGGCTATGTGGGCAAGACCCTGCGCTGCCTGGTGGACGGCAAGGATGGGGACCAGCTCACTGCCCGCACCGAAGGCGGCCGCCTGGTCCGCTTCGACGGGCCCGAGTGCCTGATCGGAAGCTATGAAAACCTGCGCATTACCGGTGCAACAACATGGAGCCTGACGGGAGAATTGGCGGAAAGGAAGTAATTATGGCAAAAGAAGAACTGACTCCCATGCAGCGGCAGTATCAGGAAATGAAGGCCCGGAATAAGGACTGCATTCTGTTTTTCCGCCTGGGTGACTTCTATGAAATGTTCAACGAGGATGCCAAACTGGCAGCCCGGGAGCTGGACCTGACCCTGACCAGCCGGGACCGCAGCAAGCCCAAGGAGGAGCAGACGCCCATGTGCGGCGTGCCCTACCACAGCGTGGATGCCTATATTGCGCGGCTGGTGCAGAAGGGCTATAAGGTTGCCATCTGTGAGCAGATGGAAGACCCGGCCCTGGCCAAGGGACTGGTGGAGCGGGACATTACCCGCATCATCACCCCCGGCACCGTCACCGAAAGCTGTATGCTGGAGGAGAGCAAGAATAACTACATGGGCTGCGTCTTCGGCCAGAGCGGCCAGTTCGGCCTTGCCTTTTGCGACCTGTCTACCGGTGCGTTCTTCGCCACCACCTGCTCCGACCCCAGAGCCGTTGCTTCCGAATTGGGGCGCTTCACCCCCAGCGAGGTGCTGCGCTTTGGCCAGGGGGTAGAGGATGAGGCCATCTCCGATGTGCTCTTCCGCCGCCTGAGCTGCTGCGTGGACGAGGGTAAGGCAGAGGATTTCGATTTTGAAAAGGCCTGTACCTGCCTGGAAAGCCATTTCGGCCGCTCTGTGGAGGAGCTGGGCCTTGCCTCCTTCTCCGCAGCCCTGACCGCCAGCGGGGCTCTGCTGCAAACTCTGCTGACCCTGCAAAAAAATGACCTGAAACACATCCGGGAGCTGCAATACTACACCACCGGCCGGTTTATGGAGCTGGATCTGGATGCCCGGCGGAACCTGGAGCTGACAGAGACCATGCGCTCCAAGGAGAAAAAGGGCACCCTGCTGTGGGTGCTGGACAAAACCCACACGGCCATGGGCGGGCGGATGCTGCGCTCCTGGCTGGAAAAGCCTCTGCTGGATCCGGCAGAGATCACCCGGCGGCACGCCGCCGTAGAGGCTCTGGTGGAGAGCCCCATCGCCCGGGGCGAGCTGGAAGAGGCCCTCAAGGATGTGACGGACCTGGAGCGGGTCATGACCCGCATCGTCACCGGCACTGTCAACTGCCGGGACCTGCTGGCCTTTGCCCGGGGCCTCCGGGCGTTGCCCCAGGTGAAAACGATCCTGGCAGAGCTGGGGAGCCCCCTGCTGCAAAAGCTTGCTGCGGCCATTGACCCGCTGGCGGATTGCGCGGACAAGATTGAAAAAACCATTGTGGACGACCCCCCGCTCACCATCCGGGAGGGCGGCATCATCCGCAAGGGTGCCAACGCCGATGCAGACCGGCTCCGGGATATTATGGATGGCGGCTCCGGCACCATTGCGGCCATTGAGGCCAGTGAACGGGAAAAGACAGGCATCCGAACCCTGAAAGTGGGCTTTAACCGGGTGTTCGGCTACTATATTGAGGTTTCCAAGTCCTTTATGGACCAGGTGCCTGCAAATTACATCCGCAAGCAGACCCTTGCAAACTGCGAGCGCTACATCACCCAGGAGCTGAAAGAGCTGGAAAACCAGGTACTCACCGCCAAGGACCGGCTGACGGCTCTGGAATATCAGATCTTTACCTCCCTGCGCGAGGAGCTGGCCCGGCAGGCTGCCCGGGTTCAGGAGTCCGCCTCTGCGGTGGCGGCGGCGGATACGCTGTGCTCCCTGGCTGCTGTGGCGGTGCAGCGGGGCTACTGCCGCCCGGAAATCAGCCTGGGACCGGAAATTTCCATCACCGACGGACGGCACCCTGTGGTAGAGGCCATGCTGAAGGATACCCTGTTCGTGCCCAATGATACCTCTCTCGGCGGGAAGGACAACCAGGTTGCCATTATCACAGGCCCCAATATGGCGGGCAAATCCACCTATATGCGCCAGGTGGCCCTGATCGTGCTCATGGCCCAGATGGGCTCCTTTGTCCCGGCTCGGGCCGCCCGAATCGGTCTGGTGGACCGGGTGTTTACAAGAATCGGCGCCAGCGACGACTTGGCCTCCGGCCAGTCCACCTTTATGGTGGAGATGTCCGAGGTGGCCTCCATTCTGAAATATGCCACTTCCAGGAGCCTGCTGATTCTGGATGAGATTGGCCGGGGCACCTCTACCTATGACGGTATGAGCATTGCCCGGGCAGTGCTGGAATTTGCCGCCAGCCCCAAAAAGCTGGGAGCAAAGACCCTGTTTGCCACCCACTACCACGAGCTTTCTACCATGGAGAGCAAGCTGCCCAATGTGAAAAACTACAATATCGCCGTGAAAAAGCGGGGCGATCAGATGCTTTTCCTGCGGAAAATTGTTCCGGGGGCCACAGATGACAGCTATGGCATTGAGGTCGCCAAGCTGGCGGGCCTGCCGAACAGCGTCATTACCCGTGCCCGGGAGATCCTGGCAGAGCTGGAAGCGGAGGGGCCCCAGTATGTCCCCGTCCCCCAGAAGCAGGAGGATGACCAGGTGAGCCTGCTGGACCTGTCCGCAAACCGGGTGTGCGATGCCCTGAAAACCATCCAGGTAGAGACCCTGACGCCCATCGAGGCCATGAATCAGCTCTACAAGCTCAAGAAAATGCTGGACGCGTGAATTCCGCAAATTGGGGTTTATCTACGAGTTGACAGTTGACAATTGACAGTTGACAGTTAAGGCATTTCCTTCGGAAATAAATTTAATAATTTCAAAATTGTCCCGAAGGGACACCATAACTGTCAACTGTACACTGTCAACTGTCAACTCATTCATCTGCAACCCCCAATCTGCATACAACCAAAGATTGGAACGATCAACATGGCAAAAACATCCCTTTCCGCCCCCATCCCTCGCCGGGATGAAACCATTGTGGGCTTCAGCTGGTTTGGCTTTCAGCTGCTGCTCCTGCCGAGCATCCTGACCGGCCTCAATGGCCTGCTGAAAAAGCCGCTGTCTCTGGCCGAGGTGAATTTCACCTTTTTTCTCATCAATTTCCTGGCAACCCTTTGGATTTACCATCGGTTCCTCTCCGGCTCCTGGAAAAGCGTAAAGGCCCATCCCATTCTCTTTGGACAGGCCATTGTCCTGGCGCTGGTTGCCTATTGGCTCAGCACACTGGCTATGAACTGGGCCATCCGGCAGCTGGACCCGGGCTTTGTGAACCGGAACGACGCCTCCATCGCCTCTATGACCCAGGGCAGCTACTACCTGATGCTGCTGGGCACGGGCATTCTGGCCCCGGTGGCGGAGGAATGCGTCTATCGGGGACTGGTGTTCCGCAATATCTATTCCACGGCCCCCTGGGCGGCATATCTGGTGTCCATGGTGGCCTTTTCCATGGTGCATATCGTCTCCTATGTGGGATCTTATACCCCCTTGCAGCTGGTGCTTGCCTTTGTGCAGTATCTGCCTGGCGGTGCGTGGCTTTGCTGGTGCTATACAAAAAGCGGCAGCATCTATGGCCCAATTGTTATGCACAGCCTGATCAATCTGTATTCCCTGAACCTTCTGAGGTAATTTTATGCCGAAAATCATCCAATTATCCCCCCATATTGCCAATCTGATCGCCGCCGGTGAGGTGGTGGAGCGGCCGGCATCCGTTGCCAAGGAGCTGCTGGAAAACGCCGTGGACGCCGGGGCCACCAAGGTCACCGTGGAGATTCGGGACGGGGGCATGACCTTCCTGCGGGTGACGGACAACGGCTGCGGTATGACCGCAGAGGATGCCCGCACGGCCTTCCTGCGCCACGCAACCTCCAAGCTCCGCTGTGCCGAAGACCTGAACGCCATTGGCACCATGGGCTTCCGGGGGGAGGCTCTGGCGGCCATTTCCTCCGTCAGCCGCATTGATCTGCTGACCAAGACCCCGGATTCCCTGACCGGCATCAGCCTCCATCTGGAGGCCGGGGCCGTGACGGAGGAAAACGAGGCCGGCTGCCCGGACGGTACCACCATCATCATCCGGGACCTGTTTTACAACACCCCGGCCCGCATGAAATTTATGAAGGCCGATACGGTAGAGGGCTCCCGGGTGACGGGGGCGGTGCAGCTCCAAGCCCTGGCTCATCCGGAAGTGGCCATCTCCCTGATTCGGGACGGAAAGACCGTCCTGTCCACCCCGGGCAACGGCGGACTCCAGGCAGCGGTGTACTGCGTCTATGGCCGGGACTTTGGAAGCATGATTCCCGTGGACAGCACCTGGGAAAAATACCGTGTGACGGGCTTTGTGTCCAAGCCCACGGATGCCCGGCCCAGCCGGAATTTGCAGACCTTTTTCGTCAATCACCGGCCTGTGAAATCTAGGCTCTTGGTCTCCGCCCTGGAGGAGGCCTACCGGAATCAGCTCATGGTGGGCAAATTTCCAACCTGTGTGCTGTGCCTGGAGCTTCCGCCGACGGCAGTGGACGTGAATGTCCACCCGGCTAAGACGGAAGTGAAATTTCTCAATGAAAAAGCGGTTTTTGACTGCGTGCACTATGGAGTGCTGGGAGCGCTGAACAAGACCCCGGACCGGCCCCAGGTCCATTTCTCTCCAAAGAATACCACCTTTTTCCCGGAGACCCAGCCGGAAAAGACGGCTGCGGCAGCACCCAGAAAGGATTTTTTCCGCACCATGTCCGCCCAGGACTACCAGGCCTTCTCCAAGGCTGTGCAGTCCGCACCGCAGCCCGATCCCGCCGCAGCCAGAGCGGCTGCGGCCAAGCTGCCGGAGAGGGCCGCGCTGCGCTCCCAGGTGATGCTGCCCTCGGCAGCTCCGGCAGCACCGCCAGTCCCGCCGGTGGCTGTGCCTGCATCCGTGCCCCCCAAAGCGGCGCAGCCCTTGCCTGCGCTGCCTGAGGAAAAGCCACGGCCTGAGGAAAGGATCGGGAAGAAGCCGGAACAGGCTTGTGCGCCGGAGCAGACGGCCCTGGAAATGCCCGCGGCGGCACCCTGGCGCATGGTGGGGGAGCTGTACCGGACCTATATTCTGGTGGAGCAAGGGGCCGAGGCCTTCCTCATCGATAAGCACGCTGCTCACGAGCGCATTCTTTTCAACAAGCTGAAGGCCAATCAGGAGGCCATCGTTGGCCAGACCCTGCTAACCCCTATTCCCGTACGCCTGAATCCGAAAGCTGCCGCTGAAATCATGAATCACACGGATATGATGGAGCAGCTGGGCTTTTCTTTGGAGGAGTTCGGGGAGAATACCCTGCTTCTGCGGCAGATTCCCATGGATCTGAGCCCGGATGACGCCGCCGAAACTGTGGAAACCCTGGCAGAGGACCTGCTCCGGGGCCGGGTGACCGAGGCGGACACGGTCCGGGATGAAATGCTCCACACTGTAGCCTGCAAGGCCGCCATCAAGGCCGGGTGGGTCAATGACGAAAAAGAGCTCCTGGCGGTGGCAAAGGCGGTTATGTCCGATGAAAGCCTGAAATACTGCCCCCACGGCAGACCCATCTGTGTGTCCTTGAGCAAGAAAAATCTGGAGCGGCAGTTTAAGAGGACGTAAAGGAGCGAAGCCCATGAACCCAATTATTTGCCTTGCCGGGCCGACGGCCTCCGGGAAAACCGCTCTGGCGGTGGAGCTGGCCAAGGAATTTGACGGCGAGGTGGTCTCCTGTGACTCCATGCAGGTCTATCGCCGCATGGATATCGGCACGGCCAAGCCAACAAAAGAGGAAATGCAGGGCATTCCCCACCATATGATTGATGTGGCTTCCCCGGAGGAGGACTATTCCGTCAGCCGCTACTGCGCCCAGGCAGCGCCCATTGTGGAGGACATTGTCGCCCGGGGGAAAACCGCCATTATTGCAGGGGGTACGGGGCTGTATATGGATTCGCTCATCCGGGGTAACGACTTTGCGCCGTTCCCATCCACCGGTGTCCGGCAGCGCCTGGAGGCCCAGGCGGATGCGGAAGGGCTGGAGGCTATGGCCGACTGGCTGCGCTCCGTTGACCCGGAAGCTGCGGAACGGATCCACGACCGGAAGCGGCTTCTGCGCGCGCTGGAGGTCTATCTGGAAACCGGGGAGACCATCACGGAGCACAATCGCCGTACCCAGGCCATCCCGCCCCGGTTCACCCCTGTATGGCTGGGCCTGGATTTTGAAGACCGGCAGCAACTCTATGACCGCATTGATCTGCGGGTGACGAAAATGCTGGAAATGGGCCTGCTGGAGGAGATTCGGGAGCTGCTGGCTTCCGGTGTTCCCGAAAAGGCCACGGCCATGCAGGCCATTGGTTATAAGGAATTTGTGGATGCACTGGCAAGCAGGGAGACCCTGGAAGCTGCTGCCGACCAGGTGCGCCAGTCCTCCCGGCGATACGCCAAGCGGCAGCTGACCTGGTTCCGCCGGAACAAGGCCATGCACTGGCTTATCCGGGAGAAACAGACCACCGGGGAGGATATTTTCCGGTCCGCCCGACAGGTTCTGCAGGAAATCGACAAGTGAATCATGCTAGCATATGCGTACTCCAAAAATGAACAAGAAAGCGGGTATACATATGAACGAAACCATGAATTTGCAGGATGCCATTCTCAAGGAGGTCCGCCGGGACAAGGTCCCCGTGACGTTGTTTCTCATGAATGGCTTCCAGCTCCGGGGGATTGTTACGGGATTTGACAGCTTTGTAGTCGTCCTTGTGACCGATGGAAAGCAGCAGATGATCTACAAGCACGCCATTTCCACCCTTGCGCCTATCCGGCCTCTGAAAGCGGCTGCGCCCAGTCTATAAGGCGCGCCCCTTCCGTCCCGGAAATCAGGCGGCGGAGCGATTCCGCCGCCTTTTGCTGTATACAGAAAGGAAAACGCCTATGTCAATCGAAGAGAATGTGGAAACTGTTTTGGCGGAAATTGCCGCCGCTGCCCGGGCAGCCGGGCGGGAACCGGGGGAGGTCACCCTCTGCGCAGCCACCAAGATGAATGATGCCCAGGCGGTGCGCCGGGCCATTGCGGCCGGCGTCCGGGTCTGTGGGGAAAACCGGGTGCAGGAGCTTACGGCCAAGCTGGCAGACAGCGCTTATGAAGGAGCCCAAATCCATTTCATTGGCCACTTGCAGACCAATAAGGTAAAACAGGTGGTGGGAAAGGTGGACATGATACAGAGCGTGGGCAGCGAGCATTTGCTCGCCGCGATTTCCCGGGAAGCCCAGAAACAGGGCATCTGCCAGGACATTCTTTTGGAGGTTAACATCGGCGAGGAAGCGGCAAAGTCCGGATTTGCGGCAGAGAATATTCTTCCGCTTGTGGACAGAATTGACAGTTTTCCCAACATCCGGCTCCGGGGACTTATGGCAATTCCCCCAATTTCCCGGAATCCGGGGGATAATTTAAAATTTTTTCTTAAAATGAGGCAAATATATGTTGACATACGGGCAAAAAAGAACGATAATGTTTCGGTAGACTGTTTATCTATGGGCATGTCCGGCGACTTCGCGGATGCCGTCGCCGCGGGCAGCACCATGGTTCGCATAGGCACCGCCATTTTCGGTGCAAGAGATTACACTACTGCTCATCAGAAGATGTAAAGATACAGGAGGAAAAACAGAAATGAGCCTTTGGGACAACGTGAAAAAGTTTGCCGCTCCCTATTCCGACGATGATTACGATGATTACGACGAAGACGAAGAGGATACCGAAGACGATTACGAGGAGGAAGAGGAAAGACCTGCTCGCCGCAGCGCCCCTGCCCGCCGCTCCCGTGCTGCAGCCCCGGTAGAGGATGAGCCGGAGGAAGATGAGGACAGCGATTTCGGTTTCGGCTCCATTTCTACGTCCGGTTCCGGTTCCAGCGCTCTGGGCAGCAGCTCCGGCTTCAATGGCCCCGTGCTGCATACCGGCTCCTCTGCCAATAAGCAGGAGGTTGTGCTGTTCCGTCCGGGCAGCTTCAACGACACCTCCAAGGCCGCCGATGACCTGCGCAACCACAAGGCTGTGATCGTCAACATGGAGAATGTGGACAAGGCCATGGCCCGCCGGGTGGTGGACTTCCTGTCCGGCTGTGTTTATGCACTGGATGGCGATGTGAAGAAGATTGCCCAGTCCGCTTATCTCTTCTGCCCCCACAATATGGAGATCTCCGGAGATTTGGAGACCCTGCAGGCAGAGGTTGAAAACTACATCTAATATATAAGGCAACTCCACCGCAATTCGCCTGCGGCAGCCAACAAATCTTTTCCGTCGGCTGCTCTTGACAAATCGTGGGGCGCTGCCCGGGAAAACGATTGCTTTTATGCAAGCGGATTTCCGACTACTTTTATTTACAGATCATAGGAAGGAGAAGATAGATATGATCACTCCGCAGCAAATCGATCAGGTGTCTTTTTCCAAGGCATCCTTCGGCGGCTATAACATGCAGCAGGTGGATGAATTCCTGGAGCCTCTGACCGAGGATTATGTTACGCTGTACAAGGAGAATGCGCTGCTCAAGAGCAAGATGCGCGTTCTGGCCAGTAAGCTGGAAGAGTACCGCAAGAGCGGTGTGGAGGCCAAGAATGCCTCCGGCGAAGCTAAGGTAGCCGCCGACAAGATGCTGCTGGATACCAAGGCAAAGTGTGACCGGATGCTCAAGGAGGCAACCGCCAAGGCACAGGCCATCACGGCTTCCGCCGCCCCTGCTGCCCCTGCACAGGGAAGCAACGCAGAGACCCTGATTGCCGCAGAGAATGCCCGGGTGGAGGAAGCCCGCAAGGCTGCCAATGCCAAGATTGCTGAAATTCAGGAGCAGATGCGCGCCTGCATTCAGGCACTTGAACGCATCAAGGGTGCAGCTCCCGCAGCACCTGCCGTCAAGCCCACAGCACCTGCAGCCCCGGTTGCTGATGCCATGCATTACGACAGCGGTAGCGTGGCCGATGAGATTGCCCACAATGTGGAAGCACTGGTGGGCTCCACCGAGGATACTGCCCCCAAAGCAGAACCCAAGCATCCCGTTGCCGATACGACCACCAGCCGGTTCGCCAACCTGAACCTGCAGTTTGGCCGGAACTACGATCCTACCCATAAGTAAATTTCCCCTCAATATGCAAATGCCAGGACGAGGACAGGAGCACGGGAAAATCCTTTTCAGAGAACTGCCGGAAGGTGCAAGGCAGCAAAGGAAGCCCGGATGCTTATCCCCTCGGAGCAGTGCGCCGAACCCCCAAAAGGGAAGTAGACCGCACCGGGTGCGCCCGATACCGCGCAGACGAGTGCCGCGCAAAACGCGGAACGAGAGTGGTACCGCAGAGGAACAAAATCCTTTGTCTCTTACAGTTAGAGACAAAGGATTTTTTAATTGACAATTGACAATGAACAATGGACAATTGTGGTATTTTCTGCGAAAATAAATATAAAAATTGTCAACTGTCAATTGTCAATTGTCAATTCAAACCGTATATTGTAATACAAAAATCAATTTCACAAACGCTCAATAGAGCAATCGACGGAGGTTATTCCAATGGACTACAAAAATACGATCATCACCCCGAAGACCGACTTCCCTATGAAGGCCGGTCTGCCTGCACGGGAGCCGGGAATGCTGGAGCACTGGCAGAACCTGGACCTGTACAACGAAATGCTGAAGAAGAACAAAGATCTTCCCCGCTTTGTTCTGCATGACGGCCCTCCCTTCTCCAACGGCTATATCCACATGGGCCACGCCCTGAATAAGACGCTGAAGGACTTCATCGTCCGCAGCCATGCCATGATGGGCTACTACACCCCCTATGTCCCCGGCTGGGACAACCACGGTCTGCCCATTGAGCGGGCTATCGAGACTTCCAAGAAGAAGCTGAACAAGGATATGTCCGTGCCCGAGTTCCGGAAGGCCTGTGCCGAGTTTGCTGAGGACTTTATTCAGAAGCAGATGGGCGGCTTTAAGCGTCTGGGCGTGGTGGGGGACTGGGAACATCCCTACCGCACCATGGATAAGCATTTTGAGGCCCAGGAAGTGAAAATCTTTGGCCGGATGTTTGACAAGGGCTACATCTACAAGGGCTTAAAGCCTGTGACCTGGTGCCCCTACTGCGTCACCGCCGTGGCCGAGGCCGATATCGAGTATAAGGATGACCCCTGCACCACCGTGTATGTCAAGTTCCCCATGAAGGACGATCTGGGCAAGCTCTCCAAGTTCGACCTGTCCAAGACCTACTTCGTGATCTGGACCACCACCATCTGGACTCTGCCCGGCAACCTGGCCATCTGCCTGCATCCCAGAGACAGCTATGTGCTGGTAAAGGCAGACAATGGCGAGACCTACATCATGGCCGAGGCTCTGATGGACAAGGTGATGCACATCGGCGGCTTTGAAAACTATGAGGTCCTGGCAAGCTACCCCGGCTCCTTCTTCGAGAACATGCTGGCCCAGCACCCCTTCATGGACAAGACCTCCCGCCTGGTGAACGCCGAGTATGTCACCATGGATTCCGGTACCGGCTGTGTCCACACCGCTCCCGGCTTCGGCGCAGACGACTACCAGACCTGTATGCGCTATGGTATGGAGCTGGTGGTGCCTGTGGATGACTACGGCCGCCACACCGACTACGCCGGAAAGTATGCCGGCATGAAGACCGAGGAAAGTAACCCCGTCATCCTGGAGGATATGCGCGCCTCTGGTGCCCTCTTTGCCTCCGAGGAGATCGTCCACTCCTATCCCCATCACGACCGCTGCAAGAAGCCCGTCATCTTCCGGGCCACCCCTCAGTGGTTCTGCTCTGTGGAATCCTTCAAGGACCAGGCCATCAAGGCCATTGAAAATGTCCAGTGGTACCCTGCCTGGGGCCAGGACCGCATGACCAGCATGATCCGCGAGCGCGCCGACTGGTGCATCTCCCGTCAGCGCCGCTGGGGCCTGCCCATCCCCGTGTTCTACTGCAAGAGCTGCGGCAAGCCCGTGTCTACCCCGGAATCCATCGAGAAGCTTTCTAAGCTCTTTGACGAGTATGGCTCCAATATCTGGTTCGAGAAGGATGCTATGGAGCTGGCCCCCGAGGGCTTTACCTGCCCCCACTGCGGCGGCAAGGACTTCACCAAGGAGAAGGACACCCTGGACTGCTGGTTCGACTCCGGCTCCACCCACTATGCCTCTCTGATGCACCGGCACCCCGAGCAGTGGCCTGCCGATGTGTATCTGGAGGGTGCCGACCAGTACCGCGGCTGGTTCCAGTCCTCTCTGCTGACTTCCGTCGGCGCTCTGGACCAGGGCGCGCCCTTCCGCCAGGTGCTGACCCACGGCTGGACCGTAGACGGCCAGGGCCGGGCCATGCACAAATCGTTGGGCAACGGTGTTGACCCTGCGGACCTGATCAAGGAGTTCGGCGCGGACATCGTCCGTCTGTGGGCCGCCTCCTCTGACTACCATGCGGATGTGCGCTGCTCCAAGGAAATCTTCAAGCAGATCGCTCAGAACTATCTGAAATTCCGCAATACTGCCCGGTACTGTCTGGGCAACCTGAACGAGTTTGACCCCGACAATCTGGTGGCCCCCGAGGATATGGAGGAGTTGGACAAGTGGGCGCTGACCAAGCTGGATGCTCTGGTGAAGGAATGCCGGAGAGCTTACAATGTGTATGAGTTCCACATGGTTTCCCATGCCATCAATGATTTCTGTGTGGTGGAACTGTCCAGCTTCTACCTGGACATCCTGAAGGACCGGCTGTACTGTGAGGAGAAGAACGGCCTGCGCCGCCGTTCCGCCCAGACTGCCCTGTTCCTGATCCTGGATGCCATGGCAAAGGTCTTTGCCCCCATCCTGGCCTTCACCTGCGACGAGATCTGGCAGTCCATGCCCCACCGCGCCTGCGACGACGGCCGGAATGTGCTGCTCAATCAGATGCCTGAGAACTTTGATGCCTATACCCTGGATGAGGCCACGATGGCCCGCTGGGATACCGTCATGAAGCTTCGCCAGGATGTGAACGGCGTGCTGGAGAAGGCCCGTGCCGACAAGCGAATCGGCAAGGCGCTGGAAGCCCATGTGACTTTGCAAACCGAGGACGAGGAGCTGAAGAAGGCCTGCGCCGGGCTCAACCTGGCTGAGATCTGCATCGTCTCCGACTGCACCTGGGCTTCCCCTGAGGAGGGCGCCGAGGTTGCCGCCGGTGTGAACTTCCCCCAGCTCACCGTGGGCGTATCCGAGGCCAAGGGCACCAAGTGCCCCCGCTGCTGGATGCACTCCGTAAACGCCAACGCCGAGGGCCTGTGCCCCCGCTGCGCCGCCGTCATCGCCAAGATGGACGTGGAGCTGTAAACAAAAAGCATTCGCCCTGCCGCGTCCTCTCAAAAGGGGACGTGACAGGGCGTACCTGTTTTCGCTTAGAAACCTTTTTTGAAAAGCTGAGAAAAAGCACCCCGAAGGGTGCTTTTTCTATTGGTGCCGGTGACCGGACTCGAACCGGTACGCCATCGCTGGCGGTGGATTTTGAGTCCACTACGTCTACCATTCCATCACACCGGCAGAAAAGAAGCTGGGAAGCTTCCGGATAGCTTTTATAGGATAACATATCCGGCGGAAAAAAGCAAGAGAAATGTTTTGCATCAGATCGAGAGAAAAGTCTTGACAGATAGACGGTTCCGGGGCATAATAGAGACGGTTACATAATACATTTACCGTCGTGTTATGGCGGGAATGGGGGAAGAGAAGGATGAAAACCAGAAAGCGGCTTGGCGTCCTGCTGGGATTAGGAGCCCTGGCGCTTGCGGCGGCCATGGGGCTTGGCGGATGGCTGCTGGCAAAAAATTATGTTTTCCTGGGGGGCAGGCCCTACAGCATCCAATCAGAGACACTGGACCTTTCCGGTGTGCAGAACCTGAAGCTTGAGAAGCTGACCCGATTCCCACAGCTGAAAAACGTGGACCTTCGGGGAACCCACATCACCCTGGAGGACTATGCCCGGCTGAAGGCGGCGCTGCCGGATTGCAGTGTCTCCTGGCAGGTGCCCTTTCACGGGGAGTACCTGGAGTTGAATACCCAATCTGTTTCCATAACAACAATCCAGCCGGAGGATGCTCAGGCGCTTTCACTGCTTCCGGCCCTGAAAACGGTGGACTGCACCGGCTGCACGGATTTGGAAATGCTGGCGCAGCTGATGGAAGCCCTGCCGGAATGCGATTTTCGTGATACTGTCCTGCTGAATGGCGAGACCTACGACCAGGACACCGAGGAGCTGTGGCTGGAAACCATCGACCTGGCGACGCTGAATCGGGCCTTGCCCTGCCTGCCTAAGCTGCAGCGGATTATGGCTGTAAACTGGGTTCCGGAGCCGGAGACGGTGGAGGCACTGCACAGGCGCTTTCCCCAGGTGGAACTGTATTTCGACTGGCAGGACCGGCTGGTATCCCTGGATGAAGAAACGAAGGTTTTGAATCTGGATGGCTGGCCATTGAGCGCAGCGGCGGCCCGGGGGTTGCTGGCGTGCCTGCCTAAGCTGGAGCAGGCCAAAATGCTGGACACCGGACTGACGGACCGGGAGATGACGGCTCTGTGCGATGCCTTCCCGGGCTGCCAAATTCTGTGGGAGGCACCCTTCGGCCCTGAACGGGTGCGGACGGATGCGGAAGAGATTGACATTTCCGATTATCCCGTAGACGATCCGGGCTGGATTGAATCCCTGCTGCCCTATTTTCCCAAGCTGCAAAAGGTGATCATGTGCCGCTGCGGCCTGGACAATGAGGCCATGGACGCGCTGAACAAGCGCCACGAGGATGTGAACTTCGTGTGGGAGGTCAGCGTTGGCCAGGTAAAGGTTCGGACGGATACCGATTATTTTGCCCCAGTGGTTACCGGCGGCCATGTCTATGACGGGCAGATGGACAATTTGAAATATTGCCCGGATATCATTGCCGTGGATGTGGGCCACATGACCCTGCGGGACTGCGAATGGGTCAAGTATCTTCCGAAGCTGCAATATCTGATCATTGCAGACAGCGATATTCAGGATATTTCGCCTTTGGCGGAATGTGAAAATCTGATCTATCTGGAGATGTTCCTGACCCATGTGACGGATTATTCTCCGCTGCTCAGCTGCAAAAAGCTGGAGGACCTGAATATGTGCTATACCTATGGCGACCCGGAGCCCATCAGCAAAATGACCTGGCTGAAGCGGCTGTGGTGGACGAAGATCCCCTACACCTATCGGGATATGGCGCAGTACCTGCCGGATACTCAGGTGGTGCTGGACTCCGGCTCCTCCACCGGCTATGGCTGGCGGGACGGCGCTCACTACAAGGAGCAGCGGGACATTCTGGGAATGTGGTATATGACCGGTTGATTTCCGGAATTTTCCAATATTTAAGAAAAGGTTAATACTTTGCCCCGCTTCTGTGCTTGACAGAAAATCAAAATACGGCTATAATAGGTTACAGAAAGTTACATTTTAGCAAAGATTTGGTTTTGTGAAACCCTGTCTTGCTGAAGTTGGGAGGTATATCCATGAAAAAAGGCGTTTACATAGCCGTCGTATCCGTTCTCGCAGTGGCGCTCCTGGGCAGCGCAATCTATCTGTTCAGCTATTTCTGGCAGGGGAAAAAATCCGAAGATGCCTATAACAAGCTGCGCAATGATGTGACGGCCTCTACGGGAGAAGCACCTACCACTACAGCGCCTGAGACTACGGTTCCCGGGGAGACCACGGAGTTTATTCCTGACCCCAATGAGACCACGCCGGAGGAAACTTTCCCCCTGAATGTGGACTATCAGGGCTTTTATGACAAAAACAAAAATGATGATTTTGTGGGCTGGCTGCGCATTGAGGGCACCAAGCTGGATTACCCGGTGATGCAGTCCTCCGTGGACAATGCCAACTACTACCTCTACCGGGACTACAATGGCGCCAACAGCAGCCGCGGCAGTATCTATGCCCGGGAGGAGTGCGACATTTTCACCCCCAGCGACAATATCACCATGTACGGCCACAATATGAAGGACGGCTCCATGTTTGCTGCCCTGAATGCCTATGTCAACAAGTCCGCATTCGACAATAACCCGCTGATCTTCTTCGATACCTTCAATCACGAGACCGGAGAGGTTGGCTACCATGTGTACAAGATCTTCGCCGTCTTCAAGACCACGGCCAACCTGGGCGAGGGCTTTACCTACCAGAAGTTTGAGAATGCGGCCAATCAGGAGGAGTTCGACAAGTTCGTCTCCACCTGCAAGAGCATGAGCTTCTACGATACCGGCGTGACCCCGCAGTATGGCGACAAGATGATCTGCCTGTCCACCTGCGAATACACCCTGGACAATGGCCGCCTGGTTGTTGCGGCAGTGCGCATCAGCTGATTTTTTCAGGGCAGCACCGCGCAATTCGTCTGCGGCAGTCAACGGATCTTTTCCACCGGCTGTGCGGTTCTGAAAGCGGGAGATACACAAAGTATTCCTCCGCGTTCGGAACCTTCCTCCGATGAAAAATCTCTCGTTGGCTGCGCTTGCCGAATTGCGTGGTGCTGCCCTATTTCCCATCGGGATAGAATAGTCCATTTCCTTTGTCATAGACTATTCACACTTCGTCTCTTTACTTTATAGCAAAAAAATGCTATAATCTCCCCCAAAGGAGTTGATTTCTTGCATCGTTTTTTGGAAGAATTGAAGGACTTTAGCAAAAAGGCCGACTGGGTGCTGCTGACGCTGTGCCTGGTCACTTCGGGCTTCGGCCTGATCGTCATGGCCAGCGCCACCAGTGCGGAGAAGTTCGGAAGCAATACAAAATATATCATCATTCAGCTGCTGGCAATCGCCCTGGGCGTTCTGATGTTTGCCATCGTGTCCTCTATCGATGCGGATACCATCTCGGAGAACAGAATGCTTCTGACGGCCTTTAACATCTTCATCCTGCTGCTGCTGATTCCCTTCGGCACGGATAACAACACGGGCAACAAGAGCTGGCTGAAATTTCCGGGCATCCCCATCGCCATTCAGCCCGCTGAGATCTGTAAGATCACCTATATTCTGATCATGGCCTCAGTCATGTCGTCCCATCAGAACGATATTTCCAAGATCCCATCGGTCATGCACATGGTGCTGCACCTGGGCATTCTGGTGGGACTGAACATGATTTTGTCCGGTGATGCGGGCGTGTCTCTGATCTTCGTCTTCATCTTCATCGGCATGGCCTTTGCCGGCGGCGTGAGCCTGGTGTGGTTTGCCATCGCAGCAGCGGGAATTGCAGCGATCAGTCCCCTGGCCTGGAAGTTGATGGGCACCTACCAGCAGGAACGAATACGTGTCCTGATTGACCCGAATTTCGACAAGCAGGGCCTGGGCGCACGGTACCACAGTAAGATCAACATGATGTCCCTGACCGGCGGCGGCCTGACGGGCCAGGGCCTGTTCAACGGCAACCGTACCCAGGGCGGTATGCTTTTCGCCCAGCATACGGACTATATTTTCTCCTCCGTGGGTGAGGAGCTGGGCTTCTTTGGCTGCTGCGCCATTATGATTCTGGAGCTGCTGATCATTGCCCGCTGCATTCAGGTGGGTATGCGCAGCCCGGAATATATGCGGCGGCTTATCTGCTTCGGCGCTGCCTCTGCACTGATGTTCCAGCTGATGATCAATGTGGGCATGTGCATCGGCGTTATGCCGGTTATCGGCCTGACCCTGCCGCTGATCAGCTACGGCGGCTCCTCCACCGTTACCATCTATGCCATGCTGGGCCTGGTCTCCGGCGTGTATGCCCGACCAAAGCCGCTGAGCCACGAGCGTTATATCCAGCCCTTCCGCTCCTACGGATTGGCAAAGCGCTGAATCTTTCCGAGAGCTCCCCCCGGGTGGGGAGCTCTTTTTGCATTTATTGGGTAAAAGCGCCTCTTTTGAAACCTTTTATGAACATTTCACCCCAAGGATTGCAGGAAAAGAAACAATATGGTAATATGAAGGAAACATTTCGGAAAGGAAAACGGCTATGACCACAACCATATTGATTGTTGCGCTGGTGCTGATTCTCTGCGTGGCTGCGGAAAAATGCTCGGACCGGCTGGGACTGCCCGCTCTGATTCTGTTCATGTTCATCGGAATGCTCTGCGGCAGTGACGGAATCCTGAAAATTCAGTTTGCGGACTTCTCCCAGGCGGAGACCATTTGCTCCGTATGTCTGGTGTTTATCATGTTTTACAGCGGCTTCAATACGAAGTGGAGCGCTGCCAAAAGCGTGGCAGGCAAGGCTGTGGCCATGTCTACCTTGGGCGTGGCGGCTACGGCGGGGCTGACCACCGTGGGGCTGCACTATTTGCTTCGTTTTTCCTGGCAGGAGGGGTTCCTGGTGGGAGCGGTGCTGTCCTGTACGGATGCTGCCAGCGTATTTGCCATCCTGCGAAAGCACAAGCTGAATTTGAAGGAGGGAACGGCATCTCTGCTGGAGGTGGAGAGCGGCAGCAATGACCCCATGGCCTATATGCTGACGGTTATTGCTGTGGGCCTGCTGGGTTTCGGGGAGCAGGGAAGCTTTGCGCTCCAGCTGGTGCTGCAATTGGTGGTGGGGCTGGCCGTGGGCTGCGCAGCGGCGTGGGTCAGTCGGAAAATGCTGGACCGCTGGATTTCCAACGGCCTGGAAACGGTGTTTCTCATCGCCATGGTCCTGCTGTGCTACGGCGTTTCCAGTCTGCTGGGGGGCAACGCGTATTTAAGCCTGTACTTATTCGGGATCCTGCTGGGCAACCGGTCCATCCGGCAGAAGCGGACGCTGATCTCCTTCTTTGACGGTGTCACAAGACTTGCTCAGATTGCGGTGTTTTTCGTTATTGGCCTTTTGAGCTTCCCAAAGCAGATGCCTGCCAATCTGCCCATGGCGCTGGCGGTGTGCGGCATTGTGACCTTCCTGTCCCGGCCGATTGCCACCTATGTGCTGCTGCGGCCGGCGAAATGCAGTCTGCGGCAGATTGCGCTGGTCTCCTGGGCAGGGCTCCGGGGCGCGTCCAGCACGGTGTTTGCCATTATGGCGGTAGCGGCAGGCGTAACGATGCACAGAGACTTGTTCCATGTGGTCTTTACGGTGACGCTGCTGTCCGCTGCGGTCCAGGGCGGCCTGCTGCCCTGGGTGGCGAAGCGTCTGGAAATGGTTGACGACAGCCAGGATGTGCGCAGAACCTTCAATGACTACCAGGAAGAAAGTGTCATGCACCTGGCCCGGGTGGAGATATCCCCGGGGCATCCCTGGGCGGACCATCGGATTCGGGAGATTCAGCTGCCGACGGGGTCCCTCGCTGTGCTTGTGCGCAGGGGAAATGAGAGCATTGTCACGCGGGGGGATACCATGCTTCTGCCCGGAGACAGCTTGATTCTGAGCATGCCGCCCTACATTCCCACAGGAGAGGAAATGCTGGAGGAGACCCAGGTTCTGCCCGGGAATGAATGGATTGGCAAAAATCTGCGGGAACTGAATTTGCCGGAGGACAGAATTGTGGTGACGGTTCTGCGGCAGGGAAAGGCCATCATCCCGGATGGCGGCACAACCATTCAGCCGGGAGACACGCTGGTGCAGTACCGGAATCGTCAGAGCGTGTGAGAGCGGAAGGCGGATGCAAAGATTCTCTTGCTGTGGGCGCATATTCGTTTCCATCACGCGTGAGAATAGGATAATTCCAGAAAATCACAAAAAATTCATTGTAATTTTTGACCTATTGAAGTATAATGTTATGTGGATGACTTTTCGAAAAAAGGTCCCTCAAAATGCTGCAAAAAGGAAGAGGTGTTTGCCATGGAGAAACCGGTTCAGATAACCATGCTTGGCAAATTCACGATATATGGTCCGGGGTTGCCCAGACCCCGGCTGATCAGCCTGACGGGGCGGTCCAGACGGCTCTGGATTCTGGTGGTATACCTGATTATGAATCGGGACCGGGGCGTTCCCGCCCGGGAGCTGATTGATTGGCTCTGGCCTGATGCTTCGGGCGTTAACCCTGTCAGCACCCTGCAAAATAACATCAGCCGCGCCAGAAATGCCCTGGAGGAGCTGGGGCTGGAAGACGGCAAGCGGCTGATTGCCAACACCTCCGGAACCTATTTTTGGGCCCCGGACCGGGAGACGGAACTGGACTGCGAGCGCTTCGAGCGTCTGGCAAACGAAGCTCTGGACTGTGGGGAGCGGGAAAAGGCAATTCTGCTGGCCCAGGAGGCTGCTCAGGCCTATACCGGCGACTTTCTGCCGGACTGCCAGGATGAACCCTGGTTCCGGAAGCAGACGGAAAAGTACCTTGCTCTGTACCGGCAGCTTTGTACCGCGGGAGCCCGCTGGATGATTGAAGCAGGGCAGTATGTCCAGGCAGACAGCCTGTGTGCTGCCGCTGCCGAAAGAGATCCGCTGAATCAGGAAATGATGGTCCTTTGGATGCAGGCGCTTCGACTGAACGGAATGCCTGAGAAAGCGCTGGAGCACTGCCAGACGCTGTGCGCTGCACTGCGCGCTGCGGGGCAGATCCCTTCGGCAGAGCTGGAAATGGAACGTGCATCAGCACAGAACGCCGCTCAGGGCCTTCCGGTGGACAATGCCCGACTGCTCCATTCTCTGGTAAAGGATGAGGATGGTCAGGGGGCAATGCTCTGCGACAGCACGGTCTTCCAGGAGTTTGTCCGCCGACAGCTGCGGGAGCTCCGCCGGGGCGGGGAAGCGCAGCTGCTGTCCTTCCGCATTGCCGCCGATGCCCGGGACCCCAAGGTCCGTACCGGCAGTATGGCGCGTATGGAGCAGGTTTTGCTGCAATCGCTGCGGGGCGCTGACCCTGTGGCCAGAGGCGGTGTGGATTTGTTTCTGGTGCTTTTGCCCGGAGCCAGCCGGGAGAATGGCGAGGCTGTGGCAAAGCGGATTCTGAGCCGCTACGTAGAAGCTCTGCCCGCATCCTGCGAAAAATTTGTGTATCAGATCATGGATTTGAACGGGGGAAAAGAGAAATAAAGAGATCTCCGGAAGACACTGGTGCTCCCGGAGATTTTTTTGCAGAAAGGAAGCAGCCCGGTTCCCCGCAAAGGGGCCGGGCTGCTTTGGCTTTCTGGGCTTATTTCGTTACTTGGCTGCGATGGCATCTGCTGCCAGCTTGCCGGAGGTGATGGCCCAGGCGTTATTTGCGCCGGAGGGGGAGTCATCGCCCATGACCTGGCCGCAGTTCTCACCGGCGGCGTAGAGACCGGCAATGGGGCTGCCGCCGGTGCTCAGAACCTGCATACTGGTGTTGACTACCAGGCCGCCCATGGTGGTGGCGAAGCGGGGCTTCTGCTCAATGATGTAGTAGGGGCCGTCGCCAATTGGCATGGTAAGATAGGCCTCGGCTCTGCCGAAGTCCTCATCTGCACCGGCGGCAACGAAGCCGTTATACCGCTCCACGGTGGCCTTCAGCGCGTCGGCATCGATGCCGGCTGCGGCGGCTGCCTCCTCCAGAGTCTCGCCGTGGGCGAAGACGGGGGTAGTGGTGCCGTTGGCTTCCAGATACTTCTCAATGTCGCTTTCGGAGATACCGGCTTCACTGAGCTTGGATTTCCAGACTTCGAAGGTATCGCTGTCCAGCAGCAGGAAAAGTTCGCCGCCGGTCTGCTGGAGCTCGGTTTCCAGAATGGTGCGGTTGCTGGCCTTTTCGTTGACCACACGGTTGCCTTCCTGGTTCACCAGAATGGCGCTCAGGGTCCAGCCTGCAATGTTGCCCGCAATGGTGGACTTGGCAAGGCCGGTGTCCACCTCAATGCCATTGGGGTAGCGCTTGCCGTACTCCATGTTGGCGGTCTGGGCACCAACGGCCTGGGCCATCTGGATGCCCTCACCGGTGGAGGTGGCGGGACCGTAGTACAGGGCGGACTTCATTTCATCCGTCAGCAATTCCTTGTTGTTGCCGTAGCCGCCGGTGGCCAGGATCACATTGGCTGCGGAGACGGTGTAGTCGGTATTGCCGTCGGTGGATACGGCCTTGACGCCGACGACGGCGCCGTTGTCATCGGTGATCAGGGACTCCACCTTGGTGCTTAAGTAGACCTCAGCGCCGCTGTCGGCTACAGCCTTGCGCATGGTCTCGGCAAAGCCTGCGCCGCCGCCGGTGTAGGCCAGTTCCCGGTTATGGGTGTATTCGCCCAGCTGGTGCAGGCCCTCTGCAAAGCCCACGCCGCAGTGCTCCACCAGCCAGTCGGTGGCAGAGCCCACGTTTTCGGCAAACAGAGTCAGGATTTCTTCGTTGTTCTTGTCTGCGCCGTTGGCCTGGAAATCGGCAACCATGGATTCCACGCTGTCGTCGGTGACGCCGTTCTCGGCCTGGAGCTTGGAGCCCATAATGACCTGATTGCCGCCGGAGACGGAGATAGCGCCGCCCAGGAAGGAGGCCTTTTCAAAGAGAATAACGTGCTTGCCCTGCTCGGCCAGACGGACCGCAGCGGTCATACCGGCACCGCCGCCGCCCACGACTACCACATCGGCGGTCAGCTCCTTGGAGCTGTGCTCTCCGGCGGCAATGGCCACGTTTTTCAGGGCTTCCACATCACCGCCGGCCTTGGCGATGGCATCGGCCACAGCGGCTACAATGCCCTCGCTGGACACGGTAGCGCCGGAGACGGAGTCCACGCCCAGGCTTTGGGTGGCAACGATGGCGGCGGGGATGTCTGCAATGGCCCCGTCACTGATGCCGGGGGTCTCATCGTGGCGGACGATCTGGATGGCTTGGATGGTGTTTTCATTGACGGTGACCTCTACGGTGATGTCGCCGTTTCTGCCCGCGCCGACGCCGGTATAGGTGCCGGGGGTATAGCTGCCTGTGCCGACAATGGGGACGGGCGTATATATGGCCTTGGTCAGTGCATACACACCGGCAAAAACAGCCAGGATCGCCAGATAGATCCCCAGGAAGGCCCAGGTGTTTAAGGGACGCTTGGTTTTCTTCATGGTTTCTTCTCCTTTTTTGAAATGAAAATATATTACCATGTTTATCGACAGATTTCAACAGAGAAAATGGAGTTTTCACAAGAAATGACGCGGAAAATTCTGGGAATCGGTCCGTGCGCCCGGGCAGTCCTGTGGCTTGCATTTGTGCTTCAGATATGGTAAAATATCCGAAAATACGTTTCATTGGAGGCAATGGCATGATTCTCATCTCCTGTGTGGAAAATGCCCTGGGCCTGCGGTTCAACCACCGGCGGTGCAGCCGGGACAGGGCGGTGTGCGGGCGAATTCTGGAGCGGTGCGGGAACGAGCTCTGGCTGGCACAGAGCAGCGTGGGGCTCTTCCAGGCCTTCCCGGAGGCGGTGCTGCACCCGATTTCCGATCCGTCCCAGGCTCCGGAGGGGGCTTATTGCTTCTGGGAAGGGCCTGCCGGGGATGTGGAGCCTGAGAGGCTGCTGCTCTATTTCTGGAACCGGGATTACCCGTCGGATGAGAAGTTTGCCTTCCCGGGCGGGGAGGAAGCCTGGCATTTGGCGGAAGAAACGGAGCTGGAGGGCTTTTCCCATCCGGACATTACAGAACGGCGATATGAAAGAGGAGAATAGCCATGGCGAAAACCGCAAAGAGAAAGTATACCCTGCCCCAGATCCTGCTGCTGGCGGTGCTGCTGATCGCAACGGCCCTTTACCGGTATTACTACGGCGGCGGGCAGATCATTTCCCTGGAGGACATTCCGGAATACTCCGGCGAGGCCTATGTGGCCATCAACGGCAATCAGCCCTTCTTTACGGAGGCGGACGACACGACCGTATCCTATGAGACCTATTCGCCACTGGACGGCCTGGGCCGCTGCGGCGTGGCTGAGGCCAACGTGGGGCAAGACCTGATGCCCACGGAAGCCCGGGGAAACATCAGCTCCGTGAAGCCCACGGGCTGGCATTCCTCCAAATACGACTTCGTGGACGGCAAAAGCCTCTACAACCGCTGCCACCTCATCGGCTACCAGCTGACGGCGGAGAACGCCAACAAGCAGAATCTCATTACCGGCACTCGATACCTGAATGTCATCGGTATGCTGCCCTTTGAAAACATGGTGGCGGACTACGTTCACGAAACAAACAACCATGTGCTCTACCGGGTGACGCCAATTTTTGACGGGTCTGATCTGGTGGCCCGGGGGGTGCTGATGGAGGCCTGGTCCGTAGAGGACGAGGGCGACGGAGTCTGCTTCAATGTCTATTGCTACAATGTCCAGCCTGGTGTGGAAATTGATTACGCCACCGGGGACAACTGGGCGGCGTGAGGCAAAGCCATGCGGGAAGTGAATTTGACCCAGGGGCCGATCATGGGCCGCCTGGTGCGTTTCAGCCTGCCTATGATCGCGGGCAATATGCTCCAGCAGGTCTACAATCTGGTGGATACCCTGGTGGTGGGCCGGGGCATTGGAGCCAATGCCCTGGCGGCTGTGGGCTCTGCCTATACGCTGATGACCTTTCTGACCTCCATCCTGATTGGACTGTGCATGGGCAGCGGCGCGTTTTTCTCCGAGGACTATGGCGCAGGAGACACAGCGCAGCTGCGGCAGGATATGCTTTTGTCCTTCTGGTTCATTTTTGGAGTCTCCGTGCTGATCTATGGGGTGATATACCCGGGCATGAATCCCATTTTGCGCCTGCTGCAAACGCCGGAAGAGCTGATGGCGCTTATGCAGGAGTATGTGCGCGCGGTGTTTGCGGGGATTTTCTTTGTGTTCCTGTATAATTTCTTTGCCTATCTTCTGCGGTCCATGGGCAATTCGGTGGTGCCGCTGGTTTTTCTGGCGGTGTCGGCGGTGCTGAATATCGTTCTGGATATCTGGTTCGTCATGGGCCTTTCCCTGGGAGTGGCCGGTGCGGCCTGGGCCACGGTGATCTCCCAGGCGGTTTCCGGCCTGGGGATTGCTGCCTACAGCTTTCGGAGGCTTCCCTGGCTGCGCCGGGGGCGCGGAGGCTGGAACTGGGGCCGTTTTGCGCACATTGTCAAGAATGATGTGGCTACGGGCATTCAGCAGTCCGTTATGAATTTTGGCATTCTCATGATTCAGGGGCTGGTGAACAGCTTCGGTACGGTTATCATGGCGGCTTTCGCTGCGGCGGTGAAGATCGATACCCTGGCCTATATGCCCGCCCAGGAATTCGGAAATGCCTATTCTCTCTTCGTTTCCCAGAACTTTGGCGCGGGGGAGCGGGAGCGCATCCGCAAGGGCACCAAAATGTCCTTTGCCCTGTCTGCCGCCTTCTGCGCCCTGGTGTCCTGCGGTATTTTCCTGCTGGCCCCGCAGCTTATGGGCTGCTTTGTAGACCCCGGCGAGACTGAGGTCATCGCCCAGGGAGTCCGGTATCTGCACATTGAGGGGGCGGCCTATGTGGGCATCGGGGTGCTGTTTCTCTGGTATGGTTACTTCCGGGGCATTCGCAGACCGGAGATCTCTCTGGTGCTGACGGTGATCTCCCTGGGCACCCGGGTAGTGCTTGCCTATGCCCTGGCGCCCAGAACGGCCCTGGGGGTCAATGCCATCTGGCTGGCGATCCCCATTGGCTGGGTCTTGGCGGATGGGGCAGGCCTCTGGTTTTATGCAAGACGAAGACATAAGGAAGGATGAAGAAATATGGAAGAACAGGATATTTTGAAGCTTGCCCGGGAGGCCGGATTTGAGGCGGCGCTGCTGCCGGCAAGCCAGGTGCCTACGGATGCAAAGTTTCGCCCCTTCTGCGAGGAAAACCGCTGCGGGCAATACAATGCAAATTACTCCTGCCCGCCTACCTGCGGAACTCCGGAGCAGATGGGGGCAAGGATCTACGCGGGAAAGACAGCTCTGGTGCTGAAAACCGACTGGCCCATTGAAAGCTACGCGGACACGGCGGCCATCAAGGACGCGAAGCTCTCCCACAACCGGGCCATGCTCCGCCTAAACGAGACCCTTCATGGCCTCTGCGCAGGGGGCAGCTGCTGCTGCCTGTGTTCTCCCTGCCGGATGAAGGCGGGGAAGGAGTGCCTGTACCCCGAGCTGCGGTTCAGCTGCATGTCCGCCTACTGCGTGGATGTGGCAGAGCTGGCCAAGCGCTGCGGCATGGATTTCCGGTGGGATACGAAGCTTTTGTCGGTGTATAGCATGATCGTGCTGTAAAATTCAAAAAGGAGCTGTTAGAAAACGCTCTGTCATTGCGAACCAGCGCGCACGCTGGTGTGGCAATCCCCCGGATTTTCAAACATCTTGGTAATAAACCTAAGCTGTTTCCATTCAACCGGGGGGCTGCCACACCAGTGACATCGGTCACTGGTTCGCAGCGACATACTTTTCTAACAGCCCCTTTTTCTTATAGTTCCCAGGCCATCTGGGCCGCCCCCCACAGAGCGTCGTGGGCGGGGTAGATCACCGGCCCCAGGGGGGAGAGCGTTGCTTCTACCCGGCGGCGGTAGAGGTTGTCCTGGCTGAGCAGTCCACCCAGCAGGGCAATGGGGCAGTTTTCCAGCGCCAAACGGCGCTGCACGGCCCATACCAGCTGCCGGAGTTCTTCGGCACCCCGGTCCAGAATTTCCAAGGCCGTGGTGTTTCCGCCCTCTGCCAGTTCCAGGGCAATGGAGGCAAAGCGGGCAATGGCGGCCTTATCCGTGCTCTCATTGTAGACAAAGGACACGATGGCGCTTCCTTCGCAAGCTCCAAGCTTGGCGCAGACGGCGTTTAAAATGGCCTTGTCCGTGCTTCGACCGTCCAAAGCCCGGACGGCAGCGGAGAGCACGTCCCGGCCCAGAGCGTAGCCGCTGCCGCCGTCATCAATCAGGTGGCCATAGCCGCCGCTGCGGGCGGTGGCCCCGGCGGCGTTTTTCCCAAAACAGATGGAGCCCGTGCCCGCAATTACCGCAAGGCCGGGGCCGTCCATGGCCCCCCGCAGGGCGATCTCCTGGTCTCCGCAGAGCTTCCATTTTCCGGAAAAACCGGCTTGCGTCAGCTCCTCGGAGAGAATGCGGCCCACATCCGGGTTGGAGATCCCCGCCCCGCCTACGCAGAGCTTTTCACAGTCCACCATGTTTCCGCAGGCGGCGAAGACCTCCTGCATACGGCCCCGGAAAGCCGCTTCGCCAATGGCGTTCAGATTGAAGGGGCCGAATTCCAGCCGTTCCAGAAGACGGTTGTCGGAGGTGCGAAGCTCCAGGCGGGTATGGGTACCGCCGCCGTCGATTCCTGCAATGATCATTTTCCGCACCTCACAGCCTTACGGGACAGCGTCCCTTGGCTTCACTGCCGCCAAGGACCTGGGCCAGGGCGGCCAGGGCGGGCTCACTGTAGTCATAGGCAGCCAGAAGCCAGAGACCCTCCGGAAGTGCGGTCAGGTCGTAGGGATTCCGCATGGCAGCCACGGCCATGGGCTTTCCCAGGGCTGCCAGAGCATTGGCCAGAGCCAGCTGTCCCCGGAACAGGTGGGCATTGCAGGTACCCAGGACAACGGTATCGCAGTCCTGGGCTGCGGCCAGAGCGCCCTGAATGTCCGCTTCCGTGGGGTCTTTGGGCGTGACAAGGTGCTTTCCACCGAAGTGTCGGCCCAGATAGCCTGGGAAGGTTGCCGCTGCGCCGGTCTCGTTGCCAACACCGGAGGCCCGATAGTCGTCGCAGCCGCAGAAGAAGGTCTTTTCATTGACCGGGAAGCGTCTGCCCCGGATTTCGGTCACGGCATCCCGGGCCAGGGCCTCTGCCACCGCCCGGTCTTCGGGAAGATCGCAGAGGGCGGACGCTGTTTTCGGGAAGAGCTGCTGCTTATAGCGCAGAATGCGCGCTACGGATTCCTGGATTTCATCCAGATTCAGCTTGCCCGCTTCGCAGGCCTCCAGAAGGGCCTGGGCGGAGGCCTGCTCCAAGTCAAAGGTCGCGGAAAGCTCTGCCAGGTCCACACCGGCCTGAATGGAGGCAACGACGCCATTGGCTGTGCCGAAATGGTCCTGAATGGCCAGCATTTCCATGCAGTCCGTCAGAATCAGCCCCTGAAATCCCAGCTTTTCCCGGAGAAGGCCTGTGACCATCCGCCGGGACATGGTGCAGGGCAGCCCATCGGGCTCCAGGGCGGGAAAGAGCACGTGGCTCATCATAATGGCCGGAACGCCCTGGGCAATGGCCCGGCGGAAGGGGATCAGCTCCAGCGCTTCCAGTTCCTGCTCGGTCTTGTCCACGCGGGGAAGCCCCAGGTGGCTGTCCACTGCCGTGTCTCCGTGGCCAGGAAAATGCTTGGCGCAGCACAGAACGCCGCTGCCACGGTAGGGGGCAAGGGAGGCGCAGCCAAAGGCGGCCACAGCCTCCGGGTTATCCCCAAAGCTGCGCACGCCGATGACCGGGTTATTGGCATTGGAGTTCACGTCCAGCACCGGGGCCATATTGAAGTTGGCACCCAGTCCCTTGAGCTGCCGGATGGTGATCTCGGAAGCCAGACGGGCATTTTCCGGATTGCCCGTTGCGGCCAGGGCCATGGCTCCGGGCACATTGACTGCGTCCCTTGGCAGACGGCTGACCATGCCGCCCTCCTGGTCGATGATGATGAAGGGGGGATAGCTGGTCTCCTCCAGGATCAGTGCCCGGATCTCATCACACAGCCGCCGCAGCTGGTCGGCGGATTCCACATTGCGCAGGAAGAGAATAACGTTGCCGATTTTGTATTTTCGAATCAGAGCCTTAAATTCAGGGGATAGGCTGGTCCCGTGAAAGCCGAATACCAGCTTTTGCCCCAGCATTTCAGTTTGTGTCATGGATTTCACTCCTTCGGATAGCGTTCATAGGGGGCTTTTCGCACCCGGAACCGGGCGCTCTCCTCGGCGTAGCGGGCTAGCAGGGCATCCGCGTCCCAGTCCGGCTTTTCAAAATCCCGGTGCCCGGCGAGCAGAGACAGGAAAATCTTTCCGTCCTCCCGCACGGGGGGCAGAAACGAGAAATTCTTGGGGTACATCTTCCGCAGCAGGTCCAGCAGCCGAACGCCCATGGCTACGGGCTCCAGAACCGTCTCGTCCAGGATGTGCAGCTGAATGCCGCCGCAGAGCACGCCCTGGTGCTTGGAGGCGGTGGGGGTGAAATAGACGGGTGTTGCCTCCAGGCCCGGGCAGCCCAGGGCGTTGAAGGCTTTGCAGAAGGCCTCTGCCTGGATGAAGGGTGCGCCGATGATGCCAAAGGGGTCTCCGGTGCCCCGGCCCTCGGAGCAGTTTGTGCCCTCGATCAGACAGGTGCCGGGGTAGAGCAGGGCGGTCTCAAACCGGGGAATGCCCATGCTTGGCATGACCCAGCAGTGGCCCCAGTCCCGGAAGGTCATGGACCTGGTGAGCCCGGCGCAGGGGATGATATGCAGGTCGCAGCCGCAGTGCAGCTCCCGGTTCATCATCTCCGCCAGCTCGCCGCAGGTCAGGCCGTAGCAGACGGGCATCTCGTAGCCGCCCACAAAGCTGATGACCTCCGGCCGCACAATGCCGCCCTCCACCCGGTCCCCCAGGGGATTGGGCCGGTCCAGTACCACCAGGCGCTTCCCGGCGGCGGCACAGTCCTCGATGCAGTAGCGCAGGGTGGTCAGAAAGGTGTAGTACCGGCAGCCCACGTCTGCAATGTCGTAGACCAGGGTGTCAAAAAGGGCCAGGGTCTCCCGGGACAGCCGCTTGGAATCCTTGGTGTAAAGGCTGCGGACGGGCAGGCCGCTGCTCTCGTCGATTTCATCGGCAAACAAGGCCCCGGCGGCCTTGTCTCCCCGGACGCCATGCTCCGGGGCCAGAAGAAGCTGCAAATTGCAGCACTGCTTCAGCACATCTATTGTGGGCACGTTTCCGCTGGTGCGGCCGGAAGGGCCGGTGAGCAGGGCCACCCGTCCTGCAAACAGGGATGGAAATTCCGCCACGCGGTCAGCTCCGAATAAAACCATGTTTTTACCTCCTTGACAACCGGCTTCCAGCCAGATAAACTAAAGTCAAAATCCATCATTTCCCTTCTGAGGAGGAAACGAAATGCAGCATCCGTTTGTATCACTGTGGGAAAAGCCTTCCCGGTTGGTGGTGGGCCTTATGAGCGGCACCTCTGCCGACGGTGTGGACGCCGCCCTGACCCGCATTACAGGCTCCGGCCTGTCAACCCGGGTAGAGCAGCTGGGCTTTTATTTTCAGCCCTTTGATGATGCCACCCGCCAGAAAATCCTGGCGGTTTGCGGCGGCGATTTTGGCGGCAGCCGGGAAATTTGCCTGCTGGGCACCCACCTGGGCAAGCTCTATGCCCAGGCCGTCCGGGAACTGCTGAAAAAAACCGGAACCGAAAGGATTGACCTGATTGGCTGCCACGGCCAGACCGTCTGGCACATTCCGGAGCAGACCCCCTACTTAGGCGGCACCATCCGGGGCACCCTGCAAATCGGCGACCCATCCTATCTGGCCGAGGAATTCGGCTGCCCGGTGGTCAGCGATTTTCGCATCCGGGATATGGCGGCAGGGGGCCTGGGTGCGCCCCTGGTGCCCTATACGGAATTCCTGCTTTACCGCAGCGAGACCGAGGATGTGGCCCTGCAGAACATCGGCGGCATTGGCAACGTGACGCTGCTTCCCGCCGGGTGTACCCTGGAAGAGGTTACCGCCTTTGATACGGGGCCGGGCAACATGGTCATGGATGCTCTGGTTTCCAGAATTACGGACGGTGGCCTGGGCTATGACGATGGCGGGAAGCTGGCAGCCTCCGGCCATGTGATCCCGGAACTGCTGGCCCATATGCTGGAAGACCCCTATCTTGCAAAGAAGCCCCCCAAGACCACAGGCCGGGAATACTACGGCAAGGCCTATGTGGATGCGCTTCTGGCCTCTGGCGATTATCCCTTAACGGATGTTCTGACCACGGCCACCCGGTTCACGGCGGAATCCATTGCCGTAGAGCTGCGGCGATTCGCCCCCCGGATGCCGGCCCGGCTGGTGGTGGGCGGCGGCGGAAGCCGGAATCCTACCCTGCTGCGCTTTTTGCAGGAAGCGCTGCCGGAGTGCCGGGTCCAGATTCAGGAGGATCTGGGCTACGACAGTGACGCCAAGGAGGCAGTGGCCTTTGCCCTGCTGGCAAACGAAGCGCTCTTCGGCGTCTGCAACAACGCGCCCTCTGCCACCGGTGCCAGCCACGGCGTGGTCATGGGCCGGATCAACCTGTAATCCGAATTATCCTGCCAATACCTTTGCGATACGGCCGCCTGCTGCTTCCAGCAGGCGGTCTGCCGTTTCGGCATCCACACTGCGCAGAATCATGACGATGGCGGTTTTCGGATGGTAGCCGCACTGCTCCAGAGCTTCCACGGCCTCCGCTTCCGCGCAGTCTGTGGCGCTGCACACAATGGTGACGCACCGGCGGACCAGCTTCTCATTGGAGGGCTTCACATCCACCATCAGGTTCCCGTAGACCTTGCCCAGCTTGATCATGGCTCCGGTGGAGAGCATATTGAGCACCATCTTCTGGGCTGTACCGGACTTCATGCGGGTGGAGCCGGTGACCACCTCCGGGCCGGGGGCGGGGGCGATGCCAATGTCGGCAAAGCGGTCAAGCGTGCTGCCGGGGCAGCAGGTGACCGCAACGGTGGGAGCCCCCAGCTCCCTGGCGTATTCCATGCAGCCCAGTACGTAAGGGGTGCGGCCGCTGGCGGCAATGCCCACCAGCACATCCTTGGCAGAGAAGCCGATGCTCTGCATATCGGTCACCCCCAGCTCCTTGCTGTCCTCGGCGCCTTCTACGGCCTTGAAGATGGCGCCGTAGCCCCCGGCCATCAGGGCCTGGACGGTTTCCGGGTCTGTGGAGTAGGTAGGTGGGCACTCCACCGCGTCCAGAATGCCAAGTCTGCCGGAGGTGCCGGCCCCGCAGTAGATCAGGCGGCCGCCGGTGCTCAGGCGGGCGGCAATGACATCCACAGCCTCGGCAATTTTATCGGTCACCAGGGCAACGGCCTCGGCCACCCGGTGGTCCTCCTGATTGATGAGCTTCACCATGTCCAGGGTGGACAGGGTGTCGATGTTCACGGTATTGGGGTTGCGCTGTTCCGTGGCGATTTTCTGCAATTCTACCATATCAGATATCCTCCATTGTCTGCACCAGACGGTGCTGCTCTGCGGGGATCATGAAGCATTCGCAGTAGCCCTTCCGGCCCTGAATGCCCCGCAGACGTTTCAGATGGGAATAGTATTCTTTATAAGGGAAGCTGGTGGAATGGATTGCAAACCAGTGGTGGTCGATGGCCTTTTCCCAGAGAGCGTAGCCGTCGGACACGTCCAGGTAGACATAGGGCTCAAATCCCGGGGCATCCTCCCAGTTTTCGGCGAAATAGAGCTTTTGGGCAAAGTGCCGCGGCAGCTCCCGACGGAAGCCCTCAATGGCGGCATAGAACCAGGCATCTACCACGATGCGGTGGCAGGCGGCGTGGTCCTTGTGCATGCTTTGGGCATGGTGGGTCACGATGATGTCGGGCTTCACCTTCCGGATGATGTCGCACACGGCGAAGCGGATCTCATCGTTGTCCGGCACCAGGCCGTCTTCATATTGCAGCACATAGGCCTCGCCCCCTAAGTCCCTGGCAAAGGCTTCGGCCTGGGCGATCTTGTCGGCACGGTAGGCGGCAATGTCTGCGCCAATTGGGGCCCCTTTTTCTCCGGCGGTCAGGGCCAGGGTGACGGCCTTGCCGCCATGGACGGCGCAGGTGGCAAGCAGGGCACCGGCGGTGAGCTCCGCATCGCCCACATGGGCGCCAATGGCAAGTACGGTGTGTGTTTTCATTTCTTTACAGCTCCTTCAGCATGACGCCAAAGGTCCGAACGATGCGGAACCCTGCGCCGAGATAGATAAAACGGGCGTGATTGTCTTCCCCGGTGAACAGGGACATATATTGGGAACCGACTTCCTTTTCCCGCTGCAAAAGCCGGTAAAACAGCAGCGTTCCCAAACCGTGGCCTTCAAACTGTGGGGCAACGCCCAGCCCGGCGAAATACCCCCGGCCGGTGGCCTCCGGGTAGATGGGGCCGGTAAAGCCGGCACAGCGGTTCCCCTCCAGGCCGACCAGCAGCTCCATGCCGCTTTTTCCGGCGGCAGGAATCTCTGCTGACCACATGGAATTGCCCAGGGCAGCTACCATTTCCTCCAGACCGATGTGCTTCTCTGGGTCGTACCTTGCTACGGTATAGCCGGAAGAGGCCATTTTTTCGGCCTTTTCCGCCACCCATGCAGGCATTTCAAAATCAGAAAGGTTTAAGTACATGGCGCACTCCCGGGTGCTTTCCTGATAGCCCAGGGAGAGCATCCGGTCGTGCAGGGGCAGGTCCAGGGCAATGCCCGGGGCGTTGTTGTGCTGATGACCCGGGGTGCCGGGGATGATCCAGGGCAGGCGGATGGGATTGAAAAAGGTCACGGCGCTGTACTGTCGCCCGGCCTTCCGGAAGGCATCCTCCAGGGCCGTGAGCAGCAGACCGGTATTTTCGGGCGTATCGGCCGCTGGGGCCAGGATCACGCAGCTGACATAGCCACGGACATCTCCTTTGGGAATACCGTCTCCCGTGCAGCCGTTGGTGAAGCCCAGAATCTTGCCCTGTTCCTCCAGAACGAAGGTATACTCCGGGGAGAAGCTGGGGTGACCGGTGAGCAGGGTGCGGAACGTGTCCTGCGACAGGGGGGCAAAGCCCATGGCGGTCCCGGCGGTGTTCCACAGGCCCAGCAGGGCGGCCTCATCATTTTGTGTGTAATTTCGAATCATTTTCTCGCTCCTCATAGATACAGCCCCCACATTTTTGTGGGGGCTGCTTGGAAAGATCAGCCCTTAACGGCACCGATGGTGACGCCCTCCATGAAATACTTCTGCAAAGCAAAGAACATAACGAACATAGGCAGTGCGGAAATGGTGGCACCGGCCATCATGGGGGCAAAAAGGGTTTCGTTTGCAAATTTGAACTGCTTCAGACCGACCTGGATGGTATACATGGCCGGGTCGTTGGTCACCAGGAAGGGCCAGAAGAAGTCATTCCAGCTGGACATAAAGGTGTTGATAGCCATGACGGCCAGAACGGTTTTGGACAGGGGCAGGATGATCTTGATGAAGATCTGGAACTGGTTGCAGCCCTCGATTTTTGCGCTTTCGATCAGCGGTGTGGGCAGGCCGGAGAAGAACTGCTTGCACAGGAAGATATTGTAGGCAGTGCATAGTCCCGGCAGGATCATGGCTGCATAGGTGTTGGTCATGGTGAACTTCTGCACCATCAGGATGTACAGGGGGACCTGGGTCACCTGATAGGGAATCATCATGGCCACCAGAATCAGGCCAAACAGGAAGGAGCTGCCCTTGAAGCGGATCTTGGCAAAGGCATAGCCTGCCATGGAGGCGAAGATCACGTTGCCAATGACCACGCCGGTGGCCACCACAAGGCTGTTGAGAATCCACCGCAGGGAGTAATCGCTGAAGTGGAAGAAGGCATCAAAGGATTCCAGGGTCAGCCGGGAGGGGAGAATGGTGCGCATGTTGCCTGCGGTGGCCACGTTGGGGCCGAAGGCCGACAGGAACATATAGCAGATGGGAAACAGCGTCGCTACTGCCAGGACGATCAGAATGATGGCAATGATGGTATTGCGCAGGTAGAGCACCTTGCGGTTGTGCAGGTGCTGGGAATACAAGCCGGTTGTCGCCATTGTTCCGCCTCCTTAGTATTCGACATCCACGCCCATGAGCCGGAACTGGAACAAGGACATGATGGCGATGGCGATGGCCAGCAGAATGGCCTGGGCACAGGCAAGACCGTACTTGCCATAGACGAATGCGTTGTTGTAGATCAAAAGGCCGATCATGGTGGTGGAGTTGTCCGGGCCGCCGCCGGTCATCATATAGGCGTTCATAAACACCTGGAAGGAGCCGATAACACCGGTGACCAGCAGGAACAATGTGGTGGGTTTCACCAGGGGCCACACGATGTAGCGGACCTTCTGGAAGAAAGTGGCGCCGTCCAGCTCGGCGGCCTCAAAATAGCTGTTGTCAACGCCCAGCAGCGCAGCGATGTAGGTGATGATCCGAACGCCGTGGCTGGAGAGCAGGGCCATGATGATCAGGGAGAGCATCGAGGTCTTGGTAGAGGACAGCCAGTTCTGAGCCGGAATGCCGAAGACACCCAGAATGCGGTTGAAGATGCCGTCCGGAGAGGAATCATACAGCCACAGCCACACAACGGACAGCGCCACGCCGGAGGCAATGCCCGGCAGATAGTACATGGCCTTGAAAACGGACTGGGTCTTCTTCTTGAAGGGCAGAATCATCACTGCGATGGCAAAGGACAGCAGCAGCGACAGGGGAACTACGATGACGGTATAGATAAGAGTATTTCCGGCAGCCTTGTAGAACAGGTTGAACTTGGAATACTTCAAAGTATCGACGTAATTTTTCAGCCCCACAAATTCGGAGCCGAAGGGCTTGTAGTTAAAAAAGCTGGTATAGATGGCACTGAATACAGGATAGAGCGTGAAAACGCAGAAAATGATCATAGCGGCGGCAATAAAAATGTAGCCCCACAGATCGTCATTGGTGAATCCCAGTCTGCGGCCGGTCTTTTGCCGCTTCTGTTTTGTGCTGTTCATAGACCTACCTCCCAGGGTTAAAAATACCCACCCCACCAAGGTGGGGTGGGCTTCAAATCAATTAGCCGAGCTTGCCGGAAACGCAGTTCTCTTCACCGAAGGCGGCGTAAGCAGCCTCACAGATGTGGTCGTAAACTTCCTGAGCGGTGGTCTCACCGGACAGCAGCAGCTGGAACTTGGGAACGATCTGCTCGTCCATCAGCTTCTTGGCGGTGGCGGTCATCTCGGTGGTAACGCCCTCGGGAGGAGCCTGGACCATGGCGATGCAGCGGGCAGCGGTGGCCAGATTGTCGGCGTCACGGCCCTCTTCCAGGACCAGAGCGTCACGGCCGGACTGGCAAACGGGATCCAGGTACAGCTCGTTCATGCAGGTGGCGATGCGCTCACCGGAGCAGATGTAGTCCATGAACAGCAGGACGTTCTTCAGGTGCTCATCGGTGGTGTTCTTGTTCCGCATGGCAATCAGGCCGTCTACGGTGCCGTAGCAGGACTCTGCACAGCCGTCCATGGTGGGAACGGGCAGGAAGGCGTAGTCCATGGTCAGGGAGTTCTCAACGGCGGTGCCGTCGTTGGCTTCCAGGGCGGCGTTGTTCTTCTTGAAGTTGTTCTCGAACAGAGGCATAGCCTTGCCGAAGATCATGGCGTTGCCGGTCTGGCACATGACCATACGCTGGCCAGCCTCCACGCCGTAGTTGGGCATATAACCGGACTTGGTCATTTCCTCAACGGCGGTGAGCATGGTGAGCATGTTCTCGGAGGTCATAGCGTACTTCAGATCGGGGGTGAAGGTGTTGCTCAAACCTGCGCCTGCGCCGAAGATATAGAGCATATCGGAGGCGGTGACACCGGAGTTTGCGAAGACGAAGCCGTAGCAGCCGTCCTTGGTGCCCTGCTTGATGACATCCAGGAATTCCTCGTAGGTCCAGCCTTCCTTCTGAATCTTGGCAACGTCAATGCCCAGCTCTTCCATCATGGTCTTGTTGGCACCGATGGACTGAATGGTCAGGTACAGGGGCAGGCCGTAGGTGGTGCCCTCCAGGGACAGGTACTTCAGAGCGTTCTCGTCGTAGTCGGCCAGACGGTCGGCGGACATGTACTGAGCAATGTCGATGGCAACGCCCATTTCCACGAAGGTGCCCAGGGCGTTGGAGGAGATCTCCGCGATGTCGGGAGCCTCACCGGCCTGCGCCATGGTGGAGAGCTTGTCGTTGTGGTCGCCCCAGGAGGTCTCAATGACCTGTACGGTCAGGTTGGGGTACAGCTCCTGGAAATCAGCGGCCCAGGTCTTCAGGTTTTCCAGATAATTGCCGGTGACAGGGGGGGCCATGATCACGATGGTATCGGGGGTGGCTTCGGTTTCCTGTGCTTCCGTCTCGCCGGAAGCGGCGGCGGTGGTTGCAGCGGGGGCGGTGGTCTGCTGGGTGCTTCCGTTGCCGCAGCCGGCAAACAGACCCAGAACCATTACGCAGACCAGCAGCATGGTAACGATCTTTTTCATTTCTGTTGTCCTCCTGGTATTCAATTTGCGCTGCGGCCATTCCGCGATTCGGAATGCTCGCCTCGCTTGTAGTCCCATTATAGCGAACCAAATTTTTTATGTCAATATTTTTGTAAATGAATGAAACTTTGTTTCTGCTGCTGGATTGAAAAGAAGAAAAAATGCCATATTGGTGAAACAAGCACAAAAACAACAGATTGAAAATATACATTATGCACAAAAACGACATGAAATATTTGGGCACAAAATGCATGGCCATTCTGGTGAAAAGGCGGTACAATGATACCCATAGTTCAGGAAAACGCAAATTGTTGCAAAATATTTCAGGAAAGGTGGAAACAGAATGAGCAGTGCATTGATTCGGCTGCGAGAGCGCTCGGCCCAGTTTTCCAGTACGGAAAGAGGCATCGCAGAGCGTATTCTGTCAGACCCGCAGCTGGTGGTGGATCTCAGCGTCCATGAGCTGGCACAGAAGACGTTCTCTTCCCCTTCTACCATTGTGCGGATGTGCGCGCATACGGGCTATTCCGGCTATAAAGAATTCCGGCGTGATGTGACCTATGAGCTGGCCCGCCGGGAGCAGGATCTGCGGGGCAAAAAGCAGGAGATTCAACACACGGATTCGCTGGAGCAGATCATCAATAAAATTACCGATGCCAATATCCTCTCCCTGGAGGAGACCCGGGAGCTGATGGACGTGGAGGTGCTGCGCAGCAGCGTAGAGGTTATCCGGAGAGCCAGAGTGATTTATTTGTTTGGTATGGGCGCATCTCTGTGTGCTGCAAAGGACGCTTATCTGAAATTTCTGCGGCTGAATAAGCTGTGCATCATCAATGAGGACTGGCATTCCCAGCTGGTGCAGTCCTTCAATGCCACAGCCCAGGATGCGGCGCTGGTATTCTCCTATTCCGGTGCCACGGCAGAGGTGATCGAGTGCATGAAAAATCTAAAGCACAGAGGTACGCCCGTGATTGCCATCACCCGCTGCATTCAGTCGCCGGTGTCGGACCTGGCGGATTACAAGCTCTATACGGCTGCCAATGAATCCCTGTTCCGCAGCGGTGCCATGTCCTCCCGGATGTCCCAGCTGAACGTGGTGGATATTCTCTTCACGGCGCTGGCCAATGCAGACTATGACCAGTCCGTGGACCAGCTGTCCAGAACCCACATTGTCAAGGGCGAAAAAACACAAAGATAAAGGCGGTATTCCATGAAGCTCACTCCTGATTCCAAATTCATGCAGCTGTGTACAAGAGTTGTCGCGCTGTTCAAAATCAATTTTCTGTGGCTCCTGTGCTCTGTGCCCCTCGTCACATTGGGGGCCTCCACCTGCGCGATGCTGTCTGCCCTGACGGCGCTTCGCCGGGAGGAGGACTGCGGTGCAAAGGCCTTTTTTGGGGCCTTCCGCCGGTATTTCGGCAAGGCCACGATGCTGTGGCTGCTGATGGCCTTTGCCGGGGCTGTGCTGGCCCTGGACTACCGGCTCGTGGCCTATATGGATTTCCCGGGGCGTATGGCGGTGATTGTGCTCATTTGCTTCTGCATTCTGGCCCTTGTGCTGGTGGCCGGCCTGATATTCCCGTTGCTGGTCCGCTATTCAGGAACTGTCCGGGATACGGTGGTGAACGCGGTGCTGCTGAGCATTGCACACCTGCCGAAAATGCTGCTGGTGACGGCCATGAATCTGCTGCCGGCGCTGCTCCTGGTGGTTTTGCCCCAGGCGTTTGTCCTGCTGAGCTTCCTGTGGCCCATCTGCGGCTTTGCCCTGATTGCGCTGTATGATTTGACGGTGACGGACAAAATCTTCGCCGCAGTGGAACAGGCACAGCCTTGAGCCGCTGCAAAGGAATGAACAGACTGCGGCGGGTGTGCCGTGCAGGGTTCTCTGGCCAATTGCGGAAAAAGATTAAATACGGCCGGAAGAGATTGCATTCTTTAGAAAATCCCCCTCTGCCGTGCCAAGACGCTGGGCGGCAAAGGGGGATTATTGTGCACTTCTGCTGCCGGATACCCATCAACGTGTCTGGCAGCTTTCTTTGTGGGGGGATTTTTATATCATGGGGATGCTCTCAAATTCCTGATTTGACAGGTCAAAGTAGTACACCGTTCCGTTTTTCACCGATCTGCCGGTTAGAAACTGAACGCACAGGGAAACCTGCATTGCGGCACACAAGGCGGGGGTGAAGCTGAGCACGCTTTTGCCCCGGAGCACGGTTCCGGGGGGATAAAGCTTTTCGATCAAATCATCCCCCGGCGCACACAGGGCCGCCTGCGCCACCCAACCGCTGACAGCTCCGTAAACCAGAGGGACTCCGGCTTTTTTGCATTCGGCGGCAAGCACCTTCCGAGCATGGATTTGATCCAACCCATCCAAGACAATATCGCAGGATGCCACCAGGGAATGGACATTTTCTTCCGTCAGGAACTGTTCGACCGGTTCCACTGGAATCAGGGGGTTGACCTGTGCTACATGGTGAGCAGCAGCTGCTGCCTTGTTCATCCTGAGCAGTGCAACCTGGGACAGCAGCTGCCGATTCAAGTTGGATGGCTCAAAAACATCGCCGTCCACCACGCGCAGAGCACCTACTCCGATCCGGGCAAGCATATCGATGAGGTGTCCGCCCAGTCCGCCGCAGCCAACCACCAGAATTCGCCTGCTCTGAAGTAGCTTCCATTCTTCCTCGGTCAGGGCCGGTATATTTCGCACATATCGGGGCTCCATGGTCAGCCGCCTCCCACCGGGGGGAACAGTGCCACAATATCTCCGTCCTTGACGGGGCTTTCCGGCTTCTGGTGAAAGCCGTTGATCAGCAGAATGGATACTTCCTCCGGGGGGATGTCCATCCGAGCCAGAATATCCCCGGCACAATGGATCCCGTCCGGGGGGAGCATGCTCACCTTGTCCCGGCCCTGACGCAGGGTTGCAAAAACACGCACCTCGATCACAGCTTCCGCCTCCTTATTTATGATTGTGAATTGTGAGTAAGGAGGGGGAAGTGCATCCCCCTCCTTACTTCAAAAATATCCCAGGAAAAATGATTTGTCAAGAATGATTTATTTTCCGATGCACTCGTCCAGCCCCAGCTTTTTCAGAGTCTCATCAGTGGGGAAGGCATCGACCCAGCCCCGGGCCTCGTAGTATTGGGGCAGCGTCAGAGGAAGCTGAGAGGTCATGCCGGTGGAAGGACCGTTGACCACAGGCTCCTCCAGCAGCCGCTTGGGCAGCCGGTCATCCTCGGGCTTCATGCCCGCAGCCTTGTTGAACATTCTCTCAATGTTATAGATCCGGTCACCGATCTCCAGCACCTCATCCACGCTCCAGCTGGTTCCGGTGGCGGCATTCAGCAGATCCGTATATTCCTTGGCGCCCATGGCGAAGGAGGTAAACAGGCAGTGGCCCATGGAGTCGATCACTGCGGTCAGATCCTGGAAGGTCTTGACCCAAGCTGCCTTTTCGTTGGTAACGGTACGATCCAGCTGCTGGGGCAGACCCAGAACTTCGGGAGAGATCATGTAGCCACGGACATGGCAGCCGCCACGGTTAGAGGTGGCGTAGGTAATGCCGATACCCTGAATGGCACGGGCGTCGTAAGCGGGCATTTCCTGCTTCTTAACGCTCATGGAGTATTCGGGATGGCCGTAGTGCTCACACAGGCGGGCGGAGCCGGAGCTCATCAGCCAGTCCAGCTCCGTTTTTGGATCCCCCATACGCTTGGTCCACTCTACCAGTGCCTTGGTGGAGCCCCATTCCAGAGGAACGCCGGCACATTCTTCTTCCTTGATATAGCCTCTCTGGTACAGCTCCATGGCAGAGGCAATGGTGCAGGGGACGGAGATGGCATCCAGACCGTATTCGTTGCAGAGCATATTGCATTCGTCGATCACGTTCAGGTCGTTGTTGCCGCAGTTGCCGCCGTAAGCCCACAGAGGCTCGTATTCGGGACCGCCGACAACCTTGCCGTTTACATTGACCACACGGCCACAGGCGATGGGGCAGCGATGGCAGGCACCGGGCTTGACCAGGTATTTCTCAGCCAGAGTTTCGCCGGAGATATCGTCACCCTTGTCGTAATAGCTTTCCTGCCAGTTCTTGGTGGGGAAAGCACCGATGTTGTTGACAATATTCACGAGAACAGCGGTACCCAGCTGCCGCAGGCCGGAACCAGTAACGGGGTTGGCCTTCAGAACATCCATAGCGTTTTTGGCTGCCACCTTCAGGGCATCCAGGTCTGCAATGTTGTCCAGTTTTTTGCGGGTTGCCTTGACCACAATGGCTTTCAGCTTCTTGCTGCCCATGACGGCACCGACACCGGAACGACCGGCGGCACGGTCCTTATCGTTCATAATGGCGGCAAGCAGCACCTTCTTCTCACCGGCGGGGCCGATGTTCAGAACGGAAACGTCAGCACCGTGCTTTGCCTTGAGCTGCTCGTCAATGGCTTCGCTCATGACTCCTACATATTCCCGGGCATCCAGCAGCTCAATCTTATCGTCGTCAATGTTGATGTAGGTCCAGTCGGGAGCTTCACCCTCTACGATGATGGCATCCCAGCCGGCGTACTTCAACTTGGCACCCCAGATGCCGCCGGAGTTGGAGCAGGCGATCATACCGGTCAGGGGGGACTTTGTGCAGACCATGTAGCGGCCTGTGGAAGGGGCGGCAGCGCCGGTCATGGGGCCGGTGATGTAGATCAGCTTGTTCTCCGGGGACAGGGGATCAACGGTAGCGATGCCCTCGTCATAGAGCATCTTGGTGCCCAGGCCACGACCGCCAATGAATTTGTGCGCCAGCTCCAGATCCAGGGGCTCCACCCTGATCTCACCGGTGGTCAGGTTAATGCGGGCGATTTTTTCGTAATATGCACCAGCCATTTCCAATACCTCCATAAAATAGTTTTGGTGTATGATCTTTGTAATTTAATTATAGTATAAAATCCGGCGGTATCAAGGCGCGGAGACAAAACGTGCGTGAAAATGCATGAAACGAACCCAATTTACACGAAGCTTTTTGGAATGTTTCACGACACGGTGTGCGAAATGATACGAAATAATGCGAAAATGCACTTACCGTTTTCGGCTTGCTCTTGTAGTGGAACCCGAATCGATGTATAATATATGCAATCATAACCCCAAGGAGGCGGCACCATGGCACAGAATCAGTCCCTGTCCACGCAGGAGGTGGCTGACATCCTCCATGTCAGCAAATCCACCATATACGATCTGATCCGAAAAGGGGAGATCCATTCCTACAAGATCGGCCGCAAGGTTCGCTTCACGCAGGACGATGTGGATGCCTACATAGCACGCTCCCGTCACGAACATTCCACAGCACCTGTGCAGCGGATCGATACCCATTCCACTCTGCTGACACCGCCCTGCGAGCCTGCACCGGAGCTGATCCTATCCGGGCAGGATGTGGTGCTGGATATTCTGGCAGATCATCTCCGGCAGGAGCGTATTCCCACCGGGCGTACCTATCTGTCCAGCTTTGAGGGGCTGCTGGCACTGTATCAGGGGAATGTCCATGGGGCAGCCTGCCATCTCTATGACGGCAGCGGATACAACGAGTCCTTTGTCCGAAGCCTGATGCCCGGTGTTCCGGCGGTGCTGGTGAATCTGTCTTACCGCACCCAGGGGTTCTATGTCCAAAAGGGAAACCCCAAAAACATCCGGAGCTGGCAGGATCTGGGCAGAGAGGATCTATCCATACTCAATCGCCGGGTGGGATCATCCGCCCGAATCCTGCTGGATACCCAACTGAAAAAACTGCACATACCGCCTTCCCAGGTTCGGGGCTACAACACGATAAAGCAGTCCCACCTGACCGTAGCCTCGGCAATCGGGGCGGGAGAGGCGGATCTGGCAGTGGGCACGGAACGGGTATCCCGGCAAATCGATACGGTGGATTTTGTGCCCCTGCAAAAGGAACGGTTTGATCTGGTTCTCCGGAAGGATTCTTTGGATACGCCTGCGGTGCAAAAGCTGCTGGAGATCCTGTCCTCTCCCATTTTTCACAGGGAGGTCGGGGAGTTTTCCGGCAACGACTACCGTGATCTTGGAAAAATGATGATGGAGGTCTAGTATGCTCTATGTAAAAACGCCGGAGCAGGTTTTGGCGATGATCCAGTCGGAGTTTTCTCCCCTGAACGAGGAGGAAAGGGTTCCTTTGCGGCAAGCACTGGGGCGAACCCTGGCAGAGGATATTGAAGCCCGGGAATATGTGCCGGATTTTGACCGGTCTACGGTGGACGGATATGCGGTCCGTGCCGGGGATACCTTTGGCTGTACCGATGCCATTCCGGCGATCCTGCCGGTGCAGGCTGCCGTTCTTATGGGGGAAGGGGCGGATTTCACCCTGAATCCCGGAGAATGTGCGGCGGTTCCCACCGGTGGTGCGATCCCTGCCGGGGCTGACAGCGTGGTTATGATGGAATACACCGAGGATTACGGTGACGGTTCCATCGGGGTGTCCAAGGCTGCTGCCCCGGGGATGAATATGATTTTCCGGGGGGACGATGTGTACCCCGGCAAGGTGATCCTGAAAAAAGGCAGGGTTTTGTCCGATGCGGATATTGGCGCTCTGGCGGCCATAGGCTGCGTTCGTGTGCCGGTGGCAAAAAGATTGACGGTGGGGGTTATTTCCACGGGAGATGAACTGGTGCCGCCGGAGATGCAGCCAGGCCCCGGACAGGTGCGGGATGTGAACAGCCCCATGCTGGAGGCCATGCTGAAGGCCTTTGGCTGTCAGGTGATCAATTACGGCATTGTGGCGGATGATGAGGCCCTCCTGGCAGAAAAGGTGGAGCAGGCACTTGCCGATTGCCATGGGGTGCTGCTTTCCGGTGGAAGCAGTGTGGGTGTAAAGGATGCGGCCTGCCGGATCATTCAGTCCGCCGGGGAACTGCTGCTGCACGGCATTGCCATCAAGCCCGGTAAACCCACCATTCTGGGCAAGGCCGGGGGAAAACCCATTGTGGGGCTGCCGGGGCATCCGGTGGCAGCCTATTTCATCACCAGATTGTTTGTAATGCCGCTGCTGGGGCGGCTTACCGGGCGGGAACAGGCGGCTTATACCGTCACCGCCAAAGTCACGGAAAGCATCTCTGCCAACCATGGCAGAGCCCAGTATCACTGCTGCCGCCTGATCAGAAAAGACACACAGCTGCTGGCACAGCCCATTCGGGGGAAATCCGGCCTGATCACCACACTGGCAGGGGCAGACGGATATTTCTGTATCAGCCGGGACTGCGAGGGCATCCCGCAGGGGGCGGAGATCCAGGTAACCATCCTATCGGGGGTATGAGCGTATGGGATTTGAGTATTTGACCAATGTGCCTTTGGAACAGGCACGCAGGGAATATCTGGAATTGCTGGAACATCAGGGATTTGAACCGCAGACCCAGGTCATTCCCGTATATGAAAGCTGCGGACGGGTAACGGCTGAGGCGGTTTATGCCCATATCTGTGCGCCGCATTATACCGCCAGTGCCATGGATGGTGTGGCGGTTTGTGCCAGAGATACCTTTGGTGCCACCGAAACCACGCCGGTGACTCTGCACCCGGAGCAATTCACCGTTCTGGATACCGGTGATCCGGTGCCGGAAGGCTGGGATGCGGTGATCATGGTAGAGGATCTTGTAAAAAATGAGGATGGCTCCATTACCACCCATGCCGCTGCTGCACCGTGGCAGCATATCCGCCAGATCGGGGAGGATGTGTGCGCCGGAGAAATGATCCTGCCCGGGCATATGACGGTCACGCCTGCGGCCATCGGTGCCATGATCGCCGGCGGCGTTTTGGAGCTGCGGGTGATCCGCAGACCTGTGGTGGGGATCATTCCCACGGGAGACGAGATCATCCCGCCTTGCACCGACCCCAGGCCCGGTGACATTCTGGAGTTCAACGGTTCCATTTTTTCCGCAATGGTGCGCCAGTGGGGTGCTGAACCGGTGGTGTATCCCATTGTCCCGGATGATTTTGACCGGATCAAGGCCATGGTGGAAAAGGCTTCCGACCAATGCGACATGGTGATCCTCAATGCCGGATCTTCTGCCGGGCGGGAGGATTTTTCCGCACAGGTCATTCGCCAGCTGGGGCAGGTGCTGTATCACGGCATTGCCATCAAGCCCGGAAAGCCTGCAATTTTGGGCTGCCGGGGGAAAACGGCGATTCTGGGTGTGCCGGGGTACCCGGTGTCCGGCATCATTGTGATCGAGCAGTTTCTAAAGCCTCTGATCGAGCATTGGTTGAAAACCGCTGCCCAGCCGGAGCATTATGCCCAGGCAACGCTGACCCGTCCGGTGGTAAGCGGACTGAAATATCAGGAATTTGTCCGGGTACGCATGGGCGCTGTAGGCGGGCGGCTGATGGCCTCTCCCCTGAGCCGGGGCAGCGGCGTGGTGTCCTCCTTTATGAAGGCGGACGGTATTCTGGAAGTTCCCCAGGGGTTGGAGGGCTATGAAGCCGGGGAAGAAGTGACCCTGCGGCTGCTCAGCCCCATGGAGAAATTACGCAATACGCTGGTGGTCATCGGAAGCCACGACCCGCTGCTGGACGAGCTGGCGGATATGCTCCATCTGGGAGACCCCCGGCTTTACATGAGCTCCTCCCATGTCGGCTCCATGGGCGGCATCATGGCCATCCGCCGGGGCGAAGCCCATATGGCGGGCTGCCATCTGCTGGATACTGCTGACGGAACCTACAACCGCAGTTTTATCAGAAAATACTTTCCCAAGGGGGATGTGAAGCTGGTATCCTGCGTGGGCCGTCAGCAGGGGCTGATGGTTGCCCGGGGGAATCCGCTGAATATTTGCAGCTTTGCAGATATTTCCCGGCAGGGCATTCGCTATGTAAATCGCCAAAAGGGCTCTGGCACCAGAATTCTGACAGATTATTTGTGCAGCCGGGAAAAGATGGAGCCCTCGGATGTGTATGGCTATACCCGTGAGGAGCTGACACATACCTCTGTGGCAGCCCAGATCGCCTGCGGCAGTGCCGATGTGGGCATGGGCATTTATTCCGCTGCCAAGCTGTATGATCTGGATTTTATCCCCATCTGCATTGAGGAATACGATCTGATCATTCCCGATCATGCCTGGGACAGCCCCATGGTGCAGCAGCTTCTGACCATTCTCAGAAGCGATGCCTTCCGGGAGAAGATCCTGTCCATGGGCGGTTATACCGTAGATCATCCCGGTCAAGTCCTTTGCCTATGAAACAGGCGGATGTAGCGGTCATCGGCGGGGGGATTCTGGGCTGCTTTGTCGCCCGGAGCCTGATGCGGTGGAAGCTGTCCGTTATCCTGCTGGAAAAAGAACCGGATGTTTGCACCGGGATCACCCGAGCCAACAGCGCCATTGTGTATGCAGGCTATGACAAGCGGCCCGGCAGCCGCAAGGCGGCCATGACCGTGGCCGGAAACAGAAACTTTGATACACTGTGCAGGGAACTGGATGTGCCCTTCAGCAGATGCGGCTCCCTGATGGTGACCTATGATGAAAAATCCTTGCCCAGACTTCGGCAAAAGCTGGAAAATGGGCTGGCCAACGGTGTACCGGGGCTGCAAATGCTGTCCGAGGGACAGGTACGGCAGATGGAACCCGCCTTGACCCCCGGTGTGGCAGGAGCGCTGTATGCACCCAGTACGGGAACGGTGAACCCCTGGAGCCTGGGGATCGCAGCCTTTGAAAATGGGGTTCGCAATGGTGTGGTTCCCATGCTTTCTACCGGTGTCACCCATATCAAATCATGGGAAAAGGGATATGTGCTTCAAACAAATCGGGGGGACATTGCCTGCAAGGCGGTGATCAACTGCGCAGGGCTCTACGCCGATCAGGTTCAGGAAATGCTGTTTCCGCCGGATGTTCGCCTGCATTGGGATGGGGCGGATTATCTGGTGCTGGATCGGTCGGCGGCAAAACCCGGCCATATCATCTTTGAGCAGGCGGAGGCCTGCGGGAAGGGGATCACATTGATCCCCTGTGTGGAGGGAAATCTGCTGCTCAGCGGTATGCGCAGACCTGCGGAAGTGCCCTTTGCCACCACCGCAGAAGGGCTGTCTGCGCTGAAAGCCCGGGCCAAGGCACTGCTGCCGGAACTGTCAGAGGCGCAGATCATACGCTCCTTTGGGGCAATGCGCCCCAATCCCTATGGCAATGGCGGCGAAAGCCTGCATGATTTCTGCATTCTGTCGCCGGGGCCGGGATTTTACAGCCTGGTGGGGATCAAGACGCCCGGACTTACCTGTGCCGATGAACTGGGAAAATATGTGGCGGAGCAGACAGCCGGTTGGTTGGGGGCTGCGGAAAACCCGAATTTTGATCCACGGCGAAAGGGGATCCCCAGGACGGAAGACCCGGAAATTGTTTGCCAGTGCCAGGGCATCACCCGTGGGGAAATAGAGGAAGCCATCCGACGGGGGGCGGTTACCGTAGACGGCGTAAAGCGCCGGGTGGGCAGCGGCATGGGGCCGTGTCAGGGCAGCCGATGCAGCTATGCCATTTCCCGGCTCCTGAAGGAGGCCGATTATGGAGCGGGTTGATATTCTGATCATCGGCGGCGGAGCGGCCGGGATCGCCGCAGCAAAGTCGGCCTGCGCCCGGGGCTGTAAGGTCGCAGTTGTGGACAGAAAACCGAGACTGGGCGGTGTGCTGCTCCAATGCAGCCACCCGGGCTTTGGAGCCCGTCGGACGGGGATGGAATATGCGGACAGTCTTTTGGAGTCCTTTCCGAAGGAGGCGGCATTTATCCCCAATACCACCGTATTGTCTGTGGAAAAATCGAAAATTGCCCGATTGTCCGGAGAACGGGAGCTGGCATTTTCCTGCCTGATCCTTGCAACAGGCTGCCGGGAGATTCCGGCGGGGGCCTTGCCCATTGCCGGGACAAGACCCCAGGGGATCTATACCGCAGGCCAGATGCAGGAAATGATGAACCTGCATGGGATCATACCGCCCGGGCCGGTGGTGATACTGGGAAGCGGAGACATCGGGCTGATCATGGCAGACCAAATTGCAGCACTGGATATTCCAGTGACACTGGTGGAGCAGCGGCAGACCTGCGGCGGTATGGCACGAAACCGCCGCTGCCTTACAGACTATCCCATTGGGCTGATCTGCGGTCAGACTGTTACAGAGGTGATGGGGCAGCGGTATCTGGAGCAATGCCGGCTGTCCGGGGGCGGGTGCCTTCCCTGCAAAAGCCTGCTGATTGCCGCAGGTCTGCGGCCGGAACGCACCCTGATTGCGGGGCTGGGAGAGCCGGAATGGCTGTTTTTATGCGGAAACTGCAATCACATTCACCCGATGGTAGAGGGCGTTACGGCAGAGGGGAGCCGCGCCGGGATGGCTGCTGCCGAAAAGATACGAGGTGGGCTATGAACGATCAATTTGGACGGAAAATCACATATCTGCGTATTTCCGTTACAGAGCTGTGCAACCTTCGCTGCCGGTACTGTATGCCGGAGGACGGGGTATGCAAAAAACGCCACGAGGATATGCTCAACGAGGATGAGATCATCCGGGCGGTGGAGGCTGCCGCATCTCTGGGAATCACCAAGCTGCGGTTCACCGGGGGCGAGCCTCTGATCAAGCGGAATATTGTTTCCATCTGCCGCAGAGCAGCGGCAGTCCCGGGAATCCGGGAGGTATGCCTGACCACCAACGGAACCCTGCTGCCGGAGCTGGCAAAGCCTCTGAAAGAGGCGGGGGTCAGCCGGGTCAATCTGAGTGTTGACACACTAAACCCGGAAAAGTATGCTAAAATCACCAGAAACGGAAATCTGGAGGATTTTTGGCGGGGATTCCATGCAGCCTTGGATGCAGGCTTCCGCAAGATCAAGCTCAATGCAGTGCTTATCGGCGGGTTCAATGATGACGAGATCCTTCCCCTGGCACAGCTTACCAGAGAATACCCTGTGGATATGCGCTTCATCGAAATGATGCCCATGTGCGACAGCGCTGGCTTTGGGCCGGAGGCATATATCCCCTATACCCGGGTTTTGCAGGTACTGGAGGATGCCCAGAGCGTTGCAAAGGACGGCGGTGTGGCAAAGCTCTACCGTTTGCCCGGTGCGCAGGGGAATATCGGGCTGATCAGCCCGGTAAGCGACCATTTCTGTGCTGAATGTAATCGCATTCGCCTGACGGCAGACGGAAAGGTGAAGCCCTGCCTCCATTCCAATGCAGAATATCCCCTGAAGGGGCTGGATTTTGAGGCAATGCGGGCCCAGCTGGAAGCTGCCATTTATGGGAAACCCCGGTGGCACGGGGATCTGGATGCAGCCCATAAATCCGGAGCAGGCAGAACCATGAATCAGATCGGAGGTTAAACATGTCGGATTTTACCCATTTTAATGACCAGGGCCGGGCAAAAATGGTGAATGTGGGGGAAAAACCCATCACCCAAAGGGTCGCTGTGGCAGCCGGCAGGGTGCTGGTGAATGAACACACCTTTTCCCTGATCCGCAGCGGCGGGATGAAAAAGGGAGATGTGCTGACGGTGGCGCAGATCGCCGGGGTCATGGGGGCAAAGCGCACCCCGGACCTGATCCCCATGTGCCATATTGTCCAGGTCGAGGGAATCGATTTGGAGCTGCATCTGGATGAGGAGCGACACAGTGTGGAGATCACGGCATCGGTCTGCTGTGATGGCCGTACCGGGGTGGAGATGGAGGCACTTACTGCGGTGAGCACGGCGGCGCTGACGGTGTATGATATGTGCAAGGCAGTGCAGAAGGACATGACCATCACGGATATCCGCTTGCTGAGCAAGACCGGCGGTGTCCACGGGGACTACAAACGGGAGGAATGACAATGGCATATACAGCAGCAGTGATCACCGTCAGTGACAAAGGCTACCAGGGCCTGCGGGAGGATACCAGCGGCCCGAATCTGGTTCGGATCCTGAGGGAAAAGGGCTTTGAAGTGACCTATACCGCCATCGTTCCCGATGATTCAGAGATGATCCGCAGAGAGTTGTGCAAGTGTGCAGATACCTTGGGAATCGCCTTGATCCTCACCACCGGCGGCACCGGATTTTCCCCCAGAGACATCACTCCGGAGGCCACCATGGCGGTGATAGAACGGCCGACCCCCGGTATTCCCGAAGCAATGCGGGCGGAGTCCATGCGCATTACCCCCAAAGGGTGCCTGTCCCGCAGTGCAGCGGGGATCCGCAAACGGAGCCTGATCATCAATCTACCCGGAAGCAAGAAGGCATCCGCCGAAAATATTCTGGCGGTGATCGATCCTGTGGCCCACGGCCTGGATATGCTTTACAGCGAGGGCAGCGCAGACTGTGCAAAGTAAAAAACGCCCCGGCTCCTGTTTGGCAGGAGCCGGGGCATTGCAGTATTTCATGGATTGTCGGCGTACAGCTCGGTTTCTGTGACACATTCTCTTTTGATGCGTCCTACCAGCTCGTCCAGAGCTGCTACAACTCTGGGGCGAATATCTCCGCCGATGAGCACGTACATAATGTCGTCCCCCACCGACAGCACCCCCTGATTCAGCCAAACCCGGATGTAGTAGATCCCTTCCCGCTGATAGGTCTGGGCAATGATCTCATCCACGGCCTTCTGGTCATAGGAAAACTGCATCCCCACAACCGGGCGGGTGTCCTGACGGCCGTGGCGCACCATGTCCCGGGCACTTTCCCGGACAGTGCCGTTGTGGGTCAGATACATACCGATTTTGGATGCATTTTCCTGGGCTTTGGCCTCTGCCAGCCACGCATCCATGGAAGGACTATTGTTTTTGCTCATATCACGATCCTCCTGTTTTGATTCTTGTCCTACAATCTTACCATATCAAAACAAAATGCGAAACCTTTGTTTCGTGCTGTTTCGTTGTGTTTCGCACAATTTCGCGCAGTTCAAAAATATACCGACTTGTTTTCTTCCGTCAACTGTGCTATAATATACACAAATGATTGGTCGGTTTTTGTGGATGTGACCGATTCCATGTTTGCAAAGCGGTGGACGAGCCTCTTTCCAGACACTGTTGCACAGGTGCAGCGAATTGCTGTGCTTTTGTCGGTGTGGAAATCGGCTGGTCTTTTTCTATTTTGAGGAGGTATGACAATGAAAAAGTGTTTGTCCCTGATGCTGGCTCTGGTGATGGTTTTCGGTTTGGCAGCCTGCGGCGCAAAACCTGCGGAAACCCAGCCTGCCACCGATGCACCTTCTGTGCAGCCTGTCACCGAAGCACCGACCCAGGCGCCCACCGAGCCGCCTGCCCAGACCGGTATGATGGTGGATACCTGCATCCTCAAGGAAGCAGATGACAAGATGCTCAATACCTACACGCTGCTTGCTGTGGATCCTCAGGCACCCTTCACCGATGCCGATGGCAATGCCATTTCCGATGTGGCGGTGAATACTGCCGGTGCGGATGCATTGATCCAGTGGTTCCTGAGCCAGGAAGCCCTGGATCTGGCGGGGAACTATGGCTTTAACGAGTATGGGGAATACCTGTTCTATGTGAAGGACGGTGCGCCTGTGTATACCGGCGAGATCGCCCATGCGACAGAGGAAACCAAGGTCATCCGTCTTTCTACCACCACCTCCGTCAAGGATTCCGGTCTGCTGGGCTATCTGCTGCCTGTGTTTGAGTCTGCCTACGGTTATACGGTGGAGGTTCAGTCCGCCGGTACCGGCAAGGCCATCAGTGCCGCAAAATTCGGCAATGCCGATTTGATTCTGGTTCATGCCAAGAGTCAGGAGGAAGCCTTCGTGGAAGATGGCTTTGCCCGTGTGGTAGAGGGCTTCCAGTCTGAGCGTATTTCCTTCCTGTATAACTATTTTGTCCTGTGCGGACCTTCTGCCGATCCGGCCGGGGTCAAGGATGCGGATTCCGTTCTGGATGCCTTCGCAGCCATTGCCGATGGGGAATATACCTTTATCTCCCGTGGTGACGGTTCCGGCACCCACTCCAAGGAGCTGTCCCTGTGGCCGGAGGCGCTGGGCATCACCAAGGAGCCTGCTTCCTTCGCCAATTATACCAAGTGGTATGTTTCTGCCAATGCAGGCATGGGCGCCTGCCTTGTGATGGCAGAGGAAATGGGCGCCTATATCCTGACGGATAAGGCAACCTTCCTGACCTTTGTTGCCAATGACGGTGTCGTGGGCTAAGGATTGATTTTTTGCAATAAACAGATTAAACTGGATCCCGTGGGGAAGCATCCCCACGGGATTTTCAGAAGAAAGGAGGCTGCACCGTGGGGATCGCCTTACAGAAAGCCATTTCGCTGGTCGTGTCTGCCGATGCAGAGCTGCTGAATATTCTCAGGGTCACAGCACAAATGAGCCTGAAAAGCTCCCTGATCGCCCTGCTTTTGGGTGTGCCTCTGGGAATATGGCTGGGGGATAACCGATTCCCTGGCAGAGGGGTGCTGCTTGTGCTGAACCGGACACTGATGGGCATGCCTCCTGTGGTCTGCGGACTGCTGTTTTATATGCTGTTTTCCGGCGTGGGGCCGTTTCGCCATCTGAAGCTGCTGTTTACCGTAAAAATCATGATCCTTGCACAGGTGTTTTTGATCACCCCCATTGTGGTGGGGGCCATGGAAACCTATGTGGCAGGGATCTCTCCGGCAATTCGGGAAACGGCCAGGGGCCTGGGGCTGAAAAAGGGAAAAACCTTTCTGCTGCTGTGCAACGAAAGTCTGTATTCCATCATATCATCCTATCTTCTGGCTTTTTCCCGCTCCATTGCCGAGGTAGGAGCCGTGTCCATGGTGGGCGGTGCCATTGCCTGGAAAACCAATGTGATGACCACGGCCATCATGCAGTATACCAATCAGGGAAATTTTTCCCTGGGAATTGCGCTGGGAATGATCCTGCTGGCACTGTCGCTGCTGGTCAATATCGTCATATCTCTTCTGCAAAGGAGACTCAGCCAATGATCATTCCTGGATTTACCAAAACCTACGGCAGAAATCGGGTGCTGAATTTTCCGGGTTTGGAGTTCACACCGGGGAAGATCTACGGGGTTCTGGGGGCAAACGGCAGCGGAAAATCAACATTTTCCAAAATTCTTGCCGGGATCGTCCCGGCAGACGAAAAGCTTGCACCTGTTTCGCAGGTAGGGTATCTGCCCCAGAAGCCCTATGGCTTTCGGATGTCGGTGAAGAAGAACCTTCTGCTGGGGGGAGGAACCCTCCAGGATGCCCGGCGGCTTATGGAGGCCCTGTCGCTGACGGAGCTGGAAAATAAACGGGCAGACAGGCTCTCCGGGGGAGAAACGGCCCGGATGGCAATGGCCAGGCTGATGATGAATACCTATGCTCTTGCGATCCTTGACGAGCCCACTGCTGCGATGGATGAGGAAACAACGGTGGCTGCGGAGGAGCTGATCCGGCAATATGTGCAGGATACGGGCTGCGTGCTGCTCCTGATCACCCATTCCCTTCAGCAGGCAAGACGGATCGCCGATCAGGTGCTGTTCTTCCGGAAGGGAGAACTGCTGGAACAAGGCCCTGCCGAAAGGCTGCTGTACCACCCAGAGCGGGAGGAAACCCGAAAATTTCTGGAATTCTACGGAAACTGATATGGATGACCGGTATTGGAGCGATTTTGCCGCCTATTATTCCGACGATATGGATGAGGGGTGCCGGATATCCTATAAAATGCCGCTTGGACGACTCGGACTGAAAAAAGGTGATAAATTTAAGTACTTGCTTGATTTTGGAGATGAATGGCGTTTTCAGTGCAGAGTGATGCAGGAATTGGAGGAGAAAACGAGAAACTCCCGTGTGATCAAATCTGTTGGAGATTCCCCGGCGCAGTACCCGGATTGGGATGACGAGGAGCTTAAACCAGGAGCTACGGGATGGCCTGACATTTGTAATGCAGAAATATAGTGGACAAGGCGTGTGAAAGGAAAACGGCCCCGGCAGGCGAGTAACGCTTGCCGGGGATTGTGCATTTTTGTGAATTACAGCGAAAAACTTCCGCATTCTTTCCCGCTAACCGCAAACGCAAACAGCGTCTCCTTGTAGATGGCGGCAAAGCAACTGGTTTGTGTGTATGCCCCAGCATACTGCTGTTGAATCAGCTTTCGCATTATCATAAAACCAAAGCGTGTCCCGTCGGAATATCTCCGGGAAATGGGGAATAGGGTAGTGCTGAGGTGAAGGTGATGATTGCAAGCGTGTGGCTGCTGCTCAGCAGCCTGTTTTACTCTCTGCAGCTCCATTCCGGAAGCTTTCCCAAACCCCTGAGTGCCGAGGAAGAGCGGCATTATCTGGAATTGTCTGCGCAGGGGGACCTGGAGGCAAGAAATATTCTGGTGGAACGAAACCTGCGGCTGGTGGCCCATGTGATGAAGAACTGATGAAGCCCGCAGCAACCCCGTGTGGCGGACGGATGGGGTGTACCTGTCTGCGTACTGTGACCACAGCGCGAAAATCTACTGGAATGTGGTGCTGAACTGAAAACGAATGACCCCGGCAGGCGAATGATGCTTGCCGGGGCTTGTCTATGGGTGGAGGACGTTTAGTAAGAAAGCCATTCAGAAGTACGTTCAGTTTCCTAGATAATTTGCTGATAATAGAACCGCCGAGTTCCAAACAATAGACTTGGCGGTGTGAGATGTCGATCAGGGAACTAGCCTTCTGCTTGATTTCGTGATATCCCCACCCCTTAGATCGTGAAGTAGAAGTTCCTACCGTACTTTGCCCAAAGTCATTGCT